>Ga0065711_1031524_pt1 | contig 29429 bp, 17 predicted proteins | sample Hoacrofraction12_FD_59098 | JGI IMG/M metagenome (GOLD analysis project Ga0065711, IMG submission 59098) | Hoatzin crop microbial communities from Cojedes, Venezuela - Epithelial fraction 12 v2 (version 2) | ecosystem: Host-associated > Birds > Digestive system > Esophagus > Crop | place... | reverse complement strand
CCTGTGCAGCTTGCTGTAGGTGACCCTGCTTTGGCAGGAGGGTTGGACTAGATGACCCACAGAGGTCCCTTCCAACCCCTACTATTCTGTGATTCTGTGATTCTGTGATTGAAGAACAACAGGTGCTGATTGCTATCACAACAGTGCACTGGCAGTAATGTTGCACCAGTCGAGGCTCCCTGGTTCCCATCCATAATCTGATTCATGAACTGGAGAGCAAAGGGCTGATCAGCAAGACTCATTCACACTTTAACGGTCCCATATGACCAGAGTGAAAGTCTAATGGACCCCGGAGACTTCACAGTAGACTATCATGACCTGAATGAAGTTACGCCGCCACTGAGCGGCTGCCATGCTGGATGTGCTAGAACTTCAAACTTGAGTCAAAGGCAGCCAAATTGCATGCCACAATTGATAATGTGTTTTTCTCAATCCCTTTGGCAGCAGAGTATAGGCCACAGTTTGCTCTCACTTGAAGAGGTGTCCAGTACACCTGGAATCAACTGCCCCAGGGTGGAAACGCAGCCCTACCATTTGCCATGGGCTGATCCAGACTGCAATGGAACGGAGTGAAGCTGCAGAACACCTTCAATACATTGATGACATTATCATGTGGGGCAACACAATAGAAGATTTTTTTGAGAAAGGTAAAGAAAATAGTTCAAATCCTTCTGAAATCTGGTTTTGCCATAAAAAGAAGTAAGGTCAAGTGACCTGCACAGGGGATCCACTTTTTTGGAGCAAAATGGCAAGATGGGCATTGTCAGATCCCAATGAATATGATCAACAAAACAGCAGCTATGTCTCCACTGACTATCAAAAAGGAAACACAAGTTTTCCTAGGCATTGTGGGTTTTGGAGGATACATATTCTGAATTACATTCTAATCGTAAGCCCTCTCTACCAAGTGACCCGGAAGAATGAGTTTCAATGGGGCCCTGAGCAACGACAAACCTCTGAACAAATTAAAGAGGAAATAGTTCATGCCGTAGCCCTTGGGGCAGTCCAGGAAGGACAAGATGTTAAAAATGTGCTCTACACCACAACCAGGGAGAATGGCCCTACCTGGAGTCTCTGGCAGAAAGCACCAGGTGAGACTCTCGGTCAACCACTTGGGTTTTGGAGTTGGGGATACGGAAGGTCCAAGGCCTGCTGTGCTCCAGATGAAAAAGAGATACTGGCAGCATATGAAGGAGTTCGAGCTGCTTCGGAAGTGGTTGGTACTGAAGCATAACTTCTCCTGGCACCCCGACTGCTGGTCCTGGGCTGGATGTTCAAAGAGAGGGTCCCCTTTACACATCTTGCCACTGATGCTACGTGGAGTAAGTGGGTTGCACCGATCACACAATGGGCTTGAATGGGAAACCCCAGTCACCCAGGAATTCTGGGATTGACCATGGACTGGCCAGCAGGCAAAGATTTTGGAATATCATCAGAGGAGGTGACATGTGCTGAAGAAACCCCACTGTATAATAAACTCCCAGAAAACGAGAAGCAGTATGCCCTGTTCACTGGTGGGTCCTGGAGCATTGTGAGAAAACACTGAAGGTGGAAAGCTGCTGTATGGAGTCTTACATGACAAGTCACAGAAACTGGTGAAGGACAAGGTGAATTGAGCCAGTCTGCAGAAGTGCAAGCCATCCAGCTAGCGTTAGACATTGCTGATCGAGAAAACTGGCCAGTGCTCTGTCTCTGTACTGACTCATGGATGGTGGTAATGCCCTGTGTGGGTGGTTACCGCAACGGCAAAAGAGCAGCTGGCAGCACAGAGGCAAATCCTTCTGGGCTGCCCCACTGTGGCAAGATATTGCTGCCTGGGTGGAGAACTTGGCTGCAAAACTACGTCAGATAGACACGCCAACATACCTAGGAGTCGGGCCACTGAAGAACATTAGAACAACCAGCAGGTGGATCAGACTGCTAAGACTGAAGTAGCTTAATGGATTTGGACTGGCAACATAAGGGTGAGTTATTTACATCTTGGTGGGCCCATGACACCTCAGGCCATCAAGGGAGAGATGCAACCTATGGATCGGCCTGTGATCAAGGGGTGGACTTGACCATGGACACTATCACACAGATCATCCATGAATGTGAAACATGCACCACAATCAAGCAAGCCAAGTGGGTAAAGCCTCAGTGGTATGCAGGACAATGGCTGAAACATAAATATGGGGAGGCCCGGCAGGCTGATTACATCACACTCCCACAAACCTACCAAGGCAAGCGCCAATGGTGGAAGCAACCGCTGGATGGTTGGAAACATACCCTGTGACCCATGCCACTGCCCAGAACACTATTCTGGGCCTTGTAAAGCAAGTGTTATGGTGACATGGCACCCCAGAAAGAACTGAGTCAGATAACAGGACTCATTTCTGAAAAGACCTCATAGACACCTGGGCTGAAGAATGTGGTATTGAGTGGGTATATCACATCCTCTATCATGACCCAGCCTCAAGGAAAATCAAACAATACAATGGACTGCTAAAAACTGCATTGCGAGAACTGGATGGTGAAACCTTCAAACACTAGGATACACATTTAGCAAAGGCTAGCTGGTTAGTCAACACCACAGGATCTATCAATCGAGCTGGCCCTGCCCAGCCAAAACTCTTATGTACTGTAGAAGGGACTAACGTCCCTGCAGTGCACATGAAGAATATGTTAGGGAAAGTAGTCTGGGTTCTTGCTGCCATTAGGCAAACCCAACCTTGAGATTGGTTTTGCTAAAGGAACTGGGTGCACCTGGTGGGTGACGCAGAAGGATGGGGAAGGCCAATGTGGGCATTTGATTTTAGGTGAGAATAGCTGTTGCAGAAGAAGTTTATCCAACTAATTCCTTTAAACATATTCTATTCCCTTAGCTGTGTTTTTATGTTTGAATAATTCCTTTTATTGTTGTCAGAAGTCTCTGGAATTTCAATTTATTGATTTTAATATTGTACTTCCTGAACAGTGGACCTAAAGCAATGCAGCAGTACCACTGACAGCAGGATGCACAAGACAGCCACAGAATAGCTGTCTTGCAGATGAGAGGAAAGCCGGTTTAATGGGAAGAATCTTCTATTTTCCTCACAACCCAGTGGACTTCTTGGCAGACACGATCCCAAGTCAAATTACAAAACACTACCTTGCTAAATGGAAATTTTCCATCCAGATATTTCATGAACAGAATAGCCAATTTCTTCCAAATCTGTTATTTACATTCTAATCCTCTTTGAGACATGATAGGGTCTCCTCTGGTTGACCATGATTCATGATGTCCTAAGCCTAGGTATAGACAGTGTTCAGGTAGAGGTAATATGGCCAACATATGAAGGATTCAGAGTTTTGGTAAAACATACACTAACCTACCATAGAGTCTGTAAAATATGCCTTTTCTGCCAGTGTTGCATGTCACATCAATAATAATCAACAAACTGTACGGAGCAATGGACTAACCTTCAGTGAAACAATTAAAGTTTCAAAATTCACCTGCTCCCTAAGCTACTGTGTGTAATAGCCTTCTGTCATAATGTCTGGGAAGGTCAGCTGTTCTTGATGATCTGAGACCTGCTTGGGTGAAATTAATTTCCTAATGCTGTGAACCATAGAAGGGCTGGGCTTTTGCGTCTTTCCCTGTGCTTTATCAAGAATTTCCTTCTCCATTGAATCTAGGATTTTGGTTTCTTACACAAGGTGTAAACACAAGCCCCCATGCTACAGGGGTGGGGAGGAACTTCTCCATGTACAGGATCTGCACAGCATGTCATGGGAAAACCCATCTGAGGTCTGTCCACTGCTGCATGAAAGTGGAGCTCTCCGTATCCAAAGGGACACAAGACTGACTTGTCCTTGACATAGTCCTCTTTTTATGCTACCTTATTAAAAGGGCTATTTTATCACACCATTTTTTGCTGGCCCTTCCTTACAGAGATCCAGTAAAGATCTCTGGACCACCATCCTGCTCAAAGCTGGGCCAGTATAAATCTGCATATTCAGGGCCTTCTCCATTTGAGATCTGAATTTCCAGCAGTGGAGGTCTCATTACCTCTTTGGGCCCCCCTATCGGTGCCCACATTTTCAACACTGTGCAGAAGGTCCCATTACATCCAGGAGATGGTGTTCTGCACTGCAACTCAGAGCAGAGCAGAAGTCAGAAATTCTGAGATCATAGCACACTATGGCACAAAGCACTGCTTGCATCAAAGTGACAGATCTCTCATTTATCCATCTAAGTTCAGGCTATAATCAAGGTCTCAGCCAGATTTTGCAACCCATGAAGAACCCTGTGCTGCTGCAGCCACAGCATTGCCAGAATTCATTATTTTCTGAAGGGCACCTGGGATTGCAGGATACAATTCCAATGAATCCAGACTACCCGTGCCCAAAGCAAATTAATGATGTAGCACATACCGGTCACTTGAGCCAGAGATTTCCAGAAAAAGAGGCACCTAAGATGCTAGTAGGTGACAAGTGGAATGCTTGCAAACACCCTATACTCTAATTCCATCTGGCTTTATGAGGCTGCTTTTGTAAATTCTACAGAGCATCAAGGTGACAAAACCCTTCAAAATCTGACTTTGAATAGCCCATGTGATACAAGAAAATGAAAAGTGATTGAATGCAAACCACACTGGTTCTTGGAGGGAAAGACATCCTCACAAAAGTAATATTCAAGAGGAATATTATCTGTTTCTCTTCTCCTGCAGCATGAAAATATGGGACAAACTGGTTGGACTTTGATAACAAAAGCATTATTCAAAACATTTGCAGAAGACTCCAAGCTGAGTGGTGCAGTTGACACATCAGAAAGACTGGATGCCATCCAGAGGGACCTGCATAAGCTCGAGAAGTAGGCCTGTGCAAATTTCATGAGGTTCAACAAGGTGAAGTGCAAGGTCCTGCATCTGGGTCAGGGCAACCCCTGCTATCAGTACAGGCTGGGGGATAAGGGGATTGAGAGAAGCCCTGCCAAGAAGGACTTGGAGGTACTGTTGGATGAAGAGCTTGACACGAGCCACCAGCGTGCACTCGCAGCCCAGAAGGCCAACTGTATCCTGGGCTGCATCAAGAGAAGCGTGGCCAGCACATTGAGGGAGATGATTCTGCTGCTCTACTCCACTCTGGTGAGATCGCACTTGGAGTCCTGCATCCAGCTCTGGAGCCCCCAGCACGAGAAGGACATGGAGCTGTTGGAGTGGGTCCAGAGAAGGGCCACAAAGATGATCCCAGGGCTGAAGCACCTCGCCTATGAGGAAAGGCTGAGTGAGTTTGGGCTGTTCAGCCTGGAGAAGAGAAGGCTGCGGGAACACCTTACAGCAGCCTTTCAGTACCTGAAGGGGTCCTATTGGAAAGATTGGAAAAATATTTTCAGCAAGGCTTGTTGTGATAGGACAAGGAGTAACGGTTTTAAACTAAGGGAGGGTAGATTTTGAGTGGATATAAGGAAGAAATTTTTTACCATAAGGGTGGTGAAACACGGGAACAGATTGCTGAGAGAGGTAGTGGAGGCCCCATGCCTGGAAACATTCAAGGCCAGGTTGGAGCGCACTGTGAACAGCCTGGTCTAGTTCAAAAAATCCCTGCTCATTGCACGGGGGTTGGACTAGATGACCTCTAAAGGTCCCTTCCAACCTAAAGCATTCTATGGCTCTCTGATTCTGTGATTCTGTGATCAAAATGTGAGCACTTCTCCTTACTCAGGAATAAACTATTTGATGGAAACTATAATTTTGGAAAGTAGAAAAATTACATCTTCCTAGTAATCCTGTGTTTAGTCATACACAAAAAAAAGAAAACACTCAGAATTTTGATATCTTGTGAGTAACAAATTGATCTGTAATCATTACCTAAATATGATGCAATATGAGAAAACAGGAGGAATCCAAACGTCTTATGGATGCTACGCACCCTTTCTGAACCATCCAATATTAGTCACCAAGAAAGAAGCATATCAGGAAAGAAAACATCTGTCTGTTTTGTGATGGCAGTTCCTAACGTGCTGAATGCTTGTGATTTTTTGATTAGCCCAAAACTACAAGAAAGAGGATTTTACTCCTTGACAGTTTTGTTCTCGATATTTCAATGCAAAAGCTGATCAGTACTGAAAAAGTTGCACTTGTTTTCTTGTACGATAACTGTAAAGTTAGGTAAGACAGCAGTGCTAGAATGTTTATTAATCTAGAAAGTTCTTAGCTCTGCATGTCACTTGCTACTGTTTTTCTTTATTTTAATTTGAAATGCACTGCATGTAACTGCAACACTTATTACACATGGAAACTAGAAGCATGAAGGGAAACAAATGTCTTGTAAATTCCAGAGTAGTTGCTACGTAAATTCATTATTTAATTCAGTTAACATGAGTAGTAGTGTGCACACTTAGTCAGCACAAATAAATGACTTGTGTGTAATAATATATATGTATCAAATGCCAGCTCTTCATCTGGTCTCAGTGGAGATAAGAATCTCTTTATTACTCTTTCTCTAAGTTGGAACAAATTGCAAAGCCTGTCCTGGTACTTCCACTTTGAGAGATGCGGAGCCAAGCAGAAGAAGTTCCATTTGTTTCACAAAATTTCAGGATTTGTTATTTCACAAAGAAGTTTTAAGAAAGTTCTCTTTCACTGCTACTCCTCTATCCCTATGTTTGGTTAAAAAAAAGCCAGAAACCAACCAACCAGACCACGTAACATTGGCCAAAGGTCTGAAAAGATGAAGCCTGGTTCCTCCAAAAAGTCATGTGAAAATGATTCAGAGCAGTGACTAGGAGGGCTGCAGGTGCAGATATACTCTGCATGAGCAGACTGGGGTTGGAAAGCAGCATCCAAAAGTGCTGTGGTCCTTGCAGACTCAGGTTGGAACAAACTCTAAGATTGGTATGCTCCACAGGCAATAGAAATATTAATCTCATTTTGCTGCTATGTCTGTCTTGCAGATTCTTTTGTTTGCATTCACAGGTATTATCCAGGTTTGGCTTTTCCTGGGGTTATCCAGTATCCCCATCTTTCCTATCCTGCCCAGTTGCTGAGATCTGATGACGCGTAAATTAAGACAACCTCTGAAATATTAGAGAAGTTGGCCGGCATTGGCACAATTTTGCTCATCTGTCACTCCAAGCTGCCTGTAAATGCAACGGAGAAAATATAGTTCCTCACTAATCCACAAGGGACTGTATTGGTCTGAGCTTGGGGTATGCTGGGGGCCTTCCCACCACTCCCATGCCTCCGTGCTGGAGCCAAATTCTTGATAGAAAGACTGGCAGAACAGGAATTAGGGAGCTGCTAGACTTCTGGGTAATGAGATCCTTCAAGTTTTAAAGAAATTGAAACTCATCTTGCTTCAGGGCAAAAACTCGCCCTTGTATAAAGGGCCTAGAACATGCCATTCCTAGAAACAACAACTGTTGGGAGCCTTGCAGCCCCCTGAAAGACCCTGGTACTAGCCAGTCAAGAAACAGGATATTTCTCAGGTTCAGGCTGAGAAGTTGCTCTAAAAAAACCTGGTCAGACAAGATGAATATGCTGAGCAGAGATGAGAGAACAGCGCTAAGGATGTAAAAACAGAAATCTTTCCTGTTGCCCAAGTCAGTAAAGGCAGCGTGCTATCCTTTCCACAGAACCTAATGGCAATGCTGCAGAAATTCCTGCCAGGAAGGAATTAGAATTAAACCCTGTGTTCCTAGGGGATGAGCTCTGTTCTTAGGCAGTTACTAAAACATATAAACACACTTCACTTGAACAAACTGCATGAAAATGACCAAACTCAAGGAATTTCTTTACACTCAAAAGAAAGAATTAGTCTTCCCATAGAGAATGTGCAGCCAAGAGCCAGATTATAATGGCCCATAAAGTCAGATAAAATCTTTACATGAAAATCTCATCCATCTTTAACTCATGAAGACAATTAACTCTTGAAGATATTTGACTCCATTTTGCCCTCAGAATTCATGACTGGGGGTGGGTTCATATAATATACTACAGGTATGACTCTGATTTTGGGTTTGAACAATGCCAACAGTGCACTACATAGCTGTTTGCCAAAATGCAACTTGGCACCACACAGATGACTTGTAATGAGAAGCAGATAAAAGGTTCATCTTCTTTTCCCTCCCCTGTTCTGAATATAAAAATTGAAGAAGAGGTCCATCTCCCAAGTGATTAAATGCAATAGTGTAAAATGTGACTAGATCCTGACATCTTAACACCACCCTCCAAATACTGCATAACATTGCCTTTCCCATCTTCAAAAGTGGCTTACATCTCAATTCTAATTTCAGGTCAGCTTCCTGTGCAGAAAGTATGACAGCAGCTCTGCTGCTCATGTTAAGAACATGTCCGTGGCTCCTAATGAAACTGGGATGTTCTTGTGGAGAGCTTTGACCTGTCTGAAAGGAACAGAACTCCTGAGCTGCAAGTCCCTAGCTTGCTCATCTCTCTGCATTCATTTTCTTGATAAAGCAACAGGGAGCTGGTGCTTCCCATGAAAGTATAGATCTGGAAAATCCTGTCATAAGTTGGAATGGTTTGAGTTGAAGGGATGAAAAAGATTATCCCAAAAGGAAAAGAACAACAAACTTTTTATTGCTTGTGTCGATGCGTCTGAATTCTGGTTAATGAAAACTGCCCAAAGATGTAATTGTTAGACCTTCTCCACCCTTTAGTTGAAGACGAATTCCACCTGTTCAATGTAGATGGAACAATACCACAACAAAACCCTCCTGTCTCATCAGAATGCACAACTGAAGCACCAGAAGTGAAGCCATCACCTAGGTAGTTCTTTGGTCTTCTTAACTTCTTTCTTGTGGCAGAGGCCATAGATAGCCCTGGAGACATCAGCCTAATGATATTCCTATCCCCACTGGAACATCCATTCAACGCCTCCAGCCGTCTCTCAGGCCAGACCAAACCAAACCAAACCAAACCAAACCAGAACTGGGGTGAGGACTAAAGATTCAGGTAAGACTATCACAGCTGGGCAGAAATAACTTGGGAAAACCTGCTATAGTAGGTGTTTACCATCGGGCAGATGGAGAGCAATACTAACTAATCTCAACTACAGTGGCCTAGAAGATTACAAACCCTCCTGGCAAGAAGTGAGCTGAGCAGCATGATTCACACAGGTATCATCTCTGCACTTGATTTACTGCAGCCAGCAGGAGTAGGGAGGTGACGGGTTCACAGTTGGGACATCATGACCTTAGAGGTCTTTTCCAACACTAGTGATTCAATGATTCTATGAGACCACATCACCCTGGCTGCAGGTGTTGTGACCCCTCCAGATGACAGGCTAGAGGACAGACAGAGGTCCTGGACCTCAGGCCAGCTAAGAAACGAGAGGCACCCGTACCTCCTGCCTCCTCAGGCCGACAGCTCTGCTCCTCCGCCCTACCATGGGCACAGAGCGGAAGCCTCGGCGGGTCCCACTCTCCGCAGCACCGGCCCGGTGGGGCCTGACGCGCCCCTACGGCGTCCTTTGTGCCGCGGGTCTCAGGCAGAGGCCATACTGACACTTCCTCGCTCCCCGGGGAGCTGCTGCTGCTGCGTGTCCAGCCCCGTCCCTCCTACGGCTTACGAGGAGGCAGCGACGAGCAAGACCCGGAACAACCTCGCTCCGGTCCCTCCCACAGGGAGGCGCTCGGCCATCCCCTTCCTGGCCAGGGCGGAACGCACCGCAGAGCCACCGCCCGCCGGCACCTGGTCCGACTCCGCCCGGCTCTCCCCGCCCCCGGCTGTGGCGGTGGGCGGGCCCTGCATGCAGATACGTCCCCCGCCTCCCTGGTGCGTGCTGAGGTCAGCCCGGGCTTCTCTGTAAGCGCGGAGTTGTGGGGGCTGTGCTCGCGAGAGCCCTAAAGCCGCGGGGGAGGACGCGGAGCTACGGCGAGCGCCTGGCTCAGGCCGGGAGAGGTTCTGGCCCGCCGTGAAGTCGGGGGCCTAAGTGGGGACTTTCTAGTCGTTGACAGCGGAAGAGCAGCGTGTGCGGGGAGTGAGGGCGCCCGCCCCGCCCCGCCCCGCCCTGCCCCGCCGCCCTGCTTCTCCATGCGGGCGGCGGCGGTGAGCAGGGCTGGCGCGCGGGGAAGCGGGGGTAGCGTGCGGTGCTGAGAGGCCGCGGCCGGGAGAGACGATGGCCAAATGGCTGAATAAGTACTTCAGCCTGGGCAATAACAAGACCAACGGTCCCCCGCAGCCTCCGCGGCCCGATTACCGAGAGAAACGCAACGGTGCCGGCAGGGCGCCCCGTTCCGACGGGCCGCCGCACCTCCACCTTCACCACCACACCTCGCCTGGCTTTCCGCAACGCTGCCTGCGCGACGACACCAGTGACCTGCTCCGCGCTTACCGCGCCCAGAAAGAGCTCGATTTCGAGGACCCCTACAGCGGGCCCGGCTCCTCCCTGCTCAAGCTGCGCACCATGTGCCGTCCGCACTACTCTGCGCCCGAGGAACTGGCCGAGAGGGCCCCCAAGGCTTTCTCCTCCTCGTCGTGCTGTGCCGCGCCTCCTGCCACCTGCGCACCTGGCTCCCCGCACCTCTTTCGCAGCCACAGCGAGCGCCGCCCAGCAATACCACCCGATGTGAAGTACATCTCGCCAAAGCACCGGCTTATCAAGGTCGAGAGCAGTGGTGGCAGCGATGACGCAGGCAAGAAGCTCAACAAGGGCTCCAAGCATCTGGCAACCTCTGTCCCCTCTGCCATGAAAGATAAAGTAAGTGTTGTGCTCTGTTTTCGCACCTGCAGACTGCTCTGGGGCTGTCAGCCCTTGGAAGAATATTTTGGTGAGGGGAGTAGCTCCTGTCTGAATGCATATGGAGTGGCCACTGCTCACCATGCTTCTCTGGGTGCCCTGGCCTTCTGATACCTCAGGGTAGGCAGGACAAGTGCAAGGCTGACACATGAAGTGGGGGTGCCCTGTCCTCTGTGCTTTCAAACTCGCCTCCCTTCTGATGGGACACGTTTGCAGGTGTGCTTAGGCCTTGCTCTGGGGAACAATGTACTACCAACCTGGTGACTGGTACCAAGGCTCTTGGGTTGGCATGCTCCTGTGGAACAGGATGTGAGTCTTTGAGGGAGTACTTGGGGAGCCCTACAGGCACTTGAGAAGCCCCATGCTTGTGACTCAAAATTGTGGCTTCCCCTCCATTGTCTGTGGTATGGAAGGCTCATATATAAAAAATTAAAAAAAAAATTGTTACCCTCCCAAGTCAGACTGCCTCTTTTTAGGGAGACAATTTGTCATGTGTTCAGTAATAACTTCTTCGTTTGCTAGTTCAATGTTGAAGGTGAAGTAGTTCAAAGTCCTGTGTTAAAACAGCATCACAACTTATATGATAACTGTGTTTCAAACTGGCAGGTACCTGAAGCAAACTCTGTAGCTATTAACTCAGTCACAAATGTTCTGCTATCTTTTACCAGTCATTGTCTACAAATATTAACAAATACAGCGCTCGAAAGTGCTGGCCTCAGGGACTTGGGTTGCAGGTGGGAAGCTTTGCAGGGGGAAGTAGCATTAACAATTTTGTAAGCGCAGCACATATCCCCCCACATCTGTTGGTCCCATGAGTGTAATTTCATTTTTTCATATATTGGGAATTTAATATTTATCCATTTTGTGAATTGGCATTTACAAGTTCAGTCTAATAGTCACACAACAGGAATTCTAAATATGTGCTGAATATTATCAACTTAAATAGTCTGTGTGTACATGTTTAAATGTAACATGATTGCATTGAGTAGTGACACATTTCCATGACAACTTGATAAATTATATCCTGTCCAGGTGGAATTCCAAATAAATCCGCTTGTGATGCTGATGATACAAGATTAAAACTGTAAAATTTATTACATCCTCTGTCATTTTAGGTGTAGTTTCTGACTGGAAGCAACTTCTTTTGTGGAAGTGATTGATTAAAGTTAGACTATGACTATTATAGTGATATATAAGATCTATATATATAGAAGAATTATATGTAATAGTATCACTATTAGGGTCTCAGTATATTCAGTGTTCTTTCAATTGCCCATGTTGATAGTACATATCTGCTCTTAGGCAAATACTTTCAGCAGCTTCAGAGAAAGTAACTACTTGGGGCAAAATGCTTCCAAATGCAGCTGCCATTATTTTTTTTTAATAGGGCATGATTTTTTAAAATTTAATTATCTTTCATTTTAGACCCCACTGAAGCAATTTTCAAAGCAGAAACTACATCTGTGGCTAGGTAACCTGCTACCTTGTGTGGTCATAAATCTGTGTGCTGCTCCCAGGCCGTTGTTTCAGATTCTAGAACTTGTTTTGAATGAGCAGCCTTTCTGGTTTTTGGTGGTTTTGGGTTTTTTTTTTGAGATACATAACACTCATGTCATAGTCACATTCTTTCTGGTTTTGAGAGAGAGAACTGTATGTGACAAGCAGGAAATCTCACATGCCAGAGAAATAAAATAACATCTACACCTCAAAAGGTAAGTGTACCTCCCCCCACCCATAGAAGAATTTGGCTGTGAGGAGCTACATAGCTTGCCTTTTGTTCACCTGTGTTATTTTCTACCAGTAATGGAAATGAAATCTGTCATATTTCACAGCCTTGAAATGTAAAGCCTGACAGGTGGACCCTGGTGAGTACTGCTCAGGCAGAGAACTGCTCCTCTCCTACACCTGTCTTTCATTGAGGAGAAGAAATGAGTTTACTTAACAGAGTGAAGATCTGGTTGTCATATTGGTCTGTCACCACAGAAATATGTCAGTATTTAATGACCCAACAGAGTTTGCTAAATTCTTGTGTTCCGTTCCAGCACCTCTGTTTTTTTCTTTTTCATATGCAAGGATGGAGCGCTGTTTTCCTTTATGTGTTAACTGACAAGTGAGAAGTATGATTTTCAACAAATTCAGTGAGCAGTTTTATAACCTTTGTGACTGGTTGTCAGTAAAGAGTTGGCTGAAGAGCTCAGTTGTGTATTAGTGGAATAGGAAGGAGATTCAGGAAGGTGCTTGCTCAGTGTGCTACTTACAAAGGACAAAGTATGGGTAATGACAGATTGGTTAATCAAAATTCCCAGGAAAAAAATTCAGGGAATAGCTGATTCAGGGAGTAAAGGAGATGGAGATTGAAAACAGTGGGAGGCGTGACTGTATTTGGTAAGATTCCAGGCACAGGTTGTAAAAGTATCCACAGAGATGTAATGTGTCTGGGGTTCAGAAAGCTTTGATGTGTAGAGGTAGAAGTACTGACTAAAGCTGAAACGGATAAAGCCAAATTGCAATGCATCTTTAATAGTGAGGTGACTAACTTCTACAGTGGATACCCAAGGGAGAGTCACCATTGACAGATGTCTGTCCCTTGGGCAGAGATGAATTTTTTTTATTCAGGTAGTACAATCAGGCAGGTTTTGGGGCTTTAAACACGACCTTCAAACAAGGGAGAGTAGGCTATGTTAGAATTCGTGGCAGAAGCAGCTCAGTTCTTCCAGTATGGAAGATAAGAAGTTACTGGCCTCCATCTTTAGTGTTGGCCTGGGAGATGTTAACTGCTTAGTTGTCCTGTGGCAAAGGGATGAAAGTAGGCGAGCTGGGACAATAAGTGGCTATATGCCAGAACAACCTGGCAGCTACTGTATTTGTGTGAGAATAAATGAGACTTGGCATTACGTCAACTCAATAGACAAAACCCACTTAGCTAACTGTGGCTCTAAAAGAATGAGTTGAAGTCTTCCTGAGCAGCTCTTCTCTATGTGGCATTGAGTGGTGTGTGTAAATCCATGAAAGTAGTAGTAGTTGAGGGGAAAGTATCTGTGTGAAAGGAAGCTTTGTGTATTTTATCACCTATTACAGTTTTTTGAACTTAGACATTTCTCTGCCTGGCTTTGCAGCTGAAGAACCTGGAACAGTATTCAAAGAGCAGCCATATCATACTCCATTGAAGGAAGTTCTTAAGATTTTGAAGTTGGGATTGTAGGGTACTTGTCCTTTAGAAGACAGTTATTTCATAATGAGCAGCATTTTGCACTCCCTCTGTGCAGTGGAGTTAGAACTGTGCAGCAGTTCTGCATATGGAATGCAGAAGACACTACAAGTTGCAGTATCCATCTCCACAGGACAGGACATACCTGGTGCTGTAGAAAATAGATCAGTTCTGCACAGGCAGAGCTGATTCTGTGCAAAAGCATGTAAAAGTTGTGTGACAGCAGCAATCAGGCAGGAAACTGTTTAGGGCAGCGTAGTTGCTGACTTGATTTACAAAGGTCTGAAAATAATTTCTGTGTATGAATTCCACACTTGCATGAGAAAAAAACCCCCCATTGTTGTCATGAGATCCACCTCAGAAGCATGTAGTGCGGAGATCTGGCTGCTAGCTAAGCGTGAGGGCTAAAGCTGTTTGCTTTGAAGGGTCTCCCCCCATTACGTAAGAAACAAGTATCTTTCTGATATTGCAGTAGACTGTGGAAATGCTGTTTGAACTTTCAAGGTCTTGCATGAAAGTGCTTAGGCTCCATGGAACATTATTGATATCTGTATATAATTAAAAGCTTTTAGTAACATTGTGAAGATGTTTGTCGTATTTCTATATACAGAATGTCTAAGTTTTTGATCTTGCAAGTGAGAGCAAGTCAGGTCTTGCAGCTGATATTTTGAGGTGCACTGAGAAAATACTTTAAAGGTGTCTAAGCAATGTTGGGGTTATTTGTATCAAATTACGTAGTTTCTGGAGATCCTAAACTACAGTTGTAACTCCATCTCTTATTCCCATGTTAAATCCATTGCAGCAGTGTGTCAGGCTGCCACTTTTTGCAATTGATTCTACTCTGAAACAGTCTTCCTCTCTGCATGTGGATCCCATTGGCATGTGGCTCTGCCTTTGAGTCAAAGGTCTCAAGAAAAAGATACCCCTGGTCACTGGTCTTGTGAACCTGTATGAATGGCTTAGGCAAGGCCACACATCATGGCAGCAAGCTGCATTTTTTCCATGTATCTCATGTTGCTGTAGTGCAGCTGTAATGCAACTAGAAATGCATTTTTCCATGTATGTCAGTCTCATGATTAAGGGACTATCACAGCTTATGGACGGGAATATGTTCAATTATTACCTGAGCCTGCACAGTCTTAGAGACTTTCGGCCTGTTCAGAGTGATGTGGTAAGCTGTTCATTTACAAGTATGTCTGGCATCTGCAATGTATTACACAGCTTGGAACAGTCTCAGCTGCGAGAACCACCCAAATGTTCAGACTCTTGGACATAGAGAGATCCAAGCAAGGAAAGGCTATCGGGAGGTAGTATGAAGCAATTGTACACATGAAAAGCTGGGAGGGAGTGGCAGTCTTCTGGAAGAGTGTATCGTGTATGTCCTTGTAGTAAACAGATCCAAACCCTTGAAAGAAAGTACCTCAGTTACTGGATTCAAGCAAGAAGACTGACTTGCGCCTTCTGAACTAAGATGCGCTTATTGAACTATTTATTGGGAGACTGTAGCTAGATGTGTTCCACATGGCCTTATTCTGAAAAAGGCTAATACTGCAGTGCAAATGCCCATAGGAGAACTGGGCAGGGTGGTGGACGTTGTCCTGTGTCCACTTCTTTCCATGCAACCTGTGTATCTAATATCTGTGAACCGTGCTCACTTGGCCCCCAGGGAGCAAGAACACATGATTGCACCACTCTTTCACATGTACCCTCTCTTGCTTCACAGGAGACCATGTGTGTTTCTGTGCTGGGCTGTCTTCCCAAATCCAAGAGATCCACACTGTTGCTAGGATCACAGAATCTGAGCTGTTCTGTGTTTAATTTCTGTGTTCATTACATGGTACAAAGTGCTTATTCCTTTTGAACTGAGAGGATGAGGGGTACACGATGTTAGGTATGAGGTTGAAAGTTCCAGACAAAAACTCAGAAGGGGGATACATTTTTCTTTTAAAAAGTGCCTGTGTTTTTCTTTGCATTGTCCAGCTGTAATCTGTTTGGTTGCATCTGTAATCATAGAGAGTTCAATCCTGATGTTGTGTGCCTTTCCTATTCCTGAACAACAAGCATTAACGTGTGCATTTTTCTGTCTCTTCTACCTTTATTCTGAGCATCCTGTGGGGTGAGATGTGGCTGCTATGTGTTCTAGAGGAGAGTGTGTCTGGGCTTGGTGCTTTAACTTTTGTGTCCCCATCTGTATTCAAAGTCACATTTTGAAATATTTACCAGCAGACATTTGTAATGACTGAAATTTGCACCAGGAGCTTAGTCTTTACTGCAAGGACAGAATCACAGAATTGCAGAATGGTTGAGGTTGGAAGGGGTCTCTGGAGATTTGTCTTTTCCAACCCACCCTGCTTAAGCAGGACCACATAGATCCAGTTGCCCAGGACTATGTCCAAACAGCTTTTGAATATCTGCAAGAGCGGACAGCACAACCTCTCTGGGCAACCCGTGCCACTGTTCAGTCACCTTCACAGTGGAGAAAGTGTTTTCTGATGTTCAGATGGAAGCACCTGCATTTCAGTCTGTGCTTATTGCCTCTTGTCCTGTCACTGTGTACTGCTGAAATGAGCCTGGCTCTATCTTCTTTGCACTGCCTCTTCAGTTTATTTGTATACATTGATAAGATCCCCCTCGAGGTTTCTCTTGTCTAGGCTAAACAGTCCCAGTTCACTCGGCCTTTCCTCATGCATGAAGTGCTCCATTCCCTTCATCATTTTCGTGGCCCTTTGCTGGACTCTCTCAAGTATGTCCATGTCTCTTTTGTACTAGTGATCCCAGAACCGGACCCAGCACTCCGGGTGTGGCGTCACCAGTGCTGAGGAGAGGGGAAGGTTCACCTCCCTTGACTTGCTGGCAATGCTTTGCCTAATGCAGCCCAGGATGTCGTTTACCTTCTTTGCAGAAAGGGCACATTGCTGACTCATGTTCACCTTGATCTCTGCCAGGACACCCAGGTCCTTTTCTGCTGTGCTGCTTTCCAGCTGGGTGGCCCCCAGCATGTGCTGGTGCGTGGGCTTGCTCCTCCCCAGGTGTAGGACTTTGCATTTCTTCTTGTTGAACTTCGCAACGTTCATGTCGGCCCATTCATCCAGGTTCTGGAGGTTCCTCTAATGACAGTACAACTCACTGGTACCTTTGCCATTCCTCCCAGTTTGCTATTGTCTGCAAACCAGCTGACTGTACACTCTTCCTTCATCATCCAGATCATTAACGAAGATGTTAAACAGGACTAAACTCTGTATTGATCCCTGGGGTATCCCACTAGTCACGGGACTCTAACTAGACTTTGTGCCATCAGTCACCATCCCCTGGACCTCGTTGTTCAGTCAGATTTCAATCCACCTCACTGTCTGCTCAGCCAGCCTATACATCAACAGCTAGTACATGAGGATCTTATTTGAGACAGTGTCAAAGGCCTTACTGAAGTCCAGGTAGGCAATATCAACTGCTCTCCCCTCATCTACCAATATTTTTCAGTTCTAGCTGAAAAACTAACAGAAGCACTTGTCACTGCAGTGTACTGCAAGTACTTGGGATGTTTTCCATTGGAGGGATGGAAGGCCAGCTGAAAGTTAATTGTTTCTTCATGATGGTAAAAATAGCTACAGTTTGCTTGGTCTGGATTAAAAGCCTGCTGAGGTGCTTTGTCTCTGTAGCTGAGATCAGTTCATTGATGTCAAACAGTAATGCTTGGATTCTGGTATTGTCTCCATGTGTCTTAGCAAAAATACTAGACATTGGATCATCAGTGGCTATATTCACACAGGTTTTAAAAACATCTCACAGGCTTTATGTGTGAGAGTGATAGTGATCACTGAGGGACTTTAACCACTTAAAATTTATAATGTGATACTTCTTTTTAAAGGTGAACTGGAGGCTGCTGAAGGAAACTATAGGATGAGTGTGTGTGAACAGACTGCTCTCCTGGAACTCATATCTCTGCTATTCTGAGATATTTAAAGATCTATTTTAATCTTGTAAGGTTTAAAAAACCATAAAACCCAAAGCGACAAAAGATAGTCTTAAATCTTCAAAGAAAAGTCACAAGTGTCCCAAATGTAGTTTTGAAGATCAGCAGGTACTCTGGATGAGATACAAACGGCCTACAGCAGTGCTACATACTCTGGGTAGTTTCAGTGTAGGGACCTTATAAAGATTGTAGTTCAGTAAAGTGTGACTGCAGAAGTTTGTTACAGAATGTTGCTTCCAATGGATTCTCTCCAAGTGAAGTTTTAGAGTGGTCACTTTCTTTAAAGAAAGTGCTATTTTTCAGATACAACCTTTCTTCCCTAGTTTCAACTGATACTGTTCCAGCAAACAGATTTTTGGCCTGTCTTCGAATAGAATAAAATATTTTCATTTGGAAGGGACCTACAACGATCATGTAGTCCAATTGTCAAACCACTTCAGCTGACCAAAAGTTAGAGCATTTTATTAAGGGCATTGTCCAAATGCCTTTTAAACACTGACAGGCGTAGGGCATCAGCCACCTCTCTAGGAAGCCTGTTCCAGTGTTTGACCACAATCAGTAAAAATAATATTTTGTAATGTCAAATCTGAACCTCTCCTGATGCAGCTTTGAACCATTCCCACTCATCCTGTCACTGGATACCAGGGACATCAGCACCTCCCTCTCCACTTCCCCTCCGAAGGAAGCTATAGAGGGCAATGAGGTTGCTACTCGGCCTCATTTTCTCTGAAGTCCTTAGCCACTCCTTCCAGCCCTTTCACCAGCTTTGTTGCACTCCTCTGGAAGTATTTGACTACTTTAACATCCTGCTTAGATCGTGGGGTCCAGAACTGCACATAATGCTCAAGGTGAGGCTGCACCAATGCTGAATACACTGGAATAATCACATATATGGTTTGGCTGGTTACGCTGTATTTGATGCACCCCAGAATGCGGTTTGCCCTCTCGACTTCCAGGGCACACTGCTGACTCATACTTAGCCCGAGGTCAGTTAGCACCCCAGGTCCCTTTCTTCAGGGCTGCTCTCCAGCCAGTTCTCTCTCAGTTTATACTTGTGCCCAGTGTTAGTCGACTCCAGGTGCAGAATCTGGCATTTGGATTTGTTAAATTTCATGCCAAGTATCATGCTTGCTGTATTTCATGTCTTCTGTGTAACTCTGTCTGTGGTGTGTGTAGAAAGGAGTAAATGCTTGGTTAGTGTTAAACTGGGAGAATGTACTGCGAGTTAATAAGAAAGCACTGATCCAGTGTGTTGTGGCTTTTGTGATCTGTGACTAACTTCTCTCTGTTTCAGATTAGAGAGACATTCCTTTGCCTCCATTTCCAGTGCTCCTCTCTTGTTTCTGATACCCTGACATGTCTACGTTAAAGAAGTAAGCTGTTAGCCATAGTGCTCTGCCAGAGATCTGCAGGGGATATTGAAGAAAGAAAGGCCACTGCAGGCAGTTTGAAACCTGAAATTCATTTGAGAAGCTCTGCTGTGGCTGACAGACATGTATCTCTGGTAAAGGCAGTACAAAGTTACTAAGATTGCAGCAGCAATGAAGAAGGTGAGCTGGATGATTTAGTAAATCCTGGGAGCAATTTTTCTACTGCGAGGATTAGACAAATGACTTGAAAATAGATACAGCTAAGAAGGCTGCAACCTAGGATAAACTAAAGACTGCCAGACGCTCCAAGATTATGATAGGAAGGTTGAGAGCTGCTTAGAATGCTTGCTGCATTCTGTTTTGTGAAGAACAAGTGTCCCTAAGGCTGTAGACAAATGCCTGTCTTGCCCCCACTCCCACACTCCTGTTATGAAGCTCACACAGGGAAAGTTCCAGAGGTGGACTCAAAGAAGATTTTGGCTGTGGGATGCAGCTCCCAACTGTTATGTGCAACACTACACTCTGCAAATGAATGGATGGTTGATTTGACTTGTACGTGACTGTGATGCAATGTGTGTTGAAATGGATGACTCAGATAGTCTGGGTTCACTGAACTGCACAGGTGTTGCTGATGGGTTTCCAGATGACTTTCAAGGATGATGGAAAGTATTGGATGCAACATAGGTGCTATTGAGTTGGGTTTGCTGTCACCATACGTCTGAGAGTTCTTGGTGGTATATGTGTCTGTTACATACTAAAGTCATTTTAACTGCTGATCTGGCATGAGGGAAGAGATGCTGAATTATGGCATACAGGGAGGAGATACAGACTCCAAGGGGAATTTCAGCTGGGAGTCGTGAGCTGTGGTGTAGGATCCTGGCTCATCAGGGAGTGATGTTTGTCTTAGGATTGGTTTCCTCTGGTCTAGGGTGGACTGAGTTCTGGGCTATATCATCTGTCTGCTCCATGAAAGTAAAGCTGAACACCAGTCTGGAGAGTGGGCAGTTCTGGAGTGACTTTCCACCCAGGACTATACAACTTGGTGAATGCTGAGCTGTGCAGGGGAACAAGCTAATTATACAGAGTTTTCCACCACCATTGTGTTATTAGGGAAATTGTCAGGAGCGGGGGGGGTTGTAGTTGGTCACTCTTTGGCACTAAGTCTAGAGAAGCCTTGTGGTAGTAGGCAGCTGTTGCTGGCTTGATATACCCAGGTTGTTTTATTGGTCTTCCAGTTGTTGTCTAGTATCGTAGAGTGGCTCTTTTGCAGCTGGAAAGCCTGCACAGAGGGGCTCCTACCACTCCAAAGTCAGAGCATTTAGTGCACTGGAGGTGTCAACTTGCTCGTGCTGCTGAAGGGGGCACAAACAGTTTGCAATGGCTGCCTGATGTGAGACTGAAACACCCTGACTTCAGAAGTGGGCAGCTGTGTGCAGATCTCTGGGCAGAACAGCAGGATGCTGGCTGGGTTTCTCTTTACAGGATGATAGGCTAGAGCCACACAGCTAGGCTTTTCTGAGTCAGTAGAAGAGTGCACCTCTTTCTCTGCTTCCCTTAGCTTTCTGGTGCAGAAAGAGAAGCCATGTGGCCCTACTGCTGCTCAGCAGGTTGGTACCCTATTTTTGAGAGGTCAGGTGGGCTGCAGGGATGCCCCTGGAAGGATATCACTGCATGCAGGGGCCTTCCAGTTCCTAGCACTGGCATACCCATTACAAGCTTTCCTTGTGTGCTTTGCATTTGGTTTACCTCTTACTGCTTCTGTAGAAGTTCACCACTTGATCTTTCTATTTGTTGATTGCTATGATGATCTATACTCAAAAAAGCCATCTGTGGGAGAGAGGGAATTAATCCATTGCTTTTACATGTCTTTGCTGATTCAGTAGTGATGACTTTGATCTGGTTTTGGCAGCTGGCAACTTCATGGAGGTGGAAGAGAAAGCTACATGCTGTAGATATAATCCATGCTCTTGCAGTATCTGTAGTCACATATGAAGACCATGGAGCATTCCTTGTAAGAGTTAAATTTGCATCTGTGAACAAGCATTAGCTTACCAAAAGTATTAGAGGAACAAATAGTAGTAGTAGTAGTAGTGAGACATGTCCCTATGATTACACATTCTTGTGCCATTGTGTTTTTACGTTCAACCAGCAATTCTAATTAAAGTCTTTAGACTGATAAAGCTAATAAATGTAGGAGAAAAGGAGGAGTTATATTGTTTAACCTCAAAAGGTAATAACAATCTGCATATGGCTAAATGTTGGATAAGGCTGAAATGGATAGCAAAAGAAAAAAGAATCCTGCCTAAAAATGAAGGCAGTGTTGGAGTTTGCATGGGTGGCAAAAGAAGGCGGGTGAAGAGAGTCAGTTTTATTGCGTTACAGGCTCTGACTTTAAATACAAGTACATGGTTGATACCAGGTATTGCCTGTGCAGGGATTTTTCTAAATTATTAGCCAAGTCCAGAGCAGTCCATCAGTATAGCACTTGCATGTCTTCCGTCTTCATGGGAACTATGGTATCTGTGAATGGAATCCAAATACCTACTTAATCACATCCCCTGGTCTACGCATCTTCTGTCTTTCTGACCTATCCATCTTCTGCCTGATCTCAAACTGTTACTGTAGTCTACCAATTTTATTAAAGTAAATTTAGGTTTTTTGTTACATATGTTGAAATCATTTGTACATATACAAAAATATTATATATATAATATATAAATAACTATATATATAAAAGATAGTTATTACAAGTTATCTTATATATGTAAACATACATACTGCTGAGAAAGACACTGTGGACCTTCCATCATTGGAGACTTCCAAAACTTGTGTGGGCAAGACCTTGAACAACCTGGCCTAGCTTTCATAGTACCCCTGCTTTGAGCTGAAGAGCTGTTTAATTGTCTTCAGAGATTGCATGGAACCTAGGTCTTAATGCAACTCTAATGTTCAAAAACCATCCTGGAGCCTGAGTGTTGTCGACAGACTTATGTTGATATAGTGCATTGCTGTAAGGACAGTAGTGCAGGATCTAAGGCACAGCTGTGTCAGGCTGGAGTGCTTTTCCCCATGCTGTAGATAAATCTGTGCAGGAAGTGAATGTGGAGTTAGTCTGACAATAGTCTCTAAAGCATACAAGCATAGCTTCTTCTGCAAAAGCATGAAGGAATGAATAGGGGTTTGTTCAGATCAAGTGCATGTGTATATAGTTGGGCATGGCTGGGTGAGTCAATGGGAGAGAATGATATTGTGATGACGGTAAAGCAAGGCTCAATACTGGTGCTGATCAGCAAGAAGGAATGAATTGTGCTTGCTTCTATAGATTGTTCTCTGACTTGTCACATGGGTGTGTGCGGGAGCTGGGTGAGTTGAGTCTGCATGTGAACACAGAAGTACCGAGGCACTATGCATAGCTAAAACTGCAGCACACAATTCTGTTTCAACAGCTGGGCCACCATAAATCTTACTGCTTTCTTACTACTGCATGATACCACAGATACTATCTGCAGCCTTTCCTTCAAAATTGCTCACATAAGGACAGAGGTCTTGTATTTGCAGGTTTTCCAAGGCGGTGAACTTTATTTGGATAAAAAGTGGTACTGAGGCTATGGGGAGGAGTACCCAACAGGTTCTTAAATTCAGTGCTTCATGGAAGAAAGCATAAGTGCAAGTCTTTATTCATTTGGAAAACAAACCCAGACCAAACTTCACAGTCCTTCTGTATGCAGGCTGAGCTTTGTCCAGGCTTCATAATCGGAGACCGTTCTGATGTATAGTTGTCTGGGCATTAAAAGAAAATATTATTTTTAAGGAAACATCTGCCTAGGGCATGTTTGGGATGTAAGACCTGGAGATCACTTGAGGACAAGGAGATAAATTTGTGATTTGTAAGAAATTTCCCTTGGTGGCTGTAAAAAAAAATCAAAACAAAACAAAAAAACCACTTCACATAGAATGATTTCTACTGTAGCTAGTGACTGGTCTTTTTTAACTATAAATTCTCAGACAGGATGAGGAATTTTCGTTATATTGTGTTAAATATGTTAACCGTCGTGTTCTCTGACACAAATTCAGTTTCCAAGTGCTCATCTTCTGCATCTCTGCTAACAGTTGTGTGTTTTTGTCTGTGATATTGGTGGACTTAATGATATTGGTGGACTTAATTGCTGGTTACAAAAGCTGAGAGAGGAATATATGGTCTGTCTTTAAAAAAAAATTTAACTATATATCAATAATGTATTTGTAATATATAATGTTTAATAATAAATATTACCCCCAGAAAGAGTCTCCCATAATAAGTCTCCCAAAGGATTAGCTGGCAGGAGAGGTCTTTCGGTTTCTTGCTGTATGTTATTTATCACAATTCCTCTTGGATTCTTCCAGAACAATGTGTCCTTAATTATCATAGCTACTAAGTCAGTCAAATAACTAACAGTTCTGTGCTGAAGTCACTCTTTCAAGGACAGATCTTTTGTATTTCCTTTCAGTTCAAAGAAGTGTTATCCCTAATGACTCAGTTTACTTCGATGTGGTAAGTTCTCATTGGTTTCTTTTTCATTTGTTCACTTTAAAACATGTTTTTTAGTCAGATAGCGATATCTGCAATATTACACATTTAGATATGTTCTTCGTTGTCTTCCTGTTGCTGCATATGCAAATCATGCCTTTGCATGTGCAAATACTCATTTATACTTTTACATATATTATGATATTAATTATGTCTTAAATGGTATTTTTTAAGACTCTAGAAGAATGAAGACTATGCATCAACAGTGAAGCTTGCACCTTAGTTGATATGTATTAGAAGGGTAAAAGAATCTCAGCTTGTATTTAATTTTCTAGGGGGTTTTGTTGTTTTTGTTGTTACTTGCTCTTGTATCTGCTAATTGACTTTTTAGAGCTATGGTTTGGAGTTTGTCAGCTTGTCTGGTAACTGAGCCATACCCCTTTTCTTTTGCCTTGGAGTTTTAACAGACAGCCTCCTAGGGAGAACTCCTTTGTTTCCTGTATCCGTGTTGATCTTGTTGATCTTTCTGATTGCGGAGGCTAAAATACAATTTTGACTTACTTTTGAGCGATGCACTTCTATGTAAGTATTGGCATTTCTTTTGCTTGAAGTTACGTGTGTCTGAAGTTACTATTACTAGAACTGCATCATGGGAAATCATGTCATATGTGTATGCAGTGTCATAGGATGGGCTTATATAGAACAGGAATTGGTAGTTGTAGGAGCACGCAGTCCAATCTGATAATCTTGAATACTGCTAAGAGATGAGCCACAGGTCTTTAGCAATAGGCCTGACAAGTGCAGCCAATTGAGACATGAATTTGGAACCTGAATGGCTGCCTGAGGCCTTCTGAGGATTCCATGATAGCTGTGATTCATTTTGACAGGCAGGACCCACATGATAGGTGGCTGGATTTGGCAGAGACGTAAGTTAACTCTGTCCTGCTCCAAAGGTGAGACCCTGTGTGTGAATGCCCTCTCTAGCCTGCATTTACAAAACCTCAGCGTACTGACATTCCTCTTGTGTCTAAGGCAGAGGTGTCAGGTACAACATTAGATCCTGGGTGGCCTGACTAGTTGAGACTTCTGGGAGGAATGTATTAGTAGGTGATGGATGGCATCCATTCCCTTCTCTTTCCTATCCTGTGTTTGTTAGTCACTAACATGAAAAATGAATATGGAGGCCAGATGAACAAGTTTAGCCATTTGCCTTGGAAGTGCATTTAACCCAAGATGTGGGAGGGGCACTGCATGCAGTGCCTAAGCTGGGATCTTCTGTGCTGGCCTTGGTTTCTGGACAACAGAAAACAAATGGCTGATTGAGAACAGTTTGCTGGGCAGTGGCTGAAAAGTTGTTGGGAGGAAAAAACGCAGCACACATATCCCCATATGGGACACCGGTGAGCCCTGCTGAACATGGAGACTCTTTGATTATCACATGAAAAGGCCTGTTCTGTTCCTATGTGCCCGTGAAGGACAGGTGACAGCATGGTGCTCTCCCAATGGATCTTCCCCACATAGCGTGGAGGTGGTTAAGATCATGACCTGCGGAGCCCCACTGCACATGCAAGGGATGTACCTGTGATACTGATAGATTTTTGAACAGAACTTGCATATAAGATTGGCAAGCTTGTGCATTGTGAGGGTAGTATAAAGGGGTACGAGGACAATGTACTCACACCCTCTGGCATGAAGCAAAGGTTTTGTTTATTATGTGTACCATCACTAGAAAACTGTTGTACTCAGAACCTTGTTGTTCATCAAAAGACTTTGTACTTTTTCTGACTCTGACCTGCTGCATATAGGCTTGGAAGATGAGCTTGCTAAGGCAAAAGTAATTTCTGGGGAGACAGCACAATGACTTGCAGAGCAGAGTCTGGCTGGGATCTCTGAGAACAGGAGAAATAATCTTCTGTAATGGGTTTGTGAAATGGAGTTTAGACATTTGAGGTAGTTATGTTATAGAAGAGCTAACAAGCATACTCGTTTTGAGTTTTTCAAGCCTTTTTGAACAAAAGCCTTGATTTGAAAGAAGTAGAAAAATTTGAGACTTCCTAGAAGTGGAGAATCTATAGCTGCTCTGGCCAGCTGCCGTATCTAGGCTGAGAATTAGTAAATTTTAATATACATGAAAAAAGTAACGGTCACCTGGTGAGCCTTCTGACAGCTCAGAGCTGTAAAGCAAGTGTTAATAAGGAAAGACGTACAGCTCCAGGAAGGTGAAGCAGACTGCTTTTTCTGCCTGAGTGCTGAGAAGTGAGTTTGGGATTTGTTTGGAGGTTTTTATTTGTTTTTCTTTTGGATTTGGGTGGAGTTTTTTGGAGAGTGGTCATTTGGGGGAGCAGGTTTGCCCAAACTGACAAATTTTGATAGGTGACCTGATTGGAAATGTAGTTATGGTGAGCTGTATGGAATCTCATAGTGCTTGTCATACTGTTATTCATCTGGAGGGGAGGAGTTTACACTCACTGACCATGCTAGGGGAGGTTTTGACTCCAGGGATTACTGTAGTTGGTATGTTTCAAGCCTCAGTCTGATCTGGTACAGACTTACAGATAATAACATGTCATGATAGTAATATCTAAAACAATGAAATAATGTACATTTGGACTATCTTTTTTTTTAATTTCCTTGTTAGCAAGCAGCTTTTGCTTTGTTAGACTTCTTCTGAATAACAATTTTCTTACTTTAGTACTTCTGTTCATGTTTGGTAGAGTAAGCTCTTGAATATGTTACCATTATGCTTAAAGCAAATCATTCTTGATTTTTACCTTCTTTGACAGCATTTTAGATGTATAATTTTCCTCCTGGTATATTTTTGGCAAATGGAGAAGACGAAATATCAAATAACTGCATTAGACTGCTTTCTGTTTTATTTTTTAGTACAGTTATGGTAAGGCTTGTCAGGTATTAACTTGTTAACATGTGTAACATGAGAGCAGAACAGAGCCCCTGCTACCATGCAGCAGCTCTTAACAGGATTGCATCAAAAGACTAAATCGATAGCATTTCAACTGCAGCACTTTAGGAGATAAACCTGTCATTGTGACTAGGAGCAATTACTGCTGCATGATACACGTAGCTGTATTTGTCTTAAGTGTGTGCAGCTGCTGCCATGTGATTTATTGCTTGGGCATATGTTGCCAGACGTGGAGGAGGGGACTTTTTTCCTTCGGGTTAGCCAGTTTTCACAATACTGTGGCAGTAATTTTGGACACTAAGTGAGAGAAAAATATTTATTTTGTCCCTCTGTTATCCATGTCAGTCTGGTGGTTTCTGGTTGAACAGAAACTTCCAGTCACTTTAAACTTTGAGTGGAGCAAAATACAATTAATTTATAAACAAAACATCAATCCCAGATACTTTTGTATCTGAGCTGTTAACCTGTGACTGTAGGACAGCTAAGTCTTGCTCTGACACTCACATCTGTGCATTCACTGATAACAAATACACCTTCTAGAATGTCCTTTCTTTGGGAAATGATCTGTAATACAGGGGTTGGGCGCTTATGCTGAGGAATGTGGTGGGGTTTTTTTGGATGACTGTGTTTTTCTTTTGTTTTGGGGATTTTGTTTTGGGTAAGCAAAGTAGCTAATATAAAATAGCAGTGTAGCAGTGTTGCAGGGCCTGAGTAGTGAACAAAGTGTGTTAGATGTTTTGTTCCCTGATCTTAAGGGATGTCTCTGCCTTTTCTAATACAGTGTTCACTTACTCCATGGCATTTGTGCAGGTGTTTGATCTGGAAATGCTTCTGTGTCCTATTTTTTGCTTTGTCTAGTGGGGTAGGCTGGCAGCAGGAGACAGGAGCAGACGCAGTTTCAGTTTCATAGCTGGCAATGTACTCGTGGTTCTTTGTTGAAGATATTGAAACTGTTGGAATAGCAGTCTGCTGTCAGTCTTACTGGTGCTGGTCTTAAAGATGTAAAGTAACTGGTGGGTCAGAAAGAGCCTTGGTTTAGGCTTGCCCTGCTTTAGTGAGGGGTTGGACAGGTGATCTCCTGGGGCCCTTTCCCACCTGAATTATTTTATGATTCTGTGTGGATTCTGATGCTGAGGTCTGGCTCTGCTTTCCCTGCTTCAGACTCTTTTGCCTGTCCTACTTCAAGTCTCTGTGCTCTGCAGTAATTCTCATGTGAGGGGGTTTTTTATTGCCCTGGTCTCCTTGTCAGCTTCTAGAAACCAAGATTAACTCTACCCCTTCAGTAACAGGGAGGAATGATGACTGTTACTTTAATCAGCTGATTAAAAATCCTGCATAACCAATGGGGCTTACACAGAATAGAGTGAGTTTGCAGGGGCCAGGGGAGCATGGTAGTGTAGAGTGAGGGGTGAGATTTTCTAACCTTCAGGTTTTTCTAGTCTCCTGATGGAGGAAGGAAACTTCTGATAGACAGATAACTTCTTTTTGGTGCCTTTTGTCCTAGTTCACAAAATACAGGTAAATATGTTGTTCCTTTGAGAGAAAGAATGGCACAGATGGGCTCAAGGAACCACGTTTAAACAAGAAGCTTATTTTGTGTCTTATGCCTGTTTGGCTGAGAACTAAAATCACAAAGCATCTTATTAATGCAGTGAAAAGAGTAGCCTTTGAGTATTTATTTGAAAAATTTTTAGCAATATTTTCAGTTGTAGCCGATAAACCTATAAAGCAGAGGGGTTAGTAAGTGCAAGTGAAACTGTGCGTTTTTTGCTGAATATTAGCAAACTTCTCTGATAAGAATTGCAGTGGATTGAATATGCAGACTGATTGAATCTTTCTAATTTGCCCATCCTGTTTACTCCATATCTTGTGCTAGTCAGAAATCTTTTGACATAGTCTGACTTTGAGGTTTTTGGTATGAACAGGAGCACACTTCTATTTCAGCACTGCTTAGTAACTGATTTGTGACAATTGTGTATTTATCTTATGAACTCAGACTGTACTTTGAAAATGGCATAAGCTGAAGCTGTGCAAAGCTGGGGTTTTTCGCTGGTAGACTGTTACTACCTGCAGGTTTTCACATCTAACTGGAGATTTATGTAACAGTTACTTTCCTGTCTTTCAGGTATTGATAGCTGATGACTACTCAGATCCATTTGATGCCAAAAGTGAGTTGAACAAAAAGGGAAAAGGGGAGAACACTGGCTATATGGAACCATATGAAGCCCAGAGAATAATGACTGGTAAGAAAAGACAATTGCACGTGTGAGCTTTAATTGCCTGGCAATTCACATGGATATTACAGCTGCTATGAAACAGAAACGTCCTTTGGCGTGCAAAACCATGTTTCTGAAGATGCTTAGGTAGCCAATAGTAAACTCCGTGGAGGATTTTCATGTGCTTGCACATTTCTTGATATCTAGAAATGCTGCTCTGGACCTTGCTGTTGAATATAGATGACTTGTACTGTCATGTGGGAAGATGCAATTGTGAGCAGTGGGAGTTGGAGTGTGAATTGTTCAGCTTGGCAATGTTAAGGCTGTCATCTGTGTACATGGTAGGAATGGCCAAAGAATTCTTTTAGAATTCTTTCTTTTCTTTTTTCTTTTTAGAGTGTTAGGGGTTGGAAGGGACCTCTGTGGGTCATCTAGTCCAACCCTCCCGCCGAAGCAGGGTCACCTACAGCAGGCTGCACAGGACCTTGTCCAGGCGGGTCTTGAATATCTCCAGAG
>Ga0065711_1003163_pt1 | contig 29429 bp, 15 predicted proteins | sample Hoacrofraction12_FD_59098 | JGI IMG/M metagenome (GOLD analysis project Ga0065711, IMG submission 59098) | Hoatzin crop microbial communities from Cojedes, Venezuela - Epithelial fraction 12 v2 (version 2) | ecosystem: Host-associated > Birds > Digestive system > Esophagus > Crop | place... | reverse complement strand
CGGCGGGGGTTCGCCCCGTGGGTTTCGGGCTCAGTAAATCCAGTTTGCGAAAGGCGAAAAGGTCGGACCTTGAAGCTGTCAGTAGTCTTAATTTTCACCATGCGGCAAAATTAATTTAAATAAAAATTACGCCTTATATCCTAAATCAGAGCTTTCAGTATCTAACGCCAAGATCAACCTATGATATCTAGCAATGCAGCTTATACATATTTATCGTGGTGGCTGTGGGAACTACTAGCCTCCGCCGTGGCTGGGTGCTGTTTGGCGCTAAAGGTCGCTGTTAACTTCACTACATCATTTCGCACACACGCGATAAACGTTGGACAGTTTGAAAAATTGTGGGTTTAGGCATCGCTGGCACCAGCCAACCGCTGAAATGTAACCGCGGAGGTGACCCAGCCGTTTAACATGACAAGAAGGCGGTGGTTTGGTTTAGATTCCGAAAATTATTATCTAGCTGACTATAGATGATCTAAAAATATGAATGTTTTTGAAGCTTCTGACCGCTTGCTGCAGGTAGTTTTTCTCTGTAAAGAAAATTAATGTGTCCATAAATTATACAGGAAGGAACACCTTTTCATCACGGAGTTTTATTTTTACGTGCATGGAGTTGTTCTGGAAAATCGAGATTAAAATCACCTCATTAAAATGATGATCGATCATTTGTCATGATAATGGTACCATGTGATATTGGTGACTTTTACCAAATTACTGGTTTCTAGCTATTTTCCCCTAATTAGGGGGTACTATGGCAGCATTTGTTGAACTCTGCTTGTTATTTCAAATCTTTCGAACTACAGTGCCTTGTCACATAGTGCTCATGTTAGCCAAAAAGCCAACTGGTCTTGAAAGTCTTTGGCTGCAGGTACTCACCCACACCCTCGAAATGTGATTTGAAAAAAAGAAAAAAAAAAAAGCCTCCATATATAAATTTCACCAATAATTCCTTTCCCTGTGGTGAAGAGTGTGAGTTAAACTACACGTGCAGATGCACATACACAGAAAGTACTTGCATTGATAATCACTTTATATTTCTTATTCCGTAGTGATAGTTCTTCCACACACAACTGCTCATGAATTTTAAAGTTTTATTTTTTAATATCTGCCTATTGCGCTAGGGAGCTAGGAAAAAAAAATGAAGCTGAGTTGATTAAATTATTTATCTCTACTGCTGAAGTGAGTTTGAAGGCTCATTGAACGTATCTGATTTCTTGGCTCCTCTTTCTCCCCTTCCCCCCTCAATTCATCCTGCTTATTTCATCCATATCATCCTGCCAGCAACAATAAATTTACTTTTTTTAAAGTAGGAAAACTAAAGACATATTTGTGCTGCATTTGCTTTAAGTGTCAGATTATATAAAATAGGCAGCATCATTTTTTTTGTGATAGAAGTTGATGCTGCCTGCAATTTTCTGTATTCTTATTTGTAGTTCACTTTTTGACTACAGTTTCGAATTTAGGAAAAAATGAAAAGTTAAGTATTAACGTAAGTTGCTATAGTGTTCGCAAAAGTGTAATTTTAATGAACTTACACACTTCATTACTTAGATTTTTGGGTATGAATTTCCGTATCAGTAGGTATGCAGTCAGTTTTCTTCTGTTATCTATGGTTTTCTGCAAATGTTTTTATTTTTTTTGAAAAAATGTGATATAACTCTGTTTTACAGTACACGATTAGCATTCATTAGTGCTAAACTGAACACCTGTATGTGTTCTCTTCCCATTAAAAATAAATAATAAAAAACCCCAAACATTAAAAGAGTGTGCATTACTGTTGGACTTGGTCATCCTGGGTTTTACGGATGAACTGTTAATGCTTTAAATTCCTCTAATCTGCAATCTGTTAAAGGAAAAAAAACCCAGTAATTGATTTGTTTTCTTTAAAATGTTGCATCTCAAAAGTAAACATGGAGCTTGCACAACTGTAATTTTAGCTAGAACTGCAGAAACATTCAAGCAGGAAAAAAATGCATTGAATTATTCATTTGGTTCACTTCTCCATCAGCTTCTCCAAAACCAGACATTCCTTAAAGTAGAGTGTTTTATTTAAGCAGTCCAACGCTGTTGTGTTTTTTTTTTTTAAAGATCTCCTGCTTGGAGAATGCTCTTTTCTGCTGAACTGTGAGAGGAGCATGGAATCAGTGGGGATTAGCGCCTTTTAATCTACTACATCTGTAGTGGGTCATCCAACACTGCAGAACTCTCATTACTCTCTCGTGCTGTATATGATTAAATGACTGAAAATATTCAACGTTGACCTTGAAAATAAAGCTGTATGTGTTGGATGAGCAGCTTCCNAAGACTTTGTGTCTAAACTAGCCTTTCCCCTTGGTAACTTCTAGCCCTGGAATACGTTGTCTGAGAGAGTACTAGAGCGTTAGAACATGTAAGAGGAAACTGAAGTATGGGAGCGTTTGAAATGTATCNTTACATAAATTATGGCATCACTCAGCTTATTCATGCTGTATTTTGCGAGTAACCCAACATCTTATTAGCCCAGTCAAAATGGGAGGGTGGTATGTGTTGAACAGACTTATTTTTGTGACTGGTGTTTTTTTGTAAGCTGGTTTCATATCAACTAGCAAACTAAACTACACTGTCTTGTAGGTAGCTGCTACAGCTGTTGAAACCACCAGAAAACATGTTGCTTAACATCTCTGAATGCTACCCTATATAAGTCTATAAATAAGCGCCGTCTTCTCTTACACATTTTGTCGTGTTACGTGTTCACTGCTAATTTTCACGCTGCCAATTCTTCGGGCATGCTAAGTCCCTCTAACTCAAAACAAAACTTGTCCTCTCCCCTTTCAATAGCATGGCTATGGTAAATTACCTGCACAACTCACTTTATCTCGATTTAGCTATAAAAAGACATGCCTAACATATTTCAATGCAGACTTCTATTTTTTAATGTAGTATACAGCTCTCCAGTATTTTCTTTCCAAATAGCGGTGAAGGGAGGAGTTGAGTGAATTGGTCGTGAGTGATTAATACATTTCACTGAACCTTATGAAGGCCCTGGTCCTGCCAACGCACACATGGTTAGCGAAACATTCAGCTGGTTCTGGTGAGGTCAGGGGCTGCTTTAGGCTCACAGTTAAGTGCACGGGCAGTTATTTGCAGGATCAGGGCCAAACTGGGATAGCACTTGGATGTTAACTTACCAATAGGATGAAATACGGTGTGCCTTTAAAATATCTGAAGCTTCAAATACATGTATTGGTGAGGAAATACATTTTTGGCCCAAAAACCTACTTTTCTGTCAAGCAGAACTTCCCTCTTAATTTCATTTTGGCGATAGTGTTGAATTAGCTTCTTTAGAAAGGACAGTGCTGTTTTGTCCATATTTTAACAAGATGCTCCCACAAAAATGCTTTCCCTAATCTGCTCTAAAGCCTGTACGAGGAGGGTGAGGTTATGCAGAGAAATGAGTGAAAGATTATGCTTTCAAAATCTCAAATCCGTATTTTTCACATATTTTCACATATTCAGGACTATTTCTATAACTCCCAAATGATACAGAATCTTTTAACAGTCTTAAATATAAGCAACCTACTTGCTAAAAACACGTATTCATTGTTCCTAAAAATATTCTGGCTATAACTGTAATATAAACATGTCAACCAACTTATTATTTAAGGAAGAAGGGGAGAGATCTGTTCAGGAAAAACATGATAGTTAGTTCTTTTGGCCTTTAAAATGTATTGATTTTCCTACCACCACCCTGAACTTTTTTTTCTCAGCTGGTGGAACATCATCACTGTGGAGTGCAATATTTTATCTGGGGGGGGAACTGAGTCTTTTATTAAGAGCAGCAAATCACTGTAGTTCTCTTACTTGAGTTTGAAAATTTAACCTAGATCACCTACTGTCCGTCCTACTTTTCCTTGCCATTTTTTCAGCCCAGCTCTAGGATGGAATGTACGAACTAGATCCTTTGCGGACTAGTGCCAGTGTCATTGAAATGAGAAAGACTGCAGAAATAACACGTAGTCTTGTAATTTCATAAACCTCCAATACAGTTGTTGAAAGAGAAATACTAGCTGTTTATGGAAAGACCTGTTTATCTTAAAGGAATATTACTATAAATTTTCCTTAATACTAGAAATAGATTTTGCCGTTTGGGCATGTTGTTGTTTATAATACATTAGTGCCATTGAAAAGAAGAAAAAAAATTGGGGTATATCTGTTACGGTCGCGACAATGTTCTCTTGTAAGTCCTCTTAGCTTTAGATGAGGCAAAGGAGATCTCTTTATTATTTCACATTTCTGAATCTTCTTTATTTACAGTTTCAGTTGTTACAGAATAACTGTTTTGTAACATTAAAGTAAACCTGCAGGAAAAATATTATTTTTATTATTTGTCAATGCTGGTTTTAATGGGGTGGATTTACTTCTGTTGTGTGATGTGCTCAAGATACAAGTCATTCCAATTTTGACATGTCAAAAATGGATTGTAAATATATTCTTTATTATTTTTTATTTGGTCATTGAAGTGGTAATTTAAAGTTCTGCAGTGTGTATAGACCTATTAAGAGAGAAGTTACTGCAGTCAGTATGATTATGTCTTATTTTCAGTGAGGTTTTACCATCTCCTTTTCTTGTTTTTCTCTGCAAATTATTTCCAGGAAAGAACTGGCTAATTTTGGCTTCAATTTTTTAAAATAACCTTATAAAAAGGAACAATTAACAAGTGCAGAATTCTTACTAGCACTCTGAAGCACATCACATATGCTAGGTTGTGCCATAATGCTCGCACTTTTCAGCTACACTTCAAGAGATTGATTCTTTAAGTAGGTAAAAAATGACAGTAAATATGTTGGACAACAGTTTTCTCGTTATATTCTGTGAGTACATTCATTATGTATTATTAGTCCTTAATTGCAAAGATGAAGTAATATAACCATTTATCTTGGCAAGCCCATTATTTATAATCTGTACCTTACAAAATTGCATGGATCTGCATGGATGTTTTCTTCTACACATACTATTTAGGTTTTCGACGTAGGGTGTGAGAAAATACTTTTCAGGTTAAATCTGTAACTGACCTAATCCACTCTTGGTAGGCAAATTGCCTATCTCGATGGTGTAAAAGAAGTTCTCTCTCCATCACCCCCCCCAAAACTCGGTTCTTCATTTGTTTTGTTCACCACGCTGCATTAACACTGTTTTCCCTTGTGTGCATCTGCCAGTGTACAATTTAGCCACGGGCATCTGTAGACCTTGTGGTGATCAGTATTGCAGGCAAAAGCCATATGTGTTTAAATAAAAAAAAAAATCTCTTTATTTCATTTGCTTTTTTAACTGGATGGATAACTTTTGTGCCTCAAGACAGAGGAAGAGAAAATACAGAAATAATTAATTGCCTCTATTCTTGAGGCAGTTTCATTTTCCCTCTCCAATATGGAATGCTTGTCAGCTTTCCTGATAAATGACTGCATGTATTTGCATAGATTTTACATTAACACAAAAATTAGTTTTATTTGTGAAAAACTAGTTTACATAATAATGCAAAATCTAGCATTATGGATTATGTTTCCAAATTTGAGAGACTGTGGAGAAATGAGTTTTTTTCTTGGTTTTTTTTTTCAAATTTTGGTTTTGTTTTTTTTTTTTAGTGTCAAAACATATCAGTTTTTAGCTTTATATTTTGCTTCTATAAAATTAAGCAAATCAGGGTCTTTTATTGTTTACAAACTGTTTCTTTCATAGATTGAATGATTGGTGGAAGTATGAACACTACTTTTTTCATAGACTTTTACACATTCTGGGTATTAAATACACTCTTAAATATGAATACATTTGGAAAACCTCATGGAATTGTTCTGAAAAAAAAAAAATTGTGACAAACTTCACTGTTAAATACACTCGAAGAATATAGTCAAATTTCCTAATGCTGCTATTAAAATAGTGCTCTGCCAGGTATTCTTTCAAAGTGTTAACGTACTGCATTAGATTGTGTGCTAGTGTAGGACGATTTTTTTTCCTATATCTAGTAACCTGTCCGTTTTAAGTAATTAGGCATTCCTAGCTTGAAGCGACAGTACTATACCTCTAGTTAAAAACTGTGTTTTAGTCACAATTTGTCAAGTCCATAAATAAAATTTATAAATCAATCAGTCTGAAATATCTTTGAAGGGAAATATACTGCCCTAATTTTGAGCCAGTTGTGGTTATTTTCAAGTGACATGAATTAGATGTTTGCTCCTATAATAAACCTGGTGTCTTCTTGTCTAAAGGCAATTGCTAATTGTGTATCAGCCCGTTCTCTGTGCCAAGGAAAATACAGATACATTCACTGCTGTTATTTCATACTGTATAACAGAAAGAAAATATTGCTCCTTGTGAAGCATGCTATACTTCATGGCAACTTAAGGTAAAGAGTGCCTTTGCCACTTCTTGAATCTGGGACACCCTAGGTGCCAGCTGTCACTGCTCAGCTAATGATGACAAATGCCCCTCTCTATGCAGATTGCAGAGCTTGCAGGCTGCTATGAAAGGCAGCCAGATTACCTTTCTTCAGATAGTAACTTAACCTTTTAAACTCATGTGTCAGAATGAAATTATTAGCTGGGTTACTTTCAATATCTGTTTCTTTAAAAAAAGAAAAAAAAAAAGAGGAGAAAAGAAGAAGGCAGTGACTTCAAATAATACCATAGCAGCTCGTATTCACAAATTGTTCATGCTTCTCTGATGTTTTAAAAATAGGAAATTACTGCCACTGTGCCTGTGAGCATGGTATGGAGTTTGCTGGCCTTGAATGCGTGAATACTGAAGCTGACCTCTCAGTTGCACTACACAAAAATGGGGCCAAGCAGGCCGAATTCTGTCCTTGCTTACATCCACGTAGTGTTACTGGTGCACAGATGTGACAGATCACAGGTTAACTGATGCTATTTATAATAGACCTCAACTGATCTTACGTATTGTGGATATACTCAGTTGTCTCCATGACAGTTGACATTACCGCTCTAAATCTATGAACTTCAGTTAGAGTCCACTGTGTCAAAATTGGGTATTTACTTCATGGGTTTGAGAGGTTTCACAGAACTTGATGTCGTGGTTAATGTTAAGTTACAAATTTAAATAGATTCTTCAGTCAGAGTTTTGGAGTTGCGTTCTAGGTTGTCTTGGAAGTAGCTAACAGATGTGAGGACATGGCATAGTTCCTTAACGGCGTGTCGGAAACGTAATGCAGTGTAGGCACTGGATATGCCGCCGAAAGGTGTAGGGTGCTTTTTCAGTGTGTACACATATGTGTGTCTGTGTTTTTCAGCGGGTCTGTTTGTATGTGTTTATACATTTGAATATAGAAGTAAATAGACACGTGGGCATTCGTATCAATATGTGCACACATGCACTAGCCCACATGTGTAATATCCAAACAATGTGTATTTCTGTGTTTACATTAAAATGCTGACATACATGAGCATGTTTAACTTGCACATTGTATTTGCCATTAAATCAGTCTGTACAGTAAACTGTATATGAATAACAGTTTCCTTTTGAGTAAAGCGTGGGCTTAATACAGTAAACAAGTACTTACTTCCAATATTTTCACATGATCAAATCTCCCTAGAAGTGGGCAATAATAGAAAACTGCAGAAAAGATGGGGAAAGGCAAGGCACTTAATGAGAAGACCAGAAACACTATGGTATATGGATGCAAGGAAGTAAATAGCAAGAATAGGAGGAACAAGCATGTGCATATGGTATGAGACTGGAATGTCCCAGACAGAAAATAGTTATTATGATTGGCAGAAAGTACAGGAGACAGAAAAAAATGCGCAAGTTTACAGAGCAAAGATGAGATCAATGTGGCAATAATCATAATGTGGTTGGTTCTGTAGTAATCATTAAAGGAAAGGTAATCTGATCTATGGACATAATGTTCATTAATATTCTTTTCTCCAGAAAAGAATAGATCTGATTGCTAACACGTGCGTTCTCAAAGAGCTTCAGTCAGTACTTGCCTCTTTTGGTAACAGGGTGTATGAAAGAGAGAGATGCTGTTTAATGTTATATTAGAAATGTTTCCTTTTAAAGTGTGGGGAAGAGTGTTTGGTTTTGCCTGTGCATAAGTATGTTTAATTTAACATCCTGTTTTGGTTTGTTTTGCTTTGTTTTCTCTTGAAGTCATTATGTTCAAAGTATTTAAAACTATACATGTTTCATTATTTCGAGCAAGTGTAGCACAATCTGGGAAATCGAAAAGACAAAGATCTAGTGTTCCGTACTCAGCTTTCTCAGCTTGTTGGTTGAATAGGCATCAAATGAAGTCCAATGCCTATACAAAAGAAATGTTCCTTGTTTGGATTTGCCCCATCTGTGTCATCTGGTGGCTTATGCAATAGGAGGTGTTATCACATGAATCCAAATGCACAAGCCAGTTGTTTTATGGACTCTTTCTGTGCTTGGAGGAGTTTATAAGTTGCCCACTCTATTGTGTGTCAGTCCCAGATGACACGTGTGCATTCTGCTGAGCATATTTTGGGGGTAATTATAACTAATGAAGCCTGGTACACAGCTTGTTCGCAGAGTGATTTATTCTGCTCCCGTCTGATTCCTGAGAGTTCTGTGAAATGGTTGTATTGTGCCTTCCACTTTGAACACGTATGGGAGCATGTGGTATTGAGTCCATCCGAGAAAATTTGCTATTCATTGTACCACAAACTAATTACAAAGATATTGGCTGGGTGCATCTGTGTAAAAATATAGGGACGAACTGAAATTATAAATAGGATTTGTAACTTTAGGGATATTGATTGACTTTAGCATGGCTCTTGTTTAGTTGTTTACTCTTCCCAGACTTACAGTAACCCACTTAGATGTACTCCTGTTAAATGACTCAGAGTCCCTCTGAACCTCGTAAGTTAAAGTTAGGTTCCCTTTATACCTTTTAGCAAAGCAGATTTTGTTACACAATTTGAGTTCTGATAACTGATGATATTTCATGGAAAGATGGATTTAAAAGTTGGGAAGGAAATACCTTGTAGCTTTGCAGGTTTCAGAAAGCAACAGAACAAAAATCATTACTGAAGCCTAGGTGTCAACCTATATTTAACCTGAGATGTACCATTCTCACTCTAGTTTGTCTTGACTTACCAGTGTCTCAAGCAAGTAAATCCACTGACATTAGTGGGACTCCTCCTCTGTACAAGAAGTACTCAGACATTTGTTTGCCAGGATGGTTTTAAAAAACTTTTTTCCAAGATGCTAACATACCTCTGAAGTCATGAAGCAATGGGGTGCACAGAAGCTGCGGGGTTTGTCACTTCATCTACCAGGTTCACAGATATCCAAGCAGGCTGGATGTTTTTGCAAGTATCTCAGCGTCAGTGTTCAGTAATAATAGTCTTCAGTTATATCTGTCTTCACCTATATCAGCTTCTCTCATCTTAACCCTCTAACTCTGTATCTAGATTTGAAAGACTTTTGCATCTTCTTTTTTTAGTGCTTAAGCAAAATTTTTCTTCACAGAAAAAAGAGAGGTTAAAAGTTATAGTAGTGCTTGTAGGAGTGGGAGAAGAGAGCTAAATACTTATTTTGGTACAATTTTGGTACACGTGTTGTAAAAAGCGTTATGTAAGGTTGGAAAACATCTGCTTAGAAAATACAGTTCACATTCTTCACTACTAGCTGCATGAGTAGAAAAATAGTTTTACTGAGAATGAATTATTGTTTTCATCTGTTTTTGTGAAAACAACGTGGGGTGTGCTCAAGATATTAGCAGCAGCATGATGTGTGAGAAGATACCACTAGTTCTCAGAAGTGAATCATGTAAAGTGATGTTCCTCAGCTAGCATGTTAAGCAAGAGGATAATAAAATTTCAACCTAATTTTTATCTGTAACCATGAAGATAAAAGTGGACAGAAGGTCTGCCAGTGACTGCTTTCTTGCTCCTGCATTTGTGTGGAGCATGTTCTCCTAGTAAGAGTTTGCAGTGTTCTATACCCAAGATGATAAACATCAGAAGGTAAGTGTGTTGGAGTAAAGCTCTTTGTATATAGTGGGTGTGAATATACCTGTATATAATGCGTGTGGAGAAACATACAATTTCAAGAACTGACCGGTTTGCTGAGAACAAAAATTGTATCATAATGTAGCAGTTATGCTTAAGGTATTTTAAATAAACAAAATTGGATTTTGGACTGTAGCAATAAGGATGTTCAGCTTTATGCTTTGTTCTGGATTTTCTCCATATATAAAAGTTTGTTCTGAGAAAAATTTTTACACAATGATTTATGGTGATTTGAAAACTGACCTGGGTTTGGGTTCACTGACAATACAATTGTGATAGGTTTTGACTTCTGGGTAACACACGTATTACCTGCTTACCATGCCAGATATTACAAGAGGTTTGCTAAATTGACAACAAACACTTATCATTGAAATCCTCAGATGGGATACACCTCACAGATGAAAACCAGAATATTGCACATTTTGTAAGATTTTCTGTTGTTTTTGTTTGTTCTGTATGAAAGGACTTTGACAAACTACAGTGACTAGTATGTTGGAAAATGCCTAAAAATGAGCAGTTGTTTTCCTTTGAGAAAGGTTGTTACATCTTTAAAGAATAGTTAGCTAAAATTATGGTGTTTGTGCTATTAAAATATTGCAGCTATCAGGTGTAGGTTTTTTTGCTGAGTTATCTACTCATGTTTAGTCAGAATACATCTGTTCTATATAATTTTAAACATTTCATAAAATATTTAAGATTAATGGTCCAAATCAAGCACCAGCTAAACCAATGACACTCATTACATCAGATGTAGTTAGGTCAGTGAAGCTTACATGTCATTCTTTTGCGCTGACCAAACTTTTGTTGCATGAACTCATGTCTCGTTTTAGTTGGCCTCTGCAAGAGTTTGCATGAGAGCAGAGTGTGGCCTTCTGAAAGCTGGGAACTACGGCTGTAGTTTCATCCTCTGTGCTGCTCTCTTCTGTAAGCTGCATTCATTTTATTCACTTCCATTCCTGTGCTACTTTACATGAATTTTGTGACAGGAAGGACTATTTAAGTCACCTTGAACCTAGAAACATTGTGTTATACTATGCTAGGGCTAGTGCATATGATATGCTTATCAGTTATGGGCAGGTGAAAATAGTTTTTCATATGAGTCTCTAGAAAACAGTAGTAAAGTAGTACTCATAAGTACCTTCAATGATAACCATTTAGCAGAAATTGGAACTGAGAAGCTGAGTCGCTTTTTGGGCAGTAAATTCTCACTTGTTAAGCTCACCGGTGTCAGCAGCAGACTTTCCTTTCTGCTGGTAAGCCATGCCCTTCCATTTTCCCTGGCAGTCCTCCAGATTTGTGGGGCCAGGCTGCCTAGCTGGACCGTCTGTTTTCTAGAAATTCTGAAAAAGCGTTGACGAAAGAGTGTTTGCCATATTCCATATGTGCCGATCAGTCACACAGTGGACATGTCAGACTGCTTGTAAAGCAAATGCTGGGGTGTGTGAGTTTAGTGAATGCATAAGGAATTTGAACTCCAACCTCTCACTGACCCTATGGTACCATATGTGATGATCAGTTATGCAGGCAAAATGATAGTGATTCATTTAAAACCCCAATTTTTATATCAATTTAATTAAGTTTATACAGCTTTGTGGAATAGGAGAAATAAATCACATACAAGAAGACAAACAAAAAATGTGCTGTGCTTGGGTTAGAAAAATGACAGGATGGGGTAAAGATCAGGGCAGAAGGGTCAAAGAGAATGAATCTGAAATGGAAGACATTAAAATTTTTCAGGAAAAATTAATTTGCAAACTTCTAGAAAAGTTTGTTTCATTGGAGGAAGGGGACTAAAAAAAAATATAAAGAACCAAAGCAGAAAATTAGAAGACAAATTATGAAGGAAAAAGTTATTCTTTGCTTAAAGAAGTTTGAATGAAAATGGAAAAATGTAGGGGTTTCTTCTTATAAATTCCACACTAAGCAGAAATCTCAGCTTTAAGGAATCTCTACCAGGGCACCTACACACGGTTGGCACATGTGGTGACTCTGATGTTGTCGATCATGGTGGAAAGTGTCAACATTTCCCAGGCTTTCTCTTGGCTGTGCTTGAACTCAATGGAGTTGCTGCTTTTGTGGGCGGGAGTTGTTGCTTTGTGAAAGCAGATAAGGTAGTTCTCCAAGAGCTGCTCTCCAGAGCCCCAGATGGTGAAAACAGCAGCCTTTTCAGCATCCTTCACTGACCTAGAGGTTAACGTGCCCAGAGCCTCATGTGAAGTATACAGTAAAGGAAAGCTTTATTAGGACGGGAAACAGGGTATGTTTGAGAAAAGTGAGAAAACAGAAAGATTCCAGAAACTGAGAGAGGACACGTGTAATGGACTTCGTGGCAAGTCTTTAAAAGTTAATTACATTGACACCTTGGCTGATATCTCTTTACCTTCTAAATTAAATCCTAATGAGCAGGGCTGAACGAGACCTTTTTGCATGCCCAAACTGCTGAACTTGCTTGTATTGCATGGTACTGTATGTTCTTAAATTAATGTTACTAAACATGGGGCTTATAAGGCCTTCATTCACAAGCCTACATTGTTTGTTATTGGTCTTGTTTAATATTTATAGAGTGACACACATTTCCATGTGGCCTTAGAGAAATAAAAATTATGTGATTCTGGCCTCATTTTACAGTCTAATTTTGGCGAATGCAAGAAATTGTGAAAAAAAATGGAAAGAAGAGGTAGTAGAAAAGGTACAAAGGTTGTAATAAATAATGCTTGCTACTAGAATATGTAGGAACCTTGTATATCTAATTTTTTTTTAAAGCCAGTATAAAATGGAATATCTAAAAGGACAGTGATACAGGGAAGAAGTTCTATCTAAGGATTAGGACTGGGAGAAACAACAGCTGAAAGGCAAAGGTAGAAGATGTAAGAATTAGATTTCCATTTGATGTGAGTTTGTTTGGACTGGTTGAGGCTGCTGAGAATTCTACCAGAAGTGTTAGAATGAGACGCACTGGCGAGCACAGGTAGGAATATCTCACTGTTCGTGCTCCCAGGTGGAGGAGTTGAAGACCAAACAATAGGCAAGTTGCCTGTTGCTGTCTGTGAAGTAAGCTAACTGAGCCAAACACCAGTGTTGTCAAGGTTTCCCAGAAATGCAGAGTTCAGTGCATGAACACAAAACATTCAGCTGCAAAATTTATGTGTGGATAGGAACGTAGGTTCGATTTCCCGCCCAAGAAAACCCAGCGAAAAAATCTTGGCTGTCCCACGCAGGAGGATGAGGACATTGGTGTAACATGATGATGTTATTTTTTAGACATGGCTGCAGTAATGCATCATGTCACCTTATTGCTATATCGGGCCTGTGATGTTACTTTCTTTCTCCTTTTGGTGTACCCAGTGCTAACATGGCTCTTCAGCTTCGAGACGTGGGGTGCTACGTATCTGAGCCTTCCTTTTGTGTATCTTTGTGGAGTTATTTGTAAAAATAGCCATTTTGACCAAATACTACCATTCTAGTGTTGTGTTTCATTGATACTCAGTGGTACATCAGAAAGTTCACTCATATTTTGTCGAGAGTTGAATGAAAGAATGATTCATCTTTTTAGTCATATAGGCTGCAGAAGTGTTCAGACCGCTTTGTAAATGTTAGGGTGTTACCCTGTCTAGCATACCTCTGCTAATGCAGAAGCACAGAATCAATTATTTATAGTTCTGGATTGGTTTAAAAAACTGTTCTTAAGTACAAATTTGTGCTTTTAACAGCAAAAAGTATAATCTTTGAGTGGAAGGTCTATATACCTGATTCTAATAATCAGACGTAAGTCCCCGCAAAGACTGAAGTATAAAATATCTGTACGAGTGAATGAAATTCTGGCATAAAAGCTGACCAATTTTACGGCTTTTGTGTGACCTTCAGGGTAATAATATGTTGCATGTAGGAGGTGGTCAGTTTTGCACAACCACAATTTGTTTTGTCTGGGGTCTTCTGCTTAGCTGGTAGTAAAAATATGCAAACTCTTTCTCTTTATATCCATGAAGCAAGTAAGTTGCAGTGGCCGTAATTCCTGTTATTAAACATTGTTCATTTCTTAATGTTAATCATTAGGTGGTTGCTAATTTGGCTAAAAAGACAGACAAAGAAAATAGTTTTGCGATAAGAAAGCAGCTTTGTCTCCAGTAAGGGACACTGGATGTAATGCTCTGCACAGTACATCTTACAGAAGCGCATAGGATCTGTTTACCTGGTTGAAATTCAAATTGTTTTATTATGGTGTCAATTCTTTGGTTTTGGCAGCACTTCTAAAGTGTCTGTGCACAAAAGGACTACCACAGTGAATGAATGCTAGTGTTGACACCACCTAACAAGCAGGGATTATGTGTTTACAGAAGAAGTAATATGATAGGTCAAGTATAAGAGGCACTTCTCAAGAGCACTTCACCACATAATGAGTGACTGACTAGAAAGTGCGGAGCTGCCACTCTTTGGCTTCGTTTCGGTGTTGATGCCTGCCTCTCTCCTCCAAAGCCCTCTTGATCATGTTCAGCTGCTCTGTTCTCATGTGGTGAATAATAGTAGAGTAAAGCTGCTTTTCTGTCTCATTTTTCTTGCTAATTTACACATTCAAGCCATTTTTTGTTTGCTATCCTTATTTGCTATTCCCTTTTGTCAAGGCACTGTTCTCTTTTTTGCCTCAGGCCTAGGAACTAATTTGAGCTTCTATAATTACTTCATGTTTTACACCTGTCTGCATATCATGCACCCCTTGTCTCTGTACTTAAGCTGTATATTTCCTTGGAAAAAAAAAAAAAAAAGAAAGGCTAGTTTTCATATACAAGGAATCCCCAAGTTTCTCCTCTCAGTCTTCCTACAGGAGAAACACAATTAAACTGTTGAGATGTTCTCAGCAATGCAGCTGACCTTTTGGGTTCATGAAGGACAAATGAATGCTGTCTGCTCAGACAGTTTGTGTTAAGACATTGTTGAGCAAAGAGCCCTGAGCTTTGTTCCTCTTGAATGAAGCAATGGTTGTAGTCATTTTAAAATCATTAAGAGCCTGAATGCACGGTATCATTGTACAGTGTTTGCTCTACAGCTGCTCTTCTGCTTTAATAGCAGCTTATTAAATTTGGGTCAAGCGCACTCTGAAGAGTATCACAATGAAGAAACTGTTCAAAAAGTTACCTGTTTAAAAAAAAGGCAATTGATTAGATTTTTAACTTAAGTGACAGCTGCAATTCATTGCCTGTTCTTTGTGATGTCCTGCAGCCAGAGTGGAAGCCTTTTGTAATTTGGTCTTCATTTTGTAAAAGCTTTCTTGAATAATCCAGGGTTGCTTTCCACTCTGAGACCGCCTCAATCCAATTAGGAGTTTAACAAGGGTCAAATTAAGGAGACTTTACACTTCATGTTTGCATCATTAGCCATAAGACTGTTTTGTGTGTGCACGACTGTGTGTCGAGGGGAGGAGGGGAGGCTGCAAGATGGGGCAGACACAAAGCTGTCATCCACCATGTGGTGCATCCCGTCGCTGAATGGAGGCACAGCAGGCTAGGAACAACATTTCCCGTTGTCTTTTGGGGCTGTCGTCATGTGGATTTCAGCTGGTACATAGTTGTTTGGAGTTTACAGGTGCTAGCTAGAGCCGAGGAAGAAGAGCGCTCTGCGCCTAGTCTTTTCTCTCCTGGTAGCCTATTGTTACCAGACAAATGACTGGGAAGAGATGAAGTTAGAAATCTCTTGAGCATTCATTATTTTTGATGAGATGACAACTACCCCAGTTCCTTGTTCTCACTACTCATGCTGTTTCCTGTTATTTTTTGAAAACATAATTTTTCTACGTGTTAAGCGTATTGTACAGTGTGAACTTTTTTTATACAAGTAGTTTGTTAGCAGCTTTCAATAATCAGGTGTGCGTATGGAAGACTACAAACACGCAGTCGCATTTTCTACAATAACAAATAATCTTCTAGAAATGGCCTCGGTTTTATTTATGCAATTTTTGACTACGACTACATTTTCCTGATGAATTATTTATAGAAATTGTTGAAAATTAAAGAGAAAACCGTAAGACCGTCTTTTCTATGTAAGATTGTTCTTAATGACAAGAAAAATTCTCCTGCTAATCAGTGTTTAGATGTGTGGGATATTGCTGGAGAACTGTTGCAGTGTCTCTTTAGCAAATGCTTTGTGCTGCTACATACAAAGTAACGATTTATCTAAAAATAACACTTTCATTGTTCCTCCCCCCCTAAACCCATTAATAGGTACTTTAGTATCATGCGAGTTTTCATAGTTTAATCCCTTTTCAAAAGCTTTTCAGAATAAAAGCTCTAAATGGTCCTCAGTATTAATTTGATGTGACTTCTGTACAATATGGTTTGAAACTCTCAGAAGCACATTTTTACAGCTTACCCTTTTTCACTGGATCAGTGTGTGGAAAATACCAGCTAAATGTTTCATGGAGTCTCTGCTATAAGCCTTTTTTGTTGTCTTGCAGATGCTATAGCTTTCTAGTGATTTTTATTTAGTACCATCATTATTAGATAATACTTAGCCAGATCAAAACCTCTACATATATTATTGTTCATTGAATTTAAATTTTAGGAAATGCCACTTAAAACATAATATAAAAAATAAAGTTTTGGCCTGTCTCTTGAATCTCATCTTATGAGAATTTAGCTTCAACAGTAAACTGTGCATAATAAATGGTGATTGAGTTTAATGTAGTTTGTGTTTGTAGTCAATCAGATCTTTGTTTACATTTAGACAGGAATAGCTGGCTTTAGGGCTTTGGACACCCATAAATAATTAAATTTTTAAAATGCTCAGCTCTCAGTGAAATATTAATCTGATGTGCCTGATAGAAGTAACAAGATATAATTTAAAATTTGTTCTGTCAACTTCTTTATCAAAATAGGAATGCATTTTCTGTTTGGATTGCAGTACGCACAGTGACTGGTGAAAGAAAAAGCTGAACTATCCAATTCTTTTCATAATGTATGTCTGGTGGTGATTATTTTTCTCAAAAACACTACCTAACTCTGGAATAAGAGACGTATAATAGTAACAAATGGTGTGTGGGGGTGTATTTTGTGTTGTTTTGTTTTTTCCTTAGTTACCCCAGTTTTAAGGGTTTTGCATAAATTAGTATCACAAATGAATGAATTGAATGTAAATTGTATGATATAAGCATGTTTGAAGATGTTCAGGTTGTTCTGGGGTCTAGATATCCAAGAGGATCAAAATAATGGGAGATTCAGAATGGGGCAGATTTTGGTTCTTTATTAGTCAGTTTCCTTAGTCCAAAGAGAACCCAGTTACTTGACTATAGAAGCATTTATTCCAGGTCCTGTTTGCCATCCCCAGATAAAATAGGGTGTCAACAGATATTTTTGTTAAAGAAAGCTTCCATCACTAATTTTTAGTATGCTGTCTTCCTGACTGACCATTATGTGTATATATTCAACATGTACTGGTTTATTGTTTTTTTAACCTGGCTACCTTCAGGAAGGTATTTAATTTTATTATTTCAGCATCGTGCAGCCTGAAGAGGTGCCATTTACAAAATTGTAACAAACTGAAGTGAAGAATCATACTGATTATGAAATAACTCCCGTAATACAAATTTTATATTCCGATATTTTATGATTGATGGGCTGAAAAGTGCTATATTATTTCTTCAAAATGAAACTAGTGAACACCTTCCTATGATGAGTAAAAGCCCATTTTGCCTTGCTACTAGATACTTTTATTATAATTTTTTTTTCTACTTTATATGCTTTGGAGTATTGGTGGTCTGCAAGACAAAGAACAGATTTCACAGCTGCAATACCGGAATTTGCAGGTTAAAGGAAAAGTGGGCTTACGGTTGGTGAACATTACCAGTCATTAGTTCCTATTTATCTACCAGAAAACACAATGATAGAAAAAAATATTTCAGTTTTGTATTTCAGTAGGATGTTTTACAAATATAGATATGAACATTTGTATGTAAAGTAGATACAACCTTTGAGCTATTGGGAAGTTATCAGAGTGGACCTTAATGTCACAAACCTGCCCTGTTTACTAGCATTTCTATAGCCATAAGAGGAAAGACAAACAGCATGATTTATGCATCTGTGTAAGTTGCTGGGAGATCACCCAGTCACCATTTTGTGCCAGTGTCACAGAGATCTGAAGGTGTGAATGGTAAACAGACTGTTCAAGTAAAGCCTGAAAATTTCTGTCAGCTACAAAGGTTGTAATTTTAGATAGACAGATTCAGATTTTACATAATGTCAGGAATTAAATATTTCTTCTCAATTACAGTAAGCCTGTACTACATAAATTTTTTAAAAGCAATGAAGCTTGAAAGGTTGCTAATCTAAACTTTGAGATTTCCCTTATTGGTGTGTACATTTTTGCTACTATTTAGTATTATATAGATATTTTCCTTGTTTTTAATTTTCTATTTTCTTCTGTTTATGTGTTGTTGTAAAACATGTCTGTCTATATTAAAATACAAAGTTATTTGAATTCTTATTGTAACAAAGTCACCATATACCTTGTTTGTTTTGGTTCGTGTTGTTTTTTCTCCTTTCTTCTAACATACAAAACCATTCACTAAACCTAGTTCTACTGTCAAAGCAACTTCAGTATAAAATTGGTTACGTAGTTATCCAGAGGAGGATCAGATGCCAGCTTTATTCCTTTTACAAGGGCTATCTACACTTTTTGTATATAATGAATTTAGTTCTCTTGAAAGATGCTGGATTGACAGCCCTGAAGACCAAAGTCCTTTATTTATGCATGAGCAGCAACAGTTCTGCCTTTCCCACACTGCCCTCCTGATATGCTTCTCCCATGACCTGAAGGATCCCCCTTCGGGGTGACAGCTTAGTGTTCTTCTTACCCATTCACTCCTGCAGTCCTCTGCTGGGAGTGCCAGCAAGAATGCCAGGGTGATGGTGCCTTTTTACTGTGGGTGTTTGATAACTGCCTTTCAGGTCACAGTGGACATCGCATTTTTCACAGATTATTGAACAGCAGTCTGAGGGTGATAACTTTCGGGCTCTTTGGAGTAACGCCAAAGCAGAGGTCGTAGGGCAATTAAAGGCAAGACCAGGGTTTGATTCACTTATTGCATATAGACTAGTAGATTAGAGTCAAGTTCTCTAGCCCGTTACCAATTTCCTGACTGAGCTAGTCCTCTAGGACTTGTTACAGCACTACTAATGTTCCTCAGACCTGCTTCTTTTACCCACATTCACAAGAATGCTTTCTGCAAGCACAAGCCACAAATAGCCCAATTTTCTTCTGGCTGACAAAATGCAAAGCATAACTAATTTGTTAGTGGATTGTACCAAGTCAAATTAGACTCAAAGACCTTATGGGCTAATGGAGTATGTTTCTGATCTCATTTATGGTAAAGTAAATTTGAATTCCATTTGAGTTACGCTAGATACACATGTGGGCATAAGTGCAGTACTTGGTTCCCTGTGTATAATTTACCTACTGGATGTGCGTAATTAGTCCTCTACAAGACATAAGATACAAATGTATATGCAGAGTTATAATGGATCAAATAATATAGTGCTAACAGAAATGCTGACTTTTTCCCTGCAATTGATTTATTTATTGTATTTTGCATCAGCAATACATTAATCTTGGAAATATGTGCTCAGGGCATCTGAGCTGCGATTCAGTGGCCCACTTTTTTGTGTAGTTTGAGAAAAAAGTCCAAAGATTTTGATTTTATGTTTCTAGTTATTCCAGAAAGTAGCACATACGTGTGTTTAAAAAATTACATTAGACTAGGAAGGAAAAGAAGTAACTGTTGTCTTATGCTAAATGGGTGTATTTTCAGTATTCAGTGGAGTACTGAAATATTCCAAGCTCTAAATAAGAATAAGATTGTGTTCTTAACCTGTATTTAAAACAAACCAAAATTTAAAAGGAGATTATTTTTAAACAATCCAGTTCAAGTTTGGAATATATTTTTCATTTGCTTAAAATACTTGAAAACAACAGCCAATCTCTTTATGAAAAAGTTATTCAGCTAGAAAAAAGTAGACAAAAAATCAGTCCCAAAATTATTAACTCAAGGAGAATAACCTCCTGAAAAACATGTTTAATTTGAGAACATCACTGCATAAAGTTGTTTGTAATACTAAATTATTTGAGGAAAAGTATAGAATCTTGGCATAATAGTGAAATCACATGGCAGTATTATAGTGGCCATAACTTGTTTTTCTCTCCCCATGCTCACTAATAAAAAAAAATGGGGGAAAATCTAGAAAAAAAAAAAATCTTCCTCAGTTTCTGCAGGAAGGAAATAAATAAGAAAGTAGATTTTAATTTTATGTCAAAGAAACCCCTGAGGTGGAAAGTTGGGGAAAGCTGCATGGGTTTGTAGCACACAAAATGTCGCTTGAATTTTGCTGCTCAGTAGTTTGATATACTCATTTGCTGATGCGAAATGACCAGGGCTTAGAAAGCGGGGTTTTGTTTTTTAGCTGTCTGTAGACCTGGTGGGGCCTTACAGAAACCCAGTCAGCAGGTCATTAACTCTGGAGAAAACAGCTTGCATTAATATGCTCTAATCCGGTATAATTAGTCAAATTACTGCACGCCGACCGGCTTGTCATGTGTTGTCAGATTTGGCATGCAGGCAGGATCGCCAGGGTCCCTCTGGAATGCCACCCTGGATCAGGGAGGATGGCTCGTTTGTAGCACTGTGGATTTCTTGATGAGGAAAGCAATCGGAATCAGCAGCCATAGCCTTACAGAAAAGAAAAGAAAAAAGAAAACCCCAATATCTGTTATTATTTTGTTGAGAAATAGGGAATTCATGTCATGGGAACTCTTTATGGTTGATTCTAGCTTTAGAAATAGAAGCTGTTCAGTTGCTTCTTACAATTTCCATATATCCAACAAAACTGGAGATCCGCTGTACTGTATAAGATTAGCATTCATAAAACGATTTAAAATAAATAATTACAAGAGGATCAGCTACAAATTACCTACCGCACTGTGACACAGATTATTAAACTACCAGCATGTGGGGGTGCGTTTGTGTGTGTGTGCTCGTGTGTGTGCATGTGCCCCTTTTTCCAGTCGGGGAGGAGGTTATTAAACTGTAAAAGGGCCATATTAGCATAAATTTACAAGAGCTCTTGTTCTGGCGGCATGATAAAAACCTGTGTTACCTTTGCGTTAACACTGAATTGCTTGTTGTGCTTTTGGCAATGACAGATAAGTCAGTGTAATTCCCCATCGCAGCGGAAATGATGCTCCAGATTCCAAACGCATCCTGAAGATGTCACTGACAATAATCTTCAAAGAACGGCCAGTGAAAGTGGGCTGTATGTTTGCAGGATGATATACTGCAAATGACAGGAAGAATTATGTGAGTGAAGACGAATCTGTAACATATTATTAAGCAATTTCACGAGAATAACAGGGATAAAAGGATAATGGATGAGGGTGTCATTATTACCTTCATGTAGAGGGAAAGCAAAAGCAAAGGTAGAGAGACAAGATTAATTGAGGAAGGGTGAAGCATTCATTGCTCATCAGCTCTTTTGTACTCTCTGCTCCTGAAATTCCAGACAAAAAAAAAAAAAAATAAATTGCTCAGGGCTGCATTTTAATGCAGTTGGCAAGACAGAGCCGAAAACTGACAGGGCACTTTTTAGTCACCTCCCTACTTCCATAAACACGCAACGGCTAGGACTCCTGGAGTCTTCCTGTGGTCAGAACAGTAAACTGGTGGGAGATTCTCTTTTTATTGCAGCTACTGTTTTTCATTGTGCTTCCAAAGCCACCGGTTTTATCTGTTGATGGTGTGGAACTGAACAGGTCGTTCCCTACATGTTGTTTGCATTGCACAGCTGCAAATGTGAGCAGTCTGTGCAGAATAGGTGTCAGCAGAAGGGCTGCTTCTGAACACAAAGCCAAGCTGGAGTGTCCTGCAACGTAGTGACAACATAAAATTATGTCCAAGTATCTAGATTTTACTGGGTTTTAATATGCAAGACAGAGAAGCAGGAAGTAATTTGGCAATTGCGCAAACCCATCCTGCAGTGTTAACTCAAGTAGAATTCCTGTCGAAGTCAAGTTTTGCTTACTCAGAGAGTTATCACTGGGTCAATAATTTCAATTACCATCCCTATTGTCTGCACTTTCTCCAAGTAGAAGCTGATTTTACTGCAGAACATAGTTTTTAAGATAGTCCATTTGCTTTTAAAAATCTTGGTATATAATATTTAAAAAATATATATTTAGAGGTATATAAATATAAAATGTTTTTCCCCTGATAATGATGTTTTCTCTTACATCTTTTGATTTCAAAAGGAACGTCAGGGGCCTGGATAATTAAAAACATGTAACTGTATTCAGAGAATGGATTCTAGGTTTTATGCCTTCATAGCTTTTAACAAAATATTAATCTTCCTTGATTTTCTATTCTGTGTTTATTTCAGATAAGGAGTGATTTTGGTGAAGTAAACAGTAGTGGGTTTTTTTTAACTGATAAAAATTATTCCAAAATTTTGACACCAAAAGAAAGGTAAGGGAATTAATTTCTCAGCTGCACTCTGTAAGGAAAAAAAAAAGAAGAGCTTTTTTAGGAACTTTAGTGATGTAAGGGAGACAGATGAAAACCTGCAGTTTGATAAGAAAGAAAAAAAAGAAGGGTTATATGCCTCGACTGGTTGTTGTTTCTAGTAGTGAAAAATGGGTTTGATTCTTAAATTGAACTGCTCATATACAGTAAGGAGCATATACAGGATTTCAGATAGAATGGCTAAGGTCAATAGCACAGGCTCACTCACTGGCAGTGTCTGAAACCCAGACACTGGGAGGGGAAGGATTTTTCCTGCTACCTCATGCATAATAGCAAGATAAACAGAGAGGGGTACTGGAGGACAGAAGGGGATCGGGAGCTGGGTTATGTTGGGAGGGGGCTGAACTTCATTGCAGTGGGTTTATTGATCATTGATTAATACATGTGTGAAAAGAGCAGATAGCAATTTTGTTCAGTACGATGCTTTGATGTGTTAGCACAAGAATATGAGGAGGTTGTTTCAGAGCGAATACTGTGCTGCCCAGAAATCAAATGATGCTGTGAGGAGCCTCACAGGGCCAAAGGGCTCTCTTCAGGTTCATTACAAAGGTTTACTTAGCCATCTACAGGGTCTTATGCTTAGATCTATCACAATATCTATCACAATAACTAACTTGAACAACGTAACTTAGAAACTGGGTCATCCTACAGGCAGAACACATTTCTGTGCCTGATAGTTCAGATTTCAGATAGTTCCTTTTTGTGGATTTACTTGTTCATAGTATACAGTACAGTTATATTCAAAAGTCTAAAATCACTGCCATTATCAATAAATAATTATCAATAGATAATGGCAGTGGTTAGATAACCCTTGTGAATTTTGCTATTTGTATTCAAAGCAGTTATTGTTAAACCAAGTTCAGAATACAGAAGATATCTAACTGGAGAAATTCATGTTGGTCTTGTATCTTATTTATATTTTAAATTTAAGTAAAAAATTGTATTGACATATTGTAGTGATTTGACCACAGTGCTAGTGGTTCTGCTGCTTAACATCACAAAAATCTTGTCCCGGAAAACAATTTTTGTCTCTGTGAGAGGACGGGAAGATTGCGGTCCTAACATCCACCTCTTTTGCCCCGGGGGAGAGAAGTCAGGCAGTCCATTGGCCCTACTTCTCCCCTAGGTTGGCTTATTACGTTCCAGTATTCAGCAGTGTAATATCTTGCAATAAACCCCTGCGGAACTGACCAAGAATAGTGGAGAACGTGGGAATCTAATTGTGTTCCCCTCGTCCCATCACTGCTCATTGTAATGTTTCTTTGACTCCATTGAGCCTGTGTATTAGAAAGGGGAAGGAGGTAGAGAGCAAAGCATTTTGCCTCCCGAGATTTTATTTTGCTGTGACTAGTGATGCTCAAAAGAGCACAGTGGAATTTTTCATGTCTGTCTTTAACCTAAGCGATCAAGAAATTTGTTTAGCTTTGCAGGTAAAATGCAAACAAAACCAAGTTAGCATTTTTTTCCTCTGCTGGTTGACCTACCAGTCTACCGAAAAAGCTGTATGCCTCAATTTTACAATGTCAACATGTGGCATACGCCTCAGGTGGCTTGCAGTTACTGGTGATTATGTGCAACCAGGAACGAATGCAGCCTGACAATGAGGTTCTCAGCTAAGTTTGAGTGACTCATCGTTATAAAAGAAGTCTCATTCTTCTGCACCCAAACGGTTCCTATATATGGCCAGAACTAAGCAGGTTAGAAAACGCCCTGTCTGCAAAACTGGCTTTGTAGAAAGTTTTGAACAAGTACCTGAACTGATGTGTTCATGCTAAACTGAAGAGTATTTCTTGCCCAGGGAAACAGAGGGACGTCCTGCCAAGACATAGTGATGCCTTCATTGTACGGCATCATTACCTTTCAAGGTGTATTTACTCAATGCAGAGAAATAGCAAAAGATCAGGATATTAGGACTGTATTTTGTCTGTCCAATGACCTGTCTTTTTCTTTTATCACCAAATCATTTGGAAAGAGTGGTGTGGTCACTTTCTTTCTCTCTATCCCTTTCGTTGTGCTTAGTGCTCCCTCCCTGGCCCCACTTTTTAATGCTGTTTCTCCAATCAGAGTTCCTTTCAAACCAAAGCTACAGAAATCAGTGGAAAGACCTGGAATGATTAAAGTGTGTTATGGATAAAGCCTAGTCCTTTTAAAATCAAGTAGATCTGCAATTCCAATCAAGCCTTTTGTAGTTTAATGTTCATGAAAATCCTTAGACATTAGTGGATTCCAGAGGCATAAAGTACTGCCATTCTCATCCGAACAGGGATGTTTATCGTGGAGGAAAACTCAGATAGTTAATGAAAACAGGTTCCAGCTAACTTTAGTCAAGTTCCTATTGTGTTATTGTTTATACTATCAGGAGTTTTACTTGGAATATTTATTGAAATATGTGATGTTTCAGTTCAATATTTTATTTTACCACCTCCTTGCCCTCTAGTGGACAGACGAGCTCGTTGTCAGAGCGCGACACATCTGGGACAGCAATTACTCATAAGCAGATCTTCTTCTTTACATGAAGTGATGTTTTCATGTAAAATAGGTCTTGGGTTGCTTAACTCTTCGGTTGGGATCTATTTAGTTTGTCTGTACTGAGGTAGGGGGATGTTACTTCCTGGTGTTATTTGGTGTAAGCTTATAAAAATTGGAATCTTTTTAGGAGTATTTTGCTCAGTGTCATAGTTAAAGATCCCAGCAGGACCAGACTGAATCTTCCCATATTCTAAGTTTTTAATAATAAGTTTGAAAAGTCATATTTGTTGATTCATTCCCCTATAAAATGACATAAATATTTCAAGCATTTGGGTTTTTATAGAACTAGTTGACATTTTCCATTGTAAAAATTTTATGTTTTTTCATAAATATTAAAAATACCCAAAGTTTTCCTGCTGGTGGAGAAAGCTGAACCAACAGTAACCAACTGATTTTTTAAAACCTCTTCCGAAAATAATGCTCTGACTAAATTTTTTAAAAAATACAGCTGGACTACCTTATTCTTCCTGGTAAATATGATACAACGTAATGATGCAGGAGACTTATGTCAATATTGTACAGTTGCACTGGAGAATCGAAACGGCCAGAGAGAGGGTCACTGTTGTCATTCACTGAGGTATTTCACAAATTATTATGGCCTTGTTTTCTTTATGTTCTGCAGTCTTTTAAATGAATGATACCAGGGACTCCAGGAAGGAGAAGTGTACATATCTAGTCCTCCTCCTGACACAAATACATGTTTCTTCTCAGCAGTTGTTTTTACATGAATGAAACACTCTTCCAAGGGAAGAGCAAGTAAGGTCAGTGTATAGATTCCTGATAGTGGGCACCTGCATGTAAAACCAAATGTTGACTCTCTGAAGTACTTCCAGTTTCTACTTCAAACTTCCAAAGGTAACAGCTGTTTAAAGCACTCAACATTTTTGCAAACAAGTCCAAAATCAGCATTAATATTTATAATAGCTAATGTATCTTATTTAGATGCTGCTTCTAGAGAGATGAAAAAAATTCTCGTGTTTATTTTCTGTGGTGTTAAAGTTTTAAATTATTTATAGTAATTTATATAAAATGGATTGTTCTGTCAACAACACTGATACAGCTCATTCAATTAATTTGGTGGGATAGCATCAAAATAAATATAGGAAAGAATTCTCTTCAGTCCACCCTTCCTCACCCTAATTCTGCTATATCTTCATTTTGTCTAATGATTTTTGGCAGAACAGGCAGGCAAGCAATTGTGGTAATTTTGCATTGCTTTCAGTTTTGGAAGTGTATTCTTAGTCTTGTCTCAGTTTCCTATTCTTCTTTCAAAGGAGAAATACATCTTTTAGCTAACATTTTAGAGCACAAAATAGAAAAAATGCAAATATTCAAAGAAATATGCTTTTTAAAGGGGATTGTGTGGTGTTGGCATGTACAAAAATGCTCAAGTGCTACTACATTCTGAGGGGATGTATAGATTTAAATTACTTCTGTGTGCTTGACAGAGGTAGCTAAAAGTGAATATAGCATTGCAATCAGATACGATGATTAACATTAAATTTGGATAGAAGAAAGTTGGATGCTTATCATGGTAAGAAAAAGGTTAATATTTTAAAGTGAGGCTAAAGGTTGACAGGAGAAAAATTGAGTTAGTTTGCAAAAAAGAAATTTGTTTCTTTAAGTGAAAATTGGGGTCAAGAGGCCAGAGCTCTCTGCTTCAACATGAATGAAATAAATTAAATAATACCACCATAAAGCAGCAGTGCATAAGATAATGATAAAATAGTACACAGTGGTTTTGAGAAAGATACTGTCCACGAGAAAAAAATCTGTAGGAATGCTGTTTCAGATCAGTGGGTTTGGTTTTTTTTTATTTATTACCATTGTTTTCAAATAGAACAGCTTTTTTTTCAGTTGGAAGCTTTTAAATTTTGCAGTACCTTTAATTATTAACAAAGGTGGTAATGCTGATGTTCAGAGAAAATTACAATTTTAATAATTACGTTCTGTCTAGCAGGAATTTCTGGCATTTCAAATGGGCACACTATTCTGTGCCACTTCATGACCTAACGAGTGTGTGATATTAGATGATATTTCCCCGTCTTAAATCAACAGGAGTTGACTGCATTTTTTTGGTCAATGTGTGGTAATTCCTTTATATGTGAATAAAGATAAGACTTCTGTAACTAGTCATGTGAAAATACCAGATGTAGGAGATAGGAAATCTATCAGTGTCATTGCTCTTCATCTTGTCAATCTGTGTCTTCAACAGGCAGAGCCGGGCAGCTAGTGTACTGTCATCATTACCAGTGTGGCATACCTTGGTTTCTCTAATAATAAGCATCTTTTTCTCCATTCTCTTTATCAAATTAATCAACATAAAATTCTCCCCCAAAACAAGAAAAAACCCCAGGTTTCTTATTTCCTGCTCTCTGAAGGATTTTTTCAATCTAGGTAGCTTATGTATCAAAATGCTAACAGGTTTTGTGACAGTACTTCCTTCCACTGTCACATTTTTCAGATTTTGAAGATGGTTAGGGGATTGTAGGTTAAAGTATGTTTACGTTTGTAGCTAGGTTCCTTGCAGAAGTGCGTTTTTGTCTAGACTGCTCACAGAAGACATTTCCATTTGTATGTGTGCAGTAACACGCTTCTGTTTGAGCTTATCCTCTGAAGTCTACAGATAGGTTTTGAGTAATGGTCAGCTCCGCGATGTATCCTCCTGCAAGAGTAGTGCAAGCTGGGTCCCTCACGGGGAGTTTTAGGCTTTACTGGAAGGTCGAGGGTCACCACTTCTCGCTGGCACTGGCAGTGGGTGCTGCATCCAGTCTCAACTTTTTGTTTTTGTTTTTTTCACAGCTCTAGCTGTAGTATTTAAATTGTGAAAGAGATGATTCCTTCTCTCTTCCTAGGAAAGTAAGATGATACTTAATTGAATACCTAATATCTCAAAATGAAAAAAAAAATCTGATTAACCTTTGGGTTAAAAAAAAAGCATCTTGCTTGTTTGGACCATCTCATCCGTACAGAAGCATCAGGGTGGGTGGCTTTAGCCAGCGTATATTTGGCAGCTGAATCTAGATATTACCCTCCTGTCTGGGGTCATAGTTAGTTTTAAAAGAGTTATGTATGAATTTTCTCTAAATTGTAGCAGAGGGTCATGAATTAGTGTCTAAATGTGGGCTTGACAAGATTATTATAGTCTCTATTTCATGCCAGAAACAAAGATGAATAGAGATAGCAAGCTTTTAAACAGACTTTCTGACATCTATAATGTCAGCAGAGAGTGAATGAATGGCAGGATGCAATAACAAATCTTCATTTTTTATTATTTTATACGGCTTAGATGGACTTACACTCTTTCATAATTCCTTACTAAAATAATTACCAAGTACTACATGAACCAGTCATTTTCCATCCCAGTTACTTTCCAAATCATGCAAATTGTTTACTGAGATGTACATATTAAGATACGTACTCTAGAAGATAAATATATGTTGATTTGCATTTAGGAGTAGATAGGATGCACTTAGTTAAAGCTTTGCACTTTCATTTTAGCTGAATATGTAGTTTTAAGTAATTTTGTTTGTGTCTAGACCTAATAATTTGTTTTTATGCTTGTTGGGGGAACTATTTTTTTGGTGTTTTAAATAATAATTTTCAGCTTTTCTTTCTGTGGATTTACTGATTATCAGATTTCTGGAGCAGAGACCTATGTTAGCCATTTTTTATTATTAAATTTCTGGAGCGGAGATCTGTGTTGGCAATTTTTGAATAAGAAAGACAGGATGCCTACCAGTATAGTACTGCCTTTTCAGTATGACCTCTTTGAAGATACACGTTCAAGATTTTCCTTTTTATTTATTCATTGTGTGTAAATAGGAAAGAACCACCTTTGTCGAGGCCATGGGATCTAATACTGTTTTTTTTTTTAAATTGATATGCTTAAATATGAATATTCATTTCCATTTCAGGAGCACAAACAGCCCAACCATTAGTACTTTGGCAGGTTTTGCCTAAATGATAATACAAACCCTAGAGTGATGGCTATGAAGAGATATAATACTCAGTGAACCCAGTGTCTCTGAAATAATAAAAACACATAGCATTAGTCATTAGTTGAAGGGTATCTCCGCCAATGGGTGCAAATATTTGAATATCTATATATATGTAGGAAAAGAGTGTGTATACACAGCAATAAATACAGCAAAAGCATATCCAGGTACCGCAAATGCTGTCTCATTTTCAATTCTTCTGTAACTGCTGGCATTAACTTTCATTGGTCTTCTTTTTGTTAAAGAAAAGACAGAAACAGTTCCACTAATGGAAACCAGCATGAAGTGCTAGTAGCTTTTAAAAATGTCATTTGTCTGTGTCCCCCC
>Ga0065711_1003162_pt1 | contig 29430 bp, 16 predicted proteins | sample Hoacrofraction12_FD_59098 | JGI IMG/M metagenome (GOLD analysis project Ga0065711, IMG submission 59098) | Hoatzin crop microbial communities from Cojedes, Venezuela - Epithelial fraction 12 v2 (version 2) | ecosystem: Host-associated > Birds > Digestive system > Esophagus > Crop | place... | reverse complement strand
AAAAAAAAAAAAAAAAAAAAAAAAAAAAGAAAGACCTCATAGCACAATACCAAAAATATTCACAGTGTTATACAAATTCCAGTTGAAGTTACCTATTAAAATAGAAAAGTTTTTTTGAGCTTCTGTGGAATTTCAAATAAACACTGCTCTTGAGAAGTCACGATAATTGCTCAACAGACTTTAATGGCTCCTTCCCAGCTGCTACACTGTATCTGTACAGTAAATCCATCCATCGGTAGTTATTAACTATGGATTTTTGACCTAAACAACAAAGTGTAGATGTAAATAACAATGTAAATCCCACTACAAGAACATTGTTTTGAACAACGAACACCACCCCCTTTGGAAATACTTATGGTCTAGGAGGCTTTGGTTTATTAGGTTAAAAATGAGCATTCAACACAAAACCAGCCGTTATTCATGCCCTGTTTTCAGGCAAGTGCCCCTCTTCAAAAGCAATGTGTAACTTTAAGAAAGTGGGTCTTAAAGGTATAGACACAGGTGCCAAAGAGCTCTCCTGATTAGAAATGGACTTGCTTAACCGCAAGTTGCAGTTAATAGGCAACAGCTCATCATTGTACGCCTATCACAGTATACTCTGTGTCTTGTTCAATTTCACTGTGTACACAGTTAAAACTTTTCTAACAAATCTGACTCACTGAAAGTGAAACCCAATACTGTATAAAAATTTGAGATAAAACAATAAATCTACCCATTCTCAAGGCTTAGATCATTCTGTTTAGCTCATTTATAACTGAAACTGTTAACATAATTAGGGTTAAATGAACACCATGATTAAAGGAATAAAAAATTATCTGTGTATTAAACTTCTTTGAAATTTTATACAAACATACACACACACAAAATGGCAAATTCCCCTAGTCTGAGCATGAATATGGCTGTCATGTAATGAGCAGAAAATGTCTGCATAAGCCATTAGAGAGAAAAATAGAAAACAAAAAATAAGCAAAAAAGCATCCACATTATACAAATATCAGTGCTACCTGTTACCAGGGTAAAGAAAAATGGGATTAGGATCAGTTTGCAAACAAGATGAGTCCTTTAGATATCACAGCAGCCTACACTACAAGATTTTACCAGCTAGAGTCTGGACTCCTGATTTTGGCATAGGCATAGGAAAAAAGATAGAATTGCAAAGAGAATTGCAATATCTCTGACACTAAAATACTGCATGAGGTGGGAGCTGGGAGGCAAGGATGCAGACTTACTTAATATTTTAATTTATCATTAGCCCTTCTTCCTCTGAGCATCATCTCTAATAGCTATTTGTATCTTAAATGGGGTACTGAGAATAAATGTCTTCCTCTTTGAGTAGTCATGGGACAGGCACTGCTGCAGAAAGTGGGCGGAAGGCAAAACAGCAGTTTTTCTTCTTAGGTCTCTAGCTTGGAGGCCACACAGGCCACTTAAAAGACTGACATCAGCAGCAGAGCTCTTTGGCATCAGGAACTCAAGAAGGTTATCTTTCTTTAATTGCTCCCTAAGCATCACCAGAAGCAAGATAGCTTTTCACTACCCTCACTGTTGCTCTGTAGTTAAATGCCACAGCTAAGACCTTTATTTGTCCTTGCATTCCCATTTTATCCTGTCATCCTATCATCATTGGGCTGGGAGAGATTCTTGTAACCAATAAGTATTTCAGAATACATTAGGTGCACATGGGTCACCATAGAAATATTAAGTCTTACCTTTATTTGTTTGGGGTTATTTTTTTCAGAAATCCTGTGAGACTTGGTACTTACCTGAAGGTTCCTGTTATTTACACAGATACTTTTATGTTATATGCTAACCATATTTTTCATTTAGAAAGCTGAAAACATCTACATTTTCTGTCTACAGAAAAAAAAAAAAAATCTCTTCAGAGCTCAGATACTGAAAGGAAAACACAAAGTACCAGCACATTGTTTTCTTTAAAAACTGAGAACGTGAGAGGATTTATTTAATATTTAATACCTTGCTGGCACTGCAGTCTCTGCTTTGAGTTGTCCTGCACACAACTTCCTACAACAATAAAAGTAAAAAAAAAAGAAAATCTTCATAAATATCTCTTTATTAGGGTATTTTGATTGTAGATCCCACTGCAGTTTACAAAGATCTGAATGTGCAAAAACTTCTGTGCAGAGATAGTCTCACTGCCCACTTGTTCTAAGGATCAAGCTTTTAATACTACAGCAACAGCTTGAAAAAACAGATTCCTAAAAACATTTTCACTTGATTTATTTACAATATATACACTGAGTAAGCTTTCTGAATGCAAGAAATTCATCTGTCCAAAACAGGAGCTGCAAGTCTCCTCTATTTTCCTATAATTGTTGCAGATACTCTAAGGATAACTTAAGACTGCGGGGCTTGGGAATTTAGTTTTTAATGAAGTCATCTTCACTGAACATGAGAAAGTTGGGGTTTATGCAATCTAAAGAGATTATAAATCACAACTAGTTACAGTTAATGTTTGTCACATTTACTCTCTGTATATGGCAGTCACAAGGACCAGATGAATGGCAATCATCTGGTGAAACAGTGCTGTTATTTCACCTATTCTCTCTAAATTCCATCTCCCTCCTTCCCTCACCACATGATTCACCTTTTTAATTCTTCTCGCCTTTATGTTTGGTCAGTGATGATCTTTGCAAGTCTTTGGAAGCACCCACTTATTTCAGCTGCCCTTTGAAGTCATAAAAGTATATTTTTGTCACATAAATAAGTAACAACATGGTGGAATTTATTGTTGCAGACATCCTTGGCTTCCAGAGCATCATTAGAATTAAAATTAATAATAATTAAAATGAACACTTTTATGAAAAAAGGGTAAAGGATTACAAAAAACAAGCATTTGGATGGAATATTAATCCTCCTGCCTCAGGGCATAAACAAACCTTTCACTGATGGGTTTCAGGAAAAAACTTTTTCCTCAGGGCAGATTTTATAATTGCTTACCACATGTCTTCTTCCAGATTTCTTTAGAACATGTTGTAGCACTGAGAGTCACTGCTAAAAACAGAATACTAGAGTAGATGGAGGACTGGATTGTTTTTGCATGGCATTTCTCATATTTCTCCCACATCACTTCAACACTGCTTTCATTTAGAGTCGCAGATTTTACCAAACAGATTCTAAGATGACCCTGTTCTCAGCTGGCTTTTTTCCATTTTCTATTTTGCTGTATGGTTTATGCAGAGTACGTTAACTTCAGCTAACTTATTTGCAGCTCTTACAGCCTCAGCTGTGTCTGTCACCTCACAGCCTCGTTCACACATCCTGGTTTCCAGCTACTAAGTTCTGCTTTGTTTTGTCTGACGGTCTTCTGTCCTTTCTGGTTTGGTTTCTATCTTTCTTGTGGCTTTTCAAGTCTTACTGCAAGCTTTTCTCCTCTCTGAACAAGAACAGTTGGCATACTAGCACTGCTTTACTAAAAAAACCCAGAATATAAAGTAGTGAAATTTGTAGAGGATCCTGGTTTTCCTTCTAGGAGTTCTATTTTCATCACTCCATTATTTTTATAGTGAGAAAGTTTTTTAAATCATACCCAATTTGTAATAAATTAATTGTAGCTAATATAGATAAAGTCTATTAACACTCAAATCACCAGTTTTAAGCATCTGCAATAGTTAAACCAAAAACTATAAGGAAACACAGCTTTTCAAGAGTTGTGTGCCAAGACATGTGTGGTCTGAAGGGAGCAAACACAGGACCATGTAGCCAAAATAAATCAAATATACTTACAGGCTGAACTGGATGGTCTAGTTCGGATAACGAGAAAGCCTTTTATTCTTATGAGTTTATATTGTGGTACACAAAATTGAATTTGTCTGTAGAAAATAAAGCAGTGAACAATGTAAATTGATCCACATAAAAATAAATTTAATACTTTTTTGTTTACTGATACTAATGTTACATGTCTTTTTTTTTCCAGGTGTGAATCAACTATTTAACATGTCACACAGTATGCAGCTTAAATGAACAGGAGGTATATATACGCATCTTAAATGCGTGGAAGATATGCGCGCGCAGATGCACATAAGTTTGGTTGTTCATTATAAAAGAAAACAAATGACATCTTGCTGAAGTATATGACACAATAACACAAAACTGGCAGACTCTAAACCTTGTATAAATTCTACAAGTATGACTTACTGTACTTTGTTACCACTTACAGGTTTTAGCTTTCATAAGGAAAAAATTGTTCCAGCGTTTGCTTTAAGATACCTTTTCAAGTAATGACTTTCAGTATTTGTGTGATAAGTATGGTCCAGTCAGGAGATGGCAAAACATAATGTGTTATGATCAACACACCTTTTTTGTTTCCACTGCTGTTTAATCTGCCAGTGATTCCTGAAGACCAGCCTGATCTTTACCAGGCTTCTTAGTGTTTTGCACGATGTTCAAGTCTCAACATTGTTCTGCAGATTCACTTGCCTTGCTTACGACGTTTCCTTTAAATACAGAGTTTATATTAGAGAAATCTCCTCCCATACTTTATTCTGTCTATGATTTAGTGCTACTAAATGTGCACAGAACTGAGCAAAAGTGACGATATTTACTGTCTTTCTGTGATTGTTCTCAGTATGGTGGGTGCTGTGAATAGTAAACCCCCCATAAGCAGAAGAACAACAAGTGTGAAAGACCGAGGCTGAATATACCAGTAATAAAGTAGTTTAAAGATAAATCAAGTTACAATGCTGGACTTGCATTTTGGAAATGAATCCTCTATTCACCTACAGCATTCACATCTCTATTCCTTTTATTCAAAGTAATATGAAATTATGATTAAAACTTAAAGGACTCTGATCAGATATTCAGGGAGGATAAGTATTCCTCTAGTTCAGAAAATTTGCCAGATATTCTTTGCTCTTAAAAATACCGCTGTACAAAAAATTTCTTTTTTGGTGCAGCAGCTTAAAAAAAAATCACCTCAGATAATAATCAGGATTATTGTTTTTTTAATATTTCCCTGAAATTTTTTATTCGATAACCAAAAATTAATGGTTCCCCAAGTTAAATGTAATTGTTCTAATGGCTCCTTTTACTGAATATATCAACACTTCTGTTGTAACTCTGCCTTTTGAGTCAATAGTCTGAATGCTTGAGCAATTTACTATATGTTGCTTTCCTATAGATCACAGCTAGTCAAATTAATCTAATTTTATCCAGACTCAAAGCAAATGTTTGACTAAATGCAATTAGTTTACCGATACATGAACAAACTGAGAACAGGATCTAATTACATTTACAGAAGTTTAATGTAATGTATCAGGTTGATTTTTTTTTTGTTAGTATTTAATGGACCTTGCCAAGACCAGTATAAGTAAATCACCCAAAATACTAAAGCATTTTCCTCTACAGTCCTCTTCACAGAAGGAAGTATAGCTAATCAATAGCTATATACTGTCTGTACTACCATATGCAGGAAACCTTGCTTCCTTTTATTTTTCCTCTTATTTTCTGGAATATCATCAATTCTGGCTTCTGTGAAACAATGATAATTTTGGAAAATAGCTGTACAATGGTCACATCAAGGCAGGATTTGCCACATTGACTTTTTAATTCAGTGTGCTGTCTCCAACGGTGGCCAGTGCTGAATGTAGCAAAAGAAGATACAAGAATTATTATAGTACATAAGCATGTGATAAATTAGTCAAAGAACATTTCTTAGAAAATATTGGACTTAACATTTCTGAATCACAGGGAATTATTTCCAGTCTCTCTATCAAGTATAACTGTGCTTAACTTTACCACACAACCACATGTACTTAGTCTCTTTTCCCAAAGTGAGACTGTAGTTCTGCTAATATTAAATGGCAATGAATTCATAATTCTAATATTTTATTAGGAAAATAGATTGTTTCTGGAGCTACACACAAAGGGAGGGGTTTTTTTGTTCTTTTGCAATTGACCAAATATGTTGCCAAATTTACATTGTCTGTAGCATTCACTGTTAACAAACCATGACCATCCTATGCTCTTTTACTGATCTCACATCACCACCTTTTTTGAGCCCTTTAGATGTTTCTAGCCATTTTTATTCTGCATTAGAGATGTGCCTCTTCATATTACTTCCTTAGGCTACTGTCTTTAAAGTATAGTGCTCTGGCTTAAGCCAATTTTTGAACTCCACCATGAAGCACTTTTTTAATGTTAGAATTTCTTTTTCTCTGTCTGCTCCGACTTCGTGATGTTGTTTAAGTAGGAAAAAAGCCTCGGTCCTGTACAAATCAAACTTTTCTATCCACTAAATTCCTGGGATTTGAAAATAAAGATCAATGAATTTACACACTCAAAGATAACAGGTACATGATAGATAAATTCTGTTCATAGACAGTAGCAAACTTGAGGAGGAGAGGTAAAATGTCGTCTTAGCAAAAGTAAACTTTAATCCAACATCCATAATCTAAAATGATAGATTTCTCTTCTTTGGATTTATTGCTATAATATATATAGTTGGACAGACCAGTCTTTAATTTGAAAAGTATCTCCCTGATCAGTTTATTTTTTAGGTATACATACAACATTTTCATAATAATCTTTCATTATGATAAATGAAAAATCCCGACTATGATCTTGAGGTTCAGACTTGGTCTTCTGTCTCTATAATGAGTTGCTACATCAGTCAGAACTAAAATTTAGTATTTTGCAGATTTAGTAAAGTATTTCTTTCTGTAAGTTTTTTTTTTAAATGCAAATGCAGTTCAAAAACATTTTTAACACAGACTTTTTGGAATTTTTTTTTTCTTGTGTCAGGTTTCAAAATATTGCCCAGAAAGACCTTGTTCCTTCAATCAGGATATGCTATACATCTTTCATTTTTATAATATTAATTGAAAAATCCTACATTACAAAAGCAAACAAGTGTTGCCTATACTTGAATATTTCTTACATCATATTAATGGAAATATTACCAAGGTCATGTAACACTTCTGTTAGCAATTCTCCTTTACTTGAAGGAAAAATTTGAATGTTACGTTTCCAGTACCCAGCAATTTGGCTTTCACTCCGAGGCACAGTGCCTATGTGGCCACTTGAATCACATAACCACTCAACTTCTCAAACTCTTACTTGATCTTGATAGCAACCTATAATATTTTTGGAAGTAAAATAAATTCAGATTCTAGTTCTGTTTCCCAAATTATTTCACCTAGCAGAAAAAGACTGATTACAAGAAACAATGAATCACAATGTAGTGAATTGCCACAAATGATATTGCTTAGAAGTTTTTTGATTTTGTAGCTTTTTTTGTCCTAGGCTTTCCTCCCGATCAGGTACCATTTGTTCTTTCTAAGGCAATTTAAATCCAGCAAAAAAACCCTATCACTAGTTCTGGTTAAATTCACCAATATTTGAACGAGGTTTTAGTCGATCTAGATCAAATTTGTGTGTATAGACCATCCAGTATTATTAACAATAAGAGAAATATTGCCTACCTGAGAAACACTTTTACAACCACTTGGATACTTCTTTTTTTGCTATTCAAAAGTTATTTTGAATTTCTTCTTGCCTTTAAATTATTTCAAGGCACTTTCATATTCTCAGTGAAGTTTTGTTCTGCAAGCAGTTATAAAAAGCAAAAGGCAAGAAGATCTTTTGAAACATTTGTGAGATGAGCAAGCAGGTGACTGAGGAAAGATAATGCATAAAATCATCTGAAAGTGCCCAGGATACAAAAAAAGAAACAGGAAAAAAAACCCAACCAAAGAGAATGAGGAGCTTGAATTCTGGATATTTGGTACACATTCACACAGACACAAAGATCCATACAATTCTCTATACACACAGTCACACGTATACCCACCACATATACACATGCACAAATATACACAGACATTGCCAGAGAACAACAGAAAAATCATGCAGCTTGCTGGGTATGTCATCTTTGCCACTTTCAGATGTCTTTACCGCCGTTTCAATTGCAATAATATTATTATACTTTGACTTATATCATGTTCCTTTAATTAAGAAGTCTCAACACTTTAGAAAAAGCATTCATATACAATTACATTTTATTTACACAGGAAAATAAAAGGGAGATGAGGTTTTATAGATCCTTTAACTTCAGAGTTATTTCCTGAGTAAAAAGAATCTCAGTTCAAAACTGTGATCAGTTTCATTTATAAGTAAAATCACAAAAGTAATACTATAATAATAACACATTCTTTGCTCGTTGTTTTGGAGCATGAAGATCCAAGGAATGTTGGCACAACAGCAGATAGACCAGCTGCAGACCTGAGTATCCTCAAAAGACTACAAGAAAAAGTAAACAAAGCTTTGTATAACAAATACCCTGAGATAATGCTAAATTATGTCATTTCTGATAGCTGCATGGACGCTAGCTGTCATGTAACACCAAATCCAAAGCAGCTATATAGCATATACTGAAAGAACATGTTAATTGGCTAAAACCAGCCTTAATCAGAAAAATTCGTCAATTGTGGCAAACTATGCACTTCTAGGCTGGCTACCACAGTAGGTAACAGTGGATTAACACCAATTCCAAAACTGTGTGAAATTTTTACCCAGAATTATTACCAGAATTGAACACAAAACCCAGTGCTGACAAAACGGGTAAGTGACACAAAGGTTTGCAGAGAGGCCACAGTAGTTGCCAAGGAGGCCACACTGGCCTGAGCGAGAGGCACAGAGGAGAGGGAAGATGAAGCCCCTCTCCATCAAACCATCCCACTGCCAAGCACACGTGGGGGAGGTGGAACCCTCACCAGGTGAAAAAGCTACAGAAACTGATCTTATATGTGGGCAAAGAGAATGGCACAGAGAACCCCAGAATTACGTGTTGATAAACATATCTGCTTACTTTGGAAACAGAGAGGAAAAAGTCATTTGTAGTTGAAAAATGCAATTTTTCAACGGTAGACTATTTGTCTTCATAGGAAGCTCAGTATGAAGCTTTTACAATTGGCTTCAGCCTAAATACTGCACAGACAGAAATTCTTCAACACAAATTAACATACAAGAATTAAAACAATGATGACTGAGATCTCTACCCTTTTACCTACTAAGTGCAGGGCCTCAGTCTGAATTCTCTTGTATCGAAGTATTTGAAAAACTGTACAGAAGAGTGATTAACTTCCATGAAATTACTTTTCATTAACTCCTTTCGACATCAGAAAATAAAACACTTTAATGAATTGATACTGAAACTAAAGCTAATTGATACCTAGAAGAGATTACATCTCCCTGAAAAAGACTTTCTATTTTATTCCAACAGACACCTTTTATTCTAGTTGTCAGATCTTTCTTCAGACTGCTCTGTGTGAATATGAAATCAGATTTTACAAGGAGTTGCTAAACAAATTCTTTATGTGACCATAGCAACATCCCATGATACGAGTACATTTCCCTGGAAAATAGAATTAAATTGATCCACGTTACTGATGCTAAATATCAGTCATTCAGATAAATAGTCTTATTCAAGTCAAATAGATTACTTTTGTAAGAATCTAAATTTGGTAAATTTATACTTTTAATTTTTATATGCTTTATACCAGAAGCACTATCTTAAATTCAGACCCTCTTAAATGAAATAGGATTTTATGGTCAGGAAATGGAAAAACCAGCAGCATGAAAGGTAACGAACATTACAAAGAGTTAATGTATCTTGAACCTTTCATGCCAGCTAGCTGAAATAACTTCAGAGGAAAACTGGTTCCCTTTCATTGAAATGCAACAAATTCATGAACGAACTTCTTTTAGTTTTCAGGAAAAAACGTAAGATCAGTATGATTGTATGGTCTTTAGATGTACCAATTAATAGGCAATGCACTGAAATATAAGCGAAATACAGAACTAAGATTGGAATGCCATTTTTCAAAACACCAAACTGCACTGTTAAATCACAAATTTATTCACAGCTAAGCAGTGCAGACTTCAAACCAATACATCTAACTACTGATGTTTATTTATGTGTGACATCAATGGGATTTAGACACCTAAATCCAACAGCCACTCTGAACATATCAGCCTGAATTACAAACTTTTGGAGCAAGATAAGCCCTGAAGTAATATAATGCAGCCACATTGACAACATCTAGAATTTTACTGTATACAAGGCATAAGATACATCTGAGCTGAAAGAGAATCAGAGCAGCCACCTGTAAATAATAGTACCCAGATGTGGTACAAGGTGCTTAAGACAGTATTTTAGGAACAAAACATTGAAAACAGCTTCCATTCTCATCACATCTAACCCCTTGTTACCTGAGACAATCGGTATTGTACAGCCCAGTCCCTTTCATAAGTGCTCTCTCATCAAATTGTTTAGATGGTATAGCCAAAGCAGAACTAAAGAAAAGCTGCTTCAAAAACTCATCTTCTTATTGCTAACAGCTCCCTGCTATTCTAATGTTTGCTGTATTTATCTTCATTGTCCTTGATCCTTTGTCTTGTGTGCATTTGCTCTTTGACCAGCACAGTTTCTCTGTGACATTTGACCAGTATTGTTTCTCCTTTTGATAAATTTCTAGCTAGGCTTCCTATAGATGACTAGAATTGAACAACATATTCAGGTCAATGGTGTAACAGTGACTTTTGTTTTTTGTAATGCTTTCAGTATTTCAGTAGCTGAGTAGAACATTTTCTATTTCAATAAATTCTTTGCATATATCACATTAAAAAAGTTAAAGCTATGCATAGCAGCAGCATTTTTGGTGGAAATTTGGCGGTCAGCAGAACAAGTTAAGATACCAGACTGGAAGTATACCTTTTTCAAGATGTTTCTCTCTCATTGTGGTTGGCGTTTCACAGAGGAAGGGAGAGCATTAACATGACTCACATTTCACCATCGTACAGTGACTGGCCTGGCAGCCTGCCCCAGAGAGAAGCTGGTTCCCCACCGCCTCATCTGTCGAGTTCTGCTCCTCACACGAGATGTTCAAGGGTAACAGTCCCAGAGCTGCTTTGATCTCTCATGCTTTCACCAAAAAAACCCAAACAAAGATAACAAAAGCTTCGAATCTCACCAGTGCAAAAGACTGCCATTCATAACTGGATCAAAGGATCTATTTTATGTTCAGATACTGCAGCACTTGGCTGGTGTCTAAAAAAAAATGCATTAAAGGTTTTTCCCACACTCATAGAAAACACTGGAAGCTTTGCACAGAATAGAGTCACAGACCCTAAAACACCTGACTGAAGCAAAGCAAATTATCATACTGTGTGTCATTATAAATTAGAGTCAGAACAGACTTGTTCCTTAATTTTTTGGCAAAGCTATTGGCTCACAGGGACAGATGGAGTCACGAGTAGCGTGACCACTGATGACACAAAAAAAGAAAAATCATTGAGATACCAATATAGCATTCTTTCCTGTATTTACTGAGTCCTTTATGTTTGCATGAGTTAGTTCTCAAGAGTGACTTGGGCAATTTTCAACCCATGAAGTTAATCAAAGCACGGTTGACTCTATGCAGCTCAGCATCCCAAGTAGTTAAAATGAAAAAATTATCATTTCCATTTAGTTGTGATGCATGGAAAATACGAGAATATCTGAAATTCTAATGCAGAACTTCCTCCCTTACCGCTGCAAAAAAAAAGGACAGAAGAAACTAAAACATGGTAACAGCTCCTCTTCTCTCCTCCAGAACATAGTCATAAAATCAAAAATCACTGCCTCCCACAAATCTATATTACTTATTTTATGATTATATTTATTCTATGGTATTCTCTTCAAAAATTGAATTATTTACTCCTCGAACGTCTTTTAATACAATCTGAAGGACTGTTTTTATTATTCTTGCCTTGAACCCAAGATCTTTCATTTAGTTGTATTATCAAATACCCATTCTTATGCCCTACTGTAAAAGTCAAATGCATTGTCTCACAATGGAAATGGATATACTGAGTACCATACAAAATCCACTTCAGTACACTAGATTGGAAATGTTTGTCTCTCAGACTTGTCTCCAATAATGCAATGAAAAGAAGAAAAATCCTTCTTCCTTTGTGGAATACCTTCACATAGTAAAGAGAGATTAACAATTAAACAATTCTGTCCATTTCAAAACTGTTAAGGTAAAATAGTCTCATTTAATACTGTAGAGTAATCTCAGAAAAGTTTGGTGTACAAGGTATTAATAAATGCTTATTTTATTTATTTATTTATATTAATAAATTAATAAATGCAAGGTATTAATAAATGATGAAGTTATTCATCACCACTATTTAAAAAAATATTCCCTTTCTTTCCTCAGCTAAGACTCTCAGTATGTTCAGATATGTGAAAAGGAATGAACCTACTCTGAAAAAAATTTTCTTAGTCAAAACATTCTTATTGTTATTTAATCTGGCAGAAATACATGTAAAAATATATCTGAGAAAAAGTACAAAGCATCACTGAGCAACCACTGTTTAATGCTAAGTAAGAGTAATATTGTCTATCCAATTAGTGATCCTATGTGAGTAAAATAGCTATGTTAAATCATAATATGCTATCAGATAAGAATTCAAATACAAAATGCAATTTTAATTGTAACTATCAGCAGATGAAGCTGCAGAAATAACACCAAATGCATGGCATACTTACTGGAGGCACTGAAAACAGAGAAAATATTATTGCACAGTCTTTTCCAGAGACAAGCTACTGCAATTAACATGAAATATTGCTCACCTTGCAGTGTCTATAACATTCAATAAATACCTAGTACAATCTACTAGCAGTTTTTTAAGATTAGTCTATAACAACACTGTATTGTCTAGTAAAATGAACACATCTGACATGACCAGCAATATCGCTGTTCCCAAATTTACAAAAGAAAATCCTGAGATAGCTAGTTGAACAATTTCATGCCTGTAGTGTTGGTAAATTAGCATAGAAATACTGCCAGTCTAATTAGTTTATTTAAGGTCTTAAAAAAGAAGTCATGGCAATATCAGTATACTCTCTGGTGTTGCTAGTGTAACACCAGAGTAAACATAGTTTATTATTAATCACTCCTGTAAACATATAAGGAAGGCCTACACACACACACAAGATGCAGGTTTTTACATTTTTAACCACAGTAGACTTAAGATGGTAGACTAAACATCAGTGAGATTAAAAACTATTTTTAGAGTCCATTTTTTTTTAATGGAATACCCTTATTCCAGAATATTAATTGCAGTGAAATCTCACGGGGTGGGGAACCCCCCAAAAACACTGCAAACCAAAACAAATGCACACACTCACACAAACCAGCACACAAGGGTGCTCTTCTGGTTAAAAAATAGTATATATCCCAGCATGTGTGTGGCTATAAGAATGTCTGAAACATGACAAGTGATATTTATGCCGTTATTTGCAGGATTCTTCATTCTAGCTTTACAAGAACACATTCACATATGTTTCCATAAGGTACATGACTTCAGAGGAAAATTTTGCAATATTTCTTACAGCAGCAAGGAAGCATGTTAATGAGCAAGAATAAGTTGTTTATAGGCTGCAGAAATGTTCTGACTGCAAAATATATATTAGTGTTAATAATAATAGCCAACAGATCAGCTGTGTTCATTGCAGCCAAAGTGTGATTTCTCTTCTGTTTTATCATTGTGCACAACAATCAACTATCTATTCCATTAGTATTACCAGCTCTGACTTCTTTCCTTTGTCTGTTTGTTGCTATTTTTCAGTTATCTGTAATTCCGAAAGCTTTCCTTAAAAAGACCATAAGGACCTAACTTAACCATCACTCAAACTCAATTAATTTTTGATCATTCTATAGAGCTGGTTTAATTCAATGTACAATTATTCATATGATAATTTAAGTAACACAAATTCTAACATTTGCAAATCTCTGAAAAAATGTCAGTTCTCTTATTGCTGCCACTATTCACTACAACAACAGATATCTCAATGCAACATGATTTTCAAAAGGCTTCTGCAGAAGAATAGCTAACTGGTTTTGCACTTTCATTTTCATAACTTGGATTTAAAGAATAACAAATATGCAAAGACAGTATACATCTTTCATAGGACAGACAAAGGCCAAAATCTTTTGGTAGAACAGGGTCTACTTTCTCAAGTTACAATCACATTTATGTTCTTTCAGCTTAATAATACTTCTTCCTTGTACTTCCAGCACCTCTGCTTTGTTTCATATTGTTCCTTGAATCTGTTGCAGACAATGTCAACACATCCAGAGAGCCAGACTACTCCACCAAACATGCTCCTAAAAACACCACTCATCGGTGGTCCTTTTATTCTTTACAGTTTGCCACTAAAATTTTACTTTTAAAATGTCACTGTTCCTTTCATCACTGTTTGAGAATCTGTGTTACATTTCTAGTCTATTGGTAAAGCTGTATCACTGCTACCACCATTTTCTCTGGTTTTCTTTGTGTTATCTCATCAAAAATTCTTGAAATATATGCTTCTGAAATCAAATTAAATAAGACTACCGGACTCACCTTTCCTATTTTTTTTACTTTTTTTTTTTCTTTTTTTTTTTTCTTTTAGGGTAAATCCTGAAAATAGAAAACCAGAATTATTTATGAAGTAAAACCAACCATGTTCGAATTTACCTCAAAGTTCAGGACATTCACGGCAGCATCACAACCAAGAAGTCTAGATATGAGTGGAGATAGTCGCAGTTTGGGGATGGGGGTTGTTTCGGTTGGTTGGTGGTGGGTGGACACTTGGAGTTGACGGCACCAGTTACATTATAGGGTAATATTTTTTAATAATATTGAATTTTCCTGTAGCATATAGCTGTGTGTGGTAAATGTCATCCTTCTACCATAAATTTAAGAATTACACTGCTGTAATTCCAGACTTCGGTGAGCTACTCTTGTTCACACAATCAAGATGTGTGCTTTTTGATTCACTAGATTTTTTAATTATTCAGTTGGGCTGAGATGCATGACTTGTTAACATTGTTCACCTCTTCTGTAGGGTCTGGCTTACTGACTAGAATATAATACAGACATCAACAACAATCTAGATTACTTACTGCCATCCTGTTAGAAAAGCCTTTTAGCAGATTTTTCTTTGTGATTAATATAATGTTCAAATAATGTCAGAAAGCTTTTTATAATTAGAGTCCTATTTAATTCTATTGGCTTTTTCTTCAGGAGTGAAACAAACCATTAATAATGATTTCTCAGAACAAGTTTTCCCATCAGTGGCATAAAAATATACACCTCAGGGGCTTTGGCAAAATTGTTCTTGATTGCATAAGTAAACACAAAGATATGCATATTTCTGTATGGATTTAGACCATGCATGAGGCTAATAAAGATCTGCCTAAATTTATTAGTGTATTAATTTGTTAATTTTTTAGCTCAACTATAAAGGGAATTTAACTGAAAACTTCTACTTCCTGTTGTGTTTGACAGCAACATGCCTAAAAATACGCAGTTTATTTAGTCATAAAAATGTGATAGTACGTTTGAAGTGGTTCAGATTTGCAAAGAGAAGCAAACCTTTACATGGTGAGTTTTACTTTCTCTTCTAAAGATGGTAAATTGCACTTTTTGCAGAATGGCACAAACAAAATAATTCTTTTCCTAAGTCCCAGAGCCTAATTTAAGCTACTTACCTTCCACAAGTCATAATGTTTCTCCACAAAAATTTCAGACTTCTCATTTACTTAGGGGACAAAAAGCAAAATGGCAAACCTACCTGGGGAGAGAGCAACCATTTCCAGGTAAGTAAATAATTTTTTCTATTCCCTCTCCCCTCAGAAAAATGACTCCATATAAACACTTCTTCATCTCTTGATCTGATACTTGGCTTTGGCTGCAAAAGGACCTTATTGGAGGTCAAGCCTTGTTCTAAAGCCCTGCAATGTAAAGCACACAAAGCCACACTTTCAACTAAACCTGCAGATCTAGATGTCAGCTGAAGCCATTGGGAGAGGAGGTAAACAAAATGTCTCAAGATGATTTGAGGACAAAGATGGTAAATGTAAGGAGTGGGAAATCACTCTCATCAATATTAATGGAACACACCATACTGAAAACTGAGATGCCCACACATTCTGAGTAAGATCGAACTGTATGGAAGTGACTAACAGATCACAACAGTTCTTTTTGGTGCAAGAAAAGCACCTTAGTTGTTCAGTCAACTTTAGTTGACATGCAAGGTTGACAGAACTCAGCAAAGTCTCAGCAGCTGAGGTTGTTAAAGTTGCCTTTTCATCAGGAGCTGGGATGGCAACCGAGAAACAGAGGCCTTTCAGCATCACAAACCCTGACTAGCAGGTAACAGAACCACCTATTTCTGCTGCCAGCTCACCACTATTTTCAGGAGACAATATTTACCTCTATTGCAGGGCAATTAAAGCCCAGGCAGAACCTCAACTAAGGAACACCTGGAGGTCCAAGCAGCAGCCTGCAGATTCAATCTCTACAAAACATGAACAACCTTTAGAAATTGGCAGCTGCTGTTTTATCCAGAACCAGTTGTGTCCATTGGGACCATCCAGTCGTATTCTCAGTAAAAAATTTTAGTTGACATTGGATTTTTGTCTGTCCTAATAAAAGTACTGGAACAAGTAGCAACAAAAAATGACATAAAGTTCCATCAATCCTCATGCTGATCGGAATTTAAAGTCAGAACCTAGTATGATTCCAGCAGGACAAGTGTACCAGATTACTCATTTATCAAACCAGGAAAACAGGTGAGTATGAGCAGTGAAGCAACACCTGAGGGAAGCTGAGCTTAGGCTGGTAGTGAACCCTCTGCACCAGGGCTCCCGGAACCATGCTCCACCAGCGGACAGAACATACAGAGAGGCTGCCCCAGACATGACAAGAGATTGCAAATGGATTCCTTGTCCCAGCAGTCAGGGTCACCTGCACATGTCACTATTTATTCTTCTATAGGGCAATACTGAAGGGGAGTACCTACAAAAATGGCATCTCTTTCTCAGAGTAAAATAAGTTTAAAAGTTCAGCTTTCTACTGATACACTGAATATTGAAATTCCATTCATTTTTTCAATGGAACATTTTTCTGAAGACTTCAGTACCTGACTTGCTGTTGCTGCTCATGGAATAAAACACTGCGGTATGTGGAGAGCTCAACAACAGTCATTCACAACGTATTTCTGAATGTGATTCATTTTTAGCATGATCTCCTGGGGAAGAAAGGCTTGTGCAGTCAGCACACTCCACAGGCACGTCTGTCTCTTACCTCTGCACGTAGGTCTGGCTCTTAGCTCACCTCAAAATAATTATTTAATCTATTGACCAATTTTAAAAGAATTTGAAAGAAGGGGTGATCTCAGATTCAGCATCCAAGGAGAGTCTTCATCTGCTTCAATTGCTCTGAAAGGATGTTGTGAGCTGTCTCTTGTAATTAGAAACAGCAGCAGATGCCAACATGCACTCACATTAATGAGGCACAGAACACTCCTGCTAGGGAAACAACAGGAGTTTACAGCATGACCTACTTTCTGCTTCACTGTTATTCAGGTGTGCTGTCAGTTACAGGTTTTGGGGTAAAGAAGAGCATTGCTTGAGTTTTGAGGGTACAGATCATGAAAAAGCATTTTGATTAAGCAATATTTTTTCTTGCACTTTGATATGGAGTGTTTCAAAGCATCTAACCAGAAAAACCTGCAGTGGACTAGCAAAAACACCTAACCCTAGTGAAAGTGCAAAAATACGGAGAGTGCTGGGTTTTAGGGTATGTAACTTTTGCTCATACCAACACAACAAACACTTCACTGCTATGTACTAGGTAGAGGGATAAAACAACTTTATCAGTTTTGATGTAACACGTATGAAGAGAAGCTCATATGACCTAGCAAAATTCTCTCTCCCATCAAGTTTGAGGTATCAAGTATGATCAAAAATTAAGTGTGAAGCATTGCCTTCCAGTGATGAAGAAGGGGGGTGATGTGACCGAATCTTTGATATTCATACTCTCAGCTGGGAGAATGCTACTCAAACATAGTCAGAGTAGCATGAATTTAAAAGATCATAAAAATCAATGTGGTAAGTAAAGAACAGGGATGATTCTACAAGCTTTAAATATTCTTACTGATGGATCATATGTTATCTACTCTCCTACATCAATGATGAGCCAGTTTTACTCCCAAATGATAATGCTGAGTCCACTTCAGATTTTCTGAACCATAGCTAACAAAATAAAATTAATTTCCCTGAATACTTCCATATCTTCTTCATTTAACAAACAAAAGTAAAAAATAATCCTTTTGGAAATCTTTATTTCCCAAGTGGAAAATATCTTCTTGAAAATTTCTACCTTGCAGAAAGTTGCATTCCTAACACAAAAAATGTAAATTCAGTATCGAAACAAGTCCTTAGTCTTTGCCCATCCCAGAACACAGGTCTAGTATTACCGGGGGGTTGAGAGGGAAAACACAAAACAGACAATCCATGAAGTTCTGGACCTTAGGAAGAAGTTCTGCAGCTTCCATATAATGCAAGAGCTGCCCCAGGGAAGATGCAACTAATGAAAAGGTGAGCAGTAACTACAAAGCCTCAAAGAAGGAAGTAGCAGGCTCCCAGCCATCCACAGGCTGAGCAGCAAGCTGACTGCTTACTAGTTATTACTGTGAAATTATCTGACTAAACCAAAAAGGAAAAAAATACAGAATGCAAGAAAAATATATTGAGTTCGAGCCAGAAAGAATATATTCCTCCACTCTGGGTTTTTTTTCAGATATTTTAAAATAGGTGTCAATAATTTTGAGGCAAGTTTCTAAACATAATAGTTCAAAATCAAAATTTAAACCATTTTATTTTAGCTTCTTTCTATCTATCTTTTTCTGGATGAAAACATTCTTTTCAGCCCTCAGGTTACAAACTAAAAGATTATAAACTGTATCCATCCTTTTTCTATCAGCTTTCACCAGCAAATAGCATCACTTCAATTTTATTGGAACCTGTCCCACAAGCTAACTCTCATGTACGCTTCATTCTCCTCTTGCTTCTAATCTAAGATCACAGCAATCTAAGATCACAGTGGGAGGCAGAGATAAAAATATCTCTGTCATCATTCTGCCAAGAACACTAAAGTCAATAAGTTATCACATAAATATTAGTGTAACAACAATAAACTAATACACACCCTTTTTCAAAGGAACCCATGTGGCATTTTCCTTTGTCTCCTAATCAATTTAGGCAAACAAAAGAACATAAGATTGTCCTTTGAAAAATATACATAAATATCTCTGATGATTTTATTATATGTCCTATTTAAAGCTATATTCGAGTTAACAGTTACGGGAATTTATATTTAAATTAACATTTATTCAGATACACATGTATAAATATATCCATTAGATATACATCAAAAAAAAAGAGAAATGTTCACTATTAGCAGCTCCTTCTGCTAGGAGGCTGGATTAGAAGAAAGATCTTTGCTGAAGAATTAAAATGCCAAATCTCATACAAGCAAGTGGTAGGAAAATACAGGCATTCCTATTTCAACTGACCTTTAGGTCCATGACCTTATTCATTTGCGCTAAGTGTCTGTCAGACAGGCATTGTCACAAAACACCATTGCTAACCTTCAGCCTTCCATTCTTCTCTCATACTGTGCACTACAGTTCAGCTTACACCTACCATTCCCTGAGCCACTAAAAAACTGCTGGATTTTGCCTGCAGGGCACTTATTGTAGCTCTAACTTTCTTTTCTTTTCAGTATTTAAAANNCCAGATGGTAAGGGGAACACTCACTTNCTCTGATTTAGTTTCCTCAGATAAGACTGTCAGTCAACACAGTTTTTAACAGTAAATAATGAATTTATTCAGTGCTACAGACAAACCAGACTGAGTTTTAGACAGAATCAACAATTTCAAAATCTACTTAGTTTAAAAACACTTGCAATTCTGCTTGTCAGCAACAAACTACAGATTGCCAACCTGTCATTTCAAATGAAAAACACCTCTGACATTCTTGAACAGTGTTAACAAAAGCACTTTATTCTTCTGTCTTCTCCTTTTTTGTTGTTCTTTCTCACCTATCTTGTGGCTACTGCTTTACTAGAACCTGACTTTAAAGTTCATCCTGGTATTCATTAAGGATGAAGAGATACATGCAATGACAACATCCAGCACACTACCATCACTCACACTGATGGGACTTTCACCTAGCAATTTAATCTCATCCCGACCAGCCAACAGGCAGCTACATAAAACTAGTGAATAAAATAATAAGTTTTACATTAGTTTTGTATCAAATTGCTTTACAAGCAAGGCCACAATTTCCTGAGGAGTCAGCTTTGAGCTTTGCTCACATAGTAACATCAAAACCCATATATCACAATAAAGATGTAGACTCAAAGACTTCTCATAAAGAAGATACAAATTTCTTATCATGTGTGGAGTGGGACTGCAAACAGATATGACACAGGATTTCATATGACAAAATTGACATAGCTTGGACCTAAAGAGGGCAAGGGGTATTATAGCAGCCATGATCTATAAGCAGAGCAGTGTTCTAAGACTTCAGGACAGTAGTTACACCGAATAACTGAATGCTTTCACTTTGCTGCATAGCTTTTATCCAGGGATGTATGTTTTCCTTGTCACTGGGCAACTTTGTGTCAAATCATCTTACCCACTATATAAATTAATTGCTATCCCACTCTGAGTTATATTTATATGCATAAAGAAAACTGCTGAATTTAGCGGATGTCTGAAAGCACAGGCACAAAAAGTGAAATAGATGTGTAGCTAGGGAACAAAAAAAAAAAGCCACACATAAAATAAGGATCTAATTTTTTCACACAACCACCTGCACAATCCCCTTGTATATCTCCCTAATATTACTTAAGTAAAACAAATCATATAAAGATAAATACCTAGGAAATAATTTGTCCTTATTTTCCTCAAATCTCAGCAAACCGGACAGCCGCCACACAGAGAAATGAAGAAAACTTTTGAAGTTGTACAAGCTGTGGTAAAATTTGCAGGCTGGCTGACCAGTTATCAATTACCTTTTCTTTGGCAGAAGGACTCTGGCAACCTGCATTTCATACTAAGATGAAAGAGCAGCCATGCTTTGTGCTGCTGTTGTAGCCTACGTGTGACATGTCAGTTTACTTCTGCTAGTGTATGAGGGTGTGTTGCATGCACTAAATCAAAGTGCTTTCCTTAGAAAAGGCAATTTTAAGCTGTGACTGAGTAGTGGGTACCAGTAACCCCAGTGGGAGCCTGCTAGCTCTCCATCTGAGCTGCCACATTTGTTGGGAGCCTTGGGCATGCATCTTCCCATTGCCAGGGCTCTTTACAGATGCCTTTGTTGGACACCTCTGGCTGCCGAAAGGCAAGCGGGTGGTTAACCCAGGGTCCATAAGACCAAAAATTAATCACAGTAGTTCCTAGGGACTCCAAATTGAGTTGTGATAGACCACAGGGAAATCACTGAAGAACCAGGCCGCAATGACTAAGCTTGTCCTCTTGTGCTTTGATTGCTCCTTGCTATCTGCTTGGAGCCCAAAGGTGGATTTTTAGCTGAGCTGTTTCTCCCTGTACTTTTTATGAAGGGAGGTACTTTAAACATTTGTCCCTGAAACAGTTCACTGATAAGGCTAATACTGCCATAGGACTTCAGGGATTTCAAAAAGATTTTTTTAAAGTCTAGCCCACATGTGCGTGAAAGCACAAATTCAGTAGAGAGAACACCAGAATAGCAAGTTGGGAGAGAATTTTTCAGTCAGTGCATGAAGACTGTTCCCCTCTTGCTCACTGAATTTCACTTGATTTTAAAATGGAGCAATATGTCATACTTGTTACAAATGCTTCCTAAATGGAGGTATAAGATAAGCAAGAAGTGGAGTCGAGAGGGGAGGGGATCTCCCCCTTTCAGGAAAACAGAAAGCAGCTAAATTGCACAGCATCAAGGAATTGGCTTGGCTTTCTTTTTGGTTTTGTGGGTTTGGTTTGGGGTTTTTTTAAGGTGAAAAAGAACTCAGGAAATATGGCCTTACGTGAACCAATAAAGTACATAAAGAATAATACCAGGGGATTTTGTGAGTACAGTTCATCCCACTGTTATCACTTGCTCTAATGCCTTCAGGGTAGTTTGTTCTGCACACCTCACTTTCCAGCTCAGAAAGGCTGGATTTTTCTAAGAGGAGTACAATGACTTTCTAATTATCTGAGAGACAGACAAAAATTATTGTAAGTGGCCAGGTATACAATTTAATGCCTTAAAATGTTATTTATCAATTTGAAAAAAAAATAAAATCTAGGTTTAATAATTAAGAAACCTGGACAGGCATTAAGAATACATCTATAACTTTGTTCATCTTCTGTAAAGTAACATGAATATAGCTATGTAGGTACAGCTACACTTTAAATAAAGATATAAGAATGTTCAAAAAAAAAAAAAAATCACACTTTACTTTTCCTTTAGATATATGTTAGAATTACAATCCCAGCTATTTGCAGAATAGAAGCTTTAAAATATCCATTGTGTGTGCAGAGCAAGGCAAACAACTTCCTATGTTGACGATATTCAATATTTTTTAATATTTTAAACAGTCTCAGTCACAACACTTAGAATTATTTCTAGAATATCTTACAGAATCACAATTTCCTATGTTATGAAACTTTACATTCAGGCAGAACCTTCCCTTTTGTAGAATCTATCTAGAAAATCAGATGATCCACTGGAACATCCCTGTACCTTGACATATGATAGTGAAAGTGATTATTTTGGTCTTGCATCACCCTCCAAAAAGGAGACAAAGATCAGTAATGATTACAGTCAAATAAGCAGACTGATATATTTTTAAGCAAGTCAACATAATTCTTAAGTATACATCAGTAACACCAAGACAATATCTTCATAAATGCCCACGCAGAAAAATATTGGGGTTTTTTTCACACAGCAGTATGCTCTGTAGGTTTAGAATGTAATTTATAGGAGTGAAAAATGCAGCTAAGCTTCACACATAAAACACATTTTAAAACAAACCACTTGGTAAAACTCTCTAAACTTCACATAGAAAAACAAACCAAGACAGCATTTAAGCATTACTAGTGTCAAAATGTTAACTCTGTGATGATGGGTATATGTGGTAAGTTTGGCCACATTTATTTTACCATTTTTGTAAAACATTTTTTGTCTGCAGAACCCTAGTCTTCCTCTCTTTCTCACAGTCACGAGAGAGAGAGAGAGGTTATGATCTGCTTAAGAGCCCAGCCAAAGGCTGCCCTCTCTATAATTAGTGTAAAATAGAGAGTACCTCGGGTGATTAGCTTTCCTCAGCTGAAGTAGCCTTTGTTTCTAGATAGCCTCATGCTTCCAGTGCCAATTTCCTCTGGAACATCAATTTCCTGTGAGCAGAAATGAAACATATGTTGAGGGAAATAAAAGAGATAAAGCTTTTAGAATTAATCATCCACTACACACTGATGGCAAGTTTAAATCTTTATGTCCAGATATAACCATCTAGCTCACTTAATTCGCAGTTGTAACCGTATGCAACAAACATTTTTTTTCCACTCAAAGAATTTTTAAGAATTTCTAAATAATGTAACATTAGACTTAGCCAGGAAATTTTTAAAGCAAAATGAAAATTCTTGAAAACAGAAACTCTTCATAAGAAAAGACTGCAAAATCTTGTGCCAGATAAAATGTCCCTTGGCTCCCAGATAGTCTTAGCCAAACCAGGATGAGAAAGGGGAGCAACATGCTATAAATGTGACACTAATGCTCAGGGTACTTTCAGATCATGAGACCAGAACTGCTGGTCCATGTGAAAGATGAGACTATAGACTAATATAAAGCATGTCTGGATCAGTAACTCCTCTTAAAGGGTTTGCATTTTGCATAGAAGAATGACAGGTTAATTCAGCTAGACGGGGATTAGACTAGTCTTCTGTTTAATGCACGCAGACTGTGAGAAACTAGGGCTCCTCCAAGAAATGTTTTCTGTAGCATACATTATAAAAAATTGACAAAATTACGTAAAGCCTCCTCTGAAAAAGAACAATAAACCAGCTCTTCCACCATTTCCACATAAATATCCTAACCACAGAGCATTAGCACCAGGTTCTTTCACTTCTGTTGGAGAGATCACTTAAAGGCGCTGTAAATACTTTGTCATATTGCTTGGATTAAACAACCTAGTAATCTGGGCCAATGTAAAAATAAATATTTGAAAGAGTATTTAAAAATTTTGTTAACATAAAACCTCCATAACAAAACTGGCCATAAAATGCTCACAACTAAAAAAAAATAAAAATAAAAAGACTATATTTCTAGTCACTTGCTAAGATAAACATAGCACCAAATTAAAACATGATGAAAATAAAAGTATGCACAATTTGATTATATATGTTTGTATGCGAATTGCTTGAAAAGTTTAAATATACTACAGGAAAGCCTATGTTCTCCATAAAAAAGTTCTTGAGATGTTTTACTGAAATATTTTCCGAGTACCAGATACCCAACAGGAAAAAGGAGAAAGTATCAGCAGAGAATTAGCTGGCCATTTCACTAATGGAACTAACATTGAAAACAATTCAACAGGATCATTCCCATCCTCTCATGCTCTGTTTTCTTCAACAACAGAAAAGTTAAAGATTTCTGTTTCTCTACTTATTTTGTACCAATCAAATGGAATACAACTCACAAGACTGTTTTCTACCTTCAAGTTGTTTATATTTCAAATAAGGTTTATGCTGCAGGTAGACAAAACAACTGAGAAACCAAAAGAAAAATGGAAAAATCATTGACCTGTAAAGAGCTACCTGAACTGGTTTTATAGTTGACATTTACAGAGAAATATAAAACTGTCTAGAATGACAATCTTGATGATGGGTGGAAGAAAGACTGTAAGATGCAAGGTTCAAGAGTACAAACTAGACTGTGAATCAGAAGGCGTTTCTTGACATCCATGTCTAGGAAACATTTACCTATGGAACCGGGACACTTCATGTAAAATCCGCCAAATGGACATGACTTATTCCCGTACAGCATGTAAGGATTAGGAGCAATACTCAGAGATGCTGCATTATTCACTGCCTCTAGAAAGACGAAAACTTTGCAGGACAGTAAGAATATAAAAACATAAAGTATCCAGAGAGAGAGATGAAAGAGTCAGATGACTAACCTTGATAACATAACTTCCAAAAATATCTTAGACAATACTGTTCCCCTACAAACCTGTAGATACGTAGTCTCATTGTACTGATGTGCAAAACACTCTTGGATAGCTCAACTGTCGATAGCAATGTGTTTTCTCCTCATACCCCAGCTACTGTACCTGACTTCTGGAAGAGAGGATTATGTTACTAATCCAGACCTGATTTGTTTGGAATAAGTGTGAATTCCACAACTCCTGTGCCTGCCCAGAGCTCAGTGAAAGGCCCAGGCACAACCCAGCAGTGGAAGCAGTATGCAAGAATGGACCTCGACTTCACTTGCAAGTCTTTCTCCTCTCATCATTTTAAGTAATGAATAAACAAGGACCAAAAAAAAGAAAAAAGCCCAAATCTTATACTAATTAGCATAAATATAAAAGGAAATAAAAATGTGCCAACCATGCTTTTTTAAGTTTAATCAAGGCTGAGAAAAATCATTACACCAAGAAGCAGACTTTAAGAACATTTATGCATGCACTGTTTCTTTTTGGAAAGGTCAATCAAATGTCAAAAGTGTAACTAAAAAATGAGAAATTATTTAACATTCAGCAGTTACAGCTTGCTTGTTTGTATACATTACATCTAATTATGTACTTCACAATCATTTCAGAAAATAAATTCATAAAACATTTACAAAACATGTTCAGAACATTAGTCATGACTAGAGTTTAAAAAATACTTTCAGAAATACAATGAACTGGAAATTTGCTTTACTTGTTTAAAATGTTTTGATTGAAAGGAATAAAGTGTCAGCACTGTAAATCCCTGGAACATGCAGTGTACCTTGTAAGATATTACCATGAATGAATAAAATAGGCCACCACATATTTATGAGATTTTCTTCATCCTTGATTAGCCATATCTGCTATTAAAGGATTTAAAAAATAGCAAATGCATTCCTATGAAATCTGCTTTATAAAATGAAAAATACATATTTTGAAAATTGTGATGCAGCTTCTGGCAAGCTGGCAGTAAATGCCACAGAGGAAATCACAGACCACTGGATGTTTGCTGTGCAGTAGTCAATAATACTGTCAGTATTCAAAAAAAAAGTCTTTCCCATGTTTTTCTACTTTGAGATATCCCACAAATCACAGACAAAAAGAATATCTTATATTTTATAAATAGTCCTTTTCAAAGTTACATTCTGTACAAAACATATTACTAAGGCCCAGGTTCTCATATCCTCATTCTCACTGGATATCTTCTTTTTGGTCAGTCATGCAGCAAGGTGACATTAAAACAAGAGAAAGGATATTGAAACCTCACCCCAAAGGAATTAAATCAGTGCAGCAGCAAGACAACTTTCAAATGGACTAGCAGGGAGTGAATAAGAAAGCAGATACTTATCAGTCAGCAAGATAAGTGACATCTGCATTAATTTTACTAATTGCAATTTAGTATTCCTGGATTTTTCAGTAGACTGATGTTTCCTTTCTAGCCCTTGCAAACATAATTCGTTCACCTGCTTAGTTTTGTTCTTCTGGAATTAATCTTGCTTTACCCTAGAGAAAAACCTCTATTATTTTATAAAAATTTACAGGCAACAAAATGCCTTTTAGGTTGTGAACAGGTGGACTCTTGAACCTCCAAAGCAGTGTCAGCTCCTGCACAATGGCCAAGAGTATAGTGGTAGCCCAGCAGGCTCCGAATTGCCCAGGACTGTGACCAGCAGCTCTGTGAATTCATTGAATCATTCATCTTAGAAGGATTATTATGTTGTTTTTATATCATCGCTCTGGGTAGGCCAAAGTACAGAACCATGCTATTTTCATAGAGGTATTGAAGACCGTGCAGTCGTCTGTTGGCACTATAATAGCAACAAAGGTGTCCCCAATGGTGTGACACCTTTACACCTGAGGCAAAACGTTTCTTGGGAATTTAGCACTAGCTGTGTAATCCTTCTACGCAAAAGAATCCCCTTGCGCACTTGATATTAGAGCGACAGAGCAGTGCAAAGCAGCCAAAACCTGAACCAAGAATCAATAACACCCAGGGAAGTGTTCCTCAGTGAAGGGAGTGAGAATAGTGCCCTGATCATGAATTCACAATTTTAATTATGCATACTGTTGAAGTCCATATTCTTCCACATCCTCATTCTTCCATATCTACAGCCATGATCATCAGTAGTGAAGTGAATTATTTTGTTAGCCTGCACATCAGTCAAATCCATGCACTAAGTCATGCACGCAGGTTTGGTAGTACTGGGTGCCTGTAGCTTTGAGTTTTCAAAATATTACTGACATTTTTCTATCATAGTGACCATAGCCGCAAAGGAAGTTACTCAGGGCTTACTCTCAGTGAAGCCTTTAGGTTGTTTGTTTGTTTGTGTAAAGGATGGCTTGCTATGAAACTTCAGTATGGATTTTAAAGGTTTAAAGTTGAGAAATCATGAAAATAATTATTCTAGTAGAGCATATTAGTGACTAGGTATGTCCACAATTGGCTGATAAATTGCATACGAGCTAGTGAAATTCAGACTATATTGATTGCATTTTAATTGAGACAAAAGAGAAGGCCTTTGAAGAATGCAGAGTCTAGTGTCTTTATATTGATGCATTTACTGGTGCACCTAAACGTAAGCGCAATTAACTGTTAAGTTAAACTTACTGAATTTGAAGTTATTTGGTAGCCAAGTAGAAAATTTTGTATTCATTTCACCAAGTAGAAGTAAATTTCCAAGGTCCCCAAGAGCTTCCCACACCAGCAAGCAGGTGGGAGGGGTACAGAAGCCATCCACTGGCTTTTTTCCACCTGCACTTTTCCAGGGACCAGCTATGTTAGGTTGATGGGAATTTCGCCATATTTTGACCTTCAGAATGGTAAAATCAGATCACCTGACTTTTGCCATAAAATAAAAACCCAGTGAAGAATAAGCCAAGCAAGCCTCTGTAAAGACTTTCCATTGCTGAGCCTCTTAGAAGTGACTCCTGGTCAGTGCGTTTTGCTTCATAGCATGACTGAGGTTCTACTCTGCTACGTTACTAGGGTCAGTGTTTACAGCTCCTTTCTTCAGATACTATGTGCAATGAAGATTGAATATCTAGATGGGGTATTTCACGTCAAAACATCATCAATGAGACACTATTGGCACAACTTGCAAACTGCAAGTACGCGTGGGGTTTGTCAAAGTGTTAAGATTTCTAACCTTCTGGGACATACAGCATCAGTGCAGTTCTATGTCAAGCAGACAAACTGTCCTCCAAATCATCACATACACAGGATTCTACCCACACCTGTTAGCTATATAGGCATAAAATTTATCCTAACTTAAAAAGTATTTATTAAACCTTTTATAAAGCCTTTCAAACTTTCACCGGTTTTCAGATACACTGTGACATCAGGCTTCCCAGATATAAAGGCCAACTTCCTATATATTCTATATTTTTGCAAACAGTAAACATTTAGAGTTCAAAACCCAAAAAACAAGTGTTTCCTTGTGTCTTTCCCTACTGAGCTGTAAGAGAAGATACAATTATTATAATGCTAAGTGGACTTTTACTATGGAAATGTGAAAGAAGGGAGACAAAGACAAGACGCAATTGGGCATCTTGCTGTAGAAAAAAGCCCAAAACATGAATGATGAAAACATCTTTCAAAGATGGGCATAGCCTAAAAGCCTTTGTCCAAATTTCTTAAAGAAAATGGACCAGTGCTGGTGTATTTCATCTGTATGAATAAGAAACTCTGCATGCCAAGATAAGGATGTTATCAAATTAGATAGATAATATAACTCTAATTGAGAACAGACAGTAGCAAAAACTAAAAGCAAAATACTGAAGAATGTGCCATTGATATGCTGTACAAAAACATCCACATACTTCCAGAGAACGAAAACAGGTATTTGAAAAAAAACCACTGGTGCCTGCTATTGTCTACTACAGGTTTCATTAAATGGAATTATTTGTATTAATACTGATTATTCCTAAGCACAGTAATTCCTAAAATAAAAGTTTTTTGTATGTCCCTAATCAAGACTTCTCCTCAGTGCAAAAGAAAGGAAACATCTGATGACTCTTAGAAAGCAGAAAATCTCAACAAACAGAACAGCCAGCAATTAAGAGGTTGCTGAAGGAAGAGAGGAAACATCATCAGAAATCACATACCCCTTATCAAGAAATTTCTGTAGAATCACACAACATAAAAATTAAAAATTTTAGGTGTAAATGCAGTTCTACAGCTAGGTAAAGCACACTTCTTTGACAGTTCACTCACACAGGTGAAGGGACTCCACAAGTTCCAAGAAATTTACTGAAATACTTGTTCTGGTTTTAGTGTGAGGTATATCTTAAAAAAAAAAAAAAAAAAAAAAAAAAAAAAAAAAAAAAAAAAAAAAAAAAAAAAAAAAAAAAAAAAA
>Ga0065711_1031523_pt1 | contig 29432 bp, 22 predicted proteins | sample Hoacrofraction12_FD_59098 | JGI IMG/M metagenome (GOLD analysis project Ga0065711, IMG submission 59098) | Hoatzin crop microbial communities from Cojedes, Venezuela - Epithelial fraction 12 v2 (version 2) | ecosystem: Host-associated > Birds > Digestive system > Esophagus > Crop | place... | reverse complement strand
GGGGGGGGGGGGGAACCGTGGGAGGGTGGGCAGAGGTGATGTGTCCTGTGGAGAGGAGTGGTCTGAATGCATGGACTTTGAAATAGGTGATGAGCAGTTGAGAGTTTTTTGCGTAAAGATCGTTCAGTAAAATGATCATCAGTAAAAATCTTTCTCCTTTATAGTGTTCTAATTTGAATACTAAGAATGGGTAGTACTTGGCATCAGTAGTTGTTTTTAAAGAACCTTTTGTCTCAGCCCCTTTGAGACTAGGGAACTTTAAAGGGAGTATATCAATAGATTATGAAATATTTGCATATAATATTGAGCAACCTACATATTAGAATTTAGAAGACTAATGTAAGGTATTCCTTCCCCTGCCTTGATATTACTATATAACAGGGAGGGGGAAATAAAATCATAGACATGGGGAAAAGCAGGTTCACTTCAAGAAGGAGAGATGGCAATAGTTAAATTAGAACAATTGTACTCCTTAAAACTATTTTTAATTGTGTGTTAAAGGAGGCAAGTCAGACTGTGGAGAGAAAATCCAAAGAGGAGTGAATGAATAAGTAACCTCACAGAAATCCAGATTCCAGTCTGGAATCCTGTTATCTTGACCTAAGAGGGGATGTACTGGTGGCTTGTGTGTGAGATTGGCTTTGACCAGATTAGAAAGCCGTCCTACAAGACTAATGTTATTCTTAGAGGCCTGGTGGATGGGACCTCAGAGATAATCACTAAATATTTGTTTTTTCTAAATTTTGGGCAATGTTTTTAATCTCAGGTGCATGAAAGAACTAGCATAATTCTGTCCTTTGGTAGAAAGGATATTTGATGTATGTGAGGTCATGCTGCATAGAATAGCAGAATTAATTTGTGCTAATATGCAGGAAAAGGGTTTTCTACAAGGCAGATACATAGAATTGTAAAACACAGATTATGTCAACATAGATTGCATTTTTTTTTCTATATATATATATAGACAGAAAGGGTAGGAAAATGTGTGCAATGCAAGTAACAGGTCTGGATTTCAGAAACTTCACCTTTAACAGTGATATTGAAAAATAGCACACTGGTTGATGGACAGGAAAGAACAAATTATTATTACAACAGAGTAAGGGTTTAGATGCATCAAATCCTGAGATGTAAGTTGATAAAAGAGACTGAGGAGCTACATGTATATTTCTCTATTTAGTACAGAAGATGAGAAGAAGAAAGTGATGGTGATGGTGCTATTTTTGTCCATGTTTTTTGTTCCAAGATCAGTGGTCCTATAAGGAACAGAAAGTAGCAAATATGCAGCAGTAACACTGGCACGTCCTCTCTTCCGCTGTGAGCAAGGGACACCATTTCTGCAGGGAGGTTCTTCCCACTTTGAGGCATCCAGAAGGCTAACTGGAATCAAAAATAAGTTTTTTTTGATTATAAAAGATCACAGGGTTAAAGTCTACCGCATCAGTTTCTAGGCACTGGTAAGCTGGTTTGGATTGCTTAATGCTTCAATCTTTGGGCCAGATTAAAAAAAAAAAAAATTGAAGATTAAACCTCCTGTATTCTATGAGCCGATGGTAATTTTCGGAAATGTCCAGTATCCAATAATTCCCCTTAATGTTCATTCAGATCTCTTTTGAGAAAACATGGAAGATAATCTGTACTCTGGAATACCACAAGCTGGAAATAAAAGAGATTTTTAGCATGTTCTGTAGTAGTAAGATCCACTTGCTTTATCAAAATAAACAAAACAGAAGAATAGATAGAGGCATGACTAGTGTTTAAAAGAAATCACAGGCATGCCTGATAATAAAGAACTGTTCATGAGCAATTCATCCTTGGGAAACGATTACCTTTGTCATCCAGCCAAGGTCAGTGGCACATTCAGTTAATAGCTACATCAAAGACAGAAGCATAAATTAAAAGAATACCATAACTCCAAGTCAGTTTGGGTAGAAAATGGAAAAAATGCAGTTTGTAGGGTCTCCCTTAGCCTTTTCAGTTTTTTGCATAAGGTTTTGTGGCCTTTTCTGTGGTAATTTTCATTGTTAATAATTATTTCCCAAATTGCTTCCAGAAGAGCCCAGGAAAATAAAATCTTGGTTGTGTTCTGGTAATGCCAAGATGCTGTAGCCAGTAGACAAAGGTCTGATTTTGTGCACACGGTCACTATGCTGGTAAACCTGGAAGTAATCCTACTGACGTGAATTTGACTAATAGTTGTCACCGACTAATAAAGCAAATCTCTGTCCTCCAAAGCAGAACATTTCCAGTGCTGGAAGCATGTACGCGTGGCACGTGCCCTGGCAATTGGACTCAACAGCTAGTGCTGTCACAGCCAGTATTTACGCATACACAAAATAAGTAATTTTATTTGTGTCTTAAACACAAACATTTTAAAAGATAAAATATAAACTTACAGGATTTAAATGATACCTTCTCCTTTTGTGCCCCACTGCCCCAACAGTCAATGAGAAAACCTTACCACCACTTTTCTTGCAGCTTAATCTATAGGTTATAAATAATTCTTCTTTATAGGTTTTGCATTGAAGTCTAACTTTTGAACTTTAATATACACTACAATGCTATATTGTTACATTGGCAAATAATTGGCTGAGACAAGTTAAATATGACTTTAAAGCCATTTGCTCTTGCCTGCTTTAGTAAAAAAAGAAAAATAACAGAGAATGTGACTAAAATAGGCCTGAATAATCGCGAGGCAAGATGATACTGTCACTACACGAGACACCTTGGTTCATGTCACATGGGACTGTTAAGGAAAATAAACTATCATGTTGACTGTCTTGTGTTTCATTCCACTTGTTTGTGTATTCCCCTTGTCTGTCTGTTGAATCTATTCAGATTGGAGATGGTCTGTGGCAGAGATCGTGCTGCTTTTTCTGTCTGGATGTGTTGTAGTGACTCTGGACCCCTGTTTGCACTCTTACTGTAATAATGTTTAATCACACAATATAGGTAGGGGCTTCTTCCGAGGTATAGAGCCTGCCATTGTATGAAGCGTGACTGGTGGGGAGTAAAGTTTTAGGTTTATTTTCTGTTTGCTTTGAAATTACAAAATAGGTGTTTTTAGAAGTTTTGTGAACATTTTGAAGTAGAAGAAGGTTTTATTTATTTTTTAAATTACAGTGGATATGATATAGGGATAGGAAGGAGATGTAGCTACGTTAATCACAGCTGTCAGCTCTTGTTACTGGAGCACTCTTTGTATCAGTTTTTGAAGTGTTTAATAAAACATAGGGACTGTTTCTCCTTTTTCTAGTCTGTAGTCATCTAACTACACTGAAGTCAAGGAAGGTACTTTTCATGTACACCACAGTAATGAGAAGAGAATGGTGTATTCTCTTCTGCTGAGTGTTTCAGCATCTGGTAAGCATTTTCTTTTCCTAGGTTGAAAAAGAAATCAGCAATAGGTAATGGCCTCTGTTTAAAACTCTTGATGCACTGTTGGCAGCTTTTCCTGGCTAGCTCTAGGGCACTGGGTCATCTTTATGAATTCGGGGGTCAAATTCCACATAAATTTATTTCAGTAAATTAGATACGGCTCTAATTTGATTTGCTTGTTTAAGGATTGAGAGGATAATTTAGTCTCTTGGTTTTATTTCATACTCTCATTTTGCAATTCTCTACGAGTGTATTAAAAATATGTGAGATTGCTTGATTTTGCATGAGGCTAGGAAATGCAGTGCCATCCTTTCAAACCTCTCAAGTTCATGTTGTGTACTAAATACATAAGTAGTTCTGCTGGGTTTCCAAGATGCAGTCCTTCCTGGGGTAGACTTTGGCAACTGCATAATTAAGATAGCCACAGAGTGCAGAAGTTTAGCTTGGGAAACAAGCAAGATTATAGCACTAAATTGAAATGGAAATTATGAGAGTGCACCTTAGCCAACTCGGGCAATCCAACTACTGCAACTTCTATAGGGAAAGGAACTCTGCAGTGCTCATGGGTGAAAAATAAAACTTGTTTCACTGTGCTTCAATAAGAGAAGATGTTGACTACAGGCACCTCTGTAAAAATTAGTGCTGACAACTTTGCAGGAAGAAATAGAAAAGTGTTTACAAGAAACATTTTAAAACTAATTAGAATGGAAAGCAGTTTCTAGGTCTGACATAGAAAAGTGGTCCGCTAAACTTTTTTTTTCCTCCTTTTCCCATTTATAAAGTGATATTTCATCATATTGCACATCTGCAGCCTTCAGAACAAATTCTGGCAAGAGTACTCAGCGTCACCATGAGAAAGAGCCTTAGATATTTCCCCAGGACAGAAAAAAGCCAAGCGCTATCAATTCCCATTTCTCAGACAGAATGATGCCTTTAACACTCTGTAATGAAAGTTTTTATATGTGAGAGGGATTACCAACATCAGCCTGTATTGTTCTTTGATGTGCCCCAAAAATATTGCAGCAGAAGGTATTAAAGGATAAATTGTGTAACTGAGTAGCCCCACCAGCACAGTTTGTCTGTTTGCCCTTAACTGGTTTCTGTCAGGGTGAATTCTCTCCTTCACTGGGCTTATTGAGTTTCCTAAATCTTTTTCTCTCTATGTGTTTGTTTTGTTTTGTATTTTGGTTTCATGTGTTAATCTCATGTATAATGGTGACTTTTCATTTTGCATTCATTATCATTATTTTGTAATGTAATGTAATGGGAAGAAGTAAACCAGTAACTATCTTGTGTCCATACAGTGGAAGTAAACTTGCTCAATCCTACAGCTGCGAAAGGCTGGTTTGCATGGAGGTTGTGTTGGAGTGTCACTGACCTGGTAATCTTATGAAAACTACGAGGTCTAAATCTTCAGGTAGCAGCTGTTCCCAGTCTCCAGAGAGTATTTGCTATAGCTTGTGGTTAGATCAGATGAAAGAAAGGCAAGAATTGCAGACATCTTAGTGCACATCATTCTGCTACCCACAGAAGTGTATTAAAAAAAGCCATGTATTTTGAGTGCTGCTGTAGTTGGTCTGCGTTCACCACATACAGAGATGAATATACAGAACAATAAAATCCCTGATTTTTCTCTAAAAAAGAAAAAATTGAAATACAGAAAAATTAATATGAATTATGTGTATTTTTGTAACTGTTTCCTTTATTATAGAAAATTAATTCACACATGACTTAGAATAACATCTAAGCATGGACTGAAAGATAAATATCTGCATAAACGGTATGAACAGGGAATGGATATGTTTGAAGAGTAGCCTTAAATGCAGTTCTGGATCCAGAACTCAGGTTTGATATGCTTAAATTTAAGAATATGAATAATTAGAAATTTATCCTCTCCCTTAGGGAACGTTGCACCCTTCTAATTTTTAGTAATGTGGAAATATAAATTAAACAGAGCTCACTCTTTAGCTTTTCTTACTGTTTTTTTTTGTTCTATCTTGTGATAGATCGGATCAAGATTTAAGCCTTGCCTAAAGGGCTGCTAATCTGCTTGCTTTTGATCTCCACACCTGTTTCCAAGGGGCCAGAATACTGACTGTAAGGCTGATAGGTTTCTGGGTTGTTCTTTGCTTTTCAATCCCTGAAGAGTACGGGGCCTCCTGCTAAGACAGTTCTTTTTATACTCTGTCTTGTAGTAAAACGTAAGCTACATTTTATCAAGACTTCTGTTTTTAAACAAATGAAGACATGCCCCGAGCAGAGGTATTTATACAACAATGTAATCATTATAATGGTTCTCTTCAGGCACAGTGAGACATTTTAAATAAGGTCCTTTCCTGTTCAAAGCGCTGGAATCATTAGAGTGGGAGGCTAATAAAGTTCAATTTTAAATTCTGAAGGAGTTTGTGTTAGGAGTCACTAGTCTTTGCGATTTTGCCTGCTAAATGAGGGCAATCTGTTTTTCTGGCTCTCAGGAGCCTTGCCTCACTCTTACTTTTCACTGAAGTGGTATTTGGCATTAGCCAAATCATTTCTCACTCTTGTGCCTCTGTTTATGAATCCATCTCTTCAGCTTGTTAAATTAGATGGCAAATTCTTTTTCTTTCCAGTGTTTATGCTGAAGCTGCTGCCTAGCATTCCTGATTAGGCTAGGATATTAGTTTTGCTGTAATGCTGAGAAATTACTTTTTTGTCTCCACATTCTAATGAAAGGAGCATAAAGAAAGTAGGATCCACATAGTGTTCTGCTGGAGATGGCTCTCTGGACCAGAGGAATGTTTAATTTTCCCTCAGACACTTTAGACTGGGTGTGAGCGGGTAGGTGATAAGAGACATGTAGGCAGTAAGAAAAACTCTAATGTGCTAAATGCTGGTTTGTTGCAAGAGATTTAGTAATTGTACTTCTGGTTCCACTTCAAGGGGTTTAGAGCCCATGAGCTTGTGTTACGGCTAATCACTGCTAGCTGAAGATACCGATGGTTTTCTGGATTGGTGGTGCAACTGCTGTGTCTTATCTCAAAGATGACTATGTTTCCAGAATCAAATAAATTTTTCCCATGTAAATAACCTGTAAATTAGGTTTTATAGTTTGTCAAGAAAGTTGGGTTATTTGGAGGTAATAGTCTCTGTTTAAATGTGCCTTTCTTGTTGCAAGAGTTCTTGTCGGGTGAAATGTAACTGGGCTCTGTATGTAGTAGTTTTCTTATATAGAACTTGATTTTCCTTTTATACTTTTTAGACTTACCTGGGAATGCATTCCTTACACAGGTTTGTAAGAATTACATCCATCTTTTATCCTAACTAGAGGTAGGATGGTGGTTAGTATGTGCTAGCATACCCTTGTAATAAAGCTTTTTCCAGAGTAACTTTCTCTTGAGATTCCTGGAGACCTTTATTAGACTTTTGATAGGCCTTGCACCAGCCCTGTAGGAGATGGATATGCATTTCAGAAGTTGGCAGAAAAACACTTTTAATGTTTTTCTTTTTTTCCCAGAATCATACAGCCACTGCTGTAATGGAATATAAGTGAGCGTGCTTTGACCTACGTTAAAGATCAAAAAAAAGTTGCACTTCTCTGTTGGTTCTGAGTTGGCACATTCTTCCCTAAAATTTTCAAGGGTTTTCTGTTTAGCATAGCGCTTACATTTTAGATGGCGCTGAAATTCATCAGAATCTTCAACACATGTTGGGAGTGGTGTCTGGAATAGGTATGGGCTTTTTTTCTGAAGAGGGAAAAAAAAAAAAAAAAGTGCCTGAGTGCATTTCTGAATCAATCTCCAAACTCCAGAAATATCACTTGCTTCTGCCTAGAGAGACACTGTGACAGATGGTGGTGGCAGTGGCAGCTGAATTTTTCTCAAAATTTAGAACTGTGTTGTGTGAATTTTGTCAGGAATCTGATCTTGAAAAAAGACCCCTGGAGATGAAAGGCCACTGCTCCGTGTGCTGGTTTACACAACTCTCCAAGGATTAATTATTTTTTCTGGTACTGGTGATGAGCAATTGTACCTAGTGGTAATGTGGTAGCTGGTAAGTTGATGAATTTCAGACAATACAGACATTTAACCATCTGCCTTGTTTGTTTTCACTTGAATAAGCTTTGCCCAGTTCAAACTACATAATTTTGCAAGAAGAGACTGAAGAGAAAAAAGGCCAAATGTTTGTTTACTTATTTACAAACCAAAATATTGTACTAAAAGTATTGTTTACACTGTAATCAGCTTTTAAAATTAGTTTTATACCTGATTTACAATAAAGATATATGTATCATTAATGATGACCCGCCTTCCAATAGTCATCCTAAGCTCTTTAAGTTATATTTTGAAAGTAAATGTAAATCAATGTTTTTGTGCTTGTGGTGGCAGACTTTTTTGGCACTGAGAAAAGAGGCCGCATACCAACTTTTTAAAAGGTGTGAAGATAATGTTGATTAATGTGGGTTATTATGTAAGTACTGCACTAGCACTCATAACAGAATCAAAGGTGTAACAGAAATTAAACTTGCATTTAATTTTAATTACAAATTACCTCATTGACTCAGTCCCCTACCACATCTGTCTGCTTAATAATCATTAGTGTGACACTAAAAGCACCAAAATATTGGTGAACCTGCGACGTACAGCAGAAAGGTTGCTGAAAGGAACTATTTTCTAGTTTAGAGAGTCAGGCAGCAGTGTGGTCAACTTAGTCTGGCTCCCCCAGTCACTGGACAAAGCCATATGACTTCCTCAGATTAATTCATAGTTGAATTAGATCTTTCAGAAGAACATATTATTTTGATTTGTTAAAAATTACTCTTGATAGAGAATCACTGCTCTTGGTATTTTATTCAAATAATAAATTATCCTTAAGAGAAATACATTGAACAAAACATGCACTTAATTTGTAATCTGATCCTTTTTAGTAGTTACCATCAGTAGAAGATTTTATACCTTTGTGTTTCTGGATTGTGAAGATCTCTGTTAGGAAATGTATGTTCCTGGTTTGTAGCTGCTTTTGCACTCAAGACACTCCTCAAGCTTCCCTTCAATAAGTAAGATAAATGGAGTTCTGTGCCCTTTTGCAAAGTACGTTTTCTAATTGATTTGTTGTATTTGTCTTCCTTGAATACGTTTGTCTCTCATATAACCACTTGATTTAAAAAATTATAAATCCTTGAATGAGGCCCTATTCCAGCTGTGACTGTGCCAGTGCCAAATACAGAAAGTAGTTTAACGTCCGTTTGTGTGCTTGGGATTTGCTTGTGTGCATGTCCAGTGATGATGCTAAACCTTTGCTGCAAGGTCTGTGAGATTAACTCTGACAACTCTGGGTCTCTACTAAACTGCTGATTCTGTGTAGTTTCTTGGTATGTGAATATGACAGCGTACTTTTGATTAAACTTGATGTTTAGCACAGCCTCTACGCTTCTTTGCTCAGTGTTCCCAGTCAACCGATTTCCTTTCTTAGCATTGGTGTCCTACTGTATTCTAGAGCATTCTTCAGTCTGTTATGCACAAGCTTTATCTGTGATGATTTCAGTTTCCTTTTAAATAGCATTAAAGATGTTAGTGTGGGGTTAAATGCCAATTTCTGCAGTGTTCGACTAAAACCAGATTATCTTATTTGCAGTTATTTACTGGTGTCTATTAATGATTTTTTTAAAAATTGTTTTTTTCATGTTGACCTCACATAATTCCAGTTTCTTAATGAAAATGTCGTGGACTGCTGAGTTATTTTGTGCAAATGTGTATCATTTTGAAGATGCAGCCTTTTTTATCAGTCAAACTTTCAAATGCATTTAAAAAAAGTAGAAAGTGAGTTTCCAGATTGCTAATAAGCAATTAAAATAAAGTAAAACTAATGCCATTCAAGTTGGATTTGGGGGAAATAAAGTTAGCTAAGTCATATATCAACCATTCCAATGTTTTGCCATTAGCTGATTTCAGTCTAACAAGAATATAATTACCTGACTGGCCCAATTTGTGGATTCTGGTTTTGCTTGCCGTGCTTTTTTAAAGCTGAGCAAGGTAATCTTTTTCTGACACTCTTGATGTTGCTTGGCTAGCTGTCTCCAAACTCTAGGATGCAAGTTATCCAGATCTATTTAATTTCAGCAACTGTTGATTCATTTTCTCTCGCTAATTATTGTTGTAGAAAGCACCTCATGCTGCAACTCCATCATCTAGCTTTTTCCTGAAGACTAATAATTAGTGTATACTTTTGTTTTATTCTGTATTATTACGGGTATTAATACTTCTGCCACAAACCATGCGTATGTACAGCACACTTACAGATTCTGTATTCTTAATGAAATCTTTCTTAATGTCCAAAATTCTGCTGGACATTCATTTTTTTTTTTTTACATTTTTCTTTTTTCCCTGGTCAGTTGTGCAATTTGGAGTCCTGGCTCATATGTATTGCTGGGAACAGCTGTACATTCTTCTATTCATTATGAATCTTTCACTACTCATCTAAGCCAGGTTAGGGTGTGTTTGTTTTTTTTTTCCCCCACATCAATCTGACCTAATTTCTGTTTGAGTTATGACTTTGTGAGCTTGCAACATGTTCTTAAACAGTGCCTGAATTTATACACTCTGTATTCAGTTGTTCTCAGCTGACTTTTATAATGAACATTTAACACTCTTTTATTATTCAGGTTTCTATAATTGCTTAGTTTACTGAATAATTGCTTAATTGATGGTCACTTTTTTGTTCTGTTGCATTGTGGGTAGTTTTGTTTTGTACATCTGAATCTTAAATTTACTTACGATTTTGGGGAAGAGGTAAGCAAAAGCAAGATGTTGAAGTTTTCTAAATGATCTTCCAAGAACTGTGCCTTCACATTCCTTTCTTTTTTTCAGTCTGTGATTGGTAGATGAATCTGTTTCTTTGACTGTAGATTATCACATATGTTTGTATATCTAAGTAACTTTTTGAACAGAAACATGTGCAAATATATGCAAATGACAAATGCTGTTAGAAAGTGGGCTGCATTTGAGATGTTGGTATTGCCAGGTACTAGAATATCATAGAATCCCATGGATCATCTCACAGAGTGGAAACAGTATATGTTCAGTGAAGCTGGTGTGGATGCTGAAGGGCTTGGTTTCCTGTTTATAGTTTAGAAACAATCATAAGAGATTTCCTATAACACTTGTCCTTGTGGACAGGCCTTCCAGTGCTTAGAAAAAATATTTGTGTATATTCCTCTCCTGGTTTTGGCTGGGATAGAGTTAATTTTCCTCCCAGTAGCTGCAGTGCTTTGGATTTAGTATGAGAAGAATGTTGATAGCAATGATGTTTTTAGTTGTTGGTAAGAAATCAAGGAGTTTTTTCAGTTTCCCATGTTCAGCTAATGAGCAGGTGTACAAAAGCTGGGAGGGAGCACAGTCAAGCAGCCAGCCCAAGCTGGCCAATGGAAATATTCCATACCATAGACATCAGGCTCAGTATACACATAGGGGATGACCGGGGAGCAGGAACCCTTTTTCCAGGAGTTTGGTCTTTTTCTGTGAGTTCGGCAAGTTAATTGAAATTTGCAAGTTTGGTGAAATCTGTGAGCTTTGGGAAATCCACAGGTTTCACAATTGCTGCTCAGGGACTGGCTGTGCAATTGGTCATTGGGCAGTGATAAAAATTGTATTGTGTATCTCGTTTTGCAAATTTTTTATTATTACTATTATTGTTATTTTTTCCTTTGTTTTATTAAACTGTCTTTATCTCAGCCCATGAGTTTTACCTTTTGTCTGTTGTCCTTCCCATCCCACTGTGGGGGGGAGGAGCAAGTGAGCAGCTGTGTGGTTCTAGTTGCCGGCTGCCAGGTTAAACCACGACAATTCCATAGAAAAAAGCAGATTTTATTGGCCAAGGAAATTAGTCTGGTATAGTCTAGCTAGTTTCTGCTATAAAGTATGCATTTCATTTTGATAGATGAATGTATTTGGGTTTGGAAGTGTATAGTTTAAAGAAAATGTTAATAATTTGTCCTGACTATTTTTGACACTACAAATAAATCTAGAAATTTATTTGTAATTTATGAGAAGACATGTCTATTAGATAAAATATTCAAATGTTCTGATCTGGAATAGAGATTTTGAGGTAGAAGTTGACCGACAGATTGAATACTGAAACAATACTGTCCACAGGTTGTGAGTTTGAGTGTAAGCTTGGTAAGCGCAATCATCGTATGATTCTTCTTCCTCACTTGAGTAACTGCCTGAGGAGAAACTGTTCCTGGGTCATCTTGGTATGAAAGGACATTTGAGATCACTACGTTTTTGGTTTAGAGCACTTCTATTTTTATTTTTTCCAGCTGACAGAAATGCAAAAATTCTGCTTTGGTTTGGTGTTGCTCTTCTTGTATGTAAGCATGTTCTGCTATAAAACTAATGTCAGATGTGCTAGCTCTGACAGTGAAGGAGTATACATATTGCTGAAACTTAATCAGATGGCATAGAAAATTGACTAGTGTCATCTTAGGGTTACTTTTGATTGCAGAAATCGTTCTTTGCCCTGAATAGGCAGTTCAAATAAATTGTGCAAATAGACAGTGAGTTAATGGAATAAATTAGAAGGGGATTAGCAGTAGATGCCCTTTATTTGTCAGAGGAATGTTAGAGAGTGGTATATACCGCTTAAGAATAACATTTTCCAATGTCCATGTCATTTCGTATTATTGTTTTGATAAACTCATTTTGAAAGAATAGGATGAATCTTAAGTATGTGGTTTTGAATTGAAGAGGTATATCCATTTATAGTCCATTTCTTATTTCTTTTCAAGTTTGGGGAACTTTACATTATTAGAATCAGTTAAATCTGGGTCAGATACTAGTCTCACATCTGGGAGATCCGTACCATTGACTGCAGAAATAGGCAAATAGGCTATAAATTCTTTCAAATAGTAAAATAAATTATGGACAATTTGTCTAGTTTAACTTTATGTAAGTGAAGTGGCACTAAATGATAGCAGAGAAGACTGGATTTACAATGTTGAAGTGATAAGTAGGATTTCTGAGAACGTATCTTAAGTCGTTTCTAGTGTGATGGGAATTTTTCCTTCCTGTTGAAAAGGCTTTGGATTGTGCCTTTAGTAAATTAAACAAAAATCAACTGAGAAATTATTTTAAAACAGTATTGATTCAGAAATATGAAGTATGGCAACAGATCTAATGCATTCAAGAATTGTATGTAAATACATATTGCACTTAGGGTTACCTGGTTATTTACATATTATATGCACTACAGAATAATAGTTGTAAATGTTTTTAAATGCAAACTGCTGCTGAGGTTTTATTGCTTATTTGAGATAATAATTCACTCGTGCTTGGAAAATAAATTCCTCTGGGGGAATCAATATTTGTCATGTCGGATTCTATACCTTTGTTGGGGGACAGGGTTGCCTCTGGGGAAGAGCTGATCGTTCATATGCTACTGTATTAGCAAGATCCATTTGCGGAATAAAGGATTGCTCAATCCAGATTCATCTATCATCCTGCTCTCTTCTGTCTTTTCCCTGAACACCCTTCACCAGAGTGGGTAAATTCTACATTCTGAGCTTGAGAAAGTAATAGCTCAGACTCCTGGTGCCTTGGCTTGTTTCCTATGTACCTAATAAATGTCTGACTGTAGGTTTGTGTTCAGTAGGGATAGGGAATGCCAGTGTATGGACAAGGTAAAGGGGATTGTAACTAGCTGGAGAAACATGCTTTACTGAGGTTTTTCTCCAACATAGATGCAATGACAAAATGTGTGCAATAAGACTGCCTTTTTTTCCTGGTGGTGTTGAGTGGGCGTAGACGTATGTATGTGTGCACCAAATGTTAGTAAAATAAATGACATACAAATAATATGCTCTAATTTGTCTTCAGAATTCTCCCGTGAAGCACAATGCTCCAAATAATTCATCATACATATATTTTGTTGTTAAATACAAAACTGTTTTGCAAACTCAGCCGGCTTTTCTCTATGGAATCTGTGGAGAAATTGGAGAAAAAAATTTAGCCTGCCCAGTAAATAACTTCACTATATATCTGAGTAGGGTAGGCACAAGCACGGTTCCCTCATTGTAAGAAGGTAAATCTTCTGCAAAATGGGGTCATTGCGCTCTGTTTGCCCCCATACACAGAACTACAAGTGTTCACCGTGGGGGAAAGTGGCTGCTCCCCACACTGCTTTTGAGTTTCAAATCACATTTCAGGAGATACAGTTGCTTCAGGGACTTCTTGTGAGATTACATGACTCTTAGCTATTGCTATAGCAACTTGTATACATTCTTCAGTTAAAACAATGAATTACAAAATGTCAGTCCTACATCTTAAAGAGTAAGGCCCAAAGTTCCATTCTTTAAGGTTAACACATAGGTCATTCACAGCTTGGGAAATACGTGCTGCCTATAGAACTGGAGTATTTTGCTGTGTGTTGCTATGTAGCAGTTGAGTTTCACTTTCCATTTAGCTAAATACAATACATGCAAGCAAAACAACAAAAGAAAAACTCCAAGCATTTTAATCACTTAAAACAATTGTATTCAGGAAGTGTTCTGTTTTGTGGATGTGTGTTTCTGCGCTTTAACACTGCTGTAGCAGTAGGACACTGGAAAGTGAACTTCTATGTTATATCACTCATGCAAGGGCTATTGAACAGGTCGAAGAGCGGCGTATAGAGAGCATGTTGGATTGCTAGGGGGTAGAAGCTTTGCTCAGCTTGTGCAATGCAAATGTTAATAAGCATATATTAACATAAGAATCAATTGCCAAGATTAATGCTAAATAACCTGGATTAACTCAGATTAGATTGTTAGTGCAATTACTTCAGAGAGCACAAGAACAGGAATTAGTTGTTAAAATTTACTGTCAAAGAAAATCTTCCCTTGGAAGTGATCACGCATTAAACCGCATTAATTGATAAAGTTTTCAATTTTTGAAGATTTAACTGATACAGGAGGCAGAATGATAAATATCTGGAAATTCACAAGTGTTGATACATATTCATGTGTACAGACATCTTGCTTAATCAAATAGCAAAATATGAGCTAGTTTACCTGTTTCTACTGCAGAGAGGTTTTTTTCAAGATCGTTGGAAAAGGCGAGTTGGGAGAACTCGATTACAACAATACGAAAGGAGCTTTCTTCAGTGCACTTGTGAGTATTTTTAGTGAAGGAGATGTGGATACTTTTGCTTATGCTAATCATGCAATGAAGCAGTGGAAAGAGATTGGAAGAGGATGGGAAAAACGCAGCCTTCCATGTTTCTAACGAGCATTAGGAAGCCAAGCTGTGGCAAGATGCCATCTAACAGGATGAGGGAGTAATACTTATCTAACGTAAAAGCCTGCTGCCCCCTAAGGCTTGTGATGTTTTTGGTGGAAACCTAATGATTTTTTTCTTCAGTGCTCATTCATAATCTACCTTTTTTCTGTATTGAAGATCAAGTTTCTGGGATTCGTAGTGGAGTATCCATCCTTGGAGATTCAGCTGGCCAAAGTCATGGTTGAAATGATCTAATGTTTGCGACAGTTACAGTTTTGGCCCAGGGTTAGAGACAACACTTGCACAGATCCCTTCCAGCCAACTTTTCTAGATTGCATAAATAAATAATATAAATAAATAAATAAGTTCTAATAAAAATGGCTACCACTGCTCTCTGCACCTTTGACTTGCTGATCTGCAGATGCTGTGGGGGAGAGAGAAATGCACAGTTTATCTGGTTATATTGCTGTCAGAAAAATAAAATTATTAACTAACTGAAGGTTGAAGGTAAGAGGTTTTTTGTTATTTTGTTTTGGCCATGTTGTCATTTTGGATTTTATGATTAATGGTTAAATTCCTTGATTTCATACCAGTTTGACTTTACAAAAAAGCAAATTTCCTGGCAGATGATAAAATCTGTGTGGAAACTTAAAGATTACGCAAGTCATAACCTTGAAATATGTGAAGATCTCCATCATGCTTTTTATGTGGTGTTTGTGTACTTGTGGTTTTTTTTGCTGTTTACTGAATTTTGACTTTTTGGCAGTTAAGTACTTCTTCAGTAGAGAGGAAAAAAGAAAAGGCTTTCTATGGAATTTTTTTTTCCCTTTTTCCCAAAAGCTTATAAAGTGAGAAATGCAGGTCCATTTTATTAATTCTTAATTTATTTATGGGTTTAAGGTGGTTAAATTATAGGTTTTACTGGTTTCGTTTCTCTTTCTTTTGTAGAAAATGTTAGAACATTTCAAAGACTTCTGGTTTCTGGATAAATTTTTGCCATTTCAACGTGCCGGAGCTGAAGTTTCTCAGCTACATTTTCCCTTTCTTCCCGTAACCAGATATATGTGACCTTGGAATTTAACAGATTTTAAATAAACCTTTTCTAAATTAGTGAAAGAAAATTAGAAAATTTCCAGGGAAATCCCTTGCTACATAGCACATCTGTCAGTACATTTCAAGCTGGAGTAATTTTCATCAGCTTCCATCAGCAGTTTTGTTCACAACTCAAATAAAATGTTTGCTAAAGGCAAATACAATTATTTTAGGGCATATCTCAAACTTTGATCAAGTACCAAGTATTTTACTGTTGCAACTGTAATGTCCCAACTTATATCAACAATGAACTAGTTAAATAAAAAGCTGAAAGAAGCATCTGAAATGATGCACAACAGTGTGAAAATCTCTGGAGACTTTCTGTAAGCAAAGTGAAATAGAAATGACTACCCTTTCAAGTACTGATAACATGCAGTGATGTTTGTCTTCATCACTAGCTGAAAATGTGGCATATCACTATGTAAATTATATTTCAGTCCTAATTAAATATTTAAAAGATGTTGGTTTTCTGTTGCCCTTTTGAGAAGATATATTCTAGGTACAATGTCTTCTGGCTTCGTATTACTATAAAAATTGTTATAACTATGTAAGATCTGTTGACAAAGTATAGCGAATACTGTTGATTTGAACAAAGAATGTCTTCTAAATACTTTCTGAAGACAGATATTTTAGTGGGAATATAATAGATTTATCTTGGTAATATTTAAGATCATTGATAATTTTACAAAGATAAAATAAGTTACGAGAATGTTATTTTCTTAAAGTTTTGTACAATTAGTCTCTTGGAAATCTACTGTATTTTTTCAGTTGGACAGTAAATATGTGATCACTTTCAAATGATTTAATATTAAAAAAATTATTTTAGCTTGAATACATTATGCTATTTTAGTGCTTGAGTTCTGGGGAACTCCTTGAACTGAAACTTGGAGGATCTGGTTCTGATCTTCTATTGATAGGTGTAACTCTTCTTGCTTTTAATAAACAACTTGCATGTCATCTAAATGAAATAAGGACTGGAAACTGTCCAGCTTCCTGGAGTCTACTGTCTTGGGTCAGAAGGCAGGACCGTTTCTTTGGGGCTTTTTCTGTTAGAGCTGTGCTGTCAGCAGGCTGTTGCAGCGGTACCCGTTGCCTTGAGACCATGTCTATGCAGTCTGGAGAAGGAAGCGGTTGTCACTGGAAAAAGACTTGCATATAAACCCTCAGAAGCTCGGCCATCACCCTGCTCCTACGAGTGGCAGAGGGGCTTTTTTTGGAAGATGAAGACGGCACAGGAGAGCATGATGGGGAGATGCTATATCTTGTTCCCATGTGCATTTCTAGTTTAATTTCTGCCCAATTTATTTTCACAGAAACTAGCAAAGGGAATATGTCAGCTGCTGTTATTGTTGAGAATTAAAATTAAATGCCTTGGATAAAAACTGAAGGGACAGACCCCAATATATTTTTCCCTTTCCAAGTCTCTTATGGTAACACGTAGTAAGTGTTAACAAAAGTAGCACTTGGACCATTTCAAGCAATTGAAGAGAAAATTCAGTAGAAGCCCTGCTGAATTTACCAAGCCTAGGCAAGCTTGGTATTCTGTATTTCTAATGGATTTTTTTTTTAACCAAGCTTTGTTCATTACCACTTTTGTATGGAAATCAGAGATTCACAATGAGATCATAATTCATTCTTTGCATATAAATGTTACACATACAAACTGCATGGAGAGAACGTTATTAAGAATGCAAAAGCGAGCAGTCGAGGGAAGAGGGTGTTAGCATTAAGGCTGGCATTGAAACCTAAATTCAGCTTCTCTTATGCATATACATTATGCAGTAGTCTTTAGCTATAAGAACACAATACTTTTGCAGAAGACTTCTTCCTTACTCAGTACACAAGATGGACAGGACTCAATTAATGAGCAGCTATTCAAGGTGTTGTTTTATCCTCAGTGTTTGATATGTGGCCTTAAGCCTTATTTACACTGCATCGGTCAGACCCTGCACAGAAATCAGAATTATTAATTTCCTCATAGGCTTTTCTGTGCTTCTCATCACTACTGTTTCCAAGTGCTTCCCAGGTTTTAAATTAAATTTATCTCATAAAACCCTGGTGAGGGATGCGGTATTACCTTTGTTTTACAGATGGGGAACTGACAGAGATTAAGGTCAGAAAAATTCACCAAATTTGGATGCACGTTTTAAGACATAAGATTGGATTTTTAGAGCCCTGCAGATCATATAGTATGTACTGCGTTCAGAAAACAGTACTTGCTACTTCAGCTTCAGGTATGTTTTTCTTGTCTCTAGGCATCTTCCCCAGCATCTCAAGTGTATAAACTTAAAATTTACATGGCTTTATTCATCGCGAAGGGAAAGTTTGTATTTGATACCTTGTGTAGTATCACACAGGAACTTTGAGCTTTCCCTGAAAGAGGCAAAACTTCAGTGAATCATCTGCAGAGAAGAGTCAGTGGGTCCTATTGAAAACTCTAGTATATGATTTTACTATTAAAAACTGTTTCTTAATGCTTGCACATAAACTGGGATTACACAAGCCATCTGACTTCTCTTCCCTGTCAATTTGATTGTTTGATTTTTGCAATAGAGAAAGATTAATTGGGAATATTGACACTCATGACCCAGTTAATTTGGGGAATGAATATAAACTGAGAAACCATATTGCCTACAAGGTAATACTGTCTTTCTATAAGAAATACTAAGAGAATCTTTCCAAATGTACTTTCTTTTATTTTCATAGTGTATTCAGATTTCTTTCCTCTATGAAGACATTCTAATATGAGAAGCTTCATGAGCGAGTCTAGCAAAATACTGTTCCTCTGTTAGGAAGTGTTTAATTGGTAGTTTTTGTGTTATGTCCACGTTTTGCATAGCAAGTATGTTTACATGTACTTCTTTTTACTTTTATTTTCTTTGTTGACACTTTATTTTGTACTAGTTGTTCTTTTAGGCTTGCTGGCTGCTAAAAGAGTAGCATAGATAATTCAAGATAACATCTTAGATCTTCGTAGTCCTTTAAAACCAGCAGTATCAATTTAAACCAAGGCTAAATATAGCGATTTGTGAGTCTTTCTGTTAATTTTGGAGAATTTTAATTTGATTAGATTGACTGAGAAAAAGAAATTTTACTGAATCCTTTTCTGAAATTTGTGCTCTCCTAAGTCTATCTGGGCTTTATTTTCTTATCCATAAGATGGATATTTCTATGTATTTTTCCAAAACTCTTTGAAATCTGTATCTGACAATGAGCAGAGAAGTGAAATGTTTCTTGTGTTCAGCGTGGCTCTGCCTAGAAGAACAGTGGCTTTGTATGTTGTAGTTACCTAGCTAGTTATAGAAGCAGTTTCTGTAGACACCTTTTCAGTGTTAGCTTACATTAAGCTCGTTATTAGACTACATTCCTCATATTGTGCCAAGTGCGTAGCTTTTGTGGAACTGAAAGGCTACTCTGCATGTAGAGAGTTGGGAGGTTTTGTCCTGGCTATGCATTGCCCTTGCGTAAGCCAATGCATCTCTTATAATAAGAGAAAATTAATTTTTCAGTAGTTTCAGTCAGTCTCTTTTGTTTACAGTTGTAACCGTTTCCAGGCTGCTTAGAACCAGCTATTCCCAGAGCTTTATGGTGTTGCTGTGGCATAACTTACAGAACAACTGCTTACTATTGAGTAAAAAATGAAAGTTAGTGCAGAACTTTGCTTGACTAAGTGTAGTTACCTACTGGGTATCTTGTGTAGTACATACGGATCATGTAAATGACCTTTTAAATAATAAAGACCAAGCAAATTAGATCCATTATTTAAGAGGTGGAATGATAGTCCAAAGATTTCATTAGAAATAACCAATTTATGCCCACCTTGTGTAAAATACGTGATACTGGTACTCAAGCAATCAGGGCTGTAAGTGGAGGGCCGTGGAACTGCGCTAGCAGTCTGTTTTGTGAGTTATGTCCAGTGGAGACTAGTGCAGTCTGAGGAATTAGGAAATAAATCAGAGCTTCAGCTTTGACAAATGCCAGCCAAATTCTTGAACCTACAGAGGGATCTGCAGTTGACTTCTCTGCCAGTTTGCCATACTTCAGCCTAAACGTTCATCCTGCAGATTGTAGATTAAGATTTAATTATGTCTATAGATTTCAAATTACTCATGAATATTTAGTTAGAAAGCCTTGCTGGCAAGCAACTCCAAAACGCTTTCAGTAGATTATGCAGAAATTTGTTCCAGAGTTAGATGCAGAACAGTCATCTGGCACCCAATTCTTGTTTTAAATGTTATCGAGTTTACTGACAAATGAGAACATAATACTGTCTCAGTTATTTCAATTCACCGTGTGACCATAAATGGTTTTTTTTAATCTTGAAAAGTTAAAAGCAGTAACACTAAACCAGTTTTTTGTTGATGCCTGAAGTGATGCAGAGTTTGAAAGGAAGGCAGAAATACTGCAAAAAACACAAAATTATTTGCTTGGTTTATGGGTTGATTATGTGACTCATGCAATTCTGTATGGTGAGTCTAGGTCAAAAAATAATCATACAGACTGTTGTCTAAAAGTGAAAAAAAATCAGCAACCTTAGGATAGTTACAGATAGGTTAAAATGCATATTTTTCAGGGTATTTGGCAACTATGATGTAAAAAGCAAGCTGGAGAATGATGTGCATACGCAGTTAAATGTCATGATTATTGCATGCTATGGCATGCTTACGATATAAGACCATTAAAATAATATACTTGTAGAAATTGTGCAGTTAAAAAAATTCCTATGTTTAAAGAAATGTTTTAAGCAGTCCTTAATTGTTTATCAAAGAAGGTGGAGCCCAGCATACTGAAAATTTAGGTTTAGGCTCTTTAACACTGTTTCTTCCCCTCTTTTTTGACTTTTCTGTATTTCTGCTGCAAGTATTACAGTGGAGAAAATATCTTATTACATTTACATTTTACAAATTTGACTTCAAGAATATTGACAAGATTATCTTTGACTTCTCTTGCTTGTGTAAATTAATTGAAGGAGAAAATGCTGGAGTTGTGTTAAGTCCTGTTTCTGAAAGTAACCTACTGAAGCTAGAAAACTATATAATATATTTTAGTGCTTAATTTGCTAATAGCTCGTGTCTACAGTGGAAAAAGTCTCATAAAGAAAGCAATTGAAGGTGAACATCTTTAAATATAAAACGTGTTTGGGAGATGCATTCCCCAGCAATGGCTATTTCAGCAGGTAGCTCATCAGTCATTGCCCTACTCGAGATAAGGCTTACTTTAGTGTTACGATGTTGTGCAGAAATTATTATCCTCTGTTATTCCAATCTGAGAGCTTAAGTTTCACTACTGTTATGTCAGATTACCACACTACAGTCTGTTCGTGTTCTCCAAAGTCCGGACTTGAATGCAGGGAGATGGATTCACTCAGAAAGATCTCTTGCTGTAGCAATGTTTTCTAGAAAATATCACAAATTCTCCCTAGCGTGATTGTGTCCATGGCCATGTTCCAAACGAGTTTAGGTTGAAATGGACAAACACTGTATTGACCCTTTTTTTCATAAGCATCTGTCACCTATGTTTTGAGGTCTGTGTCCAGTAAAGCCTCTGACTAACCTCATGTTGGCTTTAGACAAGGAAATTTGTGTCTTTTGGTTGGGAAGGTGAGGGAGAGTAGTCAGGTCTTATGGCTAAAATCTAAACCCAAACCTGTTAGGGTTAGTATCTTACTGGGCTAAATCTAATGCGCCTGTGTATTAGAGAACAGGAACTGCAAGCCGCTTTTTCTCAGCAGATAATATCTTACGAAAAGGGGTTGTATTCAGTAAATAGATGTATTTTGATGTAACCCTAGTAGGGTCAGTTATCTGCTACTGGTTGTGTAACATCTCCTGAAAAACAATCATATAAGACTGACCTATTTTTGCCTAAATTTAATTAAGTCTTCATCTTCAGAATTATCTAGCCAACCAGAGTAAACTATAAGTAGGTTCCTATCATGCATTAGTGCTGGTTTGACAGTGAGAAAGAGTTTGTTTCCCTTTCTAAAATTTGCTTATTCTTTCAGTTGACTTGCAACCTAGTTATCATTCAATATGACCTTGTTGGCTGGGTTGCTCTTAGTGCACTGTACAAAAGTGCAGAATGCTACAATCCCTGCCACAGCTATCTTTGAGAAAGACAAGGAGGCAGCCAGAAAGCAGGAAGGTTGTTTGCAATATTCTGAACATTTGGTCAAGTACACAGAGAGCATTTGTGGAAAATCAGAGAGAAAATACGTGCAGGGAGGGAAACTTAAACCTAGAAAAGGGTGCAACCTCTTTTTCTCAGATAGATTCCTTTACTCATGACCATCGTTCTTCAAATAGTTCACTAAAGTGTACAGTCTGTATTATTTGGAAGATTTGCAAACCATTTTGTGCATTTACAGCTATTTTCTCTATTTCTTTCCACCATTGTTTGCCTGCAGTTTGCAGTCCTACTGATTAAATGAACCAGAAATAGTAAGGAAAAGTCATACACACTTGTATTTTGCCAGTGACTATTGTATAAACATTTTCTAAAAAAATTAAGAAATTACAGCATAAGAAAAGCACTTCATCATTTAAATGTGCAGTATATAATTAGATATGTTCATGTACCGTGGTGGTTATATAACTAGACTGTACAGTTATAACAGTCCCTTTTTGGGGCAGTGTCCCTGAGCTGCTCATCATGATGGAAGCGTCTTTGCCCTCCCAACTACTGTGCATGTTGCTTGGCAGCAGCCGCTGTGCACCTCTGGGCTGGCAACTCCTCCCGTGCAGAAGCCTCAGTTAACCCTAGCACCGCTGTGACTCACCTGGCTGGGATACCCTGAGGGCCACAGGGGAGGGCTCGCATTCTTATGGGGGGAACAGAAAGAGGTGTGGGAAAGACCGGGACATAAGTCCGGTGAAACAAGGCTTCATTAGTCCCGATGCCCATGGAACCACCTGGTTTATATGGCTTTGTTTTGGAGAGCATGTACAGATACCAGGTGGTAAAATGAAGGCTAATTGGATGTCTTAAAGATTCAAATATCTAGCATTAGACATAAATGTGCTGTACATAAATGTAAACAACCCTCTATCTAGTATTATTAGCTATATATAAATGTAAATCTGACAGTAAATTTTCATTAAATGCCTCTCTTCATCTATATGTCTGAGGAACTGATAGGTAAAGTACAGTGTCTGCATTTTCCTGTAAATGTTTGTGTTACACTTGTTAATTCAGCAAGATAAAATGCTTGTGGAGACACTTGGGTATCACAGGAATTGCTCTAAATCTAACAAATTCTTAGTATTACAGAGGCAGAACCATGGTATAATATTAAAACATTGCATTCAAAGTGAGATTAAGTATGATAACACTAATCCCAAACTTGTTCTTACTGTTTGTGTATTGCTTTTCTTTACATGGGCAAAACATTTTGTCAGCAGTCACTATAGGTGTGTGGCTTTTTTCTTTTCTTCATGAGTTTTCAGAAGTCTCAACTGCCTCGATGTTTCTGTTGATATTTTTTTTTAGTAAGGCTGGATTTACTTTAACTCTGCAGTCCTTTAATTAAAGTAGTTTCATTTGAAGAAGGTGAAACTTTTTGCATCTTTCAGTTTCTATGGTACTAAGTGTCAAAAAGTTTAAAGGACAAAAGAACGAAATAGAGAAAATCAATCTTAAACAGTGTACACTGAATCAATAGGGTTTTTTGAAGTAATGCAGCTGCTTTGTCAGTGACATAAGTTTAAAAACATTCTGAACTATGTCTGGAAACTCACCATGCAACGTCTTGCTCATTGCACACTTATTTTTGTCGTGACTTGAGCTGGCCCCGAGTTGTGTGGACCATCCTTTTGCCATAGCGTGCCCTGTGTGCTCTCTCAGTCTGATTGTGTTTTGGTTTATACCATCACAGAATTTTGGGAAGAGCCATTTCTCTCTTCTCCCCATAGACTTTTACTCCTTGATTCTTTTCACTTAGCTCCCTCCAGCTTTTATTCTGCAACTCTATTTGCCCCATCTCCTCTGTCAAATATTATGGATGTCCAAACTGCATTCACTCAAAGGAAATAGTAAGCCACTTCAGGGGAAGGCTTAGTCTTGGTGTGTATTTCTAAAGCCTATAAAATTACTTTATGTGGTGCTATATAAGTAATATATAAGAATGCTAAAACACGACAGCTTTTTCTTCTATCCACATTTTTAAAACCACCTTTTTCCACTGAAGGGTATAGCAAAAGAACTTTCCTAGTTGTTCCATCATGTCAGCTCTCTTAGTTTCTAGCCTCGAAAGAAATGAGCTTAAACTCAAGTGTTTCAGTGTGCAGTGTGCTAGTCTCTATAGCGACCTTCCTCCCCTATCTCTCCTTTCACCAGGGTAGAGTTTTCCTTACACTTATATATCTCAAGAAATGTCACAATCTTTTATTGTTCCTCTAGCATGTAATGTAGCCCTAGGTAGCCACCCTAGAAAAAAGTATTTTCACAGTATGATTTCTACCATTTACTGCATACTCTGTAGCATTTTCTTCAATTTTTCCGTTTCTACCTTTCACCTTTTTGCTTTAAAAAGTGGCATGATTGATATTAATATTTTTTTCCCTGATAAAAATGTATTTTCCCTTGATCTTGGTAATACATTATTCAATGTTCCTTCTTAATAAAAGCCCTTGGTTGTTCCATTACTCAAAGTAGTTATTACAACACTAAAGGTCTCGTTCATCAGAATGACTTGCAGAGGCAAAACCAAAACCCTGATTTCTCCATGCATCAGGATAATAGTTATGGTGCAAGCAAATTATTAAGCAATGTTTAAAATATAATATGTGTTTGTTTTGTTTTTCTAGGAGATGAACACTGAGGAAAGATTTGTGAACATAATTTATGTTATTGTATAGGTATGCTTGGATATATTTTGCTCTTTCAGTAGAAGTCAATGAGGAGGTGAACCTGTTTATTGTATTCCATTTCATAAAATATCTTCTCTAAAATCACTGATGTAGTACATGGATTTTGACAGTTCTTCATTATCAGACTTTTCTTTGGATTCATGTCATCTTCTTGGATGACAATAGTAGGAGGAGTCATAATCTTGGATCATGTCTGCTAATAAGAGGAAAAGTGGGCATAGATGTCTAGTACAGAAGATTGTGAAGCTCTAGATCAGGTCCTGGGACTGGGTTTCTGTTTGAAAGATACCTTATGTAATATTGTGGTGTGCTAAATTCATGCTTGTGTATTCTGGCATAAAATGGACATAAACCAACTTCAGTGTAATGGAAGACAGGAATTTTACTTCTTGGTAGTAATCATAAGAGTTTTTTGAAAAAAGTAAAGTTGCAGGTATAGCTTGAGTGCCAAAATGGCAAAAAAAAATTTAATGGGATTTTGGAAACAAGTCCTAGTACATCAAAAAGTTGAGCTGTTACCTGAGCACAGAGGCAGACAAAGAGCTTCCACTGCCAGAATTATTTTCTCAGTATGATTAAATGCTATGAGTCACCTTCTAGCGAACGCGGTATACATATGGACCGTTGAAGAATGTAAAGCTTGTTAAGTGCTTTCATGACTCTTCTAAGCCCTCGTTTTTCTTTACGTTTATTATACAGTTCTTTTGCCTCTACAAACCTTCTCATTTATTGTGTATAGCTTTGCACTCTTTACCTGAATTATAATAAACAAACAAGTAGGTCTAATTTGTATTCTAGAATGCTTGCTATAGAAATGAATTTGACAACTACTTCTACATCGTTTAAAAATATTTATACTCTCTACATGTATTATGGATGGTATATTGCTTTTGATATCTAGCTTGATTCTACATTTGTTGATTAACGTGTTAATTTTGTGATTGCTTTCCTGTGTCGCTACTGAGCTGTTCACTTCCTTTTAGGTATATGTATTCTGTTTGGTCAACAAAGCCCTGGGTGTCTGGAAGTTTGAATTGGTTTTTTGATGGGGGTGGCTGGTTTGTTGTTGTTTTTGTTTGTTTTGGGTTTTCTTTATATATATATATATTTTTAAATGAAGACTGTAAAAGTCATGGCAATGATGGACCAGATGACAAGAAGAGAAGAAACAGAGCACAGACTTAGAACGTGTGCCTGTGTGCACCCACACATTAGCTTATCAGGTGCAGCAGACAAGTTGTTTAATGTCTGAAGGGGAACAATTTTGAAAAAGTTGTATAAAGCTTACTTAAAAAATAAATAAATGACAAAAAGAACTAAAACAGATTTAAGGTCCAAAGGGAGGCAGAAGGAAGATGTTTTAGTAGTGTGTAAAGCTCCCCTTCAAACTTAACTTGTCTAACTTGTTAATTGTTGGAGCAGGTCCAGAGGAGGGCTAACAAAAATGATCCAAGGGGCTGGAGCACCACTTCTATGAGGAAAGGGTGAGAGAGTTGGGGCTGTTCATCCTGGAGAAGAGAAGGCTACGGGGAGACCTTATTGCGGCCTTTCAGTACGTAAACGGGGCATATAGGAAAGATGGGGCAATCTTTTTAGGAAGGCCTGTTGTGACAGGACAAGGAGTCATGGTTTTAAAAAAAGGGAGGGTAGATTTAGACTGGATAGAAGAAAGAAATTTTTTACGATGAGGGTGGTGAAACACTAGGACAAGTTGCCCAGAGAGGTAGTGGAGGCCCCGTGCCTGGAAATGCTCAAGGCCAGGTTGGACGAGGCTCCAAGTAACCTGATCTAGTTGAAGATGTCCCTGCTGACTGTGGGGGGGTTGGGCTAGATGACCTCTAAAGGTCTCTTCCAACCCAAAGCATTCTATGATTCTATACTGGCATTTTAAATGTATCTGAGTTTTGTTTTATTCTGGGGGTTGTAAGTTCAGACCCCAATACAACTAGTTTATGCTAATATTTTATTTGACATGTAGCTTTTAAACAGGCTAGCGGTGTTTTGTTTGAATTTGTGCATTATCTACTTTGAATATATTATGTTGAGGGCTAGACTGGTTGTGCATGGGTGTTGAGACAGGTTTAGAGGCATGGAGCTTTTACTATCAAGGAGCCATTGGTGAAGACTGACATCAGCTTGCTTGTGGTGGGCAGAGTGGACGAAAAAGACAAACCCTTGTACAGCAATAGCCAAAGTATTGGTGTGTTGTGAACACTGTTTCAGGCACAAAGCCAAAACACAATACCATACAGGCTGCTGTGAAGAAAGTTAACTCCATCCCAATCAGACCCAGTATAATTGGGAACTATCTAGTTTTCATCAGCAGCTTCTCATCAGGCCTCCCTCAGGTTCCTGTTTGTGATGCTATTAAAATTAACTGGAGCATGATGCACTCAGGGTTGCATGCTGCTTTGGTTGGTAAGCTTTGTGTAGGCATGTTCCTGGGTCCACTGGTGTAACCCAAAAGCTAGAAACAGGCGGTAGGAGAAGCGGGGGAGGAAGGGACAATTCTCGTGGTGGTCATAGTCATGCCCTAGGAGAACCTGCTGTACAGCAATACCAGGGCTTCTGGGTGCAAGAATGCGAGTTCAACACTGTGAGAGCAGAATAGAAAAATACTGTCCCAGAGAGGCTGGCAGACGCTGCTGCAGCTTGGGCGCAAGGGAACAGAGCTGCAAGGGGAAGGCAGGCAATGGGATTGCAAATGGATGACCCTTAGTATCGTACACATTAAGGTGCTTAGGCACGATGCAACAGACCACAGTCTATTTTAATTTCAAGTGTAGATAATTTAGCATGATTGACCATGCTAAGAAAATGGCAATATATTTAAACAGTAATAATTTTGATGTTTTTTTCCCTGCTAGATTAAACAGGGGAAGCCACGTGTAGTGGATTCAAGTCCATCATAATCTATGTGTGACATGAGAAATTGGTCCTTGTCAACACTGCCAGGATTGGTTGCATGCATCACATTTAATGGGCTTTCTGTTCAGTAGCTTCTGTGGGTGGTGAAAATGGAAAATAATCCACAGAAGCTTTTTCCTTCAACCCCATGTAGAGCATTAAATACCATCCCCATGGAGAGAATCTAGGCTATGGCTGTCAAAGATACTTGGGCGCCTTTTCTGGTTTTGTAATTCTTCTTGGCTTTTTCAGAACAGAAATAGCAATAGCATGCTATATTTTGGCTCACTGAGAGGGAGAGGTTTTTTTTACTTAGAGGCCGTTTTCTGAAACAGGGAGAACTCAAAATACGTAGTTAAATCTTGTGCAAGAGGGGGAGTGCAGGATGCTGAGAGATAAAGCCACTCTAAGGACAAAAGGCTAGTAGAAAAACTGAGTGATTTTGGAATAAAATGATTTCTCTTCATTAGGGTTTTTAAGTATTCTTTGATTAAAATTGCAAATCCTGGCTGCTAGGAACATGGACATTCGTTGCTATGTGCTTTGGTTAAATAAGTAATATCCTGAATTGTGTGGATTTCTTCCTCACAAAGTGGTAGTGACAGGAGGGATTGAGTAAAAAATAATAAAACATGAAGAGAGGGGAGAGAGCATGCAGGGCAGTTCTTAATTTTATATCACTTCTGGAACATGGTGCAGAATTCAGTTCTCTAGGTAGGAATGTCACTTTCCACATAATCAAACCTTTTAGAGAGGAAAATGCCAAATATGCATATAAGGATACAGTTTTGTAGGATAAAGGGCAGCTTAGAAAACGCGATGAAAAAATCTGAAATTAGCCATAAACTTAATTTACTGGGGAGTTACTTTTTTCCTTAACTACAGTGTTTTAAACAATTTTTCTTATCTTGCTGAATTTAAAAAACAATTTTTTTGTAAGAACTTAAAAAAAGAAATCAACTAAGCTGTTTTCATTTTGAGATATAAATTTGCAGTGTTTTTACAGTGAAATTGAGTAGCAGAATAGAGTGTCAAAATTAATGAACAGGTGATATTAATATGGTAAAATGACAAACTTCATAATTTAAGAATACTCCTCAGATTGTTTCTAAAATATTCATTTATGTTAGCACAGAGATACAGTGGGTTTGTAGTTGGTTTTCTTTTTTATACACATTTGAAGTTAGGAGCCAGTTTTGCGTTACCTTGTGTTCTCTTCTTACAACCAGCTTTGCAGCTTTCCTAGAACTGCTGACATGATTGCTCAGCAAAAGCCTTGAGCTTGGTTCCCAGCAGGTGGTGATCTTGACACCTTGTCATTAAGGACAAGTAGTTGTATGATAAAATAGAGGCATTTTGGAGTACCATCACCATCTTGGTTAAGCATCCAGTGGGGAGGTCTACGGAGGCAGGATGACAGCCTTAAAGAATTAGTGCTATCATTCCTCGCAGTCATCACAGAGGAAAGTAGTTTCCAACGGTATTCCAGGCTGTTGGTCTCTGACTCGAGATGACACGGAACAAGCAGACACCTATCTGGATGTCCTAGGGACCTGTCTTTATATTTTCTGTTCAGGGTTCTCCCTGTGTATTTGACACCAGTGATTCTTTACCTTATGCTATTTAAAGAATGAAGCACAAAACTCCTAGCGTGCCAAACCAAATAAACTTGGAGAAGTGAGACCTGTGTTTACATTTCTGCTCAAACATACATTGAAAGTATAAGTAGTATTTACATAAGCTGGGCAAATGCAATGTGGCTATTGAAATTTTACCAAACTTTAAAATTTGAAAATCACAGAATCACGGAATGGTAGGGGTTGGAAGGGACCTCTGTGGGTCATCTAGTCCAACCCTCCTGCTGAAGCAGGGTCACCTACAGCAGGCTGCACAGGACCTTGTCCAGGGGGGTCTTGAATATCTCCAGAGAAGGAGACTCCACAACCTCCCTGGGCAGCCTGTT
>Ga0065711_1031522_pt1 | contig 29434 bp, 19 predicted proteins | sample Hoacrofraction12_FD_59098 | JGI IMG/M metagenome (GOLD analysis project Ga0065711, IMG submission 59098) | Hoatzin crop microbial communities from Cojedes, Venezuela - Epithelial fraction 12 v2 (version 2) | ecosystem: Host-associated > Birds > Digestive system > Esophagus > Crop | place... | reverse complement strand
GTATTTCTTCTACATTTCTTCGTTAATAAAATGTCTGTCACTTTTTAATCCTTTAATCTCAAAGAGTCTGGTGTATAAAAAAAGGAAAAATGTATCTACTGGAAATATTTTGCTATTTTAAATCTATTCAGTAGAGCAGTGTTATCAGCTGAATCTGTTAATATAAGTTTTATTATGTCAGCCTACCCAAATCTGTTTTTTTCATTACAATTTTTTCCTATTCATAAGTCAATCCTTTCTAAATTTTTGCAATTTCTGCTAACAGGTGGAACAATAGAATATTTTTTCTATAATGAAGAAAGAAATGTGTCTCTACATGAGTTATAAAAGGGTATGACTGGTGTGTAAATTAACCAACAAGTAGACCACAAGCTAATCTATTCATTCATTTAAGTACCATTTACTTCGGAACTTGTTTTGCATCAAAAGCAATTGCTAGTGTCTTCTACTATTGAAAGAATAAATCTTTTTCCTTTATAGCATTGTTCACTAAATCCAAAGCCTTTTTCAAAGATGAAAGATTTCACTTGCTTTGAGTCACTTCTCATCAGAATTTAATATGTATATGTATGCATACATATTTAAGCTAACATAGTTACAGAATTTCTCTGTTGCTTTTGTTGTAGTTACTGCTTTAGTGAGATACATGTGTAAGTACAGTACTGTGGCCTGGAAAGAAGCCCAAGAAAACCTGGTGCATATCTGGTAACTGCATATTGATGGAAAGTCCTTTCAGTATGATTTTTAAAAGCTTCTTGAGTGCAATGAACATGCCAAAATTACTATTCCTAATTCACCTGCACTCATTAAATTTTGTCTGTCTAAAACTAGAATTTTAAAATCATCCACAGTTATCAGCTAAAGAAACGGCCTTAGATTGGAAAAACCAGGCAAACTTTTTATCATCGAAAGCAGCAATTCTTGAAAGGAATCCACACAGATGAATTTAAACAAACATGGAATCCAGGTAATATTAATAGAATACTGGACAAGTTTGTTTCTTTTAAGGTTAGCTATTTGTTTTCCTTTTGATATGGTGTGGTCATGCTACAGTAATCAAATTCTGCAATGAGTTAATAGAGTATGGTCACTGTCATTTCTGATGGCAAGATTTATGATGAGACATTAGTGCATCAACATACCTTGCTGTTGTTAATCATTTGAAGCTATTGCCTCCATGACTGCCTGTCCAGAGGTACGGAACTGTGTAGAGCCCCAGGCCGGAGTGAGCAATTATCCACCTTGAGAAACTGAGAGAGAGACATGCAAATTACACAAACTCCTAAATCAGACATTGTGCTTTGGGAACTTCCTCATCTTGATAAGGGGCTGTGGCAGACAAGTGGAACCCTGTGGAGGCAGGGTGCCAACCTGCAAAGCCCACTTCTCTTCCTCTGAGATGTCACGCAGGCAAGGAAGTTAAGCATTTGCGCAAGGCAGCGACCAACTTTCGGGAAGCTATGAGAAGAACGACTGCACATGCACAAGAGCACCCCTCCCCTAAGGAGGGGCAACAGGCACCCGAAGGGGATAAAAGGGGAGTGGGCGAGCCCCTCAGTGCGCACCTGCCACTGGAGGACCCCGACCACACGCAGAGACCGTCGCTGGATCCAAGGGTGGTGATACCTTTTCTCTTCTTTCTTCTCTTACTTGTCTCTCTATCTCTGACTTCATAGGCACATAAGGGTGATGTTGTAAGTTTTTCTGTCTGCTATATTCTGTGGTTTTGTAAAATTGGACGTTATGTTGTTGTAAACTTTGCCAAGCCAATATCCATTCTAACCCCAATGCCCTAAAAGTAATGTTATGAAGTTGTGAAGTTACTATATCTTGTAATTTCGCTGAATTCCAAATAAAGCTTTGTTTGTAGTTGAGCCTCTTGAGTCATTGCTATGACTCCTGGATACCACACAGAGAACAGGAAAAGCTCCTCCTCTTACCCACTGAGTGGGATGGGACAAACTGTAACAAGTAATACTGTGCTACATTATTAAAAACAAATTTATTATTTGTCTTGTTATGCCTTCCACTGAGGATTTTAAGTTATCCCTTGCTATCTCAAAACAATTTTATTAGTGGCAGAACTGTCAAAGACATTACAGGGCTCCCTGGAATCCTTTCAAAAAAATGTCAATTTGATCAATACTGAGGGAGTTCAGAACTCTATGAAAATAAGGTAAAGGAGGACAAAGCACACTTATCACATGAAACAGATAAAACTGAATTTTCGAGAACAGTTCTCTTGAGCTATAGGTCTTCATACGTGTAAATTTACAGTTTAGATTCAGTAGGTCAAATGCAGGGGATCATAGAACCATAAATTCATAGAATGCTTGTGGTTGGAAGGGACCTTAAAGATGACCTGGTTCCAATCATCCTGCCATGGGCAGGGACACCTTCCATCAAACCAGGTCGCTCAAAGCCCCATCCAGCCTGGTTTTGAACGCTTCCAGGGAGGGGGCAGCAGTGCCTCACTGGGAAGTGAAAGGTAGACAAATTAAATAACTTTATGTGCACTGAGTCTCTCATAAGCCTCCTAATACCCTACTGCCTGATAAGTAAATTCAAGTGCCACGTGTAAATCTACTACTACCACCGTTGACCGAATTTATTAGTCTACATCCGCACTTTCAAACAAGTTTAAAAAGCCAGCAACAGACAAACCAAGGGAAATACTATGAAGGAGATCAAAGGCACCAGGTTAGATTACTCACATTCTAGGTGACTAAAATTCTGTGAGATTACCTTACCATTTTTTTCTGGCAATTTTTGTCATAATTTTGATCTAAATTGACTTGAACAGGTAGTTTACATGTATTATGGACCAATGTTCAGTGCAGGTGCTGAAAAGTAACTGGGCCAGAAGTCAGTATAGGTCTAGTTAGCTAGAATATAGTTGATCGTGGATGAGAAATACTACCAGACACTGAATTAAAGCCTATGATTGTTCATAACCTGCATGTTTTCAGTGAAAACTGAAGAAACTTTAAAAATAACTGGCCTTAATAAGTGTCTTTTCTATGTTTTATTATTTCAAATTAGTGAAGAGAAAAAGCATCTAGCTTGTATTCTAGATGGATCAACAAGACTAGCAGATGTTTCTTACCCAAAAGGCCAAACATTAATAGACGATATTAAAAAAACTTCAACAACTGTTCTCTGTCAAGAAACCCTTTTTTTTCTGTTTTCTTAAACTATTCAGGATGAGAAAGAACATTTCACAGAAAATAAAAGCAATGAAATACCATCTAGCAGAAGGGAAACAAGACAATTATTAATGACAATAGGCTACACAAACTTCCTAAATCATAGTGTTGATCACCCAAAGATTTGAAAATACATGTTATACAGGGGATGAATAATGTTAAATTTTAAGATGAGAGAGAAGCAATATAGATCCACACTTTTGTAATTCAATATTGAGCTTCCTGAAGGGAGCTATAATATAGATTGACTGGGCTGTTTTCCATGTGCCACATCACACTACATGAGCATTTACAGGACCAAGACCTATGTTATAACTAATCTCATTGCAGCATCAAATGTAGAGCAAAAAATGAAGAAGTGTTATTTGGATTTTTCTGGACACTACTGTGAAAAAAATCATTAATTTGCCACACGAGTCTCTTCTAAATATATATATATACTCATGATGATATTTTCATACCACCTGTCAGGTTGTGAGAATGTGACAATTCTGTACGAGACTTAATTATTTCCCCTAGGATTGGAGGTTTTTAATGGAATGAATCTGACACCCTATGTGTGTTTTAGACAGGAAATGCCTCTCCCATCATCTTGTGGGCCAGTGAAGGGATCCTGCATTCGCCTGGCATGGGGTTTGTTAAAATGCTGGTGCTGCCTTATCTTTTGAGAACAGCTGGCTGGTAAAAGTTGCATATTGAATTGCTTGAGCTCATTCATATTTCAAAACATGTTTATATCTGTCAGTAAGCAGTTTTATAACAACTTTCTTATATTTTACATCAACAGTATTAACTACAACTCATGTTGTTTGTTTGCTATTAAAAGTAACAGATGGTACACTAAGCTGTTTTTTCTTCAGCATAAAGCATGCACTCAGTTGACATTAAAAATTGTTTCTGCTCTGAAAAGTGGTTTTTGTGAAATATACTTTGTGGATTCCACATTTATTGTTTCTCAATGATTCTTGGATGAAATAATCTCTTCAAAGTTATAAATTTGGTTTTCCAGCTGCTTGCAAGCTTGAGTGGTTTGTGAAAATAAAGCTGGTTTTAATGGTAACAGAATCCACAAAGGAAAAAGGCTTTGCAATGAGGGGCTAGGTACCAATTTTGTTGATGTCACACAGTCAGGCATAGACTGTAGCTCAGCCCTCAGATCTGTACTAGTCTTAACAAAAAAGGAGGATCAAAATAAAAATATGTAAAACGAAATATGACTAACCCTTCTCTTAGACCAGACAGATAAACTCTTGAAGTATTTCTGTCAGCTTAATAGAGTCCACACCAGCACACAGCTGGAATTGCTGTTACACTGTCTGTCACTCCTTAGAAAGTACCATGGGCTGCTAGTATTTGTTTAGGAGGTATCTAATACTTAGGCAGATCGTGTGTCTTTGGCTAATCTGGCAGATGAAGTTTCTTTGCTGCACAGATAATACAGATTATTATGAAAAAATCTGGTCTCTCATTGCTACTGTGTCAGGGTTATTTTCTAAGGTTTCTGTTTTGATTGTGCAGCTTTGACTAATCTCTTCATGTAAAGTAACAGGAGTTGCTGAGAGATGTCATCTTACAACTCTCTCTGTTTTTCATTTATTTTCCTAACTCTTTTTCTCTGGTAGCATGGTGGTATGGAGTCATCTGGAATAAATTCAGCTAAAACATTTGTGTTCTAGAAAACCTTGCCAAGTTTGGAAAGCTGTAACGTAGAGAAAATAAAAAGTTGGTGCATTTTGATTAGAAGACCAGCCAATAATTAAATGACAATATTGAAGCAGTGAGGTCATAGAGATTCAAGAGACAATGGATAAGTCATCATTATAAGAATTTATCTCCCTGTTTTGCTCCACTTGAGAAAGAGGTATGCCAAGGGAAGACATGTGGAAAATTGCTGGAAAAATACTTTTTCACATGCTTTTTTCTTGATGCTTTTAATTTTATTTGCACTCTGACAAACCAGTATTAAGAAACTCAGTTTTCTGTGTTGGGATGAAAGTGCAAAATTTTTCCTAGTTAGTTGTCCTGTGTAAACATTAAAGAAGTAGAGAGAGATGTATTCCATCATCTTTAAAACAACCCATATACATGTTTCCCTTCCAAATAAAAGCGTAAGAGAGCAGGATGAAGAGACTTCTCTAAGCACAAGTCAGGAAACACTGAAAAAGTCACACAGCATTTGGTGTTTTACAAAGTATAACAGAGACACCTAATGGCAAAGGAAGGGAACACGTTTAACTTTAATCCTGAACAAAACATTCTTTTCAGGGAAATTCGAGGTAACATGAAATGTGCTCCAAAGGAAATTATCCTTTTGATTGCGATGTAGATGGATGCAGAAAGGATAGGAATTTATGAACCCGGACAACAGTTGGTGATAGCTGTTACCGGATTGTTTCTTTGGTTTAAAGTTCTCACCTCCAAATAATTAATTCTAATTTTAAAATTTCTTTCTTGTCTTCTGTACAAATATCACTGCAAAAATGCTGGTTGAGTGGTGAAAGAAATATATTTTTAATTTATTTCAAAACAACATTCAATCAAAATATAGTGCTTGATCAAAACTTCAACTTCATTTAGAAGGATTTTTGATACAAACCCAGTTAGGAAGACATCATGGAACTTGTTCTGAAGATATCCTTAAAAAGAAAAGCAAACAGTTGAAAAGGAACCACAACTCTCCTCTGTCTTCTTCATAAAACTATGGTGGAAGTGGAAATCAAGTGACAATTGAAAATCAGGTTCCACCTCTTCATTAGCAGGCAAAGATCAAACTCAAACAAGCACATCAAATTTACATATAAACCAGATACAGACGGTATCTGAAACTCAGCACATTTGGAATAGCCGTCTCACTAAGCAAATGCTAGTCTGCTGGCATCAATAGGTAGCTCACCAAAACTGCAGTGATATGTGGAGGTGAACTGTTGAAATAATGTGATTCCTGAGTACAAAAGACGGAATGGAAATGGGTGAAGACTAACAGTCTATAACATTTATAAAAATCCCATGGATTTATAGAGCTGTATAAAATATGTTGAACTCACATTATAAAAGAAACAAGTGCATGGACAGTCTTCAATGTGTTTAAGATATTAGGCTGCACAAGAGAAGAAAAACACACGGTCGGCTGCTGCTGCTGCTCCTACTAATCAACAAAGCAACAAGGGTGAGTGTGAGGTCTCCTCCTCCATGCTCAATCATGAACAAGACCAAAGTGTGAGAAATTAGCAAATAGTTTATTGCACAGTACTCATGCCAGCAGCAAGAGAAAAGTGGGAATCTTTCTGGTCACATCTTTGCCCCTGGGAATGTCTGGCTGTTTTTTAATTTGGCTGGATTGTAGGGTTATGATACACCCTGAAGTGAAAGTACCAACCTCAGTTACAAAATATTCAGACATCCATAAAACCACATAGTTATGCTATAATTCTCTTCTGATTTCTTTGCTTTAAGATTAACTGCTGTAGCACTCTACTGACTTCATGCCTATTAGACCGGTTTGAAAAATGAAGTTTTTGTGACTCGTTTAAGGAAGTGTTTAAAAGACTGTTCATTCCAAAAGGCTTCAGAATCTTTTTTGTTTTAATCACCTTTCTATAGACAATCTTCTACTTAAAAAATATTCAGTATTACTTGGCTATGTTTTCCTAGCCACATAAAAAGAGAGAGGAGGAAGTCTGAGGAAGAGTAAAGGATCCCATTTCCCTTTTCCTGTCTCTCAGTAGTAAAAGTCAAAAAGGTCTTTTACCCACAATATATCAAAAATATGTGGAAATAAAAAAATGGTTTTCTTCTTTGAACAACTCCTGTTCGAAAACGGTATTTCTAACCTTTTCATGGGATTTCTCATCCATACTAAAACTTGTGTTATGTTTTCACATAAGCATTGTATAAGTGTCATGTAAGTGCCTTTCACCTTTTTAATATCAGTATCAGCAAATAGTTTTGTCTAACAGAGAAAAGTGAGCTGTTCACCCAGCATGTATTTATACGTACAGAGGAACTTAACACAGAGAATGTTTCCATTTTTAAATGTCATAGTCCTGTAAAGATCACTTTCTTTATCATGAAATTTAGTAGCGAAAAATCCATTTGTGGAGAGGCAATAGATAAACTCGTGGGTTATTGTGCTTTTTGCACCTCTCCTTAGAAAATACACACCAATAGACAAATCTATCCCACTCCAAAGCTCTGTGCTTGGTCGGACCAGGAGCTGCCCCCACTCTTAAATCAACTTCAAGTCTCCAGTTTGCCAAGATGTGGAATGGTGTCATCATGTAGATACACTTGTGCCAAGAGGCAACTAGTGTTTCAAACAAAAATTTGAACAAGGAACCTTGCCTGCACAAACCCTAAAAATTACTTGGTCTCAGTAATCTGTATGCAGTAAAGCCACCTGAGCCCAAAGGTATCTATTGACTTAATCATAACACAGAGCTGGCTGGCCCTGCAGATGCTTGCGTCAAATTTATACAAGAGCCTACCCTACAAACAGCTACAACTCTAAATTAACAGATCTCTGGAACAATCTTCCTGTACCCAGTGCCAGTTCCAGAAAACAAAACAAAACAAACTCAGGTTTTCCCAATAGCCTGTTTTATTTCTCTTGGAGGCAGCAGCCAAAGCTGTGGCTCACCAGGCTCTGACAGTCCAAGCAACAGAGCCATCCTTGGCAGAATCAGAACAAACTGAGAAAGGCAACAACTGTGGGAGTCTATTCAAAGCTGCCCACACTTAGTAGCCCCAGACACCACTACTGGACCGGGCTTTCCAGCCCTTGATGGCTGTAGTACTGATTCTGAACAAGTCAGTCTCTCTAGACACAGCCCTTAACTTAGTTTACAGTTCTTTGCTAGCCTGAACAATGCTCCCAACCCTAATCTTAGCTTTACACTCAGGAGTTATTAGCAGTTCCAGATCAACACAAAACAAGCAGATCTCTGCTGATATATGCATTAGTATTACAATGGTGATCTTTAAAGCACGCAAACATACCCTTATGGAATTTGAACCAAAATCTGCTCTGATAATCTCTGCTGCACACAGATCTAATTTTTGGCTTTTCCTAGTAAGTGACAGTTTCACAATAAATAAAGTCAAACAGCCTTTTCTGGCATAGCCATAATCTAGTTTACAGGCTTCTTTTCGTATGAACCCAACATTCATCCCTAGCCACGGACTTAACACAGGTCTAAGATCTAGTCTTGACAATCTCCAAAACCTACTCTCCACATGTAACATTCAGGAAAGATGGATACAGACGGCTTATTCTGTCTTGCCACGGAGCTAAAACGAGAGATTTTGATAGGTGTTGAGGGGAAAGTAAAATAGGTATCTCTATTCCTTACAAACACATGCATCCAAAACCCCAAACGTGGCAAATAATTCGCATGTCCACAAACCCACAGGGGAAAAACTAAACATTTGTCATGCATGACATGTATGTCCTATGTTCAAATATTTGCATTATCATTATTTTGCTCTAGATCTGTCAGTTGGATGAAAGGTTATTTAAAGATCTGCAAAATGGAATTACAAGTTTCAGGACTCTAAAGAAGATTTAATGTTTTCTTTTGTATGTCTTGTATGTGTAGATCATTGATTTTTGGTCCTTAACTTCTGTATGCTCAAAATTAAATTCAGTAGGTAATAGCTGACATGATGGACCAGAGTTTCGTCTCTAAATAACTATAAATACAGCTGAGATGTGCATTCTGTATAAACAGTATATCTATCTGTGAAGAAAATGTGAATTAAAATAGAACAGAATAGAACAAAAAGTATAGAAAGTAAAAGCAAACATGATGAACAGTATATTAAATTTTCCTTACCAGCTGAGGCAAAATAAACATGCATACTCATTAGGGGAAACAAAAAAAACAAACTTCAGGACAAGTGACAGACATTAGCAAACAATATTACCTACACTGAAAGTCATAGCTGACATTTCCAGAATTCTGTCCCTCAACTTAATCGACTCTAAAGACCACATACTGCAAAAGAGACCTGAAAACTGATTTTCTGAGGCAATTTCAGACCACTTCTATACTAAGCAGCAGCGCAGAATATTTGAAAGCTTCCCAGACTAAGGAATGGTGGTGTAAATATAAAATTAATATTTCAACAGTATTGTATGCTGCCAGAGTCATATCATAGATATTTAAATGGGGACCGATTATTTTTTTTAGAATTAGTTTTAATGAGAATTACATTTTTTTACAATTGTGGTGAAAGCATGACCTTCCTTAAACTGTTGCAATCAATAGCTGATTTATTACCTTGCTAAATAAATATGCTGTTTTCTAGTTCCTCCTTGTCTTGAGGTGGAAAGCAACAAGATTAAACCTATCTCACCCTTACATTCTGTACTACAGACCACTAGGGGGAGCTGACATAATCTTTGCAAATTAAATTTGGAGAGTTTAGCTGATGATAGAGAGGGTTTAGTGAAAATGAGGATATTCACACCTTACCATCAAGTAAAGAAGAGAATATTCTTTATTCCTGTTGTGGTTTAGGCTGGCTGGATGCCAGGTAGCCAACAAAGCCACTCTATCACTCCACATCCTCAACTGGACAGGGGAGAAAAAAATACAACAGATGGCTCATGGATTGAGATAGGGACAGGCAGTGATCACTCACTAGTTACCATCATGGGCAAACCAGACTCGACTTGGGGAAATTAGTTTAATTTATCTCCAATCAAACTGGAGTAGGATAATGAGAAACAAAGCCAAAGATTAAAAACACCTTCCTCCCCTCCTCCGTTCTTCCCAGGCTCAACTTCACTCCCAAATTCTCTACCTTATCCTCCTCCTGGATGCTGCAGGGGGATGGGGAGTGGGGTTGTGGTCAGTTCATCACACGTTTTCTCTGCTTTCCTCCTCAATGGGAGGACTCCTCACACTCTTCCTATGCTCGAGCACAGGGTTCCTCCCACAGAAGACAGTACTCCATGATCTTCTCTGAAGTGGGTCCTTCCCATGGGCTGCAGTTCTTCAAGAACTGCTCCAGCATGGGTCCCTTCCCACGGGGTGCAGTCTTTCAGCAACAGGCTGCTCCAGAGTGGGCCCCAGTGGGATCACAAGTCCTGCCAGCAAATATCCAGCATGGGCTCCTCTCTCTCCACAGGGCCACAGGTCCTGCCAAGGTCCTGCTCCAGCACGGGCTCTGCATCGGGTGACAGCCTCCTTCTGGCATCCACTTGCTCTGGCGTGGGGTCCTTCACGGGCTGCAGATGGATGTCTGTTCCATTGTGGACCTCCATGGGCTGCAAGGGCACAGCCTGACTCACCATGGGCTGCAGGGGAATCTGTTCTCCAGCACCTGGACCACCTTCTCCCCCTCCTTCTTCACTGGACTTGTTGTCTGCAGAGTTGTTTCTTTCATATATTCTCACTCTTCTCTCCTGTTGCAAAATCCCATTATGAAGTTTTGGGCTTTTTCCCCCTTTTTAAATATGCTATCACAGAGGCACTAGCACAGTTGCTGATTGTCTCGGCCTTGGCCAGTGGCAGGTCCATCTTGGAGCTATCTGGCTTTGGGTCTGTAAGACATGGGGGAAGCTACTTGCAGCTTCTCACAGAAGCCACCCCTACAGCCTCCCCCGCTACCAAAACGTCACTGTACAAACCCAGTACACTTCCCCACTATTAAAAATTCTTCATGAAGCATTTATCAAATGTATCTGATCCATATGGAAGTAGTGCTGTCATCTCATCAGACTTCACCAGGACTCTTGATTCCATGCAACCTTGTAGCTGTTCCTTTGTTTCAATGTCCAATATTTGTCTGATTTTTCCCATTGTGTGTCTGATTGTGTGTCACCACTGGATGACATGAGGAAGAAGAAGAAACTGAGGAGTTTCCCCGGTCCAAGACAGGGGTGAATGTTGCTTAAATATAGCTTAGTTTCAGATATGAGTCTCACAAAATACCATCGAAAGGGAAGAGTTTTAATCACAAGGAAGAAGAATATTTTTCTATGAATCATTGCATTTCTTCTACAAATATGTTGCAATACCTTGCTGAACCTTGATCAGCCAGATGCCCCAAACACCTTTAAAGTTAGCTCTGCTTTGAATATGAAGATGAACTATGTGACTTTCAAAGACACTTTCTGACCTATATTTTTTCTGTGATATGGGGTTTAAGAAAACCAAGTGGAAAATACTCTTCTCAGTGTTTCTGTCTAAGTCCTTTTGTTATCAAAATAGATTCCATAACTTAGTGGAAGATGGTTGTATTAGTAGGACGATAAATTAGCAGTAGGAACTTGATGCAGACAGCCTATGGGACATTGCATAAGTCACCTTGTAAATAAGTTTTGTTATTTGTGAGATGGAGATATAAGTCATCTCCTCTTCACAATGGTGATCATCCAGCATGGTGATAGAAGTATTCAAGAGAGCATTAAATACCAGTCTACTTGTGAAATAAACAAACAGGGTCCAAAATACCGTGATGATCTCTCCAGTTGCTCCCTTTCTTAAGAAGTAAAGCAAAGCATGATCTAATACATTTCTATGTAAAAAATAACAAGACTTGGTTGGTAGTAGGGGAAATACTTTTTTTTATGACGAAAAGGTAATTAAGACAATTCTTTCCCTTGAACATGGCCTCTAAACTGTCTAGTATACAGGGAAATTACTTTTTTTTTTTTAGCAAAACTGCTCAATACATCATCACAACTATTACTCGGCAGCTGAGATGGCTATTGGGGCAGCACTGAATAAACGACAGCTCCCACCTCTACTTTACAATTGTGAAGTGTTGTCTGCAAATGACACGATTTTGCAAGATCAGTCATCTCTACCCTACTGGTTCATGTGCTGTCAGAGTAATGGCTCTGACATTCTCAATATTGTTAGCAATAACGCTCCATTGACAAAAAGCAAAGAATGAGGGCACACGCAGCCTCAGGTTTGATAATATTTGCGTTTTTGCCCTTCGCAACATGACATGTGATGTGTATGCTTCTGTGTGTTGCCCTTTCTATGAACAAGTGCTTTGGGGGAGCTTACATAATCTTCTGCATGACCGGGTAGGCACCAGTAAAGCCAGCTTCCTTGTTCCTTCATGTCAATCAAACCAACCTGAAATTCGAATTAGATTAGCTCTGTGATTGAAATTATACTTTGCTATTGTAAAATTAAAAAAAAAAGAAAGTTTAAAACTAGATCTTAGTTCTGCCACAACATTTCCTGTAGGAAGAGACACATGGGTAAGAAAGCATCTGCAATGCAAATTTCGTAGTTCTGTTATCTTCCTACTTGACTTCATTTTAATTGCTTATGATGTTTTTGTAAACTTTCGGCATCTGAAACTCAAAGAAAAGGTAAAAATTTAGACTTTTTTTTTAATGTCTCAGTACTCAGAAGAGGAATGGCTTTTTCCTAACAGTTTTTGACTCTGGAGAGCACAGTGGGTTGAAATCTAAGCAGTTTAATGTAGTAGAGCCTGTTTTCAGGTTTGAGCATCTCTGGAATTTTTCCCAGGGCTTGTAACTGGTTTTGTCATCATGTCAGAAACTGGTATCATATTTTTGGCACTGTATATGTCGTTTGGGGAGAGAGCTCCCAAGCAGAAGAAGTCACATACCACCAGAGGGTGCCAATTGCTTTCATAAGCAGCATCTCCGAAATAATCTTGTCAGACAAACGCTGCATTATTCACTGCATGGGCACGTTCAGAACATTGTGCTGGGTATTATACAGACCACCAAAAGCCTCTGGGTGACACTTCTCATGAGTATAAAGCCACGCAAGCCAAAGCATGCAGCACAGCCCTTCAGTCAAGGGCAGCGTGGCAAATGCCTCTGAGACCAATTACAGAGGCAGGATGAGGTGTATAATTCGAATGACTGCCTGCAAGAGCTATGTTAAAGCATATGATGTTCCACAGCCGGGAAACCTGTGGGTAAATGGGTGAGTAACGAGGTGCGAAGACACAGGGATATGTTAGGAGTGCTCTCCTTACAGAGCAGGCAGTGAGCTCCCAGTGTAGCATTTAAACTGTGGTGTGTGTAGAGAATTTGGTCATTGCACGTGCGGCCCTCTGCATGGGTGAAATTTTCAAAAGTGTGATGGCACAGGAGGTTTCCTTGTTACAGAGCAATGCATTTGATAAGGATATTCCCTTGCCTTTTCCTCTCTGCTACTGCAGCTGCTCCCTTCTGCAAATGCTCCCATTATAAACAGCTTTAGTGCTTCTCTGAGCCTCCAAAGCAGCCATTAGCAGAAAACACAGAGGAAGGAAGACACGTTTGTGGGTAATTGTACTGATGGAACAACTTATGAATCCCAAGCATTTTAAAGTGATAAGAATCTCTTAGAGTTCTACTGTTACAGAGTATTTAGACTGGATATAAGGAAAAAATTTTTTACCACGAGGATGGTGAAACACTAGAACAGGTTGCCCAGAGAGGCACTGGAGGCCCCATCCCTGGAAACATTCAAGACCAGGTTGGATGGGGCTCTGAGCAACCTGGTCTAGTTGAAGATGTCCCTGCTCACGGCAGGGGGGTTGGGCTAGGTGACCCCTAAAAGCCCCTTCCAACCCAAAGTATTCTAAGATTAAAGCAGTATGTATTCCAACAAATTGGATTTTTGTTTGCACAGATGTACACTGCACTGAAAGCATACGTAATACTCAAGCAGAGTTTAAAAAGCAGTGATGGTCCTACTTTGGTTTTGGTTTTTCTCTTTTTGTTGGGGGGGGGGACATGACGACCTGTAAGGGAGGTAAGAATGTCATGGATTGCCCTTGGCTGGCTATCAGGTGCCCACCTAGCTGCTCCTTTGCCCACCTACTCAACAGGACAAGCAGAAAATAGGATTGAAAAGCTCATGGGTTGACACAAAGACAGGGATATTGTTTACCAACAACTGTCACAGGCAAAACAGACTTCCCTTGGGGAAGACTAATTTAATTTATCAACATTTAAAAATAGAATGGGACAATGAGAAACAGAGACAAAAAGACCTTCACCTGTGGTCAGATCATAACAGCTCATCTCTGCTGCTCCTTCCTCCTCATATTTTTCCCCTGCTCCAGCGTGGGTCCTCCGCACTGTGGATATCTGTGTGCTTCACCACAGTCCTCTCTAGCAGCTGCAGAGGAGTCTCTGGTGCCTAGAGCACCCTCTGTCCCTCCTGCTTCTCTCACATCGGTGTCTGCAGGGTTGCTTCTCACACATTTTTCTCAGCCCTCCCTCTCAACTGCTGTGCAGCATAATTTACCCTTTCTTAAATACGTGTTCTGAGAGGTACCCCACCCGCAGCTCAGGGGTTCAGCTATGCCCTGGAGTAGGTCGGTTGGAGCCAGCTGTGACTGGCACATGGCAGCCCTGGCCCCTTCTCACAGAAACCGCCTTGCAGCCCACCAGCACCTGGGCAGCTTCAGCCACTACAAGGGATTAGGGAAAAACTAGAGAAATTAAATACGAAGATGAACAGAGACATGGAGAAAGGCTGAAGGAGGAAGAGGTATCTGTTGAGTTCACCAAGAAGCCAAGGCTTTCCTTGTTGAAGGAGGGAGCTGCAGGCTGTGTAGCAGGGCACCTGGGTCGTGCAGGACACCAGCCAAGTTGTGCTGTAGCCAGAGCTCTGGAAGAGTTTTCTAATGTAGAAGTATGGCCAACAAAAAAAAAAATTTACAGGCAGAATAATTAATGATAACCTTATTATGTCATTTTCTCTGAGGCTGTATTCCCAAAAGAAATAACAGATTTCATTTTAAGAGGGCGATGGGTTGAGAAGAAATTGGAGATTAGTTAAACCGAGGACTTCTCCATGCCTTGTGGCATCTCATCCTTGCAGAAATTTACTAGTTAGCTTTACGGTTTTGATATGAGATACTTTTGTATTTTACCTGTAAGCACATGAATAAATTTATGTGTCCACTCACATCCCATGCCAAGCCACTGCCTGACCCAAGGTCAGATGTTATTGACATCTTCCGTACTTTCCAGCAATTAGGTTTCTTCCCGGGCAACAATGATAAATCAATTAATTGTCTGGTAATTTAGTTTTAGGAAGGCTAAGAGCTTCAGGTAACCAAATGTGTCTGTGATAAATAGGAAATCTCATTCCTGGCTGTTGGGACTGTTGGTGAGCAGATCTGACCATCACCAAAACACAGCAGGGAAGGATGCTTACAGTTGCCTGCTGCAGCAAAGCATTTAAATATCACTGTTTGAACTGTGAAATTTGTCCTATTTTGAATGTGGTAGGACTTCTCACAGGCTTAAAGTTAAGCCACAATCCTCTGCTGAATCTAGGTCAAAATGATGTTAGGAAGGAGCTTGCACAACTAATGTGTTTGTACCGCATTCCCCTCTGCCTCCAGCTTCAGAAAAGGTGTCAGGTGTTTCCACGCAGCTGCCTCTGCTCAGAGCTGACCGAGCAGACAGAGGAAATACATTACAAAAGAATTGTCTGTATGTGGGGAAATGTTAACTCTTATGTCTCAAAGCATCGCAAGTGCCCATTAGCGAGGAAGTCAAGCGGTCAGTTGTTCTCAGGAGGGACAGATCAGCGTTCACTGCAGTGTTTGTGTTGCAGACCCTGACCTTGTAATGTGACCCATCCCGTAATTCCTTACCAACTCCTATCAGATCTGGAGCTCAAGTGGTCAGGAAAGTCATCAGGAAACATACAGGAGACCGGATTTGCAAAGGCAGGGAGACACCTGCTTGTCCTGCATCTCCATGTTAAGTAGTTACAGGATTCCCTCCAGAAAATTTGCATATTTGGCAACTAAAATGATGACTATTTTTTATCGATTTCAGGCTGCTTCTACTGCACATGGAAATGACTATTTTTCTACTTTTCGTTATTGTCTTTGCTATGTTCTAAGTTTGTTTCGACTGCTAGGAATGTGACAGAATGGATCAGAGAGGTTTTGGCAAGAAATTGCCTGTCTGGGTTTGCATGACATTCCTGAGGCATTGACTGCAGGCTCATTCATGTCACACAAAGCCGTATCTTTGTTTTCAGAGTCTTGGGGACAAGAAGGCCATCTGAGGAACCTGAGGGAAACTCCACAAATGATCCTTGATGTTAGTGGGGCATATAAGAGTTCATGAAGAAGATCTTTTAAGGGATGGAAAGTGATTTTAAGTAGGTCACCCATGATTTCTGACCTGACAAGTGGGTTTGAAATGTATGGAGGAGTTGCAGATTGATTTCAAGTGGTTGTCAGTTTGGTTGTGGGTGGAATTATACATGGAAAAGCATGCATCCTCCTGTGTTAATAAAACTCTTCTGGTGTTCATGAAAATGGATATTGGTTAATGGTAGTATCTGACTAAAATTTGTTATCTTATTTGCTATTTCTGATGCCTTTTTGCTATCATTAGTACAACTTAGTACAAAGATGGCGGTCAGAATAGATGATACTCGGTCTTTTCCTTCTTTATACATAATTACATTATGTTAATTCCTTAGAGACTGGGTCAGGTAAAGCCACTTGGAAGGGAGATTGTTCCTTGCATTCAGTGACTACTGATATTGCCCAAATACAGAAAACAGAAAAAAACTACCAGAGGTGCTGGGAAGAGCTGGAGGAAAGGCTGTCAGCAGTTCGAACAGCAAGACTGCAAGGCTGCTGAAAGGAGCAGGGGGAGGCCAGTTACAGTGGAGAAGGAAGGGATTTTCTAAGCTCCTTTTCTAAGCTGTACAGAGTTTGCTGCAGCTCAGAAAGTTATGGAGTGATTCAAACCAAGGCTGGAAGCAAGACTCACTGGCAAAGACATATAAGGCAATGGGTGATTCGAGCATGAACACTTTTATCCACATTATGCTTGCCCAAGTCACTTTGAATTTTCCCTGTTGAAGCTTGCTAGCTTGGTTTATAGTCTAATAAAATTGTGCTTTCAGAACTTAAAAGTCTTGGCCCTTATGGGGAGCTTTCTGTAGAAGAAGGTCTGAACAGCTGAACATCTCAGAGCTCTCACCAATTCTGGAATACATCACAGGCTCTTAGGACAATTGCTGTTTATGAACTCTGCCTATGTTTTATCTATGCAGCTTTCATTCCCACTTCCTTGTTTTCATTAAAATAGCCATAAAATTGTTCATGTTGATGTTACAGCACAACTGTCATTTACATTGTCAGTATACATCCAGTTGATACCAGTGGGTTACAGTGAGATGTTTGCATCTAAATTTTTTTTAATGTTTATCACTACTTGAAACAAAATAAGTGAAATTTATGGCAACTTGCAAAAAAACAGTCTAGTGGAATCTTATTTGTGTGTCTGAATTATTTCTTGACTTGTCTGAAAACTCCAGATAACGTTCTGTGTACGGTTACATTTACTTCTTTGTACTTGTCTTCCTTTATCAAAAAATATATATTAAATTGAAAGTTTGAAGAGCTGCAAACCAGGCATAATTTTCCAAGAACCTGAATCACAAGAAACTTTAACTCCATTTCCAAATCCATATAATCTCAACCACAAGTCGCTAGTGGATAATTACTTTCTTGTTTAATTTGTATCCCCATCTAGGTATTTAGGTAGTTCTCATGTTCTCATATTCGTGAGAAAAAATAGGTGTAATGATTAAATGTTATTATTTGACAATTATTTTTACCATTTATTTCAAAATAAAGCAATAAAATAAAACCATAAAAATTAAAGTTACATCTAGAAATTTATTAGAAAGGTTGCAGAGTTCATTTTCCTTTTATGTAGCAGTAATTTTTATTATCCAAAGGCCTTGATTTCAAGATAGGATATTTTAAAACATCAATTGCTAGAGCTGCATTATAGGTCAAATGCAAAAAATGCAGCACAAAATGTAAATATATTTATATAATTTACTCATAAATGATTCAGTGTTTAGACACCAATCTAATTTTGTTTAAGCTGTATCACTGTATGGTAGGTTACAAGATTTTGAAGTTTGAATTAAATTAATAGGCGATTTAGCTTGTGGGTGTGTTTTCCTTGTTTTTTCTCTCTGTTATTCTTCAATGTGGGGAAAAAAATTGCCTTTTGGGGGAAGAAAAAATAAAAAGGAATAGAGAAAGATCTTCCTCAGCAAATAGCTGCTCCTGAATTTCTTTCCATTTGACAGTCTACAGGTATGATGGTAAGTACCCACTTAGAGCTTCTAGCTTTCTCTTAGGTCTCTCTCCCATACTTATCATTTCGGGGGGTGGGGGGGGAAGAACGACACAGTAGTAGCCTTTAGTAAGTTAAACTAAGTTTCTTAAATATTTTCCAAGTAGAAGTGATAATAATGAAAATAAATTCTGTGAATATATGGTGCATGGGTTAATTTAATTGATGTAGTGGCTCTGTGTAGGTGAGTATGATCTGCTTTGATTGACTGTATACCAGTCTCAGGGTTGCCCAAGATTTTGAACGGGCATATGTTTTGCAAATTTCCTCTGTTGTACAGATATGGAGTGCCAGATTCTCCCAGAAAGAAAATAGCTCCAAAAAAGAGGAAGTCAGATGCCCAGATGCTTGTTTTAACTTGTGTAGAAGAAAATTTTCCCATTTGGAAAGATGAGATTTCTCATTCTTTAATACAAAAAATATGTTTCAATTAAAAGATATACAAAAATTTCCCATCCCTAGAAAGAGATGACTTCAAGAAACAGAAAGCGCTTCTGGGGACCAAACCCTCAATTAACAAGCAAAAACTCAGTACAAAACCCTCAACCAAATATAAAATAGGTGGTGGAGTTATTTCTTTGTTTTGATTTGGACTGGGGGGGGAGGGGTTTTGTCATTTTGGTGGGTTTGGGGTCTTTTTTTAATATAGAATAAAAGCCTCTAAGTTATTAAGCTGGACTAAGATGTGAGCAAAACAAAAAACACCGATGAAATGCAGTGCAAGTTACCTGATGTCACTGACTCTTTTATATGCTTAGGGGAAAAAAGAAACAAAAAATAAACTCACGTGATGTTTGAGCTGGGAGAAACATCCAGAGGAGTGGCCAACAGAAGGACCATGACACATGACAGTGGGAAATGACACAATCTTGTGCATGTGTGAGCTACCCTGAATGGCCATTGGGATTAGAAGTTCCTGTGCAGAGATTTCTTTTGACCTATTCTTCAGCTTGGTAGTAAAATTCCTGAAAACTCTCAGTCTTCAAGTACAAGGCATTTATACTGAATTCCCCACAACTGGGCTCTCAGAGTATGGACAGGGAGTTTTTAGGTGGGTGAAAACTTGATAGTGGGAAGGAGCCCTGGGTGTCTATTTCTCCAGTCATGTACAACAGGAAAGTGAAGGTCAGGGCTATTGATGGGTGGTTTTCTTAGCTACTTCTGTTTCAGTTTTTCAACTTGATGTGGTGTTTTCCCTTTATCCCTTTGCATAGATTCTGTTTGATTTAACTTACTTGTCATAGGGATGGAAGCGTTGCTGATTTGTGAGCATCCAAACTAAGAGATACAGATGTGTTTCAATGCTAAATCGTAACAAATGATTTTGTGAATGCAATTTCCAGCTATTAATGAAAGCTAAGAGACATGAGCTATAATCTCTTTCATGCTTTGAAGAGTGTACTGACATAAATATCTGGAGAGAACATACTAGTTCTGAAAAATTGCATGGTGTAGGGAGGAGGAAACATGCTTGACACTCTTGTTTTGAGCTAAGGAATAATGTTGGCAGAAAAGCAAATGGACATAATAGACCTCAGGAACCACTGGAGTAATAAGGTTGTAGATCAGCCTCCAGTAAACATTGTGCACAATACGATGGATTCTAGCTAAATTTTAGATAAAAGACGATACAACTACAAAAGTGAGGGCATAGTGCCATTAAGTCCCTGCTGTCATCAGAAAACACAGACACCTGAAATGTCTCCTAGTCTTACATGTTGAAGCTTCTTTTATTAACATTTTGAATTTTGAATTGTTAGTTTTCTGTTTAGTACCACTTGACTTCTCAGCACATGTTCTGTTCGAGTGTCTTCATTCTTTTCCAGTTTTACTTAGCAAAATAAGATATTTTCTTAAGTGAATCTTCTAAAATATATGACATTGTGTGCCATAAGAAAATGGAATTTAATACTTGGTGATCCATTGGATATGCTTGTTACTGCTTCTTCTCTACGTAATGAAATGCTTATTCTCGTCTCTTAACTGCAGTAATGTTCAGTTTTCAAGTCTCAGGCTGCATATTTTCTATGTTATGGAATATTACTTTTTTCCCTCAGTAAACCATCATATAAAGGTTTTCTTGTACTCAATATTCTCAGTGTGTTGCTGTTTCCACTGAACAAAACAGTAGGCTCTCTATCTGTAATTGTGCTGAAGAGAATGCTCTGCTATAGCACTCACCAGAGTCATGTTTTCTGTGTAATAAAGTCTCAGTGTTGGAATAGAAATTTACCCTACAAATGAGAAAGATTAATTAAAATATAAGAAGTACCAAACAGAAAAAGTTTTATTTAAAAAAAAATTAGCCATCCAAATAAATGTAGGTTATTTTGAATTGTTAAAGTTTTATATTTGTATTGCAATACCATAAATGTTTCTAAAGGGAAAGATAAAACCTCAACAGGGCTTATTATCTCATCTGCAGGTTCTATCCATTCAGATGGAGATGAAACCTCCTCTTGTAAATCAGGTTGGCTTGCAGTGGCTTTCTATCCCTACTCCAGTCCCAGCTTGAACTCCCTGTGTACTCAGAACTGTACAGAGCATTTCACTGGCGGTTCCACTAGGGCCTTGTGCAACAGCTGTACTTCTTCCCTATTCCTGCTCTGAATGTTGTGTTTGTTTTCATTCCTTTTTCTCTCCCTCTGAGCGGACCAAAGGAAATGTTCCTTGTGATTTCAGTCATTCAGAAACAAATGACAATATCTTTGTAGGTCTCTTTTGTAGATCTGTTTTCCTGAATTCAGGCTTGAAGTCTTTGAAGACTACCTCTGACAGTATGAAACTTTTCATAAGAGGAAGTTTTTGTCCTTTTATTTTACTGTTATTTTGTGTGCTCCCAGCATTTTAATTACAGTCTGGTTATTACCACTTTTCCTGTTGTTCCCCAAAATGAAATCTGTGGGAGCAAAAAATAATTGGATTCATGATAAATCTCAAAAGAAACTGAAACTGAGGCTATGATCTTTTGTTTGTTTCTTTCTGTAGACTCTTAGTCTGATAGACGGCACCTTCAGACATTAGCATTTGACTACTCTGAATACTTCTGACATTTGAAGACTTCATAAATAATCATTTAACATAATACGCCCTGGAGATTTGAACAATTCATGAATAAAACTGTATATATGTAAAAACTGAATGTACTGGTTTCGCACGTTGGCTCGGGCTTATTCTAAAACATAATTACAATGTCAACTTCAGACATGGAGACAGGTGTTATTAGCAAAAAAATATTGAAGACAAATTTTTTGGAGGAGGAAGGAAATCTGCCATTGAAGTTAAAGCGGAATTAGCTGAACTTTTTCACCCTATGTAAGGTCTGATACTCCACAAATAGTTGGGATATCTGGAAAGCTTGTGCTCTGGCAGCCTTTATCAGTTGTGCTAGACTGTGTTTTCTTCAGTTTCTTGTATCACAGAGCTAACATTTTTTTTCGTTAGTAGTATGTTAATATTTGTATGGTACAGGGTTAATGAGCCTTGTCATATAGCTGCCTTAAGTCCCATTATACTTGTGCCATTATTAAAAACATCTCTCATGATCAAAACAATTGTCTCTGAAACAGCTATAAAAAGAGGATACATTGCATATTAACAATGTCACTTTGGGAAAGATATGTTTTAATACCATATATACCAGAAGAAATAAACATTGTGCACAGAGTCTTTAATTAACACTATTGCTTTTAAGTGTTGATAATCAGGATTAATGTTGTTGGTTATCAAGTGCAATTTTTTCTGCCACAAATATAATACGGGATTTAGAAACTGAGCATTAGGGTGCTGACCTTAATTTTCCCCAGGGCAAAATAAAGCATTATGCTGACTCAGACTCCTTCCATCTTCATGGCAGAACGACATAGACATTAATTTAGGCGATTTTTTTCTGTCTTTGTGTAACTTAGTATGTAAATTTCCATTATTTGAAGTTTGTGCTGCTTTCAGATACAATATCTTAGTGTAACATTTATAATCATTGTTGAATTTTATATGCTTTGGACTAGAGGATATGAAATAAGAGAAGAGAAAAAAGGAAATAAATTGTCCATATAACTCAACAGTAATTAGGAGTTTTATTAAATTACATTGCAGTGAGCCCTTAGTAGTTTCTGAAGGCAAAAGAAGAAAGCATATAGAAGAGCCTTCTGTAAAACCACTCTAATGATGCCAACCCCTGTGTTCATGTTTCAGTCAAGCACTGTAGTATTCAGCCTATAAACTCTCACTGAAAACAGAGGGAGAGGTGTTTGTCACGGTTTAGCCTGGCTGGATGCCAGATAGTCACCAAAGCCACTCTATAACTCCACATCCTCGACTGAACAGGGGAGAAAAACTATGATGAAAGGCCCATGGGTCAAGATAAGGACAGGTAGAGATCACTCTACCTAATGATCTATCTAGAGATCACAGTTACCATCATGGGCAAAACAGACTCAGCTTGGGAAAATTAGTTTAATTTATCTCCAATCAAATTGGAGTAGGATAATGAGAAACAAAGCCAAAGAATAAAAACATCTTCCCCCCACTCCTCCGTTCTTCCTTCCAGGTTTCTCAGGCTCAACTTCACTCCCGAATTCTCTAGCTCCTCCTCCTGGGTGGCACAAAAGGATGGGGAATGGGGTTGTGGTCCGTTCATCACACATTGTCTCTGCTGCTCCTTCCTCCTCACATTCTTCCTTTGCTCCAGCATGGGGTTTCTCCCACGGGAGACAGTCCTCCCCATGAACTTCTCCAATGTGAGTCCTTCCCATGGGCTGCAGTTCTTCAAGAACTTCTCCAGTGTAGGTCCTTCCTATGGGGTGCAGTCCTTCAGGAAAAGGCTGCTCCAGAGTGGGTCCCCCACAGAGTCACAAGTCCTGCCAGAAAATCTTCTCCAGCATGGGCTCCTCTCTCTCCACAGGGCCACAGGTCCTGCCAGGACCCTACTCCAGAATGGAGTCTCCATGGGGTCACAGCCGCCTTCCGACATCCACCTGCTCTGGCATGAGGTCCTCCATAGGCTGCAAATGAATATCTGTTCCACCGTGGACCTCCATGGGCTGCAGGGGCACAGCCTGCCTCACCATGGTCTTCTCCATTAACTGCAGGAGAATCTCTGCTCCAGCGCCTGGACCACCTCCTCCCCCTCCTTCTTCACTGGGCTTGGTGTCTGCAGAGTGGTTTCTCTCACATATTCTCACTTTTTTCTCCTGCTGCAAAATCCTATTATGCAGTTTTGGAGGTTGTTTTTCCCATGCTTAAATATGTTATCACAGAGGCACTACCACAGCTGTGGATTAGCTTGGTGTTGGCCAGTGTCAGGTCCATCTTGGAGTCAGCTGTCATTGGCTCTACGGGACGTGGGGGAAGCTTCTGGCAGCTTCTCACAGAAGCCATCCCTGTAGCTCCCCCGCTACAAAACACCTACTGCACAAACCCAGTGCAGCATTACAATCTAAAAATTCTGCTTTCTTGCTTTCTACACCATTACAGATACTACCCAAAAGGATAATGGGAGCAAATCCCTGTCAGTTTTTGTAATGCACAACTTCACCCCATGTTATGGCTATTCTGTGAGCACTGAAGTGTTCGGTCATGAAAGATGCAAGCTACCAGCTACTTCATAATATCTCTCGTGAAGATATCAAGTCAAGTCTTGGTTGTTAACCATAAAAGGTGAGGGCTAACCCAACAAACTGTGATATTGTTACAATGGTGTTCTGCAAATAATCACAGATGCCAGTCTCTTGGGTTTTCTCAGTAGTCTTGAAACGAAGGGTAGCAGTGTTGTCCATTGTCTTTGTGTTGCTCCTCTAAGCTCTACAATAGTTATTTATAATTCATAAGTTAAGGAATATGAAATCACTGCCCTGGTTATTTATAGAACTGACTCTCCATTTTTGATAATAATTTTAAATTAATAATGTAAAAATCTATTGATTTTATTTATGTGTTTCATTTAATATACAGGAATACTTGTTGGGGCATTTATAGAATAGTAAAAATAACTCAAAGGGATAGACGATAGCTAATATTTAAAGCCTGCATTGAAGAGGGACTTGGATTGTTGTGATTTTAAATTATTATTATAACTTTTGATCCTCAAGGCAGGGCTACACACACACACATACGGAAGTGCTTTAAAGAAAGTATTGCACAATTTTAACACAGACCTTTTATGTTGGTGAGTTAGCATTCCCCAAACAAATTAGACCTTACGCTAAGAGATACGACAATAGAACACAATGGATGCTGTTCTTAATTCTTACAAATTTATAAGTCCTGTAGCTCTTAGTCTTTTATTTTCTTTAAATATTGAGTGTAGGAACCACTTGATCCTTGAAGAAAATCAGCACCAGATTTACTCTAAGTCAGAAAGGAGATAGACATTGCTCCATACTCTGAAAAATAAAAATTTCGGATGATTATAAACAGAAATATTTGACCTCATTTGTCGTTTGGTATGTAAGAGCGTCTATTAGCCAAAATTATTTGTCAGATTTCTTGGCTGGTTGTGATACATACACTGGAGTGCTGCGATGGATGGCTATAAACTCTTCAGAAGGGATAGGTGAGGAAAGAGAGGTGGTGCGGTGGCTCTGTATGTTAGGGACTGCTTTAACTGTGTGGAGCTCAATGATTGTGATGACCAGGGTTGAATGCTTATGCATAAAGATAAGGGGAAAAGCCAAGAAGGCAGACGATCTGCTGGGAGTCTGTTATAGACCACCCAACCAGGATGAAGAGGTAGATGAAGTTTTCTACAAGAGGCTGGCAGAAGACTCAGAATTGCTAGCCCTTGTTCTCATGGAGGACTTTAACTTACCGGACATCTGCTGGAAATATAACACAGCAGAGAGGAAACAGTCTAGGAGGTTCCTGGAGTGTGTGGAAGACAACTTCTTGATGCAGCTGGTAAGTGAGCCCACCAGGGGAGTAGCCTCGCTAGACCTGCTGTTTACTAACAGAGATGTGGTTGTTGGAGGCTGTCTTGGACTTAGTGACCATGAAATGGTAGAGTTCTCGGTTCATGGTGTAGTAAAGAGGGGGGCCAGAAAAACCAGCACATAGAATTTCAGAGGACAGACTTTGGCCTGTTCAGGACGCTGGTTAAGAGGGTCCCCTGGGAGAGAGTCCTGAAGGGGAAAGGGATCCAGGAAGGCTGGACATTCTTCAAGGAGGAAGTTTTAAAGGCACAGGAGCAGGCTGTCCTCATGTGCTGCAAGACGAAACGGTGGGGAAGACAACTGGCATGGCTGAACAGGGAGCCCTTGCTGGGATTCAGGAAAAAAAGGCAGGTCTACTACTTTTGGAAGAAAGGGCAGGCAACTCAAGAGGAGTACAGGGGTCTCGTTAGGTTGTGCAGACAAGAAACTAGAAAGGCAAAAGCCCAGCTAGAAATCAGGGTGGCCACTGTTGTAAAGGAGAACAAAAAATGTTTTTACAAATACATCAACAACAAAAAGCGCCAAGGAGAGTCTCCATCCCTTATTTGATGTGAGGGGGAATATCACCAACAAGGATGAGGAAAAGGCTGAGGTACTTAATGCCTTCTTTGCCTCAGTCTTTAATAGTCAGATTGGTTATTCCCAGGGCAGTCAGCTCCCACTGCTGAAAGATAGAGAAGGAGAGCAGAACAAACCTCCCATAATCCAGAAGCAAGCAGTTAACGACCTGCTATGCCACTGGGACTCTTACAAGCCTAAGGGGCTGGATGGGATCCACCCAAGAGTGCTGAAGGAACTGTCAGAGGAGCTGGCCAAGCCACTCTCCATCATCTATCAGCAGTCCTGGCTAACAGGGGATGTCCCAGATGGCTGGAGGATCACCAGAGTAACACCCATCTACAAGAAGGGCCCGAAGGAGGATCCTGGGAACTGCAGACCTGTCAGCCTGACCTTGGTGCCAGGCAAGATTATGGACCAGTTGATCTTGAGTGCACTCACTGGGCATGTGAAGGACAACAAGGAGATCAGGCCCAGCCAGCATGGGTTCATGAAAGGCAGGTCCTGCTTGACCACCCTGATCTCCTTCTATGACCAGGTGACCCGCCTAGTGGATGAGGGAAAGGCTGTGGATGTTGTCTACCTGGACTTTCGTAAGGTCTTTGACACTGTTCCCCACAGCATCCTTTTGAAGAAACTAGCTGCCCATGGTTTGGATGGGTGTACTCCTTGCTGGATAAAGAACTGGCTGAATGGCCGAGCACAGAGTGGTGGTGAATGGAGTTAAATCCAGTTGGCGGCCGGTCACAAGTGGTGTTCCCCAGGCCTCAGTTTTGGGTCCGGTCTTGTTTAACATCTTTAATCAATGATCTGGATGAGGGGATTGAGTGCTCCCTCAGGAAGTTTGCAGAAGGACACCAAGATGGGTGGGAGTGTTGATCTGCTTGAGGGTAGGAAGGCTCTGCAGAGGGATCTAGACAGACTGGATCAATGGGCCGAGGCCAGGTATATGAATGTCAACAAGGCCAAGTGCCGGGTTCTACACTTGGGTCATAAAATCCCCATGCAATCCTGCAGTCTTGGGGAGGAGTGGCTGGAAATTTGCCTGGCGGAAAAGGACCTTGGGGTGTTGGTTGACAGCTGGCTGAACATGAGCCAGCAGTGTGCCAGGTGTCCAAGAAGGTCAACAGCATCCTGGCTTGTATCAGGAATAATGTGGCCAGCAGAAGAAGGGAAGTGATTGTGCCCCTGTACTCAGCACTGGTGAGGCTGTACCTTGAGTACTGTGTTCACTTTTGGGCCCCTCCCTATAAGAAAGACATAGACTTGCTGGAGTGTGTTCAGAGAAGAGCAATGAGGGTAGTGAAGGGTCTGGAGACCAGGTTGAGGAGCAGCTGAGGGAACTGGGGCTGTTTAGTCTCGAGAAAAGGAGGCTGAGGGGGGATCTTCTTGCTCTCTGCAACTATCTGGAAGGAGGTTGTATTGAGGCAGGTGTTGGTCTCTTCTCCCAGGTAACTAGTAGTAGGATGAGAGGAAATGGCCTCAAGTTGCATCAGGGAGATTTAGATTAGGTATGAGGAAAACTTTCTTTACTGAAAGAGTGGTCAGACTTTGGAACAGGCTGTCCAGGGAGGTGGTTGAGTCACCATCCCTGGAGGTGTTTAAAAAATGTGTAGATTTGGCACTTTGGGACATGGTTTATCAGGCATGGTGGTGTTGGTTTGACCGTTGGACTTGATGATCTTAGATGTCTTTTCCAACCTATGATTCTAAGATTCTATGATTCTATGATCCACTGACTCATTTTCCATTGAACCTTGTGGGCTGATGTTTCATAGGAGGTAGTATAGCATTGTAAACATCATGAATGGGGTGAATCTTAAACTGTGTTGCTGTTGTAATTATGTTTTTTGAAAATCTGAAAACTTAATGAGGAGTCTTTATTGCACAAGAAATTACTGAGAGCAAATAATTTAGCTGCAAAGTGAGTGTGTTTTAAATTAAGAATTAGTATGTTGCATTTCTGTTATTTCTCAATAATTTGTATTTCCTTGTGATCTACCTTACACTCCTTGACAAATACAAATAATATCAAAATGCATTTTCTAGTACTTTTTGTGGACCAAACTCAAATTAGGGGCAATACTCCTGTATTAAACTCAGAAGAACTCTGCAGAGAAAAGAAACTCAAATGGAGGTCAATCATTTATTTGCTTCAGTACATACATACCATGTGCTTTGACATGAATTTGCAGACAGTAATGATGACTACTGATAGCCCACAATGGTGTTCTGTCCAAACTCTACTACAACAACTAGCTAAAGCTAGTCACATCTTTTTGTTTTCTGAACTCCACATAAGATGCTTTTCCTCCTTTCTTCAACAGAAATACAACCATTACAGTAAAGAAGAAGGTACTAAAAATGCTTTATCTTCAGATACCAGGGTAAGGAGGAACACATGGTTCCACTGGGCTCCTTTCTCTTTTACTGCCTGACACGGGTCTTTGTGCTGATTTTTCTGTGTGAGAGCTGAGACACTCAAATTGCTAAATGTGAATCGGAGGGGACTTTAGCGCAAAGAGTAAAACTGTACTTAAAGTAAAGTTATTTTTCATATTTAAATATCTAAGTATCTCTTGCGAGTTAGACTTCTGTCTGGGGTTTGTGTGCTTGGGGGGAAGGGTTGTTTATTTTGTGTCTTCTCAAGCAAATTTCATAATAACACGCTTATATGAGCTAGAAAACGCACTTCAAGCTTTGCTACCCTGATTCTTAGTATGGTGCAGCCAAAGGCTTTCTGGTAATCAATAAATTCCTGTAGAAGGATTCACTTAAAGTATCTTACTGATTTCTTTAGATTCATAAGGTAAAAATCTATTTCCAATTTCCTTTGCTCTGGCTAAATGACACACTGTTTGAAAGGCTTTTTAATCTTGCAGTGACTAAATGCATTATACATCATTGTCTTGGAATGCCTACCAAGGGGAAGACTTTCAGTATCTTGTTTTTAAACAGTGTGAAGTAGAGAATTTTGATACTTCTGATACTTATGAGAGAAGCAAACAAAATATTTCCATTTCTAACTGCACTCATTCTGCATGTTTTGGTCTTTATGAGCTCTGTTAATATTATGGGTAAGACAATATTTTCCCATCAGGAGTGTTGGTAATAAAAAATCTGATTTCATCCTTTCTTATTTATATTGCAGTAATAACACTGGATGGTTTTTTTCATTTATGTTACATTGTCTGAAGGCATTTTCACTCCAGAGGTAGATTCTTGAATCAATTCTAGGGTAGACAGACGTTAATGCAGCACCTCTGAGACCCAGGTATTTATTATGTGTACTAATACACACTGTTATGTGTACTTTTTTAGAAATCTGTTGCATCTTCAATACTGTAAATAGCAGGCCTCTTTTTTTTTTCTTTTTTTTTCCTACAGCCGGGGTTGAAAGACTCCAATATTCCAAATGTTAAACTATCAAGACAGGCAATTATGTGTTAATCAGTTTTGTCAATTCAGCCTGCTGTGGTTCTTGTATTTTGCTTGCTACCTTGTGTCCTGGGTTTGGCCAGAACAGGGTTAATTTTCACCGGACTCCAGGAAGGGGCACAGCCGGGGGGTGGGGGCTGACCCCACCTGGCCAAACAGAGCCCGGTATTCCA
>Ga0065711_1031521_pt1 | contig 29435 bp, 12 predicted proteins | sample Hoacrofraction12_FD_59098 | JGI IMG/M metagenome (GOLD analysis project Ga0065711, IMG submission 59098) | Hoatzin crop microbial communities from Cojedes, Venezuela - Epithelial fraction 12 v2 (version 2) | ecosystem: Host-associated > Birds > Digestive system > Esophagus > Crop | place... | reverse complement strand
ACCAGAACTGGACAGAGTACTCCAGATGGGGCCTCACTAGGGCAGAGTAGAGGGGGAGGAGAACCTCCCTCAACCTGCTGGCCATGCTCTTCTTGATGCATCCCATGATGGCATTGGCCTTCTTGGCAGCCAGGGCACACTGCTGGATCATGGTTAACCTGTCATCCACTAGGACACCCAGGTCCCTCTCCTCAGAGCTGCTCTCCAGCAGGTCCGCCCTGAGCCTGTACTGGTGCATGGGGTTGTTCCTCCCCAGGTGTAGGACCCTGCACTTGCCCTTGTTGAACTTCATCAGGTTCCTCTCTGCCCAACTTTCCAGCCTGTCCAGGTCTCGCTGAATGGCAGCACAGCCTTCTGGTGTATCCACCACAACTCCCAGTTTTGTGTCATCAGCAAACTTGCTGAGGCTACACTCTAACTCTTCATCCAGATCACTGATGAAGAAGTTGAATAAGACTGGGCCCAGTACTCACCCCTGGGGAACACTACTAGTTACAGGCCTCCAACTAGACTCAGCACTGCTGATGACAACCCTCTGAGCTCTGCCATTCAGCCAGTTCTCAATCCACCTCACCGATCACTGATCCAGGCCACACTTCCTGAGCTTGCTTATGAGGATGTTATAGGAGACTATTGTTTGAACATATTGACATATTGACTATGTTATTTGCCTAATAATGGCAGAAATGTTTCAATGTAAGGCACTATAGAACCATAGAACAGAATCATAGAAAGGTTTGGGTTGGAAGGGACCTTAATGCTTATCTGGTTCCAACCCCCCTGCCATGGGAAGGGACACCTTCCACTAGACCAGGTTGCTCAAAGCCCCATCGAACCTGGCCTTCAACACTTCCAGGGAGGGAGCATCTACAACTTCCTTGGGCAATCTGTTCCAATGCCTCACCACTCTCATCATGAAGAAGTTTTTTCTTATATCTAACGTAAATCTACCCTTTTCTAGTTTATAATCATTACCGCTTGTCCTATCATCATTAAAAAAAAATCACGTAATCAAAGTATTATGTAAATCTTCATTCAGCTTTTTAAAATTCCTTTGGGGATAGTAGGGGCTGAATGTAGAAACCTTTGTAGCAAGGAGAAGTGTTCCTTCTGCATTTGAATATCTACATACAGCTCAGTAGTGAAGAAATAAAACAAAATAAAAATAAGTTAATCTCCAAATAATGTAAAATGGACCTTGAAACCAGTGCAAGAAAATGAAATGAAAAAATACTGGGAAAATATCCATTCTGTTTTCTTCCTGTGCTGGCTGCAGGTGGCAAGGTGGTGCTAGTGATGGGGGCTGCAGGGGCCAGAGAGGAGAGGGGGCTGTGAGGAGAGGCCGTAACTGTCCTGTGCCAAACACAGTCTGTTCCTTCTGTCTGCAGCCATCCCACCGCAGGACACAGCTGAGCCCTGCAGGCAGGATGGTGACACCTCAGGGGAAGTGTGTTTAAGAAAGGATGGAAAATGATGGAGAAGGAGGATGGAAAAGAAGGGTGAGTAACTGCAGTATGAACACTGAGGTGAAAGAATGGAGGAGGAGGAGGCGCTTCACAGCAGAGCAGATAACCCCTGCAGCCTGTGGAGGACCCGCACTGGAGCAGGGGAGAAGTGTGAGGAGGAAGGAGCAGCAAAGAGGAGCTGTTATGGGCTGACCAGAACTTCCAGTTCCCCATCCCCCTGTGCTGCTCACGGCAGGGGAGGACAGGAGTCAGAAGTGAAGGAGTGAAGCTGAACATGGGAAAAGGGTGGTAGGAGAGGTATCGTTGTTTGTTTGTTTCCCGGTACCCAAATTAGTAATTTAATACATATTTAGTATTATTATATATTTAATAATAATAATACTATAATTATAATTAAAGTTCTTTTTCTCCAAGTTGGGTCCTTTCTGCCCACTGAATTTAACTTCGATAAGACAGTTCACAATTCAAAGGTTTAGATTCCATACAGACACTTGCATACTGAGGTTATTAGTTTCTGTTTGGTTTAAGAACAAAGCCATATCTTCAAGAAAGGCTTACGACCTTCATTTGGAAGGTGAATGCATCACTTTCTCTGACGGCATTTTAATGATTAAACACCTTCATTACTGTAACCATTTGCAGTATAAATACCCAACAAGCCATTGATACCACCTCCTACAAGAATCTGAAAAATACACAAGCATGGATTCAGGGGCTGGCCCACTTGGAAAGAGGAAAAATGATTCCCTGTTGTCACAAAATCAAAAACTCATGGTCATCTAATCTCAGTTTCAGGAAAAATAAGCTTAATTCATACTATTATATTTATCTATACATATGCTGCTTTAGTAATTTATTTGTCAAATTGTAGTTATCCTAGATCAAGATGAAATCAAGCCCAAAAATCTTTATCTGAAATTTTGGGTAATGATGGTGTTGGTAGTTGTGTACTAAGCGTGGATAGTGACTAATACTTGGTCTGAATGATCCAGACATATAGAAGCACAAATTGCCAAAATTTTACCAAAATTTCTTTACAACTAATTTTTGCATGGTATTATTAGATCTTACCTTGGTGCCACATTAGAAGAAATGTCTGGGTAATACAAATATGCAATCTTCAAGGAACGTAGCCATTGCACTGTACTTGTTTTTTAGTATTAGTGTGTTTTAAACAAGGTCAAGTATTACAGAGTTTTGTATTTCTTTACCATTGGCACTAAATAGCTACCAGGATAGGAAAGAATGGCAGATAAGAAAAAATTAAGTCCAGCATCTCTAAGAATTGTAAAAGGTGATGCTATACTAAGCATAAATATATAAGTTGCTAAAAACTTACACAATCATTAAAAAAGTTAGTAGCAAGGAATATTCTTTTCAAGTCTTTCCTCTCTTCTTTCTTCTACTTCGTATTATTTTAAAAAACAGTACTTGGAGGTATATATTCCCTTTGTGTAGCTTCTCTATTTTAACCTATGACAACAGAATTTAGGAAAACTGTGTATCCTAGAAAAAAGCATCAAAGGTTATGCTAAGGCTAGTTTTATTGTACTCACATTTGGCAACAGATGTCTTAAGATCAAGCTATGACTTATCAACAGAGAAAATGTTGAAAAGTTCAGTCTTGAAAGACATTCCCCATGTCCCCAACATCTTCTACTTCATTAATAAAACACCAAAATGTTGATAGGATATTCTGAATGGTAATGCTGTGACGAGTGGGACCTGTTGCCCATTCCAAAAAGCCCCAAGTAACGGTGTTTCTAATTAGGTCTGTAGCAAAGTGTAGCACACAAATTTTACACTTCTTACAGCTGTGTAAAGTGCTTTGAATGTCACAGAGACATACATCACAGGATAGTTTTGTTGTTTTGCAGGTAGCTTCAAGGTAACCTCTTGCTTCAGTCTGAGATAGCTGAGATCCTTCTTAGTGTTTGCCTTTGAAGACACCACATTAGTGTTAAGGAAGCATAAAATACTGCATGGTGAGTCTTAAACAGCACTATTTGTGTGAGAGTAGATGCATAATGGTCAGCTAATGATTCTAGTGTGTCTATATGTTTCATAAACCAAACTGAGGTTTATATTTAGGCTCTGCATTTAGTCACCAGATATCCTGGGCTGTAATTTCAATTACTCTGTGATCATTTGTATTCTCTTAGTGCCTCTGGTCTCCACTCAGGAGACGGCAGCGGTATTTCTGTAAGCACTGTATGCCTGTGTGGCAACGGGTGACGGCTCTTGTCTGAAGAGGTTCCTTGTTTAAGGAGGGACCGTTCTGTTCTGTTGACAATGAATAATGGCATATAGGAGATGAAAGGGAACATTGCCTTCTCAGGCTTAGTGTTAGCTGAGATTTTAATTGTTCTCATCTTCTGTGTTATCAATTATAATGTCCCTTTCTCTGCTCCGGGGTTCAACAAACTAAAAGTTTTATTGTGAAGCCTGATATTCCCCAGTAAGAAATATATAATCGGATACTTAAAAACAGCATAAAAGAATATTTTGAACTTTTAGTCTGAAATATGGAGTAACATCTGCTTTCACTGCCCATAGCAGGGCTCAATAACCTTCCTAATTGACTACCACCTGAGCGGAACAATGGGGAGCAATTACAGGTTTTATATAATATTTCAAAATGACTCAGGTTAATTAGAATACACCATATATTTATGGCTGCCTTCATATTTACTCTGTCAGGAATTCTTTGCGCTGCTTTCTGTTTAGTATGATTCGCGTTTGTATTTCGTGTTAGGAAGACTTTTCACAAAGAGAAGTATTGGGCAGTTCTAGTACTTAGGCCAGACTTGGTACCTGGATGAGAAATTTCAGCACAGTTATCTACCTGATTTTTTTGTTCACACCTTGAAAGCTTCTGTCAGCTGCTTCAGAGAGGACTTTGGGATACTCTAAGGCACAGGAAAATATTCAAAACAAAATGCAAACTCTAGCAGAATTATTAATGTTTCTAAGTGCTATTTGATAGCAAATGAAAAGCTTATCTTCATTTCACAAGTGCAAAGTGCAAATGCATCAATAGCAGTGACATTTACAATTCAACCCATAGCACTAGTGTATTCAAAATCTTGTGGAAGAGTGCGTATTCCTGGCTGCATTCATAACACTGTTCATATTTATGGCTGTATTTTCATTCTTAGGAGTCAAAGAGAACTGCCTACACCTTCTTCAAATTTTTGACCTTCATTTGAAGATGCTGAAATGATCTTTCTGATTGTCATTTGTTTTTCTTCAGGGAAAACAAAAAATATTTTGAGAATGGAACACGACATGGAGTGATTTGTTTGTTTGTTGGTTTGTTTTGTGTTTTTTTCTTTTCTCCTCCTAAGAGTTTACCCCTTTGATACCTGGAAAGAAATGGGCTTCTCTCTACTCTGAGTCAAGCAAGAATGGTTATAATTCATGAATGTTATAAACCTTCTCTCATCTGACTTTTTATATATTATGTCTGCTTGTGGATCCATACGCAATCTTGGGCTGCCTGCTCTTCTGTGCGGGATCCATGGAAGGAAGCCAAGCTTTGTAACCTGGAGTTCGCATATCAAATCTGAATCTTCCAAAGCTTTTCATGGTCAGTGAAGGAACACAGAATCAGATATACTATTGTTTTGCTTTGCTTCAGTACAGCAATTCCTGAGTTGTTCTCTTTAGTTTAGGCTGAATCAGGATCTCTGTGTGTTTTGGCAGATTTATTCAAACTATCAGCTTTACAGATATTCCATGACAGATTATACCTCTTAACTTCCAGTTTATAAACATGGTAGCACAAAACTATTTTCAGTGTCATCTGTAAATATAGATAGATCATGCTTTCCATGAAGATACATTATGAGGTTACAGTCAAACTGTCTATTGTTAACATGACATAAAAATTCCTTTCATGGATGTGTTCTGGGAAAAGAGAAAAAGAGGGTGTGAAACATATGTGTGTATTCCATACTGAAGTTGTTGGGAACAGAAACACTCGAGCCTATTTACTGAGACTTCTTGTTCCTATTGAGATTACTTTATTTTTTTTTTTCTGAATCACTGTGAAATCTGCATTTGTCTTCCCAAGTATTTCAGACACATCCTGTAGATACAGATAGTTAAGAGCCAACCGCTGGTTGGTTTCCCTCAGTGCTTTCCACCGGTTTGTTTTTGTTTATGATGTGTTGTTTGCTTCATTTCTGTGATACATTTGTGCAGTCTTATTTAGCCTTCAGATCATCAAGCTATTGGAGCATCAGTGCACACGGCATGAAAAGAAATGAGTCATTCACCCATTCCCAATCTTTTGTTTCCTCAGCTGAGTGAAGGGTTCAATAAATTACTATGGTTCATAATGACTATAAAAGTTAAACACTATTTTTATCTATTCAGCTGTGTTTTAAATACAGCATTGGGATCTATCATTCTGTCATGGAGAGAGGCTCTGGAAGCATTTGACAACTTATAATCTTTCCTCCTTCACATATTCATGAGAGAGTAAGATTATGCATGCAAGTAACAACTTTACACATTAATTATTGAGTCAGATATCAGGAAGACCATAACTTCATGAAAGACAATGCACAGAAATACTTTGATTTGAAGAAAAGATAAAGCTCAAGGGCAGAAATCCTGGGGTTTGAATAACAGCAGATAATTTCCTGTCCTTCCTCTATCCCTTATCTAAGTTTCAGGCTAGAATATCTATGTTATGAAAAGTCCTGAAGGAAGAACAGAAGTGAGCAGCAGGAGATACAGCTGTTCGTTGGGCTTGTTAATGGGTTTGGTTAATGCCTGATTGGCACCTGTTACAGGTGCTGTAATGAGATCCATCTCTCAGTGAATCAGTTGTGTTTCTTAGCATGGTGCAAAGAGTCAGCAGGGCCATGGCCTTATAACTTTCTACACTTTGATGTATTACTTTCTGCCTGGAAAGAAGATGGAGCCAGCCAGTTGCCTTGCCTGGAACATGCAGCATGAATGGTGGGCTTCTAGTACATCCTTCTCCCCCTTTTATTGCCTGCTTGTTTGCCTTAATTAATCAGTGCACCCATCTCAATACATCAAACAGCACTGGGGTCACCGCTTTATTTGTTCAATAGCTGTTGGTAATTCAGGCTACTAACTCCTAGTAATTCAAATGGTTGTATTTTGAAAGCCCCTACACTCATTCTTGGACTATTAGTGCTTTTATGATGCTAGCAATTATAATTCATCCTGGTATTATACAGGAAAAATTCACTGAAGGGATTTGTTTGAAAGACAGGGAGAGAAAAATCCTTCTACTGCCTTTTCATCCACACACTGTAACATAGAAACAATGCTTGGCAGGAGTTAACCCATGATCTTGAATAATCTTTCACAGATTAAAAAATGGAGGCACACTGAGAAATTCTTTTCATTGAAGTGACATTTGGATATGGATCTTCCCACAGCCCTTTTTTTTCTGATAATATGGACTGGATATGAAATGAATTTAGTGCAGAATGAGACATGGCAGTTGTCTTTAACCTGCAAACTCTCATGATAAGTCTCTCATGAGACTAGAGCCCCCGTGGTTTAAGATCATAAATATTCCATTTCTAGGAATTTTAAGTTTTTCTGTATATAACATGTGATATGAACAAAGCAGTTACAGTTATCTACATGCATGTAAGTGAATGAACACAGTAGCAATGACACTTGGCACTGTTGCATAATTTGTCCTGTGTTCAGCCATAGTATACCCTGCTATACAAAAGGGACCCAGGTAAGGGGATCTGAGTTTTGTGGTTTGGAATTGCCAGGATTTTGTACTTTTAAGACTTTATCCTACTGTCACACTTGTTTTGTCAGAAACTGTATTAATACCTTCTAGAATACACTTAATTATTTGTATTTTATTTTATTAGGTGTGCATTGATGTGTTTTGAACCTCTCTTGGTACAAAACAGATATCCTTAATAGACTTATACTGACTTTTTATGTTTCTTCATAGTTGTAGACATGAAATGATGCTATTTGGAGACCTTTGTTATACATCTGAGTTACTCTCAGCAAAGCACAGAAAAATGCATTGTTTGAAAGATATAAAGCAACCTATATTTAAAACTCCAGACATCTCTACAGGTTGAGGTTGTTTCACACCTGTCTTCAATTCATGTCATTTCCTTTAGTTAAATGTATTTTCATTGCAGACTGCCCTATTTATGACCACCTTCTATTAGAAGTCCTCTTAAATTCTCAGCTTAGCTTTGCATTCAAGTTGTAGATCTGCTTTTCAGACTTGCTGCCTTCCTTTGTTAAACACCTTAAGGCTGTTTGTCCTCTTAAATGTCTTTGAATAACCATTTTCGGTGTTTGGAATTCATTCCAACCTATGTATGCTCTTATGCAACATCCCCACCATATCCAGGTGCCTTTCAGTTGCCTGGTAAGGAAGAGTGCTAGCACCTGAGGTTTGCTCTTTTTCTCATCCTTTTCCAATGGAAGGGTGTTTTGTTTTGAGGAAGTGAATTGCTGATTTACGTTAGGAGACATTGAAAAAGAACTACACGTTATCCTCAGAGCAGAGAATGGTAATGTTTGTGGCAGTCTTCATGCTCTGTAAATTTTTGTTTTCCAATTGCAGACCTGCTCCTGAGAATCTCATTGCAGCGTAGATCAGATTTTTGTTTGTTTGTTTGTTATGGATATAAAATAACTTTATGAGTAATCTGGATTTGAGATCTTACTGTAGATCTTGTACTAGAGCTTAAGACAAACCATCAGTTTTTCTAGTCAGCACTACTGACTGACTCAAAGATAAGAACACTGAATATTTTTTTGGCAAGCTGTTTGCTCCTTTAATCAAAGAAAACAGGAAAATAAGTGGAAATTTATTGTTAGATCATTTAGGAAGATTAATCCTGTCATAGTTTTTTTTAAAAAACTGACGCATTTCTGATGGGATGTCTTCAACACATTTATCTTCCCTAGGAAATACATTTACAATAGATGTGGAGCCCAGTTTTGATAGTCTAAGACTGAAAAGCCGAGTACTTCTTTCTGCTTTAATGAAAGTCACTTCATTTATAACTCTAAAGTTCTTTTTGAGGACCCAGCAGGGCAAGAAAAGTGAGTTACTTCAAGTGTGTCCTTTATAGAAATTTGCAATCTATAACTGTTTTAAAGGTAGCTGGCAAAAGCACACTTTTAATAATTAATTTCTGTGTTACTTAGAAGTCAGTAAAATATGTTGCTGTATTGATTCTTGTCCTAATTTATGTATTTAGAAAAAGCATAATCTATTCTTCAAAAATAGTATACAGACTTTGCAAAACAGATATGCAACTTCATTTTCAAAGGAGTGCAGGGTGGAGATGTTGGGTTCTATAAAATATTCTATTTCCCAACTTGTTTCGGGTTTTTTTTGTGAATTGGAAGGTATGGAGTGTAAATGCATATTGTGCATTTCCACCACAAGTTTTTGGGAAACTTATATTTGTTTTTCAAAAAAAATCTCAATGATTTCTCATTAATCAATGAAATTTTTTTTTTCTTTGCCTCCTACAGGGGAAGCATTGCAATAATTTGTGTTAAAAATCTATGATTTTTCTGGGTACTTGAAACCCATCAACTTCCTGGTGCCATAGTAGATCAGAGGAGGAAAACGACTAAGATGAAAAAAAATTTTTTTACTGTGAGGGTGGCCACACACTGGAAGAACTTGCCTAGACGTCTTATGTAGTCTCCATCTTTGGAATCATTCAAAACCCAACTGGACACAGTCCTGGGCAGCCCGCTGTAGACCACCTTGTGCTGAGCAGAAGGATTGGACCAGATGATCTCCAGGGGTGCCTTCCCACATCAACTATACTGTGATCCCCTTCGATTACACTGTTACTCACATTAGCTGAAAAGACTTTCCCACAAGGACAAATAGATCTGTTGAATTTTGCAGCATCTCTTCATGGCAACAGTTTGATTTTCCCATCAGTACAAATGAATTAATTTCAATTAAAGATAATGTGTTGCAGTCTCTGAGGAGTAGGAGACAGCAGTACTAGACACTTAGTCCATCTCTTTGTTAATTTGAGATGGTGTGTTTTCATGGCACTAGGCTAACACCTGAGAGTAGCATTGTCCATATATTCTAGTGAAAAGTCAAATCTAGGGGACTCCTCAGTGTTTGTATCTCTCTGGTTTATATACCTGTTCAGATATTGCTGTTAATTTATGTCATGCTGCATTACCTTTTTTTCTTGCGTAACAAATACACTAGAATTGGAGGCTCACTTGTCACTTAACTACTCAGTAACTCGTTTGCTTGCAGCAGGCAATCCCTGTGACTGCCTGGGCTTCTCTGGGAAGAGAGCATTGACAGGAAGAGGAGAGCTGAGGGGGGCAGTTTGGACAGCTGCTCTTCTGGGTTTCAGGGTCTGCAAGAATACATCCCTTGTTGGCTAGTTCAGGGTTTGCTTCAGCCTTTGTGCTAACTAGTGTGGTTCTCCTTTACTGTGATATTTAAAGCCACAGGCATCCTTAGAATTGAGTTTATTTTCATTAAAAATCTATCTGCAGGAGACAGATATATGAGCTTCCACACAGCCTGAGTTCCAGCCACATCTCCCTTAGTTGCCATGGATGATATCTAATCAAGGGCTTAATAAGATTCTTCAGACAAATAGATCATTTCATTAGGAACACAGTCCGTGGATCAGCTCAAAACTTTAGCTTTGCTAAGAGTTTGTCCACTGGGTCTTCTACAGAAAGTCCCAAGTTTGTGTTTCGTAGTATGTTAGCCACGCAAGAACTAGCTCTAGATGTGAAACCACATTAGCTCAGCAGCATGCTTGAGTTGTTAAACTCTGTCAAAAATCTGTATTCATGCTGATAACTTGAGTTCTGGATTCAGCCTTGTTTGGAAAGACTATACAAACTGATCCTTAAAGGTTTTGCCTCTTTCCTAGCAGAAGAGCAGGGAGAAAGCTGACGTGTAATCCCTTACCCGTTAATAGAGAGGCCACCAGGGGCTTGTTCTGTGTTTGTTTTTTGGGTGGACTTGTTGAAAATGACATGAGACAGAATTCCACTGTTTGACTTGTGAATGCCTTTCATGCTGCCGCAGACCTGTGTGCATGTTGCAAACTAGACTGTACCTGCCATTCCAAATTTTCCTGAATCAGGAAGTGATTTTAATCTGACTTTGGGGTGGTGGTGGGGGGTTATTTTACCTAGAATTATATCAGTCTTCAGTGTCATGATAAGTCATGTGATCATGTGATTTTGGTACAGCTTCCTGTGAAATCTCAGCATTTGTTAGTGTTTGCCTTGAAGAAACTCTGGCGTGCATGTGTGGGGTCTTGCATGGGTTTCGTGTATAGAAGACACCTATGTCAATCTGTATCATAGTTTTTCAGGTAAAGGTCTTTTGGGCGAAAAAAGCCCACAAAAATAATTGTATTTGCAGCAGAAAAATGTTGCACTTGGCATGTCTTTTGCTTTGTTTGGTTTTGTATGCTGATTTTATTGGTCTTCTGAACACTGAGCCTCTGCTTAGTAGTGGTGGCTTTTCTAGGTTAGGCCTAGATTGTCTTTCGGGTCGATACTAAAAACGAGGGGGTTTTGCTTGTATTATTTTGTGTGTATTTCATATACTGTATGAGCTGTTTGGTTTGTAGATAGTTTTCACTTGTGTAGTGAAACTTCTTGGGAAAAAACATTTCTTTTTCATTAATTGCACCTATAAATAAAGCAGTGGAGGAGCGGATAGAGATGGGTGTAATGTTTCCTGTTGTGATCTTTTTGAGACAGGATAGATGAATGACTCATTCATTTAAGCAGCAGTGCTGATAATGAAGCCTTAAAGGAAAAATATTAAATTCTGTCTATGTGATCTGCCTGTGCTCAGGCTCCTCATCCTGAGGGCGACAATTCCAGGCTCTCCAGGTCTACTGCCACGCAGCCCGCTCCGGCAGTCGCCTGTTGCTGTTCTACCCGCTGACCCCTTTTCACGTCACAGCTTCTGAAAGCCAAACTCTTACTGCACAAGGTGGAGAGACCTGACATCTCCGGCAGCGATGCTGAGATGCAATGCAGTCTCACTGCTGGGGAGGCGGCAGCACTGCTGCTCCTGGGGAGGAAGCAAAGAGTGACTGACTCTTTAAAATAAATGCTTCATTTCTGTGAGTGTGCGCGTATCTGAGTTTTGACGTGTTTTGCATGCTACTGATGTTAGAGTACATGTGGTTGCTGCTTATTTTCAGCTCATGTCTCCACTGCTCTTTTTCCTCTCACAACTGAGTATCAGTTTCTGCCCTTGTCTGATCTACAGTTACTGCCCCCCATAACTTATGCCTCCCACTTTTTCTCACCGAAAAAATAATGAGTTCTGCTGATTAGTTTCCTTATTTCTTCCCACTCCCTCAGCACCAAACCTCACTAGCCTCCCCACTCCAGGAGGGGGAAATCAAAATAGCAACAAAATTACTAATTCTTCTGTGGCAGCCTTTTATTTGCTGCTGTCAGTGCTCTGCCGTAACTCAGGTTCCCGGGGAGAAGGGTTAAAATCCTAGCAGTTGCTGGGACCTTACATCTTCCTGCACAGGAATTTAATAACACACCAGTTTTTCAGTTGCATGGAACTACCGAGAGGAGGCTTAAATACAATTTTCTTATGACTGTATGAGCAAAGAGGAGCCAATACACTTTTTAATGAAATAAATGTTGTTTAGTTCATTATTGCTTGCTGTTAAAAACAAAAAAAGCAAAGAAAAACAAAACCTATATTAGCTTAAATAGTAGATCTGCAGAATTAATTGCTTTTTAAGCACAGCATTAAACTGTTGCTTGTACTTTTCTGAGCAATTTGTGGTACTTTTTCTTTAAAACAGCAATAAAATTAAATCCCACATTCATGCTGTGTTTAAGGCGATTTTGACAAATTTAAACTGGTAATACTAGGCCTATTTTGTTTCTCTAATAAGATGTTTATGGTGAGTGTGGCGTGCTCCATCTAGGCCTGATTTCCAGCTGAAATCAGGTATGACAGAGCTTGCCAAACCCATTGTGTTCAATCTGGTTAGCAGTAATTGTTTTTATTTTTTTTTCTTCTTTGCTAAACAGAACTCTGACATTTCCTGGAAAAGGCCTGGGATGAATTTTTAATAGTCTGTAAAAATCCATATAAGCAAACATGGCTTTAGCATTAATTCATGCCATGCTAAAATCAGAGGTGGCATCCTAGTGCTGGAACAATGTTTTTCACCACTGGGATTTGCCTCCTGTCTTCTCTCTCTTACCTGTTTAAAGTGAAAGCCATGAACAACAAATGTTACTTTACGTTTGCTGCAAAGATGCCTGGTTGGTCTCCAGTGCTTGTGGTGGATATACAGGTCCAAGCTTGACAGCTGAGTTTGGCTCCGGGGGCAGCTGCTTTCCAGTGAGGCTGGATCCTGCTGCTGTCAAATGGTGCCCTGCAGCTCAGGGCTCAGTAGGACCCACGACTACCTTCTGCCCCAAGCATGGCAATGCCTCTGTGAGCAGCAGAGCTGATTGACTTAGAAGCACCAAGCTCCTGCGGGCCATCACCTCTCATGGAAACCAAGAGCTGCCAGATCTTGTGGCTCCTTTGAGTGCTGCAGGAGCCCAGGGCTGGGAAAGCCTGACTTTCACAGCAGCACAAGAGCTCCTGTCAGCTGCTAAAAGATATCTTACAGCTGTAAGGGGCAGTTCCCCCCACATTGTCTTTCTCCATCTGGAGATGCTCTTTGCAAATTTCCCCGTCTTGCAAGTCATAGGTTCATAGAATCATAGAATGGTTTGGGTTGGAAGGGATCTTAAAGATCATCTAGTTCCAACACCTTCCACTAGATCAGGTTTCTCAGAGCCCCATCCAACCTGGCCTTGAACACCTCCAGGGAGAGGACATACACAGCTTCTCTGGGCAACCTGTTCCAGTGCCTCACCACCCTCAGAGTAAAGAATTTCTTTCTTATATCTAGTCTAAATCTACCCTGCCACAGTTTAGAGCCCTTGTCCCTTGTCCTGTCACTCCATGCCCTTGTCAAAAGTCCCTCTCCAGCTTGCTTGTAGCCCCCTTCAGGTACTGGAAGGCTGCAATAAGGTCTCCCTGGAGCCTTCTCTTCTCCAGGCTGAACAGCCCCAACTCTCTCAGTCTTTCCTCACAGGAGAGGTGTTCCAGCCCTCGGATCATCTTTGTGGCCCTTCTCTGGACCCACTCCAACAGGTCCATGTCTTTCCTGTGCTGAGGGCTCCAGGGTTGGATGCAGGACTCCAGGTGGGGTCTAACTAGAGTGGTTGTGGGGTTGTTTTATTTTCGTAACACCAACTTGCACACTGACTGCTTTTAATATATTGGTTGCTAGTGCTCTGCTCTCGGGTGCTGTAATCCTGCTTTGTTCTTGTAGACAGGAAGCTGGATTGCTAATGATTTGCCTAAATTCAGATCCATGGTGAAACTCAGAAGGTGCAACCGTACACTGTGATCCACGATGCCCTCTCTAGTTATTACAAGTAAGCATATAGGAATGGTTGTTTTTAGTGAAAGAAAGATCTAGCCTGATTGAATAGCGAAGTGGGAACACTGTTTTTCTCCAGGTTGGCACCGGATCTCTAACTTTGCAACTACGCTTCCCATGTGTTATGACCAGCATTCAATCCTTATGAGCCATGGTGGTTCAGATGTGGCTTGGTTTTGCTGTGTAAGAGGAAAGGTGGCCATAGCAGTGATAGAAAAATTGCTCTTAGAAAATGAAAATCAGCTGGCAAAGTTTTGAACCATGGTGGTGCAGGAAATAGTATTTCTTTCTGTAGACAGCAGTCTGTAAAATGATCCATTGCGTCATAGTTCAGCAAGGTGAATGTCTTGATTAATCAGAGCTGTCTTCCTATGGAAATGGGATCTGATTATTTATTATTATGGAAAATGTGTTGGCTCTTTCCACAGATAAAGTCATTTGCTTTTAGAAGATAATACAGCTTCTCTCTCTTCACACCACTGCTTGAGCTAGCTGTTGTCTTTAATTCTCTTTTAATGCCACTTCTTTTCTACATATTTGGAAAAAAGTTCCTGAGGACACCTGGGTTTCCACTTGCTGGAGCATCTTCCTCAGAACTACTCATGATCACCCCTTTTGCATACCCTTGTATTTTTGAGATTAATCTACCTTACTTTGCTGACTGTCAGTCACAGTTTCTCCTTCCTTTGTTCTTTCTTTTGGCAGATCACCTCACTTTCTGTTTTCACATCATCCCCCACTTATTATTCTGTGAGCTGTGATACTTACCTGCCTCCCTTGTCCGTTCCTCTTTGATAAGGGAGACCTTATCACTCTCTACAACTACCTGAAAGGAGGTTGTAGTGAGGTCTCTTTTCCCAAGTAACAAGTGATAGGACGAGAGGAAATGGCTTCAAGTTGCACCAGGGGATGTTTAGACTGGGTATTAGGACAAACTCCTTCACCAAAAAGTTTGTCAAACATTGGAACAGGCTGCCCAGGGAAGTGGTTGAGTCACCATCCCTGGGAGTATTTAAAAAATGTGGCACTTCAAGACATGTTTTAGTGGTGGACTTGGGACTGTTACGTTAACAGTTGTATTGTATGATCTTAAGAGTCTTTTCCAACCTAGATCATTCTGTGATTCTGTGGTTTTCAGGCATCTTTGCTTTTCTTTTGTTCCATTTCACATCTTCTTTTCTTAATTTTTCAGAGTGTTTGGAGCACTCCAGACTTATCCTAATTTCTCTCTGTTACCAGTTCTGCTTTTGTATCGTGACTTCATGGCCAGCTGTTTCCCATTCTCCTCATCTAAGAATCTGCTGACAAGATCTTCCTGTTTGCCAGATTTGCAAGTTTTCAGTATATCTGGCCTTCCCTCTTCTCTTCTACATGTTCGTTCCCTATCAAAATTTTACCTTCATCCTCAGCTGTGGCTTTAGTCTTGGTATCTTTTCTTTGGTGGAACCTCTTAGATTACATTTCTTACACGAACTTATTCCAGAGCGTGCTTACCAATGTGTGACTAGTCATTGTAACGGTCTTCTCTTCTCTCCATGTCCCATATTCTGCTGCCTTGGCAACCACTTCATTAACTTTTCCTACTCCTACCCTTAAATGCAAAAGCACGAAAAAAGAAAGAAAAAACTCCCAACAACCTCTCCCACCTTTAAATTCACATAAAATCTCTCCTGTGTGTCTGCCTTGTTGACTTTGGCACTGGCTATTTTACCAGCGAGCTCTTGTTAATGCTAAAAAAGTACTGAAATTTACTTTTACAGGGTTTATTTCACAAGCCTGGTTTATCTGAAGGGTGGAGTTCTTTCCTTCCTCTCCACTGGAGTAATCTTGCGGAGAAGTTGCAAAGAACTACTCCTAAATCACTTGGAGTGGGTAGGGAGTTGCAAGTACCTTCCAATTTCTGTAATAGTGACTACTGTCCTTGGGAAAACTGTGTTCTCCATACATTCATTGGTGGGAAACGGGCAGTTTTATCATATCATTTGTGGGTGTGCTTAGACAAAGTATTCTGGGGGAGAAAAGGCACACAAATTGCTACAGCAGATGACTTTGATGCATTCTTTGTCTACCCAGAAAGATAAAACCACTCAGTCCAATGGCTAGGTCCAGATTCCCCTTTTTAGTTGTTCTTAGCTTGGCAGATATTTTTTTGGTAGAAACTGTTGCAGTGAATATTGCTTTTTCCTTGAAAGGATTGTTTTGTTAGCCAGCAATGTAATTTCTGATGAATTTTTAAATATTTAATAAAGCAATAGGTCTGTAGAAAGAATTCTTTGCATTGTCTTTATGTTCTTACGTGATGGCTGAGAAGACTGTCAAAGCACTACGTTGTGTAATATCTATACTTATTTCCAAAACAGAAGAGGATAGATGTTTTCAATTTAGCATAGAATTCCCTACAGTACTTATCAGGCTTTGCAGTCTTAACATTTTTTAATCAGTTGTAAAAGATCCGCTTACTCTCTGATTTATGTAATAGACCTTAGCTTTTCTATTTTTACTTCATTTGACTTCAGAATGTTTCCAAAGTTATAAAAATTTGACTTTTTGGTATACTTATTTTCATCTTAAATTTTTTCATTTATCAAAGTTGACATAATTCTCACTTTTTAAACAGTGACTTTTAAAGATAAAAAAGATTAGCTATGCCCTTAAAACAAAAGAGACACAATACTTAATATCAAGAATATTACTGATGTTTTATGTGACCATTTTTTGTCAAAATCATATTGACTGAAATATCTAAGCAACTAATGACTGGTCATGTGCTTTGAATTCTCCATCTGCTGGAGAGCTTTTAATGCTTTCAGGGGAATGTTGGAGTTTTTATTCTCTCTCCCTCACTCTTTTGAGAGAGGAATTATAGGAAAAATCATGGGTTATATAAAACTTCCCTGGCACTCCCAGAAGTTCATTTGTGGTAGTAAAGCAGCCTCTGCACTGATATGAAAAGGGCTTTCTTGGTGCCTAGTTTCCATTCAGTTTCAAGCACATCTTTGTCTCCTCACTGGTGTTTCCTCTTCTCCTTGTCCAGGGGGTGACAGTGACCAAGGGTTGAGGGTCCTCCAGACGCGTTTCCTGGCGGTCAGCATTTTCAGTGAGCTGTCCTGCTGAGAGCAGACACTGAGTAGCTGGTGGCAACGTGGGTCAGGACTGAAAGGTGGTGGTAGAGCAGGGGCAGGTGGCCGCACAGTGCGACTGCTGTGTTTTGCAGCTCCAACTTAAGCACCCAGGTAAATCTGCTGCTTGTGACTGACTGGCAAAATGAAGGTGAGTTCCAGTCAAAGCAGAGATCTTGACAGAAGCATGTATCTTATTTAGCAGTCATCCTTTGAGAAATTTGGGGCCTAATGCAGACTATAAACCTGAATTCTTGCTCTCAGAACTAGCAACAGTATTAACGTATAAGCATTTGTTTCAGTCTTAGGCTCTTCACAGTGGTTGCTTGAGTTAAGTAATTAAAATAAAATGCCTTGATTTTAGTGTTTCAGAGTACTGTTGTATTTGTCAGGAAGATTTGGAGACTGATCACGAATCCATCTTTTCTGTGGCATACATTGCGGGAATAGTGTGACCCGACTGGCAGGCTTTAATTACTTGTTGCGTGTGTTTCGGCTAGCTTGAAAACTGCTAACTGTCTTTAATTGCTGGGTTTCATTCAGGTCCTTGAAATAGGAGGCTAAGTATAAATATGTGAAGCTCATAATTATACCTGTTCTCTCTAACTCAGTCTTAACAGTGTCTTTGCATGCTCATGGGTTCTATCAAGACAGATGAGCAAAGAGGGTATTTCTTTCGTGAAGTTTAAACAAGTAACCCTGTAGGGTGATACATAGTACGTCTCGCTGGTCTCCTTTGATAACTCTTGGCTCACGGTTTTATTATTGCTATATGCTCCTCCTGAAACCTGTAAACTCAGGGTTACCCACTACAAAGAATTTACTACTGATACTTGAAATCAGAGAGTGGAAAAATGAAGGATTGTGTTGTTTTCTAAAGGTAAAGTTTTAAAAAGCTGTTGCAATCATGCCCTTAATTCCCTCATTACACATTACATACTTTTCCTCAGAGCCAATCTTTTTGAGCACCGGGAAGAAGCATTATTTCACAGATGCAGTTGCATTTGGGGCAAAGATTTTAGGAGCCATAAGGCAATGTCTTTACAACAGATTAAATAGAGAGCTTTGTAACGAGAGGCTAGTGCACAATCTGGCCAGCTGGCAGCAAAAAGGAAAAATTTGCTTACAAATGAAGAGTAAGAGCTTTTTAACTTGGAACAACTCAGTAGATGATGCAGTTGCTAGGTAATGTCTTTTGTTTCTGAAAAAGTTTTGAGGTGAAAGCTAATCAATAAGGTAGATAGAGTGTGATGTCATTTGTTGCCATGGTTTCTGAACTTAGCAGTCTGTTATCTGCAAATAATACTGATGGTTGCTATGCAGTTACATCTTTTCATATTGTTGTTTTGCCACTATGAAGCTCTCTAATCTTGGATAAAGCTTCAAAGAGCAGAGTGTCTAGGAGTTTAAATGTTGTAATAGATAGGTTTGTATTACAATCCTAAAATATCTTGAAGTTTACTACCTAATAAACAACAGGCTTCAGCAGGAAGTGAACAAGGTTAACATTTTGGTGATTAAACTTCCACAAAGCAGTTGACATTTTCTAGTAAATTAATCTGCCAATTAAATATCTCTGTGGAGTTAGTGCTATGACTCATTACATGGCAGATCATGTAAAAAAAGGGTAAGCAGTCAATCCTCTGGATAATAAGGCAGTCAAATGCATAGAGCTGTAAATGGCTCAAAAGCCATCACAGCTTCTTGAACAATGTCCTTGTGTTTCATACGTCTTTTGCTGTTGGATTGTGCCTCTTTATTATGTTTGGGGTTTGTCAGAAAATATATAATAGCAACTTATGCTAAGCATGAGACAGTTGGACAGGGTGAAGGGGAAATCGGACGTATTTTTCCTGATAGTTGTCAAGGTGAAGGAAAAGCATTCTCAGGTCAGGACCTTTAAATCAAACACAATACTTCATTTTTCATGTTCTATGGAAAAGATGTAAGTTTTACTAGAATGCCGTATATCCTTTATGTGATTTATTGGCATCTCTTTATAGTAGTTTCTCGTGATAGCTTGAGTTATTGAAAGCATTTTGGAGGGACAGAATGAAAATGAGATGAAAAGACAGAGCTCAGTGAGAGCTAGAAAGGGTAACATGGGGTGATCTGAAAGACGAGGTGATTTGTAGAAGTAGAAAATGTTCTGTACCCAGTGGCAAAACATTTTAAAGAAGGGGAGGGCCCACTGGACAAATAAGAAAGAAAAAAAAGCAGAGAGAAAAGAAGAAAAGTAGAAGGCTGATGGAAGAAAGCTGAACTATTTTTATTGGAGTGAGAGAAGAGGAGAGGGGAGGGAAGGTAGAAAAAAATCAGATGATGGCTTGCTGAATTCTTGAGTTTTTACATCTTCAGAGTGACATTTGCCATGCTATCTAGTTTTACTCTTTTTCCCCCAACGGATTCCTCCTCCTCATCTTCCATTTCCACTGTTCTCTGCCTTAACAACACATTCCTTTAGAAAGTGTTTTGCCACCTTCTTTCTTGTCTTCTTCACACATCTCTCCTCTGTGTGGTGACATTGACTATCACATTTGTTTTGAGCAGAGAAGTAATTGCTTTTGTAGTCCTACTTGTCCCCTTAATATAGCAAGCGAATAGTCAAGGGCATGCCCCCAAAGGGAGACATGAGGAAGATGTCACAAGGAAAAGCGAGGCATACAGCTAAAATCTTGCTCTTGCAAAGTAGGCAGGGGTGTTCTCAATGACTTCTCTCCTGGAATTCCTCTAGAAATTCCCTATTGGCTGCGCAGAAACACAATAGCAGTCTTCAAGAAGCGTATCCTCAAAGAACTGCTACTGAGAGGAGGCAGATGGAGGAGACATGCCGGCTTGATGATGATAGCAGATGTCAACAAGTTAACAATCTGAAAAGGAAACTAGCAGCACAGCAGTGCTTCTTACCCAAATGTTTAAAGAGAGGGAGGAGGGAAAAAAAAAAAAAGAAAAAAGAAAAGCAACATGGAAAAGAAGATACAAATCACTAGTGCTGATCAGCAAGAGCTGTAAAAGACTATCTGATGCTAAATCTGTGAAGTGGTGCTGTTGAGTGGATTTGTCGAAAGTATTTCACTATTAGGCTTCCACAAAGGAAGAGCATTTACTTCAGATGCCATATGCCGACTGTGCAATTAGGCTTCCAGTCATACACGCCGTGTGCACTAAAGTGGGGGGCAAGTCTCAGTCATTGCCAATTGCTGTTGCATAACGCTTGCTTTTACAATCCTGGATATGCAGTTGCTTGTGCTGTTGTGAGAGTTCTGTTGTTTGGGATAACATACTTCTCTTTTATTTCTCCAGGGTTTTTATCTTAGGGATATTTTTTCTGTGTTTTTTTTTTTTTTTCTCCCTTAAGGAAAAATGAGATTGACAGACATTTTTTAATACTCTTTCACATTATAAAGCAATTGAATTTTAAAAACATTAAAAGAAACATACATTTCCTGTCTGAGAAAAAGCCCACACACCTTATTATATGAAGGACAACTTGGTGCTTTGTACCAGTGAACAACTTTATAAAACATACACAGAACAGTGGAAAGTCTCAGGCAGCTTTAACAAAAGAATTTCTTAATTTGTGAATTTCTGCTGTTTTTCTTAGGACAAATTTTTATATCAACAGACATTGCACAATGCTGAGTTTAGGTGATGAGCAGACACAGGACTTTGGGTTCCTTCTCCTAAAGGAAAAGGATAAGAGAATCTGGACACAGCAAAATCCCCAGAGCCACCGTGACACTCTGTGCATTGCATATGCCTGGTGAAGCCTTCAGCCTTTCCCAGCCCCTTCACATGGGACTATGATGTTCCATGTAGTGCTGGATGGCCCAGTGGCACTGAGCACGTCACACAGGTTTGGAGTAGGTTTTGCAAGCCTGATATGGAAAGCAAAATAAAAACAGGTGTATCAACATAAGAAATTAGTGAAAGTGTCCTGGCTTTTGAAGCCACCTATGGGCCTAAGGTGAGGTAATGCAACTTGGAACAAGAAGTTATCAGCTACAGATACAAGTCTGCCAAGCGTGTGATATAGTTATATGGTAATAGGCAGTTGATTACAGTTACTTCAGCCCGGTTGATAGTGGTGAATGTAGTAGCTGATGCTGTTATCGCGGTTGAGAGATGCCTAGTAAGACTAAGGAAAATACAGATGTTTAACCCAATTATATGCCTTAGCTACTGTTGCTGCGATTTAAATAGATATCTCGGAGCTTGCTGCCAAAAGTTCGCTTCAGTGTACAAAATTATTGAAAAAAAGTAGTTCAAAAATCTGAAGTTTGGAAATTACTTTAGATTTATTAAAGCAATTTTCATTTAATTTTATGTCTGTATGATTCAGCTAAGCTCCTCTCTGGAGCTTTTATATCTTTAGTTGAGGTCTTGGGTCAGTCATGCTAAAAATAATCTCTTTTTATGAGTAGACTTAAGGCGTGTTTGTTTTCTGTGTATTGATTTAGAAACAGGAAGTTGGTTCCCAAACCAAATTTGAACAAGTAGTTGTTCTTGTGATAGTTTCAGCACATTTTTTCCTTTGTATGAGGCAATAAATGCACAATTTTATTTTTCACAATGTACTGCAGAAAAAAAAAAGTGCTTGTTGCTTGATCCTTGTGTGAAAACCCCAATTTTCACCAGAAGATCTCCACAAAATCAAGCCCCCCACCCCAAACCCCCAACAGCCTAATAGAGCAATCCCGTGCACACTGAGAAAAGAAATTCTTCACGGTTCTTGTACCTTCAGTTAAAGTACAAAACCATAGATAGTCCCATCTGATGTTTCAAATGCAGGAAAGTTGCTGTACAAGATGACTTCTCCCGGGCTGTTGACTTTCTGTCTTTCCTACAAAGACTCATGAGGTGCAGAGCACAGCAGACCCGGGGTGCCACACTACTGATGCACCTCACACGCACCTCTGCTCCTATCACTGTGCCGCTCAGCAGGGATGAACTGATGTTGGCACCTGCGATAAGGGTCACCCTGTTGTGATGAGCAGCCCAGTGCACCTTCCTCACCCCACAGCTACAGCTGAGCACTCTGTACAGAGGACAAACCACTTTCCAGGGCTCTGATGTTCTTCATTTCTCTGAGATGGTAAAATATCACTTTAGTGCAGAAAGCAGTGTTAACGTCCAGCAGGAGAATTGATTTTTTCATGCAGATGTTGAACTCCTTTTTGCTGAAGAGGTAGCACCAGCATTATTCTAGACCATCTAGCTGTTTTGTCACAAACCTTCAGACATGTTGGAACATTGGAGACAAACAGAACTGTGCTGATCCAAGTTCGTAAAGGTTTTCAGAAGAGGAAAACTTTTTTTTTCCCCAACGTAACTAGAGGTTGCAGATGAAGTTGTTCGTATGTTACAAGTAGAACATTGCTCCCACTTGCCCAAAATCCTTGTAAGAAGCTAATCCCCAGATATTCGTACTTTGTGTGAAATCAGCCAGATATTCAGGTGTTTCAAGAGGTTCCAAAGACACTTTTTGATGCTTCCAAAGGTTGCCTTTTTCTGGCATGTCATAAACCATCCAGCCAACCAGGTCCAAGAATTACCAGCATTTTAAAAGCCAGAGATATCTCCATGTACAAGACAGAATGATTTTTTTGTCTTATCAGCACAATATTTTTATATGATAAAATATTTTTTACTTGCAAAAAGCCATTCTAGTTGTGGGAAGTCTTTTCTCACTATTTCAGGAACAGGACACGCAAAACAAATTATGTGTGCCCACTGAGAAGTCTGTAGTTGTTTTCTGTTCGAGTCTATAAATTTCTCGACATTGATCAAGCTCAGCTGGATTACACTGCTTTTAATGACTCAGACTGAGCAAGGCAGGGTGAGATTGTCCACCCTATTTTTGGCGGGCACTGCATTTTGTTTGCCCATTTTGTGGTACTGTTTATTCCCTTCACTGGTCTTTTTTCCCTCCACCACTCAGTGAATTTTCCTTCTCCTTACCTGAAGCAGCTACATCCTATCTATTGCTTCCTTAAGTCACATCTGCTTCCTCCTCACCCACTACGTCCCCTGAAACTTTGCGATCTTCTGTACAAATCTTCCCATCCCCCTTCTCTGATTTGCCATTTCTTTACATTATTTTAGATCATCTGTTTCCTTTCAGCATGAAATGGGTTGTGCTGGCAGAAAGACACAGCAGCTTTACTGAATGTGCTCAGGTTGCCTGAGATGATTGCTTGATAACAAAGAAATTGCCAATTTCTGATAGGTAATGATTTCAGATATTAAGCCTGGGACAGCCGTGGGGCAGAAAAGTCCTTCCTAAAGACACATTCCCTTCTATTTATCCCTAGCCTGAAACACTGTCTTTCTGAGGTGCTGACGAAACTGGTTTGCTTTTACAGAAATCTCAGTGCAAATTGGCCCTGTATTCTTTACACATTTAAAAAAAAAAAAAATTACTTTATTTATTTGTTTTCATTTAGAAGATAAAAATTCAGCACCCTGCACAGTAAAATCCTTAAAGTTGTAGAATTATAGACAGGAAAAGCAATGAAGTACATCTTATTATATCCAGTGTTTATTTTTACATTGAAAACTATTGCTGTTTCTTCCTGATAGTTTTGCTGGCAATAACAGCATAAAAATGTTTTATTACACAAACTATCTACTTCCAGCACAGTGTTTTAAAATTAAAATTACCTGTATAAAAGAGACTTTCAGTCAGTCTATATAGGCAGCTGGAAATTGGTTTGAATGCATGCAGCTAATGGTCACTGCATTTGCATGGGAACAGGTTTAATGTAAATCTGGGCATGGTTTACTTTAGTTATGCTTTCATAGATGTTGGACAAGAGGAATGAAAAAATGCTATAGAGTCAGTTATCTCAGTTATGTAACAAACTTATGTGTTTTAATGAGATGTGGCACTTCAATTCCTCTTAAAAACAAAAAACCCACCCTAAGCTGATCTGTTTTCAGTCCTCAAGTAATAACAATTGCCAATAAAAAGCTAATACTCCTATTGACATCAATGGGAGGAAAGAGTACGAGGAAATATTAAGATTGTAGACAAATAAACGTCTTCCATAATTATTCTGGGTTTGGAATTTGGCATTGCAGTAAGCAGGTTAAGCTTTTCAGTGCTAATAGCTACTACAACCTCCATCACAAAGCTGCCTTCATCAGATGATATTTCTCGTCCCTGTTTATTGAGGAGGAGAGGAAGCCACTTGCTGTGAAATGTCAGAGGTGAACTTGTTTCTTTTTACTCATGAAGTGTAGCTCGTGCACAGACAGTTGAGAAGGTGCAGAATATTATAGTCCTTCTATGTTTAATTGTTTCCGTATGCCCTGGAGTTTAAAGAGAATTTAGGATGTGTTTAGCAGTAGCTTTCCGTCTATAATCAGGTTGCTATGGTAAACCTAGTATTCTAGACAAAGAAAGAGTATGTTTAGTAAAGTGCTGATCCCTTTTCAGTATAATGTGAGCTTCAAATTACTTTTGAGCAATTGAATTCGTATGGTAAGTATTTTATCACAATAACTAAGAGAAGAAGGTCACAGAATAAGGAGTGGCTTCTGTTATTTCAGTAGCAGATACATCTGACAAAGTAGTAGTATGGCTGAAGAAAGCTTACCCTGCAAATCTTATATCCTGGTTTTCCTAGGGAAGCAACGTGAAATTTCTTGTTACAAAGTGTTATTAACTTTTGTGTTTATCTATATGGTGATAAACTGAGTTCTTGAAGTTTACATTTGCTATATCTTCTGTAGTTAGCTCTTCAGAAGCAAAAGGACTTTAATTCTCAGTTGAATTATCTCCACAGAGTGAGACCACTTTCCATAATCTAACAAAAATCTCAGTACTTTTGGATGTAAAATGCTCTTTTTAAGCCAGGACAAAGTTGCAATTATTTAGTACCACCACTAAAGTCACTTTTCATATTCCTAGTGCTGATTTTGTCACATTTGTAAAATAAAAGGAATGATAAGCTAATAATTTTAGTATCAATTTCAGCAGCGGTATACTAAACTACTATAACTATCTTTGTATATTTAAAAGTAAAGAAATAGCTCAGAGAAATCCTTTTCCGGAGGACTTACTGGCTGAAGTTTCTGTCCACTTTCAAGACACTTTCAGTTCTGCTGAGGTCCGCAGTCAGATGATCTCAATCATTCCCACCTATAGGTGGGAGCCAGCCATAATAAAATGCGAGGCACTGATATCAACAAGGAATGTGGGGTTTTTGAATATCTGTGTTAGTGTTTTATTCATTAGCTAAGACCAGAAGATTGAGAAAGTAGGGCCTAAATTCCCTTTGTGCTTGATTTTGAGAGGGCAACCTGAGCTTATATCTCTTACATGACAAAAATATGCCCTATCTGCCTAGGGATGGGATATTCCTCAATTTTTTTGCTGGTGAAACGGTTGCACATGAACTAAAATGAATAAATATTAATTGCAGCAGGGACTGAGAGGAATCTGTTCTCATTCCAGTGCAAGTGCCCAGCCACTGGGCTCTCAGGTCATTCTGGCTTATTAAATTAAGCATTACAGAAGGTAATGCTTAATTACAGAACATGCAGGAGCCTCATTACAGAACCTTCCTCTGCTTGTCCCTCTGGAGGATTTTCCATCTCTGCTGACTCCTTTCTTCAAAGCAACTTGCTTAATCTGATTTTATTGTCCTTCAGGCATCCTCCTTATTGTAACATTAGCTAGCCAGGATACCAGTGTTAAAGTTAGTTCTTTATTTATTTTATAGAGTCTTCACAGCAGATGGGTCCTGTTCATCAGGTACCTATCTGCCTATGGGTGACTGATTGTGCTTTGGGACATTGCGATGTGACATTTTTGTAAATGTAACCAGACTGTCTAAGGTAGATGCATAGAAAGAGACTGTAAGAGCCCCAAAAACTGACAAGTTGGATTCATTTAAAGTCTTTGTATATTTAAGTACTAAGAAATTATTTTGTTCCAGTTGCTAGTGTAACTGTTCTTCGCAAATAATTACATCTTAGAGAACACAAGTACATAACATCAATCATTCTGTAGACAATAATATCTTAAATGTTGACAAGATTACCAAATAAAACTGTATTTCGTGATGTGGTAGATGCACTTTCTATAGTAAGTTTCTTTCTGGAACCAATATCCTCATATCATTGTCAATGCAACATAGTTTTAAAACTGTGTATATTATAAAGGTATCATAAAGTATTTGCTGTTTTTTCTCTCTCAGCATGTCTTTTTTAAGATTCATGCACTTCGAGTTGATCATAAAATGTCCTTCTAGATTGAATCCTGGCACACAGAATGTCAGCTCAGAAGTGCAATGTACGTTGATGCTTGGGAAGATGAAGAGTATGACAGCTATATAAATGAGCTGGGAATGTTTCCATAAGTAATAATATCCCCCCTACTCCAACTTAATTTGACTATTTTTTTTTTAAAATATCAAATGTCACAAATTTAGGTCAGAAGTTGAAAGAAAAATAGATTAATGATGATCTGGCAGTATGTCGACCTAAAAGGTTTTATTGTCACAATATCTTCAGTTAGAAAAGCCCCACTAAGGTTCTCCTTAACAGTCCTTCCCCATTCAGCAAAATATTTCGGCAAATGCTGAAAAAATATTGTGCATGCTGAACTGTTTGGTTACATATTGAAAGGCTACACTTTGAGGATTTTTTTGCTTTGTAGCTATACTTGCTCCTACTGTAAGTTTGGGTTCTGCAGTCAACAGAGCAGTGTCCAGGCCCCGGTGGAGTCTCACTGCTGTTGTGATTAAATGAGATCGAGAGGAACAGGCTTTTCTGCATCCTAAGCCATGTCTCTGGTGGCCCTTTTTTACACACAATGTCTTTTCCCAAGCCCATCACATGTATTGCTTTGATCCATGGCTTGTGTCGTATTCAGAGTATCCTCACAGTAGCATTGCATTAAAACAATTTAAAAAATACGGAATCAAACTAGAAGTTAGTTAGAAGCTAGGAAATAATGAAACCAATCTTACGCTGAACTGAGTCTATCTTGTGAATGTGCAATGTAAGACTGTCCTTGATCTTAATGTTTTTCATGTCTAACCATTTAATACTCACTGCTCTGAGGGCTTTGGAGTGGAAGGTCTGTGGAATTTTGGCTGGATCCGTTCCCCCTTTAAGCTCTGAGGAGTTCTCCCTTTGTTGGGGTCGATGTAGTTTGAGAGTTAGCGTGACTAGGCCGCTTAAGCAAAACAGTTAGCATAGCTGGACAGGCCGCTGGAAAGGACAGCTAAGAATAACAATTGAGAAAGTTCTGATACTGCACATGATGTGGGTTAGCAAAAACAAGATGTGTTCAAGAACGTGCAGGTGGTCTGTTTCTATTAGCGTTAGTGCATAGTTGCCAATCATAAGGGAATATGGGGTGCGTGAACAGCGCGTGATTTATGTCTGTAGCCTATCCGAATAAGTGTGATCGCGTGTGCAGATATGAAAAATGTATATAACCACGCAAGCGGACCAATAAATCGGATCGACTGTGCATTGTATCAATGTGTGAGAGTCATTCCTGTCCCTGCATGGATGCTGAAACTCGGCATTGTGGTGACCCCGACGTGATACCGCAGCCGAACAAGGCAGGGGACTGCTGGCCGGTGAGGTAAGCCGGGCTGCCCGGGAGAGGCAGGAGCGGATCCGTGGCATGTCGGGGGGGCATGAATATCGGCAGTATGGGTTCCACTGTATCAGGGTTGGAAAAGGCGGCGCAGGAAGCCTGCTGGAATTGGCGGATCGAGCCAACGTGAAGTTAACTGAAGGAGAGATATCGGGACTATTACTGTGGTACCGCTGACGAAAGCTGATAGCAACGACAGATCAGTTGTTTGACTTGGATGTGTGGCAGAGAATCGGAGACTCTGCAGGTCGGCAACAAAGAGGAGCGACAATTAGCTCCTGTTTTTCGAGCTGTCTAAAGCATGATCAGCTGAAAGGAACTAAAGCTCAATTGAAAGATTTTACAGAGAATTTTGAAAGAACAAAGTCTTGCAGTTTAAAATCCCTGAGGAAATCATTACTTGGAAATCAGTGCATACAGATTTAAATGCTCTAAAACTCATAGAAACTATCTTAGAAGCGGCTGCTACTCCTCCACTGTTATCTCAAAAGCAAGGACAGAGCTGCAGTCTTTTGAAATTTAACCCTACATACAATGAAACTCCTAACCCAACGTGAGAAATGCGGGAAGTAAATCCGCCAGAACCTGACGATCCTTTAAATCCAGAGAAATGGGAAGTGGGGTGCAAAATCCGGCACCCCGAAAGTGTACAACAGGGTCCCTCTACAGCAATTGGCGTACCCGACCTGAGATCAAAGCAGGGTGAATTCCAGCATAAAACCATGCAGTCCATCCGCCACAGCACAGCCCGCAGCGCCAGCGACCACCACACCAGACGGATCAGCGAACCTCACACCTGGTGGGGCACACGGCCCTCCCCGTGCAATCGGCGGCACGAACCTGCTGCTCGCCCTCCCCCTCCCCCCCCCAACCCCAGTGCGCCGGCCCGTCCTGGCCAGCCCAGAAGCGGCGCGGCAAGAACCGTCTTCCTGACGTTCAAGGACTTGGTTGGAAAAAGTGTGTATAATTCAATTACTGCAGTAGAATTCCTTGTATCCTGATCGCTGCAAACTGTTCTAGCTGATTATGACATTAATGTATGCTAATGAGTTCTTGAGAGTGCCTGCTATCTGGGGCTCTGGAGTTAAGTTTTGGAGAGTGAATTATTTTGTTGCTTTCTGGTAATAGACTTTGGGTACCCAGGTAGGACCCTGCTCTTGAACATCAATGGTCCGAGGGATTGCAGGACCTCCAGCCAGCACCGAGGGATTCTCGGGGAGAACCTCTGATCCCTGGACCAAAAAGTTCTGAGCACGAACCATTAATAAGACAAAGGCATTCTTCCAGTATTGTTTCTTGTTGCCTGCCTGTTAGTTGCCTGCTAGTCATAGTGAAATCTTCACAGCATTTGGCTATATCCCTGGGGAGAAGGGAAAGTGCCCTTCCTAAAACAGAATTAAAAACAGAGTACTTTTCCTGAAACTGAGGCTTGGGAATTTGCCTGTTAAATGTTGAATATTATTATTATTGTAAGTCCTTGTCTGTTCATAAGCCTTTGCATTGCAAAAAAGAAAAAAAAAAAATCATAAGTCTTTGCAACCTTTGGATTTATGTTGAAAACTTGGTGTGCTTGTGCGTGTGTGGTCGCGACTATAAATGCATGATTTTATGTGTTTGTTGTCATAGTGTTTGTATTTCTGTGTTCTGATGGATTTATTTGGTTTCTGTGATCTAACAGATTTGTCTGGACTAAGTAACTGCCTTTGCGTCTTTGGTTTGGTGAGTTCTGCAGGTATTGTAT
>Ga0065711_1005630_pt1 | contig 29436 bp, 16 predicted proteins | sample Hoacrofraction12_FD_59098 | JGI IMG/M metagenome (GOLD analysis project Ga0065711, IMG submission 59098) | Hoatzin crop microbial communities from Cojedes, Venezuela - Epithelial fraction 12 v2 (version 2) | ecosystem: Host-associated > Birds > Digestive system > Esophagus > Crop | place... | reverse complement strand
GGGGGGGGGGGGCGGTTGGGCTAGATGACCTCTAAATTCCCCTTCCAATCCAAAGCACTCTATGACTCTATCCTATGATTCTATTCTATGATTCTCATACATAGCTGCAGTAGGATCATTTGCAGCTTTATGAAGGAGTTCTCACTTTCCTGCTCTTTATTTGAGTTCTGGTAGGGATGTGAACCTCTTTTATTTACTTGCTGCAGAGTTTTATGGAATGAATTGTTATTCCAATCAACAGACCCACTTTGCCCCTGTATGTCGGAAAGGTTAAGCTATTAGTGTCACCCTTTACTCCTGCCATTATACTGTATCTCCAGTGCATTTTCCCCCTTTCTTTTTACTTATCTTAAACAACAATATGAATATGTCTGTTCCTTTAAAAAAATATATTGCTAGTACTTTGCAGATTAATTATCCCTTTGCCTTTTCTTCAGATTTCGAACTCCTCTCCTGAATTCATGACAGGACATCAGGAAAATGTGGCTGCCAGAGCATTTTGATGACTACACAGCACGTGTGCTGTAGTGTGCACGTGGCACTGCCCCCCTCACCCCTTTTCTTGGGTTCCCTTCCTTTGCTTCTCAGCTGAGGATAAATGCTTTTCTGTATCTTCAGGGTAAGTGACGTCTTCTGATGATATTCAGCACATTAATCCTGGTTTTTAGGATCTTGACACTGAACTAAACAAGGGTTATTTCTTTTCCTCTAATACAGGCAAAAAAATGTCTTTCCCTGCAGAAAACAGGAATACACTCTAAAACTAAGTATCTCTGGCACATTGACAGAGCGGTGACCACCTGATGCGAGCTTGCAGAGCTGTTACATTCCCAGTTGCCCTTCCATAGCAGCTGAGATGCAGAAGAGGCAACCTGGAGCACTATTCCCTATTTACANCACATCCATTGCTACCAGGGAAGCGAACATNCTNTGCAGGTCTTTTGGCNTTACCACCATGCAAAACCAAACCTAGCTGGGTGTTCCTGCTGCAGGTGTGTATTCCCTTACTTGCCAGACCGATTTGGTGAAGTTGCATGTATTAAAATGCCAAATAAATCAGTGTGATTACTGCTTTGTTTCTATGTGTGCTAGAAATGTCAGCTTCCTATGAACATTGCTGTGAACACTAGTAGCAGTTTTAATGCCCATGGAAACATTTCTGCATTATCCAAGCCAGTATCAGTGAAAGGTGGCTGGCTCAAGGGGTCTGTGCACATAAGATGACTGCAGGATCCCTCTGTTCTGCTCTGTGAATATTGCCTTTACTTTCTGAACCTTCAGAGTTGGTAGCCTTCAAAGACCCAGTATAAAAAACATGAAGAAATGATTTTAGTATATTGATATTCTCATTAACAATAAAAAATTGGGGAAAATCACTTCATTGCCCTAGTTTCTTTTTTTCCTTCTTCCATATCATGCCACAGTTCCTCTCCTACCTTTTTCACTCTATAGAAGTCAATCTGAGATCTCGATGTCAAAGTCAGGTAGCTTAAGCTGAAGACCAGTTCAACTTTAGGTATTGCACTTGATTCTTTACATTAAGTTACTAATTTCCAGAACACGATTGTTCCAGTAGACCCTGCCTGTCCACATCATGTCAAAAAGTGAAGGGAGTCTTTGGGGCATGTGGCACTGATCTGGGCTCTAGTGTCTGCGAGGAAGAGCTGTACTTGTTCACTGGTATTTCAGGTGCTAGTCTACTGTATAGAACCTCCATAATGCTTAAAGTGTTTGCCTTTTCTTGGCTGTAGAAGCAGACCCTTACAGATATCCAAACTACTGGTCAGCTATGTAAAATTATGTAGTTCTGCTTTATAGCTCAAATCTCTCATTTATATTAAAATATTGCCTGCTTCATTCTATAAAACCCAATACTGAGCTGGACTAGGGTGATATTTGTTTTTCAGCAATGACAGAGAAGAGTGCTTACTTCTGTTCTAGAACCAGTTTAACCTGGCAAGCACCTGGAGCTTTGGTATGGTTATTTTAAAAAGCTTTTCATAAAGTGCAGCAACATGGAGAGAAGGTATTTCACTATGTATTATTATTAGCCTGGATCACACTTTTGTGAATCACAGAGGAAAACAGAAACACAGCTGGCTAAGAATTGCCCTTTAAATGTCAGGACAGTGTGTGTGTGTGGGTGTGCGTGTATATATTTATCAGGATTTAAGTTTTAATACTCTAATGTTTTCTTCACACTGTGGATTTCAGATAAGTTTATTTATAATATGCCCAACCCATGGAAAGTCAGGAATTATTCCAGAACAGCTAGCTGGGCACTTAACTGTTTTGGGTTCTCTGAAGTATTTTTCTGGGTTTTGCTGCTTGCCTGCCTCACATGTAAGATCAGGTAGACTTTTATGTTGGGAACTTTAATCTCTGAAATATCTGCTTGGGATTCACCCCTGAGCTTTGTGTGTTGACAAAAAACTCCTGCCTGTTTGAGTACTTGATCTGAACTTTTTGCCATCTTCCCTAACAGCTTCCAATATATTATTGCTTCATAAGTTTAGGTTAGGATGGATGATCATTTACCTTGGAGCTTTCATAAACTTCTGGTTGTGAAAGCTTCTGTCTTTCTATACAACAGAGACTTTCCGTAATGGCCTTTGGAGACATGACGCTTTCAGTGAGCCTGCTGAGGTCTCTTGTACAATAGGGTTTCCAGGTCTGCAATATGAGTGAAACACGCATGCCACAGATGGGCATACTCTGCAATCCCAATCACCAGATCAAGGATTTTAGAGCATCGCAGACTCTGCATTCCCCACCAACTACAATTACTAGCTGGTTAGACTGTCAGACCAGCAGCTGGCCTGCTTTCACAGTATTTCATGGAGAAAAAACCTCCATTATCTTGTGCCAAAGATAATTATTTTCCTTAAGACTGAGTACTTGATATCACTATTGGAAAAACATCTCCTTTGCCTTTAGTGTGATGCTTTAGCAACTTGAAGCCTTTTCTGTATCTCTCACAGATCAGCAATAGATGGGCAGGTAGGTATTTTATGACAAAATTGTACAATTGCTTCCATGTAGCACTGAAGAAATTTTTACTTCAACTATACAGGAAAATGACAGAATCATTTACACTGAAAGGGACATCCTGAGGTCATCTAGTCCAACCATATGCTCAGGAAGCATCAGCTAGAGCAGGATGCCTAGTACCATATCCAGATGTGTTTTGAAAATTGGGTTTCTTCAGATGGAAACTCCACAACAAATAAAGAATTAAAACTAGAAGCAGCAAGTTAGACCAGAATCTAACTCCTTCATCTTCTGTCAGACTTTCTACACTATGACACATCAAAGACAGAGAGATTTCCTCTATGGATTCATTTAAGATGAAGTAATTTTCTTTGTTTCCTTACTTACATATTGCGGTTTATGAAAGTTATCTGTTTCAGCAGTGGAATAAGTTGTTTTCTGTATATAAATCTGTGTCGATATTTAAACTTGCCAAGTGTTTCAGCATTCTTTGGGATGAAAGGTGCTATATAAATGTAAAATACTTGGTTATTATTTACTATTTCTTTACACATGTTTAGTGCTACTGGGATGTTCTGTTTGTTGTACTTGTTGTGATGGTGTTACGTGACCTGGCATTACACCTTGCCACAGCACACAAAGATTTATTTCAGAAGAAATTAGATTAACATCTGTTCTTCAGTTTTACACACACAGAGTATTTTACATTAGGTATATGCAACTCTTTTCTTTCCCATCCTTATTTTGTGAGGCGTGTGGAACTAATATTCTCAGTGAAATTAATTTGTCCTCTGTGTTCTCCCTCAGAGTTGTTGAAGTCAGTCATATTGAAAAAAAGGTCTGGTAATTCCAAATATTACACTTCTGCTGCGTTTTGCTTGGGGATCCACACAGATGCACTAGTTTCTTGCAAAGCGAAGGAATAAAAGGAACAATAGATATTTTTACCTGGGAAGCAGTAAACACATCGAGATATATTCTGGGTTTTATCATCTCTGGTGCACATTAAGCAGTCAGTCCCAATGCCTGCATGCACGTGCTACAGAGGAAACCTTGCCCACACTGGTTTGTATTCTCATCCCACCTGTAGACTGCTGCTGTTCTTTTCATTTTCTGTGAAAACATAGAAAGATCTTCCATTTGTTCAGTCTTGCCTATCATCTGAGTAAAGCAGTAAATGGGATAAATTGCCAACACATTCTTCTTTTCTTGCTGTAAGCTTCTCCTCTCTCTTAAGCCCATTTTCGATGTTTCACAGGGTATTTTAAAAATATTTAGAGAACTACTATTTATCTACCAAATAGTGCCTGCCTACCCCCCCTTGCAGCATATGTATCATGCTTGGAAGCCCACAGGATTAAATGGTTAAGTACTCTGCCAGGGCTTGCTCTGACACTGAAATTTTCCACCAGCATCTGTAGAAAGCAATGAGGTACTTGGCTTTCTTTATCAGTCCAGAAGCAGTGAAGAAAAGACTACGAACACCAACACATTTTAAGATACGGTCATAAATGAGTTGCAAGGGTAGATTATAGTCTTTTTTGTTGAAAAGTACAATTTTGATGATTCCTAGAACTCCAGACAAAAGCGATCTTCTGATTTTTCCTTCTTTCAGTGAGCTTTAGGCTTCTGTTTATTTTAAAAGCACTACAAAACTCCATTTTCTTTATCCTGCAATTTTCAGAGAAAGTAGGTGAGGTAAAAAACTGGTTCTCTTCCAAGCAATTAGAGGTGTTCAGATTTTGCAGTAGTATAAATACCAGAATAGAACCAGTTTTCTATTTGGTGGACTGGTGACATTTATAAAAAAAACAGTAATTCAAGAAGGAATTGAAGGTGAATTGTTACTATTTCACAATGTATACATGGGGGTTGTGGTAGGCTTCTAATTTCTTTTTCAAGCACTGTTGTTACTCCAGTTTGGAGCTGAACTGTGACGTTTGGGTAGAAGATGGTTCACGAGAGATGTTCTCCATATAAGTATGAGACCTACTGACACAGAAAAAACCCAAATCTACATTAGAAAGAAATGAATCTTTGGAGGAAAAATTATTATGTGCAGAGTGTGTAAACATCTCTTGTAAAGCTTCCAGAATAGAAATTTTTTGCTAGATTTCTTTTCATAGGCAGTAGCTTGTGGAACTTGTCAGAAGTTTTCTACAGAAGTTTCTCCAGGAGAAAATGCTGTTTTATGGAATTCAGAACAATCCCTGATAATTTGTTGGTTTGCAAGATTTGATTTCATAAATAATTCAAAAGAATCATTCAGAAATTGCAAGACTGTGACTTTTTCTTAGAAAGGAACACAACATTTTTATTTTTAAAATATGATTTTGATTATATTAGTATTATTGTGCAAGCATAAAATTATTTTTTTTGTTTAGATCTCATTCCGAAAGCTCAGATTTCAAAAAAAACCCCAGGAAATATCATTCATATACACGTCAGGAGCATCCTAACTGTTTTTCTATTTAAGAGGTGCTTCTAAAGAAAATGAACATTTTTATCCACCAGACAGGACATTTAATTTGACAATATTAAATCAACCTATCATTTTAAAATTAAATGTAACGCTATCACTTTTTAACACTGCATTTTGAATCATGCAGTAGTTTTATTCATCTGTTGGGGAGCTCTTTAAAATATTTAAGCAGGAGTCTTCCCATCAGACACAGGGCAGTAATGACAAAATATCTCAGTCTCAGTGAGAATGCAGTCTTAATTCAGGAGAATTTAGATTCCAAAACACAATTTTCAGTAGCTGAGCCCTGAACAACTACATCGATGGAATTTCCTGAATCTGCATTTTCCAGACAAAGAAGATGCCTTTATTTCACCATGCGAAGAACACCCTAAGAGCATTACTCAACTGAGATGTTACCATTTCCATAGTGAATTTTTGTGACTTATCACATGAGTGTCATTATTATGGCAGGACATTCTGCATCTATGATTTACATATATAAGTGATGGTTACAGTTCTACTGAAAAAAATAAAAAGGCTTGAAAATGAGGCCTCAAAATCTAAAAATGGGTACTGGTGTGTGTGGGGGGTTGCAGGAAGTCCTATATATGCTGTCCTATAAGGATTTTTACAGATCAGAAATACATGTGACACCCGTATAGCTCATTATCAAATGCAGTCCAATGGAGTTGGTCTACATGGATTGATGGAAAGAATAAATGGAGTACTGTGACCAGAACTAGGTGAATGTAGAGCTGTTTAAGGGCAGAATTTGCTCCTCATAGATAAAGTGAAGGAAAAAGGAAAATGCTGAGTGCCATCCAGGAGGGGTCTTCCCTAGGAGGTGTGAACCGTAATACCACCAGAGCAACAGTCTGGAATAAGCAACTTAAGAGCTCTTTGAAGGACTCATTGGAAGTCCTGTAAATCTTCAAGTGCAGGAGCTAATAGGGATATGGGTCAGGTGCTGTGTTGCCAATTCTTTCTATAAATACTGCTCAGGGCAGTACCCTTTATGTCACACACATTATAAAAAAGAAGTGTGTGTGTCCATGCCTGCTTTATGCTCAGAGAAAGAACATGAAAGTCATGGTGGAGAATGCATTATGAGATTCAAAGAGTACTTAATGCTGGGCATTTACTAAAATTATATTTCTGAAGGGTGTTTTTCTTATCATTTTCTTCACATGCGCTGTCATAATCTCTAAAACTATGAACAGAGGAATAATTATTTCAGGGCTAGAACTGCTTGCAAATACTGAGGGGAATCCATTTATTTTTGGTTAAAATTACCTAAAAAGGAGCGAGGTGCTCTGTAGTGTCAGATCAGCCTGTCACAGCCCAATCTGAGTTTGCGTTCAAGGGGAATCCTCCAACACTGAATGTAAACACCATCTGCCACTTTGCTATTATTACTATACAAAAATTCAAGCCAGTTACTCTGTAGCTGCTTGAGGCCACAGCTCTCCTGATTGCCAGCCAATGAACTGGTTAAGGCTTATTAATGTGTTTATATTTGTTGTTAATGTCCTTCTGATTTGCCCTGTGTGCAAATTAGTCCAAGAGTTATGAAGTCTGATCTCTTTGCGATAAGGCTGCAGCAAAAATACAATCCACCTACGCATGTGAATAACTTGAAAAATGTGGTGATCTTGATTTGCTTTTGTAAGGTATTGTGTATACTAAATAATCTGGCCTCTTGTGTGTTAAAAGTGCTCTGTCATTCTCGATAAGCTTCACACTTTATAAAAAAGTTTGAGGATGAGAAAAAGCGGGAAAACTGCATAGCCTTTTAGTCTTGATTAAAAAGCACCTTTCAGACAAAACCTCCATCCCTTGGTCCTCATCCTAAACCATTTTCTTATTCTGCATTTAAAAATCCATATTCCCTTTCACAGTGAAAAAAAATTGTATTGAAAATGTGTAACAAAATCCTATTTAAAATGAAAGGCACACATAGTCACCTATCTGGAATCACTGCTGAACAAAAATTTACACGTTCTTATAAGAATTTGGCTGCAGAAATGTTTAAAGGGAATTAGCATTTTAAACACAGGTTTATTCCGACTTTTATACCACAGACTGTTAAGGAACTGCAGTTCAATACCATGATAGAGGATAGCTATGATAATTGCCTTAAAATCAAAATAGCTGATATCAATATTTATTAAAAATACACTGTTGATGCTGTCAGCGTATAGGACTTCTAGCTCCTATGGCAGCTCTAAGCTGAACTCAAGCAAAAGAGCTTAGTAGCTTTCAGAATGGTAAGAAATGTGAAAACCCACAAATTTCTTAATGACAAAGCTTGATGGCAAGGCTGGATAGAAACACCTTTGCAGGGGAGGAACCTAGTGCACTGAAGTGCTACAAAAATCTTTAAAACTGGAAAATCCAACCCTGTGCAAAATTTTTTGTCATGTTTCTCCACTTTTGCCTTGTGTGACAATGCCTATCCCTGGGTTGCCTCTGAGCGACGATAGGGTGTTCTGAAACTTGTTCCAGCTTTGGACTGTGGCACCTACGACCTTTTCAAAAGTGATCAAGAAGGTTTTGCTATGCCTGTAGTGTTTTCTCTTGCTTACCTGTATTGGACTATTCAGTCTACATGATGATACTCAAAAGTATCACTTTCTTTAGGTCTTGGTGAGATGATACTTCAACTGTTGTCCAGTTGTATTAAGTTCTCAGACTACAAGACCATTACCTTTTTGAAGCTGAATGCTGCCTGACATTTTTTTGTCATTCGAAATTACTTTTAGGATCCTCTTAGTCTCTCCATTGTCAGCATCAATGAGATCAACTTTGTTCTGGTTATGAAAGCCTAAATTAGAAATCTCAATGCTCTCTCAGTCTGAAAACTCTAGTAGAGAAATGTGCTGGTAGCATGACTGAAAAGCAGAACTTACCGGTTAAACAACTGTTTCCGTTGTTTCACTGGCTTCCATGAATATGATAATTCTGAAAAATGTAGACTATAGTAATCGATTTCTACTGTTTATTTTCCTGACAGTTTCACAAAGTAGGAAGTTTTCATTCCTCACACATTTTTTAGTGAAGACTTGAAACTTTCTGCAACTGGTATACTGTTCGCTGTTCGCCTTTTGTCTAAAAAAATTATCTTGCTATTTTTTCTATGAAATCACATCTTAGCATTGATCTGACACAAAATTTGAGATGCTCACTCCCATTTACAGTGCTCTAATTCCCAAACTGCAGAAGCACATGCGGTCAGCACGAATCTGGAGCATCACACAGAGTTCCTGTCTCAGGCAAAGAGCAAAGACAGCGAGGCAAGACAGTGAAACTACTGACTAGTGTATCTGAGGTCTTAATCAGGTAAAGAAATAAAGATGATGAAGTCTCCTGGGGTTTTGATCGCTCTTTTTCCATAAAACTCAGCTATCAAGGTGCAGGAAAACCTGATGTTTTTTCCTATCATGCCTTCCCTAGTATGTGTTCATGACAATAAAATGACACATGGACCAGTGTGTGGATGTAATGATGTATTTGGAGTTCAGGATTATCATATTGCTGGTACTAGATGGCTGAGGAGGGACAGAAAATCTGCTGTCTGCTTCTTTTTTTTTTGTGAAATCGCTTTTGATAATCATTTTTATAGCCTTATTGGGCTTCTCAGGAACATCACAACAACTAGACTAGGAGAAGACGAAAATTATTTCTTCTACTTTCCTGTGTTCAGATTTATTTTACTGTTGCAAGATTGCAAGTGTCTGGAGCTCTTCATTGTAAGCAGTGGACCCAGATTATCTGGGGTAGCCTCTGCATTGGTGAACCCAGTTTCCTTCCCAAATTGCTCACAAATAAATAGATTACAGGAAAGAAGCACTGTTCTTCTAATTTTGCATGTGGGGAGCTAAGACACATTGCAATCATATAATCTACCAAAGTAGCTCTGTGGTAGAGATAGGAATGTTAAAAGTCACAGTCACAAGAATTTTATTAGTAGGTTAATTACACAGATGTGTAAATTCACACAAAAATTCCTTCATGGGTTTATCAGTTGACTTAGGACTTTCTGAACTTTGAGAATTTTATTTCGAGAGCTATTGAAACACAGCCGCCTGTTAAGGAAAACCTGGGCCTCATGAACACTCTGATTTCAAATTCCAGCCCTGATTTCCAACTCCTACTTGTTTCTTTTCTTCTTCCATATCCTCACTTACACTTCATATTTGCTTCACAGAAATTCTGGGGATGGGAGGAAGGGGAAATGTCATAGAAGTTACTCATGCTAATATGCTTTCTGCCATATGTTTAAGAAAAATTTCCTATGAATGTTCTCTGTGGAGCACTCTTCTTGAATGTTTCGCAGTGGATTTTTAAAATACGTATACGGTGCTAAAGTCAGTCCAATCCTGCCAGCAAGTCTGGTGAAATAGATAGTTTCTTCCTACAGGAATACAGTTGCAGTCTTTACAGTTATACTCTACCTAGCGACACATCTCAGTGCTAAGACCTCAGAAATCTTTATTGTACATGCGTGACTAGTGGCCTGTGATGCAAAGGAGGATGACAGAGATTCAGTTTACGGACTGTCAAACCTTCTTCTTTGACTTTCCCACTGGTAAAAATGATGTCAGAATTTCTAAGCAGTTTGCAAGGGCTCCAAACTATATCTCTTTCCAACCACAATGTGGTCCAAGTGCTTGTCCAGTCATAGCATTTATGGAGCATATCAGTACCTATGCTGGATTAGTTTAGAAGCATTTCCAAAACCGGCAGTCTTTTAAAAATCCTGTCTCCTACTAGCAAATGCAGAATAAATCCTGAGTATCTGTCAGTTTTACCTGTACACCTGAGTGAAAAATGACTTCAGTACTTGTGGCTCTTGATAGAGAACCAATTCCAGACCCTTTCACAGTGAGTGTTAAATGCAAAAAACCCCATGTACAGTCCATCCTAGTCAAAGGAAAGGGAGTAACAAAAAAGGTGGGAATAGGAAGGTAGTTTGTGTTTCATCGTCATCATTACTTCAATAATATTCAACATATTTTGTATTACTGACAGTTTCTATGCAATTCTTCATTGTTGTTGTTATAATTATTGTTTATATCTCTAACTCTTTCTCATTTTTATGTTTATTTGGTTACTTGCTCCCATTTGATGTCTTAAATATGGGGTTTATGGGTGTCTGAACACATGAGTAACTAGTTAATTTGTTTGGCTGTTTCAGCTCCTATTCAAATGCTGTAAATTTGCTCTTATACCATTTTCTTAGTTCATACTGAGCCTTGGCCAGTAATTACTGTCTGAAGGTGAGAGGAGGTATCAAGCTGAAATTTGAAAGTGTGACCTGTAAAGTATTTTTTCCTAATATACAGTCTTTTTTCCTTTCCAAAAACCAGTCTCTAATCCTAAGCTATGCCCTATCACATGTCATTTCAGAACAGCCAATCTGTCCTAAAATCATTACAAGTCATTACAACCTATGCATCCTCTCCTTTTCTCCATTCTTTCTTGGCTGGTCTATGTTCAAACCAACTGTTCATACATAGCTCTCTCCAGATACTCCTCCTTGTTATCATTGACCTGTACCCCACCTTCTCATCACTCCCTTTTGACTGGAAACTTTTGGAGTGCACTGAGCTTATCAAAGAGGGATAAATCGGTCCATGGTTAAAAAAGAAAATTGCGAAAACTTTTGAGACACAGTCTATTGAGAATTGTTTAAGGATATAGTGAATGCTGATACTCATAAGAATTACTTCTTTTTAGGCTTTTACTTCCTGGGGTCCACAGACTTTTTCAAAAAGAAAGGTTTATGTTTAGCATTAAGTTATAGCTTCTGAAAGAGAAGCATCAAGAAGATTTAAATAGTAGAGTACATAGGAAAGGAAAAGGAGCATCTTTTTGTTTGGAAGTTATTACTTACTTCTTGGAGAGAGCTAAAGAGAAAACCTGAGGAGCTGACAAATTTTTAAGCAGCAATAATTAAAGTTATGGATGGCAATGCATTGACGGGAAGGATCTCGGGTAGGGTACTCCAAAATGGTCAGTATTTAGAACTACACAGCATGACAAAATGAGTTCTGGGGGCAGCTGGAACTAATCGCCTATTTTCCTTTCAGATCCTTTGGCACTCTTTGATGCTTCAAAACTTGTAGGTTTGAAGTTAGGAGAGGGAAGGAACAAATTTGTGGTTATGTTTTGTGCAGAATGAAAAATGAAACTATTGCTGAGGTTGGTCATTGTGACGGGATTATCTAAGGTTCTGTGGAAACTTTCCAACTAGGGAGGATAGCTGTAACTTTAAGAAAAGAATGGAAGAAAGGTCTGGGTCTATTGGTGTCTTGTAAGTAGACCCTCAGAACAAAATGATTGATGGCATAGACTGACAGCCTAGTGTTACTACTCCCTTCAAGAACAGACTTTTAGCTCAGTCTGGAGATCACAAGATGGATGAAGTTTTGGTTAGAGTCAGGTTTGGGAAAAAAAAGACTTGACACTTATCTGTGCTGGGGGCTGTGTGTGTAGTACAATCCAGAATGATGAGTGTACTGGAAAGAGCATTGATGTTGCTATTCCTTTATTTTGTCTGATTACTCCAGGGTGACTGTGCAGCTTTTTAAATATCACAGTTTCAGGGGTTAAATAAGGGTTAATGTCTCAATGGGAAGGGAAGAGTGGCTGGAAAGCTGCCCAGCAGAAAAGGACCTTGGGGTGTTGGTTGACAGCCAGCTGAACATGAGCCAGCAGTGTGCCCAGGTGGCCAAGAAGGCCAACGGTATCCTGGCCAGCAGGAGTAGGGAACAGATGGTGCCACTGTACTCGGCACTGGTGAGGCCACACCTGGAGTATTGTGTTCATTTTTGGGCCCCTCACTACAATAAAGACATTGAGTTGCTGGAGCGTGTCCAGAAAAGGGCAATGAGGTTGGTGAGGGGTCTAGAGAACAAGTCTTATGAGGAGCGACTGAGGGAGCTGGGGCTGTTTAGTTTGGAGAAGAGGAGGCTGAGAGGGGAGCCTATTGCGCTCTATGAGTACCTGAAAGGAGGTTGTAGTGAGGCGGGTGTTGGTCTCTTCTCCTGGGTAACTAGCGACAGGACGAGAGGCAATGGCCTCAAGTTGCATCAGAGGAGGTTTAGATTGGATATTAGGAAAAATTTCGTTACTGAGAGAGTGGCGAGACATTGGAACAGGCTGCCCAGGGAGGTGGTGGAGTCCCCATCCCTGGAGATGTTCAAAAAATATGCAGATGTGACACTTCGGGTTATGGTTTAGTAGGCATGGTGGTGTTGGGCAGATGCTTGGACTTGATCTTAGAGGTCTTTTCCAACCTATGATTGATTCTATGATTCTGAATTCTATGATTAGGATTGGAGGAAATGCCAATAACTTTTTTTGTGGTAGTACTGAGTATTACCAGGAGTTAAGCTGAATATAGGTGTTCATGAAAACATGGGGTGGAGAATGTCTGTTTTTTGTGACAACTTCCATGGGTTCATGAAAATATTTTACAAGTTTTTTGAGTAAGAAAATGAATAAGATAAATGTTATAATATGGTTACACCTTATATAAGAAAAGTAATATTCATGCTTGTGTCTTTCTGAGATAATGGCTTATCTTCAGTTACTTTTAGATGTGACTGAGAAGCACAGTAGGGTTAGGGTTAGAGTTATGGGAATGAGTGAGATAAGTGGTATAATTATAGTTGTATATTGCAGACAGTGCTTTCATAAGAACAACTTCTTTATAATTATATTTTTCTTTCAAGTTATGCCTGAGGATTGCAAAATAGCTATAGCAAGCAATAATTGTATAGACATGTAAAGGCGTTGAAAGTAAAATCAAAGTTGATGGTATGTGGGACCAGAGGTTTGTGTTTGAATACGTGTGTGTATGGTCTTGTGGATTTGCTGTGTTCTTTACTATCATGCCATGAATTTTATCCACTCCTGTAATAAGCAGTCCTTCCCATCCCTTCCCTTCTTAGACTTAGAGGATTCTGTCCACTCTCTTTAACTGTCATGCCATCATTTTAACAGAAGAGGGTTAAATGAGCAAAGTCCATCTTGGATAGAAGACCTTCATGCAAACTGCAATGACCGCTACTATAGACTTTCAGGCTTGCATTATCAAAGAGTTTTTATTCCATTCTTCCTTTACCCTACTGTTATACTAATCCTACGTTTAATAACAGCTTTGTAACTCTACCCAGAACTAATTGCATATGCTGTAGTCCATGCAGCACTATCCCTTGTAACCATTCCATCCTTGGTAACCTATAGTTTCAGTCATACTCCTAACCCTAACTGTGCCTGTAAAACTGGTTTTCTCCTCAGCCCTGTGGCCTGGTCCATATACGGATGTGCAATAGCATTAAATTCTGGACACTGAGTCCACCCTAACATTGAAATTCTTGGAGAATCCAGGAATAAGTCACCTTCTTAAGTTCATACTGCTCCGACCAATATTTTGGTCTCAGCCCTAACAGTAGTCCACTCAAATAGCTCAGTTATCCTTAAGTATGACATGCCTTTAATCCTATGCCTCACCTCAGGCTTAATCCAGCATACCATATTCCAGTAGTCATTTGGGGTTGACCTTTTGGGGAAGGCAGAGAGCAGCAATCAGCCTCCTCCATTCTCCTGTCCACCTATATAAGAAGAGCTGTGATACATTTACAGACCTGCTTATAAAGGGCTAAGAGCTCACACAAGAGTTTAGGCAGGATTCTTGCTCCTTCCCACACTCATTATGCCTTAATTGCAACTTAATTCTGTTTTATACCAATCTACAGACCTCTTTAAAAAAATAACTTTGTAAATCTTGATTCTTGAACTGAGATTCATAAGATTCTCATGGGCTGAAGTGGGTTCTGGAGCAAGCTGAAATTACAATAAATTCTTTAATTTGTCTTATAAATATAATTATGATTCCTATAAATAACTTTACGATGTTCGTTGATCTTACTGTTTCAAGGGCAACAGTTATACTACCTCTAATAACTGATGCTGTCTCAGAAATTACATTAAGCATGGGATTCAACATACATTTAGACACCTACATCTGAGTATCTGAAAAGTGTAATTTGGTTAATGTGTGCGTGCTATCTGAACTCTTGTTATGGTCAGTGAAGATGCAGGGAGTCTGATTGGTGGAGTCTCACAGGTATTCAGCTGACCCACCAATGTGTAGTTCATTAGAGTGAACCAAATCACTCCAGAGATGCCATCCACTGAGATAACCAATGGCTTGATACACTTTCGTAAAAATAGAAATTACCCATCATTTGACACAGGGTAAGGCATTTCACCTTGTCAGAGACCACAGGCCTCCCACAGACCCTGTGTCATATCTGCCCATCCCACCTGTATGTCTTGGCTACTCTTCAGCATTAGAAATGGCACCAGATGCCTATATTTAAACAGTGGACTTTCAGCTTAGCCCTGCATTGATTAGACAGGGAGCTTGCACACTTAGTCCATATGTAGGCAGCTACATACAGACACCTACATTTAAGTGTCCTAATCTGGATCTCAGCCTCGCACAAAGGGGGAGAGTTGGTTGCATGAACAGCATTGTGGATTGCTGTTCTGGAGGCTGTAGGTTACAGGGCTGTGAGCTGCCCTAGTCTACAGGCCCAGTTTTATCTCTCTCAAAAGCAGGTAGGTATATCAGGTACTTTAGCACACCAGGAATATCTCCAGACTCTTGTGTATTGGGCAACTGAAGTATGACAGAAGGGTCAGAGAGTTTTTGATGGTAATCTTCAAGATAAAGCTCTTAGGATTTTGCTGCCTTGCCAGAAATATTTATTCTAAGAGAATTAGCGTGCTTATTCAGTTTGGAAGTATGTTTGGGTAATATAAAGGCATAAAAAACATTACAAGGCTGTAATAATTATCCCCCCAGAATGTATTGCATTATAGGAAATCTGGAATTGCTTATGTTTTATAGGAATCCAAAGGTATCATGGTATGAAAATACACAAGTAAGGCATGCACACTAATTATCATACCTTTGGCTTGTTTTCAGTAATATTTCCAGTTTCTCATCAGCTGGCAAAAGGATATACTTTGTGAGATAGATGCATGCAACCCAGAAAAATCATGAAATCATAAAAGAATTTTCATTGCAAGAGTCCTCTGGAGATGATCTACTCCAATACCCTGCTCAAAGAAGGGCTAACTCCAAAAATCAGAGTGGACTTAAAGTGTGGTGAGCGGGTTCAGAAAACATGTCAAAGGACTCAGCAGGGACTCTCAGGTATTTTCTCAAGACAAAAAAAGGTCCAGTCCTTTGTCTTGGGTGGAGATGATAAAACAGACAGGTAGCAGAAGCAGATAGCTACACAAGTACAGGGTCCACATTCACAGAGACAGATCCTGCCTCACTGAAGCAATGGGGATTTTTAATACTGATTTAATTACAAGAGGAGTTGGACCTTACTTCAAGTGTTGTCTTTCAGGATTAGGCAGCTTGGGAGCTGCTGGGACATTTAAGGTTGCAATTGACAGCTGTGATCTTACTGATATTTTTTAATAAAATATATGTGAAGATTGCAACTATTTTAGCATCTCCATGGCCTGAACAACCATCAAAAAGATATGAGAGTATTTTTAGCTACATGTTTTTTCCTAAACCAGAGGGTATTGATGTCTTCAGAAAGATGGAATAAAACAATTTATTTAGTGGTCTGATGTTATTCAGCATTTGCTTGAGCCTCTTGATACAGAAATTAAAGACTCAAGTAAACGTGAATTCTTTCAAAAGGTTAAGGCAGTAAAACACACCAGCCCAAATATGCACACATTTAAGATAATTTTCAGAGATCATTTTTCTTTTAGCTGCTACCATGCTAGATGGTATGTATCTGTGGAGAATTGCAAGCATGTGTTTTAAAGCCTACTTCTATATTCCTCTGGCAGACCAGGAATACGAACAGTAGGAAAACTTCTTTTACTCTTTGCTTTTCATTCTGACCACAAAGAAGGAAACAGAAAGAGCTTAACAGAAGAGAAAAAGATTAATTTTCTACTGACCTATTGTGTATCTATTTTAAACACTTGCCAATAGGGAAATCACTGAAATTAAACATTTGAAAAGCAGTTGCTTGTGCATTATCCCTTTTTATCAAAATGTTAATTTTCTGTCCTAAACAAATAATTGCATTTTAATCTTTCACACAGTTAATACATCAAAATTTTTACTAACAAGTGGAGGTCAGAATTAATATTGGATTATCAAAGAGTGAATCACCAACTCAAGAAAAGATTTTCCACCATTCAAATATAAAGAAATAAACGCACATAATGTCATCCTTACTTTAAAAGACCACTGAAGTCCAGTTTTGGCTTAATATACTATTCTGTATAAATGGATGTACTGTAGCTCTGTTGCTAATATCTGGCAAATGCTCATCATCAGTATTGTCGTTTAACATTAATAAAGCTCTTCTGGATCTGCATTAGATATGTGTACACTCATGGCATAAGAAGATTTGGGAGCTGTAAAATATTAAATCAGTATGAGCTTGTATTATGCAAGTGTAGGACCTGTGAGCTTTCAGATATGAGACAATAAGATAATTACATAAAGTTTTAGCATGATGTAGTCTGTAACTGTCATGCCAATTACAAGTCACTGAAATCCTTAGGAGAGTGAATTATAGTCCTGATAGAGGGTAACCAGAAATTATGACCACCTGAGATGTCTTCAGTTCTCAGTCAAAGGTCTCTGTCCCATTTTAATGGGACATAATTCATTACTGCTGGCACCACATTGTGTTTTTGCTGGCATTTTTCTGTGAAGACTGAAAACACTGGTAGTTAAGCTATCCTCCCTGGGTTTAGGATGAAGTAGATTGCTGGAAACACTATAAAAACTTGGATGTCTGCTATCTGGCTTAATTTCTGCAGAAAGTAACCCTGCAACTCACCAGACTAAGATCCCAAAGTAAGTTTAGATCAACCCGTCTTTACATTTTTTTAAAAGATAAAAATGTGTTGTGTTCAAATGAAGAAAATTGAGAGATTTTTCTAGTTTTCAGAATCTCTCATCTTCTTTTATGTTTTTTATTGTTCCTGAAATATAAACTTTGAAGTTACCCAGTATTTGAGCATCGCATTGGTGTAGATTACCTCCTGAGGTCTATTTCAACCAAGGTGTGTAACACTGTTCCCTAAAAAAATCCCACAAATCTTCGCAGGGCACGCTGATAAGCCATGAGCTGCACTGGGAACAAGATCTTTCTGTAGCAGTACCTGAAGGCTAGTGGTGTCTAAAATGGTACTGGACACCTCTGTGTAGATATCTGAACCATGCACCTGACAATTTGCATTCTCCCTTAGTTACGATAATTCATTTCTAGCCAAAGAACATTATGCAATGAAGCCTAAAAAGGGCTTTTTGAGTTTTTCCTGAAAACCAGTTTCGGACCAACACTCTATTTTCAGTTGCATTGTGCAGAAACATTGAACCCCTTTATAGGTTTTCATGACCTTTCAGCTTCAGAGTGTCCAAGCTAACAGTAGAAAGAGATTATCCAATAAATTTCAAAATATCTTGTTTTCCACAAGAACTGGATTTCAATTCACTGTGAGCCCACCTCACTCTGTAAAGAAATAGAATAACTCATGATGTTACTCTGATTCAGTTTCTCTCTCTGAGCTTGAATAATTCTGCAGGTCACAGAATAACAGCTGCTGTGGAAAACAAACAGAATCAGACTTTTTCAGAAGTTAGACAAGGTTAGTGAATGTCCATGCCATGCAACAACGCATTCTCTTGGCCCTAGCCTGCTCAGCCAAAATAACACAGTGCTTTGGAGCGTGGTAATACAGCTGTGCTTCAGTGTATGCTAATAGCTTTTCCTCCTACTCTTCTCCTTCCCATTCCCTTGGCACAGAGCAGCATCAGTAGGAGGATAAGGAGCAGAGGTGAAAAAACTTCAACGAGCCAAAGCTAATGTGCTTCAGAGCTTCTGCTTCCTTTCAGATTTGCTGAAGGAAAGGAGTGCCATGGGAAAGAAATGCAAGCGAAAATGGAATAGCAGAGGAGATAAGAGGAAATGATATTAAGGAAGCTGGAATCAAGGAGCATTAAAGGGCATATGCACCACGTTGCAGAGGGGTAAAGTAATCTGGAAAGAAAACAGAAAAGGACCAGTGAGCGGCGCAAACCATGAACTCCACACTGATTTCATTGGGTAGATCAGGGTATCACCCTTGAAAGTCTCACCTTTTAGCTTTGGCTCCGTGGTCAAATTTAATACAACAATCCAGGGCAGCACATCATGAAATCAAAGCACAGGCCTGGAATCAAGGGATGATTCAAATCAGGGTCGAGTGAGGTGATTCTGCCCCTCTACTCTGCTCTGACTAGACCCCACTTGGAGTCCTGCGTCCAGCTCTGGAGCCCTCAGCACAGGAAAGACATGGACCTGCTGGAGCTGGTCGAGAGGAGGGTCACAAAAATGATCAAAGCAATGGAACACCTCTGCTATTAGGAAAGTCTGAGAGAGTTGGGGCTGTTCAGCCTGGAGATGAGCAGGCTCCGGGATCACCTTATTGCATCCTACAAGTATCGGAAGGCGTCCTACAAGAAAGCTGGAGAGGGACTTTTTATTGGGGAGTGTAGTGATAGAACAAGGAGTAATGGCTTTAAACTGAAAGAGGGAAGACTTAGATTCTATATAAGGAAGAAATTCTTCACCATGAGGGTGGTGAGGCACTGGCACAGGTTGCCCAGAGAAGCTGTGGCTGCCCCCTCCCTGGAAGTGTTCAAGGCCAGGTTGGATGGGGCTTTGAGCAACCTGGTCTAGTGGAATATGTCCCTGCCCATGGCAGGATTGGAATAAAATAATCTTTAAAGTCCCTTCCAACCCAAACCATTCTCTGATTCTATGATTCTACGATTCTACAATTCTACGATTCTATGACTCAGCCTTTTAAGGCAAGAAAAATGGCAGTACAGAGATACTTCAGTCACAAAAAGCAGTGAAGGCATTAATACTCATCCATTCTAGTCAGGATAAGTGATGTTGCTTCTAATCTGGCCTAAACAGGTCAGGGAAAATTCCATGCTAACCAGGGCATGCTACTTCTGGTACCTAGTGAGAAAATCGCTGCACAGTACTTGTGCCACATAGAGTCTAAAGTTATTCCTGTTCTGTGGGTATAAAGCAGACTTAGAGACATGGAGTTGAGAGCACTTAAATGTAGATATTAATGTGCAGGAGTCTACGTGTGCTGCCAGTGCTTGAACTTCCATTACAGGCAGTAGAGAGGTAGAATGGGATGCAGCTTCTTAAACCCAGTCATCTCTGTCATTTGCAAGGTCATAGGATATCCTACTAACATAGACTGGACAGTGCTGTCAGCACTTGCAGCTATGACAGAAGGTTTAAGGAAGAGCAGCACCCTTTGGGAGAACATCTGGAGGCCAGGTGGCATATCCTGATGGCAGTAGATGCCTATATTTAGACAACTAAATCAAGCATTCCTTCCATTAACTGAGGCCACCAACAGAGTTGACCTGTCAGCAGGTATCTGCTGTGGAGAGAGGTCTTTGTGTTCTCCTGACAAGAATGATTTGGGGCTTGAATCAGTTGCCCACACATTCATTTCTGGTGCCATTTGTGAGGCCCCAAAGATACTTGATCAGAAGATTGAGGCCTCATTTCTGGCCAGACATCTTTCTGGCTGGATATCTTTTTTTCTGATTATCTCTATGTGTAACTATTGTCGAAGGGTTATGCCTGCTGAGGAAAGATAAGCATTATATAGGGTCATACCAGCAGAGTCACAGTTATATCTGACTCTGTTGATAAAGGTCATGATTAACTTTTAACAGAGGTTCAGCTGATTGAAGAGACAACTACCTTTAGTTTGATTATATTTATGTGGGTATAAATCTGTAGAGGAGTTTGATTTGGTCCTAAACCATGAAGTTCAAAGAGCATCCCCTTTAATACACTGAAAAATAGGGATATATTTTTCATCCCCTTTTCCAGTCAGAGCCAAATTTCCAAGTATTCTGATTCAAAGCATTGACATGCGATGAACTGTTCTAGCACGGCAAAGAGATATCTGGGATTGTTCTGGTTGCCATAAATATTTTGAGATAAATCAACAACAGATGTTACCCCTTTAGGGAAAAGGATCATTGGCATTAATTCTATCCATTTATCTACAACAAACTCAGTGATGTAGATTCAACAGTTCCACCCCTTATCCTCTGCTTTGTAATGTCTCCAGATTATTTCACTTATCTTCTTCCTTTCTTCTGTGTTCTGGTTTATATGGACATGGATGTTACCACCTGTGAAAAGGACTTCTGTACTGGTAGTCCTGTGGCAGCTTTCCCTCCCCCTTGTTCATTTCAGAGTTGATCTGGGTGGTCAGGAAGAGAAGAATAAAAGAAAAAAAGGTATGCTGCATTTATTTGATAGCATTTCAAAGCAAAGTATCAGAGTAGTAGAGAGAGCAAAGATTGGGAAGAGAAGCTTCCTGCTTGCATGCTCTCTGTAGCTCCATAATACTCAGACTTATCCCCATTCTCTACCCCTTTCTTTGCCCAACTTCCCATGAATGTGGGTTACAATGCCTCTTCCCTATTTGCTTCACAGTTCTTAAAAAATCTAATGACTGGGCACACTCACAAGAGGTAGGACATATGGATTTAAATGCCTTCAGCATGAAGATATGATTCAAAAAAGGGTTTGTCCAAATAACTGATGACCAGCTCCTAGTTCTCCTCTTCCTTTCTTTATTCTGGTTACATTTTTCAGTGGACATGACTGTAGTTACTGGATTTCATACTGGGATCATGGGGGGAGGTAGGAGGCCCCAGGGGATTTTGGCGAGGGGTGCTGCAGATTGACAGGGGTGTATGGACAGGTACTAAGACTTTCTGTGCCATCGGGATGCTGTGCAAGGTATCAGAAGGTACCGATTTTCTGTCTTGGTGAAACATAAGTCCCAGGAAACATCTTGGTGCTTTAGCATTTCATCAAGCTTTCCAGAGACAGATACTCTACACGATATAAGTTGGCCTCCAAGTGCCCATGGTTTTCTATTTTGTTTACTATTTGTTTCTTGCTGCTTAGTTTCAGTGATTTTCAGTTCTCTGTTTTGGATATTTTTGAAAACTCACAAAAACTTTTGGTCATTTTTAAGTTAAATTCTTTCATCAGCTCTTACAGGTTTTCAAACAGGTTGAATGCTGAATTACATAAATTTTCATTAAACCTCAATAGCTTAAAGTTCCTAAGTAATTCAATTGCTTTTAAACATCTTGGTATACATACCATTACAGGCCATCTGTAGCACTGACTTCTGGTGAGTCTCAATGACACAATATTAGGAATGCAAAAACAAAAAGTCAGTCACATTCTCGACTATCTGTGCTACAGGCTAAATAAATATAGGGTTTTTAAAGTAAATCTGGGGTGTTGGACTAGATGACCCACAGAGGTCCCTTCCAACCCCTACTATTCTGTGATTCTGTGATTCTGTGATTCTGTGATTCTGTGTTAATCAAAGCTCTGTACACATGCCCATCTGTCATGATCTGTGATAGTAAAAACCCTGCCATTAACAGTATAAACAGCGATGAAATTACTTGCCTTATAACTAGAAACATTAGTTAACAAACTACTGGACACAAAAAGCAAATAAAAGGACAAGCCAGACACCCACAAATTATTAATCTATGCAGATGACCTTCTGTTTACAATTAAAAATCTAACCTTCAAAGCACTAAAATCACCCAGCCTATCAGAATATGGAACAGCTTCATGTCACAAAATCTGTCAGACTAATCAGATGTTGTGGTAGGCTGACGCTGGCTGGACACCAGGTGCCCACCAGAGCCAGTCCCCTCATATGGACAGGGGAGAGAAAATACGATGAAAGGCAGGTGGGTCAAGATAAGGACAAGGAGAGATCACTCACCAATTACCCCAATTACCGTCACAGGCAAAACAGACTCGACTTGGGGAAAATAGGTTAATTTATCACCAACCAAATCATAGTAGAATAATGAGAAATAAAACCAAGTCTTAAAATACACCTTCCCCCCACCCTTTCCTTCTTCTTGGGCTCAACTTCACTCCCAATTTTCTCTACTTCCTCCCCCCAAGCAGGGCTACGGAATGGGGCTTGTGGTCAGTTCATCCCATGTTATCTCTGCCACTCCCTCCTCCTCAGGGAGAGCACTCCTCACACTCTGCCCTGCTCCAGCATGATGTCCCTCCCATGGGAGACAGTTCTCCACAAAGTTCTCTAATGTGAGTCCTTCCCATGGGCTGCACTTCTTCGTGAACTGCTCCAGCGTGGGTCCTTCCCACGGGGTGCAGTCCTTCAAGAATAGACTGCTCCAGCGTGGGTGCCCTGAGGGGTCACAAGTCCTGCAAGAAAACCTGCTCCAGTGTGGGCTCCACTCTCCATGGGTAGACAGGTCCTGCCAGGAGTCTGCTTCAGCATGGGCTCTCCGCAGTGTCACAGCTTCGTTCAGGCATCCCCCTGATCCGGCGTGGGGTCCTCCCTGAGCTGCAGGTGGATATCTGCTCCACCATGAACCTCCATGGGCTGCAGCGGGCCAGCCTGCCTTACCATAGTCTTCTCCATGGGCTGCAAGGGAATCTCTGCTCCAGCGCCTGGAGCACCTCCTGCCCCTTCTTTTTCACTGACCTTGGTGTCTGCACAGCTATGTCTCTCACGTATTGTCACTCCTCTCTCCTGCTGCAATTTCACATTTTTTTTTCCCCCTTTTTAAGTATGTTATCCCAGAGGCGCTACCACCATGCTGAGCTTCGCCTTGGCCAGCAGTAAGTCTGTCTTGGAGCTGGCTGGCATTGGCTGTATCGGACACAGGGGAACCTTCTAGTAGCTTCTCAGAGAAGCCACGCCTGTATTTCCCCTGATACTAAAACCTTGCCATGCAAACCCAATACAGATGTCTATTTTCTGACTTTACCCCAAAATTTATGAGGCCTTTAGAATTAGAATTAGAATCAGAAAGATGAACACAACTTTTGTTCAATCTGGCCTATACGAGAAAATCAAAGACAAGACGAAAATGGCCATCTCAAGCCTCTGAGCTGAGCCTGTACTGTGAAAATGATTAGGAGATTTGACAAGTCCATTTTAGTTTGTTGCAATTTTTGCAGAGGAGGAAGGAGAGGGAGAGGGCAGTTAAGTGCTGCCAGATGACAAAGCAATAACCTACTGTAAGTTATACAGATGTTATAGTAAAAATCTGATATTAAACCCTCCTAAAAAATCTGCAGAAATATATGACTACCACACCTGAAACTCTGTCAGCCAAGACCCAGCAACATCTAAAGCTATGAGAGACAAAATTGGGATGTGAAAGTTATTAAATATCCTTGGTTTTGAGATATGCAAGAACTAGCTATAATGCCCTGTTAAGGAAGAGGTGGATGCTTTATAAATCATCCTGTGATACAGGAAAAAGGAAAAGAGGTGAGAATACATAGGTGGCACTTTCTTATGGTGGTTATAAAAGACTAGATTCAATAGTGTCCCCCCTGACCAAGGATAGTCCTATGGTGTGATCTGCTTATCAGCTCTGCTGTTTTACCAAGGTTGCATAGAAAATGGGAGATGCCTGCATGAACCAAGGCAGACCCGAGGCCAGCAATTAAATTGGTGTGATATGCTGTACAAATGAGATGGATCTCTTACTGTGTATGATAGAAGAAAAATAAATATATATACAGAAGAGGGAAAATGGATTTTGGACAACTAAGACATTTCCTGCATTTCTTGTGGTATGTTCTATTGATCTAATAGACTTTCAGCATCGGTTTACTAAATGTAAGACAAGCAAAACTGAAGTCTAAACAGTTTTAATCTGGAGGATTTTTTTTTCTTTTTCAGATTTAAGTAGTTTTAGGTCTTTACCTTAATTACAACACCATGATTCTGTAGGTTTGGTTATAACTTTCTGATACAATTTCTCATTCAGACCACTTGAGATTCAAGACTTTTGCTTTATATACATTTGAAATGACTGTGGCAGAAGAAATGTAAATAAGAAAGAAATCCAAATCAACAATTTTTTGAGAAAATAACCATATTTATATAGCAGTAAATATTTAAAACAGTAGTATGTTCTCCATAGACGTAAAGCATGAAATAATATTTTTTACTTTACATAAAGGTGGAGTTTTTTTCTACCTTCAATTTATAGCAGCTCCATTGACTTCAATAAATTGCTCTTGGTTTGCACTGAAGTAACTTAGAGCAAAATTTGACCCAGGGATTTCAACATTTCTTTCAAATCTAAATTTGTAATAAACAACAAAAACTTCTTAATGATGAATTGTTTTGTTGCTAGGCAGTCTGGTCCTGATGGGCTGTTAAAGTTTGATTTACTCTGCTGCTTCATGACCTTTTTCTCTGACAACTCATTTTTTATGATTATTTATTTATATTATAGAAGCGCATAAAGGCTTCTGATGTGACCGGGGCTTTAGTGTGTTCTTAGGCACAGTCAAAACATGCATAAAGAAAATCTCCTTATTCTGAAAACTTCTTCATATATGTAGTGGGCACAGTCTCTTAGGGAGCTGAGTGAAATAGAGGACTGAGCTTTAGCTCCCCTGCATTGCATTTCCCAGTGTGCCACGTACTCTGCACAGTGTGGGAGGGCTGCATGCACTTGGCAGCCATCCATCGCACAGCTACCCATGCCACAGAGACACAGTGAGTTAGAGGGGTTGGAAAGCAAAGCTTTTATCTGATGTTACTGAGAAAGACAGAAAGGAAGGGCATAAGACTCTCATCTCTCCAATGTCCTCTACACAATTATTGTGTGCATAGCAGAATTAGTTAAATTAATTAAACCCAAAGAATTTAGTTCACATAGCTAAATAGTTCAAAAGTTATTGGGAGAGAGGGAACAAAACCACTCACAGCCACACATACTTAGTGCTAGGGAGATGATGTTAGCCTGAAAACTTTTTGGCATGGATGTTCTTCCATTGTCTGCCACGAACTTCAGTGACAAGGAGACATGGCCAGTGAGTCACAACCCAGAAGTCTGTAACCTTTGAGGTTATAGCTGACAGCTACTTACTGCAGAGATGTTTGTGAGTACTGGAGATCAGGCATGGATACGAAAAAAAAAGAAAAAGAATAACTGCTGTGCAATATTTATTTTGAGAACAGAACAAGCACACAAGTATTGATTTCCCAAAATGGTACAAGACAAAAGGTCATATTTTCATTCCTCAAAACCCTGGTGCCTCAGTAAGGTTCTGTGAAGCTATTTCACTCAAGGTATTTGTGTTTTGTTAGCCAAATGTCATTGCCTCATATCCCAAAGGGCCCACGCTGCAAATGGCATATGAAAATTGATTGCTGAATTTCTGCCTGGCTCACAGGGCTCTGTGGACAGTATTGTGCTTTCCCATCAGCCGCACTGAAATGGCCACCCCGAAGGAAGAGTGAAAATGGTCAGTCGCTGCACATGCCACACCAGTTCATTGCAACACGAGCTTGAGTTACAGGCATGGCAGAAAGGGAGCTCTCCACCCACCCCTGCTAAGCACAGATACAACCATTACAGCAGGGGAGAAAATCTGACAGGCTAATTCAGTACAAAATTTGGTACAGAAAATCTCACTCTCTTCAGTACTCTGCCTTTTTACACAACGTGTCTTGCTTTTAGACTAGCTTCTGAGGTGTTAAATAAGAGTAGTGTAGCAGAGCGGAGGCCAGTGCATCCAGACCTGTCAAGACTTTTCTCTGCTTTCTCTTTTCTTTGGCTCAACTTTCAAAGCAGACTTGCTGTTCACAACAGAGCATGACAATCCAAAACTGCGCAAGCACCTGGAAGTGTGAATCTCAGCTACAAGGCTTAGCTTTGCCTCACCTGACACTCCACTTGTGATACTGAAAAACAAGAGTTTGCTCTTAATCTTACTTAAGATGGTATAAATCAGAGCTTATTCCACTGAGGTCAATAGCTGTAAAGCTGATCCGAGTGATGAATATCTAGCTCCCAAATTTCAATGAAACAAGTTGGGCTAGTAACTGAATAGGTTAGTGCTCTGAGTGACAAGCGCTGGAAAAGACACAGAATGAACCCATGGCTTGCTTCTAAGAACAATGATTTTTCCCTCTTGGCTTTGTCCACTATTTCCCTTTTTGAAGCTTTGTCTTCTATACCAGTTTCTTATTTCTTTCCCCTGACTCATTCCCACCTTTGTTCAGGACACAGTTTAGCTGTCTTGTGTGCAGAGATTTTGTATTTTGGACTCAGGTTAGAGTTGCATATATATAAAATTGTTGACCATACTGGGCAAGATGCTCGTATAAAGTAACTCAGCTTGTACAGCGCAGACTTCTTCCTGCACAGGAATCAACCTGGGGTTAAACAGACACAAAAAGGCTTACTAGATCTATTGTATTTCTCCCCAAAAATCTTTTTTTTTCCCCTTGACTTTGACACTGCGTGCTCATCTGCCAGCCACTATGACCACTTTTCTCATTCTGGGTAGGTCTGTGTTTGCAAGCAAAGGGACCAACTAAAGGCTAAATTTTCTGCAAGATCTTATCTGCTGGCTATGTCTACCCCTCACAGCCTCCTCCTATTTGTCAACCGCTTTCAGTAACCAGCTTTTTGATAGCCACAAACTTAAAATCTGCTCACACTTTTGTGCAGTACTCCATGTTTGTTCCAACTTCCCACCCCCCACCCCAGCCTTTGTATCCAAGAAGGCATGCCAGCCACAAAGACCCTGGTATTGCCTCCTCCCTGCCAGTCATGCCATGTGATTCCTGTTGAGTGATTGTGATCATGGGGTCAGGATTATTACTTCTCTATTTTCACCTTCTAGATACATCCCGTGATTCCTTTCTCAAGTGGAACATTTCAAGACAGCACAGTAAGATATGGCAAAGACTGCAGAGAAGAATGGTCTGACAAAGATAACATGAAGAGAGGTTTTGAGGTGAGGAAAAGGTAATTAAGGTCAACGGTACAATTACCTCCATGTAGAGGTATTAAGACTGGGCACTACCTTCATCCTATGTCCAAATTCTCTCCAATATGCACAGACACACTAACATACATTTCTCTACCTGCTTGCTGAGCCAGGCAGCTTTGTAAGCAGGGAGAGGCTGGTACAGGACACTTTACTGTGAGGCATTACCCATTCTAATGGATCCACTGTGAGCTGGTCTCATCACCATGGGCACATTGCAAATACAACCTGGATGTTTCCTTCTAGTAGCCTCGGCTTGGGTCTTTCCCCCTTATTACTGAATAACTTAATGCAGGAATTGTACATACTTTTACCTCTTCCTCTCAAATGAAATTCAAGTTTTCTCCATCTCCCTCACAGGCACAAAGAGCACTTCCATGCCTTCCATGTGAACCCTGGGAGCTCTCAAAGATGTGTTTGCATTTATTCCCACTCTTTTGATTGTGAGAAACTCTTCTGTTACCTGTATGCTTTTACCTTCCTTTACTCTCATGAATACCCCAGATGAGCCTCACTGTGGTTTCATATTTGAAGGCAATAGGACTTGTAGAATTAAATAGATGCATAGGACTTTTTTGCCTCAGTCTTCAACAGCAAGTTCTCTAGCCACACCGTCCAAATTGCAGAAGGCAAAGGTGGGGATTAGGAGAATAAAGAACTGCCCACTGTAGAAGACCAGGTTCGAGACGGCCTAAGGAACCTGAAGGAGCACAAGTCCATGGGGCCTGATGAGATGCATCCGTGGCTCCTGAGGGAACTGGCAGATGAAGTTGCCAAACCACTCTCCATCATATTTGAGAGGTCGTGGCGGTCTGGGCAGGTCCCCACCAGCTGAAGAAGGGTCAACATCACCCCCAATTTTAAAAAGGGAAAAAAGGAAGACCTGGGGAACTACAAGCCAGTCAGCCTCACCTCTGTGCCTGGCAAGATGGTGGAGCAGATCCTCCTCGAAACCATGCTAAGGTACATAGATAACAAGGAGGTGACTGGGGACAGCCAACATGGCTTCACCAAGGGCAAATCATGCCTGACCAACTTGGTATCCTTCTATGATGGGGTTACAGCATTGGTGGACAAAGGATGGGTCACTGACATAGTCTACCTGGACTTGTGCAAGGCATTCGACACTGTCCTGCATGATGTCCTTGTCTCTAAGTTGGAAGGACAAGGATTTGACAGATGAACCACTCGTTGGATAAGGAACCAGCTCGATGGATGCACACAAAGAGTTACAGTCAATGGCTTGATGTCCAGGTGGAGACCAGTGACGAGTGGTGTGCCTCAGGGGTCAGTACTGGGGTCGGTGCTGTTTAAGATCTTTGTTGGTGACATGGACAGTGGGACTGAAAGCATCTTCAGCAAGTTTGCCGATGACACCAAGCTGTGTGGTGTGGTTGACACGCTGGAGAGAAGGGATGCCATTCAGAGGGACCTTGACAGGCTGGAGAGGTGGGCCTGCATGAGCCACATGAAGATCAACAAGGCCAAGAGCAAGGTCCTGCGCGTGGGTCGGGGCAATCCCAAAAAAAAATACAGGCTGGGCGGAAAGTGGCTTGAGAGCAGCCCTGAGGAGAAGGACTTGGGGGTACTGGTGGATGAGAAGCTCAGCATGAGCCGGCAATGCGTGCTTGCAGGACAGAAAGCCAGCCGTATCCTGGGCTGCATCAAGAGAAGCGTGGCCAGCAGGTCGAGGGAGGCGATTCTGCCCCTCTACTCTTCTCTGGTGAGACCCCACCTGGAGTCCTGCGTCCAGCTCTGGAGCCCCCAACATAAGAAGGACATGGATGTGTTGGAGCGGGTCCAGAGGAGGGCCATGAAGATGATCAGAGGACTGGAGTACCTCTCCTGTGAGGACAGACTGAGGGAGTTGGGACTGTTCATCCTGGAGAAGAGAAGGCTCTGGGGTGACCTTATAGCAGCCTTCCAGTACCTGAAGGGGCCTACAGGAAGGATGGAGAGGGACTTTTCACAAGGGTGTGTAGTGATAGGACAAGG
>Ga0065711_1003161_pt1 | contig 29436 bp, 18 predicted proteins | sample Hoacrofraction12_FD_59098 | JGI IMG/M metagenome (GOLD analysis project Ga0065711, IMG submission 59098) | Hoatzin crop microbial communities from Cojedes, Venezuela - Epithelial fraction 12 v2 (version 2) | ecosystem: Host-associated > Birds > Digestive system > Esophagus > Crop | place... | reverse complement strand
GCGATTTTTTTCGCCCTTTGATGTGGACTACGGATGCAAAAAGGCTGTTTTTGAGTCGTAAATGGGCGCTTTAGAAATCTATCTCACGTGAGATAATTTTTTATCTTATATCATTTAACTTTTTTAACAATCGAGATTTTTCGAAAATTGACGTTCAAAAATTGGCAGTTTTACGCGGAAAAATGTTAAAAATGCGTATATTTTTTGCATAAATCTATCATTTTAACATTTCGGGCGTTGAGTTGCGACAAAAATTCATTGATTTTCGACCAAAATTTGTGCATTAGAAATTAGCCGCTCAAATGCAAACGAATGTTAAATCAAGTGTTAAAATTTCGCGAAAAAGCGTAGTTAAAAGTTGTAAAGTTTTCTTAAAATTCTATTTGCTGTGCTTCAGAAAAACAAAGCGTTTTTTTGGCGAAAAATTTCGCAATCATCAGTTTTCGCTTTCTTGCGGAATCCCTTTTTCGCGCGTACATATATTAGATTATTCCTAAAATAAGTTGGGCAAAAAGCGTTGGTTTGAAAAAAAAGCGCTATATTCGCCGTCAACTAAAAAAACTAAACTAAAGCATGATTTACAAGTACGATTTTCTCATCATTGGCTCTGGTGTGGCTGGTATGAGTTATGCGCTGAAAGTTGCGCGTGCAAAGAAGGGCAAAGTGTGCTTGATTTGCAAGACAACGCTTGACGAGGCGAACACAAAGTTTGCTCAGGGAGGCGTGGCTTCAGTCACTAATTTGGCAGTTGACAACTTCGACAAGCACATTGAAGACACTATGATTGCAGGTGATTACATTAGCGATCGCGCTGCAGTGGAACAGGTTGTCCGAATGGCTCCCGAGCAGATTAAGGAGTTGGTTGAGTGGGGTGTAGAGTTCGATCGCAAGGATGACTCAACGTTCGATCTTCACAGAGAGGGCGGACACTCCGAGTTTCGCATTCTTCACCACGCCGATAACACTGGAGAGGAAATCCAACGCGGCTTGATGGCGGCTGTTCGCGCGTGTCCTGACATCGAAATTAAGGAGAATCATTTTGCTGTAGAGATTATTACGCAGCACCATTTAGGTATGATCGTGACGCGTCGCACTCCTTTCATCGAGTGTTACGGTGCATACGTTTTGAATCCTGATACACAAAAAGTGGATACCTATCTTTCGAAAGTGACGGTTATGTGCACTGGCGGTTGCGGAGCGGTCTATCAAACGACAACGAACCCAATTATTGCGACGGGTGATGGCGAGGCGATGGTATATCGTGCAAAGGGAACGGTGGCTGACATGGAATTTGTTCAGTTTCATCCTACAGCGCTCTATCATCAAGGCGAGACGCATCCCGCTTACTTGATCACTGAAGCGATGCGTGGTTATGGTGGAATCCTAAGACTGCCGAATGGCGAGAGTTTTATGGAGAAATACGATGAGCGCTTGTCGCTTGCGCCTCGCGATATCGTTGCACGCGCGATCGATAAAGAGATGAAAATTCACGGAATCGACCATGTATGTTTGGATGTCACGCATAAGGATGCGGAAGAAACGAAGAAGCATTTCCCAAACATTTATCAGAAATGTTTATCTATTGGAATTGATATTACAAAAGACTATATTCCTGTTCGTCCTGCAGCGCACTACATGTGTGGAGGCATTAAAGTCGATCTGAATGGTTGTTCAAGCATTAAGCGTCTCTACGCTCTGGGCGAATGTTCGTGCACTGGGTTGCACGGAGGCAACCGATTAGCGTCGAATTCGTTGATTGAAGCGGTGGTTTATGCAGAGACAGCATCGCAACACAGCATTGCGCACGTGGATGACTACGAGTTCAACGAGCAAGTGCCTGAATGGAATGACGAAGGCACGATGACGAATGAAGAACGCGTGCTCATTACGCAAAGCGTGAAGGAAGTTGGCGAAATAATGTCTAATTATGTTGGAATAGTTCGTAGCAATCTGCGTCTAATTCGTGCTTGGACACGTCTGGATTTGCTTTATGAGGAAACAGAGCGACTCTTTAAGCGCGTCAAAGCAAGTCGCGATATTTGCGAACTGCGCAATATGATTAACGTAGGTTATCTTATCACGCGCTGGGCTATTGAAAGAAAAGAATGTCGTGGGCTTCATTTTACGACAGATTACCCAGTTCACGCTTACGATAAGGATAAAGAAAAATAGGAAACACGCGAAAGAAAAACGAATCCCGCTTTCTGAGAAAAATGATGCATCAGGAAGCGGGATTTATTTTGTGTGAATTTTTTAGCGCGTTAGTGAGAATTTGAGCGACAAACCAAAGTCGCGCGTTGTTGTTGGATAGGTGCTGCTGGCGAGGAGTGGCGTGTTGGTTTGTCGGTCGTAGTAGAAGCTCATCGTCAAGAGTTTCGATACGGTGTAATCCGCCACGAACGAGAATTTGAATGCTGTGTTTCCGCTGCTTGCAGCGCTGGTCATCGTTGCGATGTCGCGTGTAATAGCCGCCTGACGACGATAACTAAGATCGAGACGCAGGTTCAAGTCGTGGTTGACGCGGCTGTTTGAACCCTTCGAAGTGTTTTGTTGCGTCGTTTGTTGATTGTTCGACGAATCGCCTTTCTTGTTTTTGTTCTTTACTTCACGATGATTTTTCGCCCAGAAGCGGAAGTTGTTGATGCGATATGCCCAACCCAGCACCCAGTCGCGGCTCAATGCCTCGTTGATTTGCACGCTTGTCATACTCAAACTCAGCACACGCGTTGTGCGATACTCGAGTTTGCAAGTCATATTGTTGAAGAATGTGACGTCAATGCCAAGCAATGGCGAGAAAGCTTCGTTGATGCTGACCGTAGAGACGTTGTACATCGAACTCGGAACAGGGTTTCCAGATACAGCATCCGTAATAAAGCCCAGTCCACCCATGTATTCCAGCCACGTGCTGTATGAACTGTAAGAGCCGACTGCATAGATACTCTTGTAGGCGTGGTTCAGGTTGACGCTCTTGAATACATCGCGGAACCAAGGCAGCTGAGATAGACCGCTATAGCGCACAGTCCAGTTTGGTAGAAGCTTGGTTAGCGCTGGGAATATGCTGAGCGATTTTCCTCCGATGCTGGTATAGGTGTTCAAGAATGCAGGAATCATCACGTCGGCACTGTAAACGTCAACCGCGCCATTCGATGGATCGAATGTTTTTCCACCAAGAGTAGTTCCCTCTGGATATACGGCAGAAGTATATTGCGACTCAACGCGTTCGCGGTAGTTGGGAAGCGAAGTGCAGAAGCGTTCGAAGCTGGCGCTCTTGTAGCCATTGTCGGCGTTGCCTATGCCTTCCAGCGCGCTGCGGAGTGAAATTGTCGTCATGGTGAACACACCTGTTTGCGTAGTTGGCATACCTGCGTACATATATTGAATACTTCTGCCGACGGTGTAGCTTCTTGACGCGTTCAAGTCAATCTTTAGATTTCTAACTGGTTCAAGCGTCATTCTGATTTGCAAGTCTTCCGATTTGGATGTAACGGCAGGCGTTGCTACAGAGTCGTTCAGCAGCAACCAATCATTGTCGCGTGCTCGACTTATATAATCATCGTTGATCAATCCGAATGCGAAATCAAGTCCAGGCGACAAGACGCCAGAACCACGCGTTTGTCCAAAGGCGTCGCCTACGGTAGGCATAAATCCAGGAAGCGACATGGAGTACGTATTGCGGTAACTGAAACTTACATTGCGCACCATCATTGCCACGCGAGCAATGCATTGCGCTGTTTTGTACCAGCCCTGATTTTCCAGAGGCGCTTTCGGTGTTACAGTTACTTTAACCCGCATCACCGAATCCACTTTGTTAGTCACGCGGATGGTGTTATCGTCGAGTTTGCGATACTTCAGTTTGAACGGTTTGCCGTCGGCTGTTTTTGCCGTTGCTGTGAAACGACGCGTTTTCTTGCCGTGTTGCACGTTGATCGTCGTGTCTGGGCGCAGCGTTATTTCGCGTTCGAAACTGCGTTTATTCTTTGGCAATTCTTTTTTCTGCTGCTCCGCTTTTGCGTCTTTCTTGTCTTTCGATTGTTTATCTTGCTTTGCCGAAGCTGCTTTATTCTTATTCTTCGACGTTGACGTTGCTTTACGATTCGAATTCGACTTACTGAAACGCTCGTTTGTGGCTTTCAGGAACGGACTATGGTTGTAAAGTCGTTCCATATTGAATGTACCGCTCACGTTAAGCGTGCGATTATTCGAAATAGTGTTGCCCAATGACGTTCCATCTTCAAGATCTGTTCCGCGAACCCATGAATATGTGGCGTTATAGTTAGCATTTGCGCTCACCCAGTCGAAGATTGGAATCAGATTGATTGGCAACTGATATGACAACGTAAAGGTTTGGCTATAGTCGAGCGGCGTTCCAAATCCGCGGATGCTTGTCCAAACAGAATCTTTCCATGCTTGGTAACGGTCAGCATACAAGTCTTTGTTGATAGGCGTGTAAGGCTCTTCGATTTCTGCATGCGTTGCGCTGTGGAAATTCATGTGAAGATTTTTTGTTAAGTCCCAACGGATTGAGAAGTCGCGGTTCCACAAGAATTGTTCGCTGAAAACGAGCGGTAACTCGCTGTTTTCCAAACTTTCCATGTCGCGTTCTTGCAGCTCGTAGTAGTTTCGCAGAATTTCTGTATTGAAAGCAACATTCTGTGGCAACCAGTTAAGACCGAAACGCTTCAGGATATCGAACCATTTCGACTTGTTCTTAATTTTTTTGAATGGTTCCCAAGCTTTATACACTGGAGTCCAGTTGTAAGTCAACGCTCCGCGCCAGTTATCTTCCTTTTCGTAAACCGTAGTTTCACCACTTGTAAACGTATGTGAGTGGCTATACGAGAACGAGAAGTTAGCTGGATCATACGGCATAGGGTGACGCTTGTTCTGAATGCCCACGCGAACATTCGAAAGCGAGAAGTTACGATTGGTTGTCTTTGTGACAGCGATGCTTTCCACTGAGTCGCGTTCCTGATCCGTCAGTCCCTCGAGCGCATCGTCGAGCTCCATGTCCGTATCGAGTGGATTGTACTTCGGGCGGTATTCTTCTTTTGTGATAGAGTAATAGAGTGGCGCGCTCACTTTTGCTTTTTCTGGGAAGAACTTACCGAGTTGCAAACTTGTCGTCACGCTATACGATTTGTAGTCGTCGGTTGAGCGTTGCGAAACACCCTCTTCCAGACCGCCAAAGCCTTCAGATATGTAGCGCCCTTGCACGTTTAGCGTTCCAAAGTCAGACATCTGCACGTTCAGATTGCCTTGCGCTGCCCATCCACCATCGTTATTGTATTCTTTTAGACGCAATTCGTTAACCCAAACCTCGCCAGATTTTTGATCGCCCGACAGGTTTCGCACACCGATAATCATTGTTTTCACTTCGCCGAGCGTTGGATTACCCATCACACTCACCTTGTTCTTCGGATTATCTGCGTCATATACCGAATAAACTTGATTGTACGACGCTGTTCCCATCGCTTTTGCCTTGTTGCGTTCCTTCTTTAGCGTGGTGAAAATGCTAAGCGGCACGTTCAGCATGTTTTCTTCTGGCCACACAGCGAGGCAATCTTGAGCCGAATATTTATCGTAATTATTTCGTGGTTCAGTGAGAACGAGCGGTATCTCGTATTCATAATAATTGCTTTTATAATCACTACCGAGACGAATGAACACAGCAAGTTGGTTATCCGATAAACCAGTAGTGTTTTGCTCGAATGCGTTAGCGTGAACAAACATTTGGAGACGCTTATATTGGCGCAAGTCAACCATCATGTTCTTGTAAACCGCTTTTGATTCACCGCTACTCAAGTTTGTCACCATCATATCGAGCGATTGTTCATTAGCTTCGACGAGCTGTGGCTGGCTTGGATCTTGCTCGCGCGTGATACCTGGAGGCATAACGTAATTGACTGGCGTTTTCTCGTTATGCTCCTCGATGTTAACGCTGCTGACTGCGATTTTTCCTGTTTGTGAAGCGTTTCCGTCGAGATTCTGTTCGTAAACGCGCCACTCGCCTCTGACGAGATCAAGATTGCCAAATCGCATCACGATTGGTTTCTTAAAATTAGTAAGGAACATGCGCATGAAGCGGATGCTTGTGAAATCGGAAATTGATCCCACGCGCGACTCGTATTCTGTTAGTGGAATACGGAATTGGTACCACGTGATGTGACCCGTAGTGCCGTTTCTGAGCGATGGCGCATACTCTCTTTTATCTACAATGTAGTTTTGTCCGACCACTAAATCCTCAGGACGGATTGATACATGATATTGATAATATTTCTCGTACTCGTTTAGCGTGTAGTCTTGATTGATGTCTTCAACGTCGGGCGTTGTTTTGTAAGACGTATCATAACTCTCTGAGCGATTTTCTGTATCGGGCGAGTTTCCTTGTGGGTTATTGATATATTTGTATCTCCGCAAGATAGACGCCTGCATGTTATCGTAGTCGCTGCCGCGGAAGTAGTGGTAATCGTCGCCTGCGGGATCGGCGAGGATAGAGTCACGCGCTGTTGCCGTAAGTCCTTGCGCTGCGTTCAGAAATTCTTGATATGAGTCGAACGAACGCTCTTCTTCGTCGTTCAATCCATTGAAACCAACATCCTGAAGCGCGCGACTTCCGCTTGTCGTTGCAAAAGCGTAGGTCACCGTTGATTGCGTTGGAATTTTACCCCATTGCGTGTACGTAAAACTTTGCGAACCATCGACTGGCATACCGCTTTCATAGAATTTTTTTCCATCAGGAAGAATATCCTCGCTCACTTCTCCAAGATTGATATAGAAGTCTCCACCATAATCGGCTGCGTCGGATTGCTCGTTGGTGTACACAAACGGATCCATCAACCAGAACTCTATATATTCTACATTGGCGGTTTCGAAGTCGGTTGTATTGAGTTTGCGCATCATTCCACCCCAATTGCTTTCTGGCTGCGGCACTGTTCCGTCGTTGTTCATCTGCGGATTGAAGTTGTAAGGACCGCGTTCCTGAGGATAGTATGCTAAGTTAAGAATGGAAAGCGTTGAAGTAGAGCCGTTGTATGAACTTTGGTCGCGATTAGGATACAGTTCGCGAACGTAAACCTCGCGCACGAAGTGGTTACTCAGTTGTTCCAAGTCGCTCTTGATATGGCTTGGCGTGAGCGAACTGCTGCGACGCGTAAACAATGGGTCGATATTATACCACGCTAAGCGTGAACGCTGATAGCCACTCTTAAGCGATGTTTTGTCATCGTGGTTCGCGAACATCGAAGGCGTGCTGGATATGAACCAAGTGTTTGGCGTTGAAACATCAATGGCATTGGTTGTGTTTTCGAAGTCGTCGAGATAGGATGCGTTGTCTTGTGTTCCCTTATTCTTTCCTGCTATCAGCTGAGCGAATTCCGCGTTAAACGAAATTTGCGATGGTTGCGTTACGTGCAGGAATGGTATCTTGTCGAGCAGATTCGTTAGCCACTGACTTTCCTTTTGCCAATTTAGATTTACACCCCATAGCGTGTTGTTCAGCGGTTCACTTCCCATGTTCACCTTTGTTGTCAATGGCTGCTCAGAGAGATGCTGTATCGTTCCACTCATCTGGAAATTTTTTGAGAAGTCGTATTCCCAATTTAGTCCAAACATGGTTTTGCGCATCTGTCCATAATCAGTATTACTCTCGAGCGACACGTTAATCGACGTTCCCGCGTCAATGATGCTTTGATTGAGTATCGTTACTTCGCCAGCGTTGTAATCTACGCTATAATCGCTTCCTTCTGTCAGCACAACGCCACCTGCTGTGACGACAACCGACCCTTGTGGCACATTCAGAGCGCCAAGAGAAATCACGTTGGCTGATGTTCCGCGAAATTGTCCCATCAAGACGTATTTGTCTTTCTCGGCAATTTGCTTCGCAATTGTTTTGGTTGAGTCGTACAACTCAGTGAAAGCATATTTTTCCGCAGTCGAAGCGGCTACGCCTTTACTGACGAGATAATTGTACATATACGATCCAAAAGGCTCAACCACTGGGAAGAAAACGCGACCGTTGCTAACGGTGTAGCCATCGACGTAGTCAAAATAGCCGTTTGAGTGTGCTTTGTTGTTGTTATCCAGCCTGTCAGCGCCGAGAATCTTGATAATTGGGTCGCTCTTTACTTGCGTTTCGGGAATATAAGTAAGATATACGCCTGCTGTATCGCTTTGATATTTTACGTCGAGACGGAATTTCTCTTTCTCAACCGTTGAAGCGAGATAGTAAACGTTCTTCATCATCAAATCCCAGTTGCGCTGTGTGGGATTATTGCTTGTGTTTTTCAGTGATTTGACAAAGAGAGCCTGCGTCACATCGGTGTTATCGCTCGCGAATTCACCAACCTGATAGGTTGTTCCACCATAAGTATATTCGTAGGCTACGGCAAGTACTTGATCCGTTTGCAGCGATGTTTTCAGCGTGATGTAACCCAGCGCTGTATTGACGCTATATTCCGACGAATTGAGCAAGCGAGCGCTTTCCAGTTTCTCATAATCGCTTCCGCCAACAAAGCCTGCAATGCCGTCGAGTACCGTAGTAGTTTGGTCGATGTCGCGCGCAGCGTTGTAGGTCGTTGCCATAGCAGCGTATTCTGTGTTCGCGCTGTTGGCAGGAACAAGCCCGCTACCGCTCCAGAGCGACGACATTTTTTCTGTTTCACCTAAATCGGTGAGCGCAACGATGTTACGCGTGTTGGTAGTTGTACCAGTTTTGTTCGTAACCCATACTTCGACGCGGTTAATTGTTATACCTGTCGTCATATTTGGCAGCGTTTTCATTCCAGCGTCATACTTTGAGCGGAAATAGTCAGCGAGAAAGAAATGTCGATTCTCTTCATAATCTGCTACATCAATCTCAAACGGCGTTAGTTGACTGCCTCCTTTCGACGAAACGCTTGTTGTTGCCGATTTTTTCTGTGAAGCAACAGTCTGGAGCTTTAATCTACCAAACTGCATATCCATTCTGATACCGAAAAGTGACGTTGCGCCAGTGATCAACGACGAGTTCGACGGGAACGAAACGTTGCCCGCTTCAACCAGTTTAATGATTTCATCTTCTTTTCCGTCGTATTTCAGTTTCAGATTTTGCGCGTCCATGTCGAACGTTGCATCTGTGTTGTAGTTCAAGTTCATGTTGACCTTGTCTCCAACTTTACCGTTGACGTTCAGATTGATCTTCTCATCGAAATCCATCGACGTCGTTCGTCGGTTGCGGATAGGCAAAGAAGGATTGTCGATGTTCTTCAGATTCATGCCGAACTTCAATTCAGCCGTTCCTTGCGTGCGAATTCTGACGCCACCAGGACCAAATATTTTTTCAGCAGGTCCTAAATCGAAGTGCATATCAGTGAAATCGAATTTTTCTTTGCCTTTTGTCTGCAATATCTCACTGTTCTTCGAACGGAAATAGTCGCGCATCAATTGTCGTTCACTCCATTCACGATATTCTTCTGGCGTCATCATGATGGGTGCCGTTACGTAAGAATTGCCAATCTTTGTTCCAATAATATAACAGTCCAAAGTATCGTTATAGACCACGTCATACTGCATATTATCTGGTCGCTTCAGGTCGGTAGCGTTCTGATCCAGATCTTCCGTTGTTATGGGTTGCGTTCGCTGAACCTTCCAACGCGGATTCAAAAGCGAGTCGGGAATGGTTTCATCGTCGTCTAATACAGGTTGCGCTGCTGCTTGTTGCTGATTTTTTTTGCGCGTTTTATCGTCTTGCGCTACACCAATAACCGCATAACTCGCCAAGATAATGGCGAGCAACGCAATCAATGTGGAGTAGGCTGAACGTCGCGTCATCTTATTCCTTTATTTTATTTGTTTCAGAGCCAATTTAACCACTTGCTCAACGGGCAAGTTAGGATCCTGAGTCAGTATGGCAGTAACGACTTTTGCTGAAGGCGCTGGCGAGAAGCCAAGCATCGTGAGCGCGCTGACCGCTTCATCGCGCGTTGTCATATCTACAATCGGTTTGCCGCTGTCGGTCGTTGGCGCGTCAATGCTTAGTCCGAGCGACGCAATCTTATCTTTCAGGTCGATAATGATGCGCTGTGCGGTCTTCAAACCTACGCCTTTCACACCCTTCAAAGCCCTTTCGTCGCCGTTGGCTATTGCATTGCAAAGTTCACTCGGCGAGAGCGAAGAAAGAAACATGCGCGCGGTGTTTGCACCAACACCAGATACGGTGATCAACAAGCGAAACAGCGCTCGTTCATCGCGTGTCGCGAATCCGAAAAGACTATAACTGTCGTCGCGACCGCCTGTGACAAGCGATTCTTCCACGTAAACTTTCGCTTCGTCCTTGCCTTGCAGCGCGCTATACGTCGTCAACGAAATACTCAGCGCAAAGCCTATGCCTTGCACTTCAACAACCGCCAATGCTGGCGTCAGTTCTGCCAATGTTCCTTTGATGTAATCAATCATGGAAACCTAATAAAATAATCTAAAATCTTGTAATATTACATCTATCTAACGCGCGAAAGCGGTCTTTATTGCTTTTCATGCGACAAAAAACTGACGGAAAACAAAAAATTGCTTTTTATGAAATAAAAAATTGGAGACCGAAGTCTCCAATCGGGTGTGAATCGTGCGGCTTGAAGTTATCGCGCCTCGTAAGCATCCATCATTCACATTCGCAAAGGTAATCAATTCTTCCGAATCGCCAAGCGTTAAGATGAAAAATTTTTACATGCGGAAAAATGTTAAAAAAAAGTGTTAAACGAGCGTGTCAAAGTATGTTAAAAATGTTAATGCGCGAGTGTTAAAATTTTATTGCACGTGAAAAAAAAGTGCGTTTTTTGCGATTTTTTTGGGGGTTGCGTGTGAACGGTCGATGCAAAAAGGCGGTTTAGAAATCTATCTCACGTGAAATAAATTTCTATCTCACGTGAGATAATTTTTTATCTTATATCATTTAACTTTTTTAACAAATGAGATTTTCCGAAAATCCACGTTCAAAAATTCGGAGTTTTACGCGGAAAAATGTTAAAAATGCGTATATTTTTTGCATAAATCTATCATTTTAACATTTCGCGCGTTGAGTTACGACAAAAAAGCGACAAAAAACGGCAAAAATTTGTGCATTAGAAATTAGCCGCTCAAATGCAAACGAATGTTAAATCAAGTGTTAAAAAATCGCCAAAAAGCGTAGTTAAATTTTGTAAACAACTCTTAAAATTTTGCTTTCGCGTCAAACTTTTTCGCGTTCCTTATGGACTAATTTTCAAAAAAAACGACCTGCAATTGCAAGTCGTTCATCGGTTTAGAGAATATATTGGAGATGTTTCATCGGATGACCGCCCCAGCGGCTTGTGTTGACGAATTGGAAACCGATGTGCGTGTAGAGCCGTTCCGCTTTAGGGTTTCCCTGATCGACAAGCAGTCCAACGGCAGGCAGTTGCATGCGTTTCGCTTTCGCGATTGTTTGTTTTAGGAGCGCCGTTGCAATGCCCTGATGTTCGAATCCCTGCACAACCGCGAGGCTATCCACGTAGAGTTCGCCCGCCGACGTCTCATCGTCCATCGCCGAAAAGTCGCGTTCCAGACAAGTCTTAGCAGCCGCGATGAACGCTTCGCGCAGTTGGTGTAGCCGAGCGCCGTCATAACTGGTGCAGATGCCCACGATCTGATCGTCGTGCATGGCAACCAGCGTGTTCGTGTAACTATATTGACTATTTTCTTGCGCGACCAGCATCGTCATCATGCGATGGAAATCTTCCAGAGAATGCTTCCCAGCAAAATATTGGCAGCAGTCCTCGTTCATCGCGCGCATAATCAGTCGCGCTATTTCAGCCGCCTGCGAAGGTGTTGCTTGTGTGATAAACATGCAGCGAAAGTAGTAAAAATTTGCTTCATTATGCTTTTTTAATCTTTGAAAACGAGATAATTTCTTGAAAAAACCATATATTAGCGAAAAATTTACGTTTTTATGCAAAAATTCGCAGAATATATCCAGCAGATTGAAATAGATTCGCTTTGGAGTGGACGTCGCCACGTTCTTTGGAACTTGAACCGTCGCGTTAATATATTGAGTGGCGTCAACGGAGAAGGCAAAAGCACGATTCTGAACAAGGTTGTGAAAGGCCTAAAGAGCGGTGGCGAATTTCCAAGTCACCTGTTGAAGGGCGTCAGACTGAAGGTTTATCCCGAAGATGCTAAATGGATACGCTACGATATCATACGTTCTTTCGATCGCCCGCTTATGAATTCCGAATCGATCACGAAGATGGACGTTTCGCTTGCTACTGAATTGGATTGGCAACTCTTTCAGTTACAGCGCAAATACTTAGACTATCAAGTGAATATCGGCAATCGAATTATCCATGTATTGCAATCGGGCGATGCCAATGCTGCAGAAGAAGCCCAGAAAATCAGTGAACCAAAAAAGATTTTCCAAGACATCATCGACAGTTTGTTTGAATCGACGGGCAAGAAAATCATCAGAACCGAAAACGAAATACGCTTTTCGCAAATCGGTGAGACGCTTGTGCCATATCAGTTGTCGAGCGGTGAAAAGCAAATGCTTGCTATTCTGTTGACCGTTCTTGTGGAAGACAATCAGAACTACGTGCTCTTCATGGACGAACCTGAGGTTTCGCTTCACGTTGAGTGGCAACAGCAATTGATCGACTTGATTTTGAAACTTAATCCTAACGTACAAATAATCTTGACCACGCACTCCCCAGCCGTCGTGATGAATGGTTGGGTTGATAGTGTTACTGAAGTATCCGAGATAACCGATAATCTGTAAACGTAATGGGTAAGCGTCTGAAAGAAAACTTGTCGTCAGGCTACATTGAAGCAGCCAATCGACTGCGCGGGAAGAAGGCTCGGCAGAAGATTGTTGCGTATGTTGAGAGTTACGATGACGTGTTTTTCTGGCGCAGTGTGTTGAGTCAGTTCGAGAACGAGCAGCGCTATTTTGAAGTCATGCTGCCCTCGAAGATGAATCAACTGGAACGCGGAAAGAAAGCCGTTATTATGAATTTGCTTCACGGCAATCTGGGACGAAATATGATTGCTTGCTGTGATGCAGATTACGATTATCTGATTCAGGGACGCACGCAAACGTCTCGTGAATTGATTGAAAATCCTTATATCTTCCATACATACGCTTACGCAATAGAGAATCTGCAATGCTATGCACCGAGTTTGCACGAGGTTTGCGTGGCAGTTACGTTGAACGATCAGCAGATTTTCGATTGTGAAGAGTATCTCCGTCAGTATTCGCAAGCCATTTTCCCGTTGTTTATATGGAATATATGGTATTATCGCACGCCAAACTATAAAGATTTTACGATGACTACGTTTTGCAATATCATAGAAGCGGGTCATTTTACGATAGCAAACGCGGAGCGGTTGTTGCAAAACGTAAGGCGGAAAGTAGGGAAAAAAGTTCAGCAACTGCAGGAACGCAATCCTGATTTTCGTGAATCGTATCAGCAAGTCAAAGAAGACCTGAAGTGTCTTGGTGTAACGGCAGACAACGCTTACCTTTATATACAAGGGCATCATTTGTTTGAAAAAATAGTTGAACCAATGGTGAAAGCGGTTTGCGATAAACTGACTGCTAACCGACAGCAAGAAATCAACAGACAGAGTCTCCACAACACGCAACGCATGAACGAGCTCGCCAGTTATAACAGTCGGGTGGAGGATGTCAAAGCGATGCTGAAGAAAAACGTGGGCTATATGCGCGCGCCACAGTTCAAGCAAATCCAAAACGACTTGGAACAATTTTTCAGCGAGTGGGATAAGCAACAGGAAGCAAAGAAACAGAAAAATAAGTCAGCAAACGACGACAGCGATACACAAAAAGCGTAGCCCGAAAGCTACGCTTTTTCTTTTACTATTTTATTCAATTTTTCCGATGAGACTTGTCAAAAATCGCCGATTTCATCGAGATTTTTTATTCTAAATCAGCGAATTTTATACAAAAGTCTCGAGGAATTTGATGGTACCTTCAACCTTTACGCCTTTGGTTGTTGCAGGCAGCAAAATTGATTCGCCAGCCTCCAATGTTGTTTCATTACCTTCGTTGTCGGTAAGCGTTGCTTTACCGCTCAAACCAATCAAGATAACGAAACTATCCAATTCACTGTAATCGATAGACAATGGTTCGTCGAGATCGTACACGCTCGTTGTGAAGTAAGGACAGCTAACCAGTTGCACGCCTTTATTCTTTTCGGGCGTGTAATGCGTTTGATAATCTGGCAAAACGTTGAAATCAATTGATTCCGCAGCGAGTTTCGTATGCAATTCACGATAATTGCCGTTTTTATCCTTGCGTTTGAAGTCGTAGATGCGATAGGTTACGTCGCTGGTTTGCTGGATTTCCGCTACGAAACAGCCAGCACCGATGGCGTGGATGCGTCCAGCAGGAAGGAAAAAGACGTCGCCCTCTTTCACAGCGTATTGCGCGATGGCGTCGGTTATCGTGTCATTTTCTACCATCTCTTCATACTGTTGCGGTGTAATCACGTTCTTCAATCCTGCCATAAGGTGCGCGTTTTCTTCGCAAGGCAACGCGTACCACATCTCTGTCTTTCCGCGTTTTTTTCCTTGTCGATGAGCAATTTCGTCTGTGGGATGTACTTGGATAGAGAGGTCTTGTCGCGCATCAATGAACTTGATTAACAAAGGGAATTGATTGCCGAAACGTTCGTAATTCTCTTTACCTACGAGATCGCTTTGCAGTTGTTCTACCAGCGAATTGATGCTTATGCCTTCGAAAAGACCGTCTTTGACGACCGTTTCGTTGCCATCCACACCCGAAATTTCCCAGCTTTCGCCTACGTTTTCAAGTGTTTCGTTCAGATGTTTGAATGGAATAATTTTGTCACCGCCCCAAATGGTTTGTTTGAGCAGTGGCTTAAACTTAAAACTTTTCATAATACATTATTATATATATTAGTTTTCTTTCCAGAATGCGTGTGTAAAAATAACGAGAACCGAAAAGATTTCGAGACGTCCCATAAGCATCAGCGCGGTGCAGAGCCACTTGACGAGCACAGGCAGTTCACTCCACGAGATAGATGAACCAATTTCGATTGCCAATGACGGTCCTACGTTGCTCATCGAGCTCATCGAGATGGCTAATGCATTGGTAAAATCAACGCCGCATGCGGTGATGAGAACGACAGCGATGAAGAATAAAAGGAGATAAATCGTCAACAACGCCAGTAGTCTGACGCGTTGTTGCATCGGAACATTGGATTTATTGACTTTAAGCGGCAAGATGGCGTTGGGATGCAGTAGTTGTCGGAACTCATTGCGCACAATTTTCAGCAGCATCACTACACGAATACATTTCCATCCACTGCTTGTGCTGCCCGAACATGCACCGATAAACATGCAACCGAATAGGATGATCCACGTAATTTGCGGCCATAGCGCGATATCGTCGTTGAATAAGCCTGTCGTTGTGATGGTCGAAATTGTTTGGAATAGTGAACTACGGAACGCACGCTCTACGTTGTAACCGTTGTTCACAATCAACGCTGCCATAATGAACAGCGTTACGCCGATGATGAGCCAGAGATAGCATTTGAATTCGCTGTTCTGCGTCAGTTTCTTAAATTGAAATTTTATCAGAGCAAGATAAAGCATCGTGAAATTCACACCACCTAAGAAACAGAAAACTATGCAAGCGTATTCTATGCCAGCCGATTGGAAATGTAATATACTATCATTGTGAGGCGCGAAACCGCCAGTTGCGCACGTAGTCATTGCATAGTTGACGCTATCGAACCAATTCATGCCCAGAACTCTATAAGTTACGATGCAGGCGAGTGTCAATACGAAGAAAATGAGCCACAATGCTTTTGTATTTACACTCAATCGCGGATGTAACTTCGTGCGTATCGGTCCTGTTGCTTCAGCCGAGAAAATTTTTACAGAGCCACCGACGAACGAAGGCAATATAGCAATAGTGAAAAACACGATACCTAAACCTCCAATCCATTGCATGAGCGAGCGCCAGAATAGAATTCCGCGCGGCAATCGTTCAACGTCGTCGAAGATTGTTGCACCTGTCGTCGTAAAGCCCGACATTGTTTCGAAGAAAGCATCTGTAAAATTTGTGAGAAAACCGCCAACGAGGAATGGCAATGTACCAAATAGACTGAAAACGCACCACGCCAGCGTCACAACGAGATAAGAATCGCGACGCGAGAGCATGTTATTCGCGTTTCGTCCATAATAACGAAGAATGCATCCTGCTGCAATAGTGACGGCAAGCGCTACGCCAAAGGCGAAAGTGTCGCTTTGACGATAGACAATCGACATGACAAAACACCAAAGCATAAGAAATGCTTCGATAAACAGCAGCGAGCCAAGAATTTTGTTAATGAGTCGGAAATTGATCATGCTCAATTAAATAATTGCTCTATTTTCTTCATGTTCGTTTCTAAGCAGAATACCATCACGCTGTCATCGGCTTCGATTTGTGTTGAACCAGAAATAAGAATGCCTTTGCCTTTTCTGACGAGACCGCCCAACGTAACGCCTTTCGGAAGACCGAGCTCGAAAACTTTTTTCTTTGTGACTTTCGATCCTTTTTGTGCAACAAATTCTGCTACATTAGCGTTCGCTATCGTCAGAAAGCGCACATTGCTAACGTTATCGTCAAGCAACATTTGGTAAATATGGCTTGCGGCAATCGCCTTTTTATTGATTATCGTTCCAATGTCAAGACTTTCGGCCATACTGACGTAATCCATATTCTCAACCATTGCGACTGTTTTTCGTATTCCAAGTCTTTTAGCGGTGAGACACGCAAGAATATTTGTTTCAGCGTTAGTCGTTAGTGCCACAAAGGCTTGCGTTGAGCCAATACCTTCTTCGGTTAGCAAATCTATATCACGTCCATCGCCATGAATAACCATGATTCTGTCGTCGTCGATCAACTCATTAAGTTCTTCGCACCGCTCTTCGTTGGTCTCGAACACTTTTGCACGCATGTATTCTGGTAAAGTCTTGACGGCGCGCACTGCAGTATTTCCGCCGCCCATAATCATTACATTCTGAACATCCACGTATCGTTCTTTTCCTACAATGGTTCGGATGTATGGAATGTATTGTTTCATCGTCATAAAGTATGCAATGTCATCGAGTTTCAAGCAATCATTTCCGCCAGGAATGATTGTATCATTTCCGCGCTTAATCGCTACGACGTGGTATGGGTCATCTGGACCACACAAATCCTTCAACGGCTTGTCCAGAATGGTGCATTCTTCGCGTAACTTAATGCCCAACATCACCAATGCACCGTTATGCACATCCCAACGCTGTCGAACCCAAGACATTTTCAGTCCATTGATAATGTCTTTCGCAGCAAGCATTTCTGGATAGATAAGCGAATCGATGCCAATCTTTGTGAAAACCGATTGCATCTCATCATCTTGCAAAAATTCTGCATGGTCAACTTTCGCCACCGTTCGCTTTGCGCCCAACGCCTTTGCCATGGCACAGCAAGTTATATTCGTGTTTTCGTCGGGCGTCACAGCGATATACAAGTCGGCTTTATCTGTTCCAGCCTCCTTCATCTTTGCGATGTCGTTGGGTTCTGCGTGAATGGTCAGCACATCGAGCTCGTTGGCAATCTTGTCGAGACGCTCCTCGTCGTTATCGATAAGCGTGATGTCTTCATTGTTGCGCGCTAAAAGTTTCGTTAGATGCGAACCAATGGCGTAGGTGCCTGTAATAATAATTTTCATTGCATGATTTTTTTGTATATACTATCTGCATCGAGACCAACTTTTGCGCGAAGTTGCGCTACGGTTCCATGCTCTACAAATTCGTTGGGCAAGCCTAAGCGTTCTACTTCGATGTGATAGTGATGGTCGGACAGCCATTCCAGAACGGCAGAACCGAATCCGCCTTGCAGAATGCCATCCTCTACGGTGATGATTCTTGTGAATTTTTTGCCGATTTCATCGAGAATTTCTTCGTCGATGGGCTTGACAAAACGCATATCGTAGTGCGCTACGCTTTTCGCGCCATTAACCATGTCGATAGCTTGTGCAACTACGTTTCCAATGTGACCAATCGTGAGCACAGCGACATCGTTTCCTTCGCGCAAACAGCGTCCTTTTCCTACTGGAATGGCTTCCAACGGGCACCGCCAATCGGTCTTCACGCCGCGTCCACGTGGATAACGAATGACAAACGTGCCTTTGTCGGGCTGTTGCGCAGTAAACATCATTTTCCGAAGCTCATGCTCGTTCATAGGTGATGCAATTGTGAGATTAGGGATAGGCCTTAGCGCTGCAATGTCAAACGCGCCGTGATGCGTTGGTCCATCTTCGCCTACTAAACCAGCGCGATCCAAACAGAAAACAACGGGAAGATTTTGCATCGCTACGTCATGGATAATGTTATCATAAGCCCGCTGCGCGAATGCACTATAAATATTGCAGAAAGGCTGCAGTCCGTCTTTCGCCATGCCGCCACTGAACGTCACAGCGTGCCCTTCTGCGATGCCTACATCAAAGGCTCGCTCGGGCATTTCACGCATCATAAGATTCAGGGAGCATCCACTGGGCATGGCGGGCGTTACGCCAACGATGCGGTTGTTCGCTTTAGCCAATTCGATGATGGTCTCGCCAAACACATCCTGATATTTTGGCGGCTCATTTGATGTGTCACTCACAATTCGTTCACCCGTTTGCGCATCGAATTTGCCTGGAGCGTGCCAGACAGTCGCGCTTTCTTCGGCGGGCGCATAGCCTTTTCCTTTGACGGTGTGCAAGTGAAGCAATTTCGGTCCATGCATATCTTTGATGATTTGCAGCACACGAACAAGCTCTTTCACGTCATGCCCATCAACAGGACCGAAATAGCGGATGTTCATTCCTTCGAAAACGTTTTGTTGACGACTGATTGCCGATTTCAATGCATTAGTAAGACGAATCAATCCCTTGCGTCTTTCGTCGGGAAGCATGCCCATTTCTTTCAGCCATTGCGATGCTTTATAACGAACTTTATTGTAAGTTTTGTTTGTATCGAGTTGGGTTAGATATTTTTCCATGCCGCCAACAGCTCTGTCGATCGACATATCGTTGTCGTTAAGCACGATAAGCAAATCGTTAGGCGTAGAAGATGCGTTGTTCAAACCCTCGTAAGCCAAACCGCCACTCATTGCACCGTCGCCGATAATCGCTACGATGCGGCGTTTTTTCTTGCCTTCCAGTTTTGCAGCAACAGCCATTCCGAGCGCAGCCGATATAGAATTCGACGCGTGTCCGCATGTAAAAGTATCGTATTCGCTTTCAGATGGAGATGGAAAAGGACGCAAACCGCCCATCTTTCGGTTTGTTTTGAACGCATCGCGTCGTCCTGTCAAAATTTTATGCGCGTAAGCCTGATGCCCTACGTCCCAAACAAGTCGGTCGTCTGGCGTTTGGTAAACGTAATGCAGTGCAACGGTCAGTTCAACTGCCCCAAGACTGGACGCGAAATGACCTGGATTGACTGCACATTCTTTAATAATACGCGCGCGAAGCTCGTCACATAGAGTCGGCAGATTGTCAACCGACAACTGTCGCAAGTCGCTCGGGTAGGTTATCTTGTCTAAAAGACTTTGTTTTTCCTCAGTCACTTTTTCGATAACTAAAACGTTTTAGCGCGTAAAATTACGTAAAAATCTAAAAAATGCCAAGTAATTCCCTATTTTTCAGCGTGTAACAACGCAAGAAACCGCGTAGATTTTTCGTTAAAACCAAAAAATAATGTAACTTCGCACACAAATCAACCTTTTAAACAACAAAAACACATGAAAAAAACCATTATCTTATGCTTTCTTCTCGGCGTAGGAACAATTTGTTTTGCGCAAACGAGAACAAAAGACGGTGGTATCTCGCAAGAGATGCTGCGCAAAATCACAGCAAAACCTGCAAGTAAAGCGTTACAGAACGCCATTTCGTCGAACAATATCGACGACCTGTCGCGCAATAAAGACAATCGCGGACAGATAGACAATAGCTTCTCGGTCGAAACGCCTAAGCAATCCATTCACGACCAAAAGAGTTCGGGTCGTTGTTGGATGTTTTCTGGACTCAATGTACTGCGTTCAAATTTCGCAAAGAAGCATCAGGATTCTCTGAAAGTAGAATTCTCACAAGCGTACCTTTTCTTTTATGATCAGTTAGAGAAGTCTAACTTTTTCCTTCAATCAATTATCGACACAGGAAAGAAACCTATCGATGACAAAGACGTAAGATTTCTTTTCAAAAACCCTGTAAGCGACGGCGGAACCTTCTGCGGCGTAACCGATTTGACCGCAAAATACGGTGTTGTTCCAATGAGTGTTCAACCTGAAACGTATTCCAGCGAAAGTACTTCACGCATACGCCAAATCATTCGCAGCAAACTACGCCAGCAGGGACTGGAACTGCGAAAAATGGTGCAGCAAGGAAAGAGCGCTAAAGCACTGAAAGACCGCAAGACGGAGATGCTTGGCGAAATCTATTCTATGCTTTCGCTGACGCTCGGCGAACCAGTTAAAACTTTCAAATACGCATTCAAAAACAAAAAAGGCAAGGTTGTCATCCCCGAAAAGACCTATACACCACAAGAATTCTATCAACTGACAGTTGGCGAACCGCTTTATGGAACTTTCATTATGGTGATGAACGATCCCAGAAAGCCATACCACAAAGTTTACGAAGTGCAATACGATCGTCACTCATACGACGGCCACAACTGGAAGTATCTTAATCTTCCTATGGAGGACATTTCCAATCTTGCCATCACGAGTTTGAAAGACGGAACAAAGCTCTACTCTTCTTACGATGCAGGAAAGCAACTTGATCGCAAGCGTGGCTACGCTGACACAGAGAATTACGATTACAGTTCATTGTTCGACACTGATTTCTCAATGACTAAGGCTGAGCGCATCGATACATACGACAGCGGTTCAACGCACGCCATGACTCTGACAGCGGTTGACCTCGACGAAAACGGCAAACCGCTGAAGTGGAAAGTAGAGAACAGTTGGGGAAAAGCCAGCGGAGTAGAAGGATGCGTAATCATGACAAATCGCTGGTTCAATGAATACATGTTCAGATTGGTGGTTGACAATAAGTACGTGCCGCAACAGCTCCTCAATGAGTTCAACCAGACGCCTATCATGGTGACCTACGAAGATCCATTGTTCGGATCCGTTGACGAATAAAACAAAATTCGATTGTATTTCTTCAAAATAAAAAATCCGCTCTCGATGGGAGCGGATTTTTTTATTATGCAACGCGAAGCGATTTCGTGTGCAAAAAATCGTTAAAGCGCGTGCGAAAATTTTATGCAAAACGTGGAATAAATATGCAAATTTAAGTTTCGTTAACGCGCGAAATTGAAACAAAATCGCATCTCGTTCATCGACCGACCAAAAACACGTCATTTTTTTGCGCGTTTTATGTGGATTTTTTTGTTAAAAAGACTGTTAACAAATGTAAATGATATGAGATAAAAAATTATCTCACGTGAGATAGAAATTTATCTCACGTGAAATAAATTTGTAAACAGCGCTTTTTTTTTCGTAAAACGACGCGATAAAATTTTTTTTTGTGTGAAAAAATTGCACAAATCAGCGTTTTTGTGCAAAAATTCAGTGGTTTTTGTAAATATTTTTCGTTGCACACTTTTTTGTTGTGTGCAAAACGGAACGAAAAACCACATTTTTCATTCTAAAATTTTATTTTTCTACCCACTGAATTTTTATGCATTTTAAGATGCTTTAACATTTGATTTTTTACAGTTTTTAACGAAATCCATTTCTCTTTCTTATGCATCCAAAATAAAAAGCGTTGACCGACCGAGTCAGCCAACGCCTTTTATATATATAATAAGGTGTAAACTTAAAGACCGTATATGTAAGTGCGGATGAGATAGTAAGCAATGATTCCAGCAACGTAGCCAACGAAAGCGATCCACGTTACTTTTTTCATATACCATCCAAACGTAATCTTTTCCAATCCCATGACAACGACGCCTGCAGCTGAACCAATGATGAGCATAGAGCCACCAACGCCAGCGCAGTAAGCAAGGAGTTGCCAAAATACTCCATCAACAGCCATATCGCCTGTTGCTGCAACAGGATACATTCCCATGCAACCAGCGACGAGAGGCACGTTGTCAACGATGGAAGACAGCACACCAATAATGCCAGTCACTAAGTAGTGATTGCCGTTGAACGTTACGTCAAGCCCTTTACCGAGCGCTGTAAGTACACCGACAGTCTCCAGACATGCAACTGCCATCAATATGCCCAAGAAGAATAGAATTGTTGACATATCTATACGAGATAGAATGTTAGATACACGCTTTTGCATCGCGCCACGTTCTTCTTTTTCTTTAAGTCGTGCATAGAAAACTTCAGTGACTGTCCAGAGAAGTCCAAGTACAAGCAATATGCCGACAAACGGCGGGAGATGGGTTATGCTCTTAAAGATTGGCACAAAAATCAAACCACCAACACCGAGGAAAAAGATAGCTTTGCGTTGCGCAGTCGTTAGTTCGTCAGCGCCAACCGATGCTTCTTGTTTTGCGGTGTACACGAGTTCGCCTTTCAATGAATGTGAAAGAATATAGGCAGGCAGCACCATTGAGATGAGCGATGGTATAAAGATTTCGCTAATCACACCACCTGCGGTGATCAAGCCTTTGTTCCAGAGCATAATTGTCGTGACATCGCCGATTGGTGAGAATGCACCACCAGAATTTGCAGCGATAACGACGAGCGCAGCGTAAATAATTCTATCTTTATGATCGTTCACGAGTTTTCTCAAGATCATAATCATCACGATAGATGTCGTAAGATTGTCGAGGATTGCAGACAAGAAAAAAGTCATAAACGCGATTCTCCAAAGCAGACCTCGCTTGGATTTCGTGTGTAACGTATCGCGAACGAAATTGAATCCACCATTTTGGTCAACCAATTCCACGATAGTCATGGCGCCCATGAGAAAGAATAGCGTCGTAGCAGTGCTACCTAAGTGGCGTTCCATCACGTCCGACACTGCTGATGCAATATGATCGCCAACGGCATTCGTGAGATACTGACCTGGATCTAACATAAAAAGCGTCCAAACGGCTACAAACATCAACAGCGCTACAGCTGCTTTGTTCACCTTTGTGACGCTTTCTATTGCAATAAACAGATAACCGATGCAGAAAACAACGATTATCAGAATCGTTAAACTACTCATTTTGAATAAAAGTTTACTTGTTTTATGTTTTTATTGTAATATGGCTCAAAATTAACGCTGCGAAATTACGCAATTTATTTCGCAAACAAGCGTTTTCGTTTAATAAATTAGCGAAAAAGGGCAATATTTCAATGATTTATGGCACGCAGTCGCGCATTTTTTTGCACAGTTTTTCATTTTTCGAAAAAATAAGACGTCGTGTCGGTTTGTTAGAAAGAATTTCGTAAATTTGCAGCAATATCGAAGTGGATCGATGAAATCGGAACGCATCTTAATCATCGGTGGCGGTATCGGTGGGCTTTTCACTGGTGCTTTGCTGGCAAAAGAAGGCTATCGCGTTACAGTGCTGGAAAAGAACGGCACGATAGGCGGCGGTCTGCAGACGTTCGTGCGACAGGGCGTTACGTTCGAAACGGGAATGCACGTTCTGGGCGGCTTACGCAAAGGCGGAAATGTCTGGAAGATATGCAATTATCTCGGGATTCTATCAAAGATAAGATTAAGAAACGTGGACGACGATTGCATCGATAGCGTTCATTATCTCAAAACGGGCGACGAATATCATCTTCCACGTGGAAGAGAATCGATGGTTGCCTATCTTTCCAATTGTTTTCCACATGAACGCGAAAACATTATTGCCTATTTTGATGCGCTATATCGCATGGCTGACGAAGTTGATTTCTTCTTTCTGCGTCGCGGAAAAGATGAGTTGTTCGGCCATAGCGATGCATTCTTTATGCCAGCCGATGAGATGATAGCGCAATTCATAAGCGATGAAAAATTGCGTGACCTCTTGGGCTACATGAATCCAATGTATGGCGGCGTAAAAGGGCACACGCCTGCCTACATTCATGCATTGATCAACGTACTTTACATAGACGGGCCGAGCCGATTTATAGACGGAAGTCAGCAAATGGCTACAGCGCTGTCGGATGTCATCACTTCGGCAGGCGGAAGCGTGCTGACGCATAAAGAAGTGGTGCGTGTTAACGTTTCGGATGCACGCGTTCAGAGCGTTGTTACACGCGATGGCGCCATTTTTAGCGCAGACATTGTGGTCAGCGACATACATCCTGCAAGTCTGATTCCACTGTGTAGCGATGGTAGTTTCACGAAAGCGTATTGTAATCGTATTGCATCCGCTCCGAATACCTATTCGGCGTTCACCTTATATATAATAATAAAGCCGCTAACGTTTAGATATATCAACCACACTTGCTATTATCAGGATGATTACGGCATGGTTTGGGATCACGGAGTGTACAACGAAGATTCTTGGCCACGCGGTTTCATGTATATGACGCCGCCAGAAACTCCTGATACAGGTAAACCGCAATGGGCAACAAAGGTTATAGTAAATTGTATTATGCCTTTTAGCGCGGTAAAGCGTTGGGAAAATACGACAACAGGCAAGCGTGGCGATGATTATCGTGCATGGAAAAAAGCGCGTGAAGCAGCGATACTCGAGCGTCTCGAGCGTTTGCATCCTGGATTTCATGAAGCGGTGGATCGCGTTTATAGTTCTACGCCGCTAACGATTAGGGATTATTATCACGTAAAGGATGGAGCGCTCTACGGTTTACAGAAAGACTGTCAGAATATGATGCTTTCGCAAGTGCCAATCTATACACGAGTGAAAAATCTCTACTTGACAGGACAAAATATCAACTTGCACGGAATCTGTGGCGTGCCTTTGACAGCGGTAAACACAGTCGAGGCAATCATAGGTGAGCAAGTTCTCGTTGAAAAAATCAATCAAGCAGCCGATGAAGCATAGCAGTGTGATAGCGATTCTCGTGATTCTCGCGAGCAGTTTGTGTGCTTCCGTTTCGTCGGTCGCACAAACCACGCAAAATATATGGCAAGATACGAGCGTAAAGCATCGCGTGATGCTCGACGCCTATCTTCCTGCGACGCCAACTGATAGCGCCATCATCGTATGTCCTGGCGGCAGTTATTGCTGGCGTGCAACTACAACTGAGGGAGATGAAGTTGCGCGCGCATTTCAACGTCGTGGCATCGCGGCTTACGTGCTTCACTATCGCGTAAGCGGCATTTTCGCTTACGTCACGCATAGTCGTCTTTTTTTTAGAGGCAACCAATATCCTGACGCATTGCGCGACGTTCAGAAAGCACTACAAATCGTTCGACAAAACCATAAAACCGTTGGCGTAATCGGCTTTTCCGCTGGCGGACATCTTGCACTTATGAGCAGCATGTATGCAAATCCCGATTTTGTTGGGTCGTTCTATCCCGTTATCTCTATGCGACAGCCTTACGTACACAAGCGTTCGCGTCGCGGTTTGCTGGGAGAATATCGTAAGTTCAGCAAACAGATGCGCGACTCATTGAGTCTTGAACGCCATGCACACAAAGTAAGTTGCAAAGTCTATCTGATGAATTGCCAAGACGACCCAGTAGTGAAATATCAAAACAGCATAGCGATGGATTCCGCGCTCACTGCGGCTGGAAAACCACACAAATACGTTCTTCACGCTACAGGCGGGCATGGTTTTGGCATCAGAAAACACGATTGGATTAACGACTTCTTAAATTATATCAAGCAATGACCGACATAGAATTTTGTTCTGCGGAAGAAATCAAGCGCTTCCAAGAAGAGAAACTACATGAAGCGCTTTTGTATCTTAAAGAGAACTCGCGCTATTACCAACGTCTGTTCGAAAAATACCACATACAAATCGAGCGAATCAAGCATCTGGAAGATTTAGTCAAGATTCCGTTCACAGAAAAGAAAGACTTACAACTCTGGAACGAAGACTTTCGCTGCTGTCCCAAAGAGAAAATTATCGATTACATAACAACTTCGGGCACACTTGGCGATCCCGTCACTTTCGTTTGCACAGAAAAAGATCTCCAACGACTGGCTTACAACGAGAAAAAGTCGTTCGAGTGCGCTGGATTGAAGCCTGGCAATATTCTTCAACTGATGACAACAATCGATAAGCGCTTTATGGCAGGTTTAGCCTACTTTCTTGGAATCCGCGAGATGGGCGCTTCTATTATTCGTGTAGGCAACGGAAATCCCGAATTGCAGTGGGATACGATCCAAAGGATTCAACCTGACTCCATCATGTGCGTGCCTTCGTTTATTCTTCGGTTGATTCAGTATGCTGAAGAACATGGAATCGACTACAAAAACTCGAGCATTAAGCGCATCATTGGCATAGGCGAAGGTCTCAGAGATCAGGATTTTAATCTCAATCTATTAGGAAGAAAAATCAAAGAGAAGTGGGATGTAGAATTATTCTCCACGTATTCGTCAACCGAAATGGGCGCAACATTTTCAGAATGCCCTTATGGATGCGGCGGACACGTGCATCCCGAATTGATAATCGTTGAAATTATCGGCGAAGACAACCTTCCTGTGCCCGACGGAGACGTAGGCGAAGTTGTTATCACAACGCTTGGCGTCGAGGGTATGCCGCTTTTGCGATTCCGAACAGGCGACATGTGCGCGAAAGTCACTGAACGGTGCCAGTGTGGACGCTATTCCTATCGCCTAACACCGCTCGTTGGCAGAAAAAATAACATGATTAAACTTAAAGGAACAACGCTTTATCCTCCTGCAATCAACGATGTGCTCGACAATACCGACTTCGTAGAAAATTATGTCATCTATGTACAACAATCAGACAGTGGAACCGACGACGTAATCGTAAAGATTAGTCTCAGAAACGACGAGCCCGACGCTGTCAAGTTGTTGAAAGACCGCTTCCGTGCACGACTTCGCGTAGCGCCAAAAGTGGAAATTATGCCAAAAGATGACCTGCAAAAAATTGTTTTTCCTACTAAAAGCCGCAAACCAATCAAGTTTATAGATTTGCGACCCAACAAACTATCATAATATGACAAACTTCGACGATATTCGTCCATACTACGACGAAGAAATTCCTGCTGCAATGCAACGGATTGCCGCAAGCAAATTTTTTCCAATGCTTGCCTATTACGTTTTTCCCGACCGCAATCCCAACGACGTTAAGCAAGAATTGCTCTCCTATAAAACCATACGCGAGTTCCAACTCAACGTGATGTACATCGCCAACGAGCAGATACTGAAAAATACCACGTCGAAATTCATCTGCCGAGGCACAGAATATCTCCGCCGAGACAAGCCCTGTCTCTACGTCTCCAATCACCGCGATATTATGCTCGATGCATCACTACTGCAAAACGTACTCGTTGACAACGTAGGCGATACATCCCAAATCACATTTGGTGCAAATCTGATGAGCACACAGCTCATTGTCGATATCGGAAAGTCAAACAAAATGTTTCGCGTAGAGCGTGGCGGAAATATGAAAGACTTCTACATGTCCAGTCGTCATCTTTCAGAATACATTCGCCACTGCATTAGCGACGTAAAGCAATCAGTTTGGATCGCACAGCGTAACGGCAGAACAAAAGATGGCAACGATCAGACCGACCAAGGCATCATCAAAATGTTTTGTCTTAGTAAACCAATGGACAAAATCAACGCTCTGGCAGAACTAAACATCGTTCCAGTAAGCATAAGCTACGAGTGGGAATCGTGCGACATATTAAAGGCGCTCGAAATCTATGAATCGCGCAACGGAAAATACGTAAAAAAACCTGGAGAAGACCTCAACTCCATCGTCACTGGCATACAACAATTCAAAGGAGAAGTCAATCTAAACTTCTGTAAACCAATAACGCGCGAAGAATTGCGCCAGTTTGACCGTCTAACTAACAACGAATACCACAAGCGAGTAGCGCAACTCATCGACAAACGCATCATCGCCAACTATACTTTAACGCCCAACAATTTTATCGCACACGATCTCCGCTACGGACAAGAGCATTTCGCCGACAGATACACGCCCGAGCAACGCGAAGCATTCATCCAGCGCACTCAAAAGCTGAAACGCTTCGACATCGCTGAGCCCGACGTTCTTCTCGACATCTTCCTCGGCATCTATGCCAATCCAGTAACAAACTCACTCAGCCAAATAAGAAATTAATTCACATAAAACAATTTAATCCATTCAACGTATGAAAATCAAAACCCTTCTACTCTCAATCCTCATCCTGCTGCCTCTCGCAGCTAATGCACAATTTCCAGTAAAACCAAAGCGCGAACAACCATTCGAACAAGGCAAAATCTACGTCGGAGCATCGCTCTCTGGACTTGACTTAAACTACAGCGGCATCGGCAAACTCAATCTCGGCGTTCAGGGACGCGTAGGATACTTCGCGTGGGATAACATTATGCTACTCGCTGACGCTAATTACCAACACTCNGGCAACGACAACGTAAGCGATTACATGTCAATCGGCGGCGGCGGACGTTACTATATCAACCAAAACGGTATCTTCCTCGGCGCAAACGTTAAACTTGTGCACGCATTCCACAACTATAACGACATCATGCCAGGCGTTGAAGTTGGCTACGCATTCTTTATCAGTCGTACTGTAACCATCGAACCATCTATTTATTATCAACAATCTTTCAAAAACCACAGCGACTATTCACAAATCGGCCTACGCATAGGCTTCGGCATTTATCTGGAATAACCATCCACAAAAAAACAAAACAAAATCCACAAAAAAGCCGTATTCCAACCACAGAATACGGCTTTCTTTTTTGCACGAAAAACAAGCACACAGCACAGCAAATTTTATCGCCGTAAATTTTACCGCCATAAAATTTCAATGCAATCCTTTCAGCAAACCATGCAACGAAAAACGCAAAGCACAAGAAACAGAATTTTAAGAGTTGTTTACAAAATTTAATTACGCTTTTTGGCGAAATTTTAACACTTGATTTAACATTCGTTTGCATTTGACCGACTAATTTCTAACGCACAAATTTTTGCCGTTTTTTGTCGCTTTTTTGTCGTAACTCAACGCGCGAAATGTTAAAATGATAGATTTATGCAATTTTTATACGCATTTTTAACATTTTTCCGCGTAAAACAGCCAATTTTTGAACGTCAATTTTCGGAAAATCTCATTTGTTAAAAAAGTTAAATGATATAAGATAAAAAATTATCTCACGTGAGATAGAAATTTATTTCACGTGAGATAGATTTCTAAAGCGCCTTTTTGCGTCGACCGTTCACACACAACCCCCAAAAAAATCGCAAAAAACGCACTTTTTTTTCACGCAAAATAAAATTTTAACACTCGCGCATTAACATTTTTAACATACTTTGACACGCCCGTTTAACACTTTTTTTTAACATTT
>Ga0065711_1031520_pt1 | contig 29439 bp, 9 predicted proteins | sample Hoacrofraction12_FD_59098 | JGI IMG/M metagenome (GOLD analysis project Ga0065711, IMG submission 59098) | Hoatzin crop microbial communities from Cojedes, Venezuela - Epithelial fraction 12 v2 (version 2) | ecosystem: Host-associated > Birds > Digestive system > Esophagus > Crop | place... | reverse complement strand
TGGGGGGGGGTGGGGGGAACTGCTACAGGCTTCCAGAATGCTATGGAATAAATACATCTCTTGTTCAGAATGGGTTAGTCTGATAACTTAAACACTCATGATGTTAAAACTTGCACTGTAGTGAAGTGCACAAATCTATAACTAGTGACTGTTGCTTCCATATACTTTCTAAAGAAATAAGTCTAATTTGGACTCAGTGGTTTTTCTTAGATTTATGAAAAATGTGATGACTCTTTAAACCCTTCAAAATGAGATACAGAGGCTGAAAATCCAGTTGCTTGTAGAAAAAAGGCTCGGTGTTTTCAAGACCACATGATTTTTACCAAGAACAGTTTATCTCTTGAGTAGGTTTTTCTAACAATATTTTATCCTGAATGTATCCAAATTTTTAGTAAGATTTGAGCTGGTTTAGAGAACTAAAATTTTAACTATTCAGAATAATTTTGAACCTGAAACTACATCTTATTGTTTCTGCCTGCAGTGGTTGACCTAACCATATCACAGATGCTCATAGTATTTGGTCTTCTGATAAATGTATATGCTAAATTAATCAGTAAGAAGTATATAGTAAACTGGTTTAAGGATGGAAGCAGTCATTTAAAACAAGTAAACAGAATTCTGTGGTACCTCTAGATGCATTACTCTAATTTTCCCTTAAATGCTGATTTATTAAAGCTTGTGTTAGTCTTTGCAGTAAATAGAAGCTAGACACAACAGTTGTTATCATAAGTATAATTTCACTTTTGAGGAAAATTAGTCTGAAGTTTGTCATTTTAACATGTACTGACATATATCTTCAGCACAATTTAAGGAGAATTTCTTTTCCAGTAGGGTTCATGTGTACTTCAATTGATATGTGCGCAGGTGAACTAGCAATTGCAGCTCTGCAATTTGGACTTCTAAAGAGGCATTCAATTGCAGTTAGATAATTTGTTTAATTGCTTGATTTTTTTACCTTCCATTTTTAGATTTGAAGCTGTTGTTCCTGTAACAGAAAGTCAATTGGGAGTGCATTTTTTTTTCTGGCTCTAAAGCAGTAGATAAACATCTGACATACCGCTAATTTAATTAAAAGTTGTAAATGTTCAAGGAGTGGTATGGACAGCTATTGTAACTTTAACTGCCAAGGTATATAAAATTGCAACTTGGAATTAGACTTGTCAGTGATTCCAGTCTATTCATATATTTTTCTTCTATGATATTTTTGTGCGACTTGCACAGTGAATTTTTATTGCCTGTCTTTGTGCAGGGGACTGGAGTATGTAGCTGGAACAATCACTTCTAGCCTCCATGCTGAGACAGGTTTAAAAAAAAAAATAAAAGTCTAAAGCACTTGTAGTTCTGTAACAACAAAACAGGCTATCCAGATCAGTTTTCTTCAGTCTGAACATTTTATAAACCCTAAAGCAGCACAGGTGTTCTGGAATCAAGTGAGAAAGTAATCATTGTAGTGTGTATATTACTGGTCTGTGTATTTAACACGTTAATGTAACTGGCTTTCTTAGTTTCAGTTTTAGATTTGGGGAGTTCTTCAGCCTTATGCAAGAGGTGAAAAAGAATTTATAGCTACTGGTAAGTTAGAGTTAGGGTGAACTGTAGAGCTACGGTGTATGAGATCTGGGTTATTACAACTTACTGAGTTGGAAGTGTGTTCCAATTGAAAGCTTGCTAGCTTCAAGCTTGCCTTTATTCAGAATGGACAGGGAAGGTTGATCAGTGTGGGAGTAGGGGAATCTGACATTCAGACCGGATTTTGTTCTTGGCGGACTCACTTGATTGAAGCTTGAGACTTTTTCCAAGGCAGCTTAAGTTTTTTGGAAGTAGTATGTTCCAGAGTCAATACTGGAACAGGGAAACAGCTGGCTCATGAAGGCTTACTGGGCAGTAATGCTTATTATCCCACATCTAGTCAAAAAATTCTATCCTGATAATGAGACTTTCCTGAAAGGAACAGGCTTCTCAACGAATGATTTTATGATAAAAGTTGGGTCTAACACTATGCAAAGAAGTGATAAATTGCACTTTTGTGCAAACTTTTCTTCCGTAATCAAAGACTACCTCAGTCAGGATGCTGTGATCCTAAGTAGGACTTAAACCTCAGCTTTGTCACATCACAAAATAAAAAGAATATCTTGTGGTAGGAAGCTAACGGAAGCAAAAGAAATAAAATCTGCAAGGGGGGGTGGAAATGGTTGATGGAATATTAGAGTGACTATAGCCCTTCCCCTTAACATTCAACAATGTACAGGTATTGCTGATCCGGGTATTTGGGCCTTAGTCCCTAAAGCCTCATGAAATCTAAGCAAAAATGCTTCAAATACTGTTATGCATATGCCCCTTGCTGCACCAACAGCTGGCTTGTCTTTGGAGTGCAGTAAGAAATGGCCTGAACATCTTGCTATATAATAATAAAAGATCTTATCTGGTTCAGTTGTTGGGGTAGGCCCATAGTGGAACGTAAAACAACTTCAAAGAAAGAAAACCCCAAAACCTACAGGAAGGAGTAAGGCATAGACATTTCATTGTTAAGAAGTCTTTTTGTGCTTAAGAGAAACTAGGCTGCCTGAACATTGATTTGTCTTCAGAACATGTTGTGATGATTTACGTGATACGTTAGAAACCCTCAGAGATCTTCTTTAAAAAAAAAAAGTAGTAAAAGAATGCTCTTAAAGTTCAAAATTCCATTTATAGCTAATAACTCTTTTCTGTTCCAGTTGCCTTCTTTGATCAGGAAATAAATTGTCTGGGGAAGAAACTAGTGTTTATTCTTTTCTAAGTGCCATTCTGTAGTATGATACTTCTCAAGCTCCCAGATTGTTTTCTGTGTCTGAATGGGAAGCACCATTTTTCTGTTAGAATTTTTGGAGACTTAAGGTCAAACAAGCCTTGGTAATGCTCTGGAAAAATGAATCTCTTTAGATGTCTAGGCCGGTGTCCGGAGCCACACACATTCATGATGACTGACGTTTCATGAACCCCAGAAGATCTTTCTGATACTTACTTGTACCTGAGATGCTTGGAAAGTAATTCTAAACAGTATAAAAGCCATACCTAGTTAGAGGGTAGTGTCTATAGATTGTAACTCTATGAATATTTTGAAATTAATCTCTAAGATGATGTACTTAGTCTGGCATTTTTGATCTTTAGTTGTCTGCATGAGATCCGTTCCTTCAAGTAGAAATGACAAATTAATGTCAGTGTCTTTCTCTTGCAGTGAGGTCCAACCATGCCTATTTGCATATGTCCTGCTCAGTTGGTATTTTCTGCTGACTTTGCCTCCAAAACAATTTTCTCTTTCTCCAGTTGTCTTGCTTCTTATAACCACTGCCTTCAGTGACACTCATACAGCTTCTCTTAGATCGAAGGGTAGGTGCTATTGTGGGAAGGAGGAGCACAGAGCAAAGGAGGCCTCTCTGAAGCATCTTTCTCTCAAAACAAGCAGAACAACAGAGCAACTGAAGAGTTGCTGAGTTTTGTCTACTCTCCATGCTAGGTTCTGAGCAGGGTTTCTGTAGTTCTCTGCCAAAGTTTTGCCTGGTTGCCCTGTTCAGGAGCTGAAGGGACACAACACGCGGGTGAATTTCTGTATGACAGACTGATTTGTGAGAGGACAAGAGTTCGGTTCTTCTAACTCAGCCAAAGTGCTGCATGGAGTTTCTGGGAAACAAAGTAGTTCTGCCACAACTATTGCTGCTAAAACAGGTGATGCAAATGCTGATGTTCCTGACAGGGGAAGTGTCCAGTATTAAAACAGTTTTGAAGAAGTCACTTCTCTGGGATGAGCTCTGCTATTTGAGACTTCTTTGAAAGTAAGAAATGTTATGGGCTTATAGGACTTCATTTCTCCACCCTGAACACATCCAAGAGATATTTATATTTAGGTGATCAGGTCACATTGTCTTCTACTTCAGAAAACAAAACCAAAACATTCTTAGTTTGGTTTGGCAAAGGCTAATGTCTTCAGTATCATGATGCCTTCTGAAAAGGGACCTATGTAGCTTTGCTCCTGTGCCCCCTTTATCCTGTTGCGCATGAGGCTTAATGTTTTCAGAAGTGTTTCCTTCTACCATATGTATCAATGTTCTGACTGTAACTTTTCCTTCCTACAGATTAGCACAATCATACTTTGAAGGGAATCTACTGATTTCTTGACTGGCTAAAGAAGCTAATCTTTTTATGCTGTGTTTGTGAAAGGCATACATTTTGCAGGAAAACTTACCGAAGGCACCTATTTGATTAACAGCAGAAGCAGTTACTGGGCTAATTCATACGTTTCTTGAGGGACAAATGTAGGTACTGCTGTGGTAGAGGCTTATAAAACACGGGACTGTAATGAAACCTATTGATGACTGCTAGTTTTGTGGATATGCACTTCATTTTTTGCAGCAATGTCAAAGCTTTATGGCACACTGTTGATAGTTTTTCAGGTAATTGAAACTGAACTTGCTGTTTGACACCAGAGTGGACTTTTGCATCCTTTAGCTTTCAGGTTGCAGGTTATGCGTTAATAGTTTTGTTATGCTCTGAACAAGACTTTGCCTTTTTTTGAAGAGAAGAGTAATGTTTCGTCGTCTTTGTTTTTTTGTATATTCATGATGCTGGCAAGCTTTTTAGGCAATGTTGTTGAACTTCATAATCTAGGGTGAGTTCTACTTGGTACTGACTGTTTGTCTTACACTGATATGGATGAGTATCATCTTTGAACCCAAGCTTATTCTGAGGAATAAACTGCTGGTTTGTGTTTGTTCAAACTCTGTTTAAAGCCAATGTAATGACAACAACCCGTGTTTATACTATGTGAAGGGTTAATGTGCAGGGTCATGCAGTTTGTTGAACTGAATAGTAATTCCTGGGTGAGGTCAGCTCTGTCAGAGCCAGAGGCTGAGAAATGGCAGTTGTTGCATCCAGCTTTTGCCCCACTTTTGCCCTGTCCACGGTGAGGGTGTTCTGGTGGGCTTGGTTTGAAATCAGGTGAGGAAAGTTCTGAGGAGTACTACTTCAAGTTGGTACTTCTACAAACAATTTTTACCAGTTGCAGTTAATTTCAAATAAATAAATTGGAGCAACTTGCTTGTTAAGTCTGTAGACTGGATACTGTACTTTTCTCAGTCCTTGCGGTATGTTTGTTAATACAGCGATGAAGAACACACGCAGTGTATGAACTGGAGTAAAATAGTTGGCAGCCTGACTGTTGAAGGAGCTCCAGATAAAGGCTTTTGAAATGTTGAGTGAAGCCTAGTTCTGACTATGAGAAAGTCAAGCAGTCACAGTGGCTGGAATTGTTTTGAAGGTATTATTTAGTAGAGTATATGAAAGAGTAAAATGGAATAGGGAGAAATGTAGGGAGAGGGACTTGCAACTTAAATATTTAAAGCCTTGTCATTTAAGCAAAAAACCCCAGTCTATGGCACAGATGTCTTTCTTTGTCTCAGGTCTCATATCTAGTTACTAATAACTTGCTGTTGACATCAGGGACTTAGACTAGAGACTAAAGGGGGTGGTGAAAAAGGGAAGCGACTGCACCAGAAACCAGAGGTGAGCAACAGGGAAAGTAGGCGGAAGTGTGTGTGTGGGAAGTTCCTTTTTGTGCTGCCTTTTCTATTTCCCTTCCTCTGGCTCACCGCGTTATACCTCTTTCTGTTCTACCCTGAGCAGTAAAATGCAGAGAGATGGTTTTTACCCGTCTTTTCTGGAGAAAGCTGAGTGGCAGAATGCAGCAGTTGCAGCAGTTGATCTTGGTGAACTGTGGCGTGATGGTGTAAGCATATTTCTTGCTGGGTGTCCTCCTGAACTCTAAAGCTCTGTTTAAGAAATGGAAACTAGCACCGTTCTGGTACGGAGGAGAAGCCAAAGTCTTAACGTGATCTGTGAAGAGCTGTATGATGCCGTAACTAACCCCCACAGAATGTGGGCAGTTGTATAGAGCAATACTGAACTCAAAAGCTTTAACCAAGCTTTCACAAGATACATGTTTTCCCAGGCAGGATTTCTAGTGTTGTACAAATGAATACTATGAATGTTTTTGCTGACGCAATTGGTAATGAAATCTCTACAGCATATTCAGGGGAAATGTTAGCTCGTCCTTTCTATCTTAATTTCTGGTGTAAGGAGACTTAAACCTCAAAATACTACTTATGTTTTTTTTAATCAGAAGTCTAGGTGTCACATCTGGTTTAAAGCTACACTAATGAAGTTGGCATTAGATAATAGCACAACAGTCGTGGTGGCTTTTCTTGAAGTGCTGGGAGAAAAGACTGAAATCCCTTAAATGTGTTTGGTTTCTAAACTCTGGAGAAAGACTGTTGCTACCCACTGCTTAAGCACAGATGTTTAAAGCTATTTTGTCTGAAACACATCCACTGTTTCCTGGTGTCAGTCAGATCTATTCTCTTCCTAATCCCTTTAATACACCAAGAGCATGGGGTACTCAGGCGAAATGCAATATTTAAAAAAAACAAATAAATCTCATTAATTACTTTACCAAATATTAAGAAACTAAATAGTCACAGGATTAAATGAAGAATCCTTATATGTGTAAATAATTGAAATGTGAGAAGTAGCCAGTAGGATTAAGTGCTCCATGGCTTTCACAAGGGAGAAAGGTGCCAAGCAGAGCTCTCCAGGAGTTTGCCCCTTTCATTATAGTCATAAATGCTCTGGAGGAGAGTGTGTGCCGTGAAGCAGCAAAGCAGGGTACTCAGAGCAGTAAATACCAAAGATGGCAATAACATGGCTGGTGAAATACAGTGTGGATAAATGTCAAGTGGTGTCTTTCCTGAGGAGAGTGGAAAGGACAACATGGGGCAGTGTATAACATGATCTCTTTCTTAACCAGAGCGGTAAGGATCAGCTTTTAGTTCTGTGGAGAGATCAACTTCATGCCCAGTAACAGTGAAGAAACCTAATCAAGATTAGAAACTTGAAAAGAAGTAGACTTGTGTTATACAGGATATTTCTGGAAAAAACCCAGCATAATCAGTCAGAATCACTTTAGCTTATGAGGAAATCTAATCCATTATACTGCATGAGTCAGACTGTTGGACAAGTGTACTATAATTGTTTAAAATATTTAGTCTTATCATTCAAGCTACTTTTGTTTCTACCTCTTGCATTCTGACTGAAAGGCTGTTTCAAAGGCCTTTGTATGTCCCTCACTGTGAATATCTTTACTGCCAACTGTTTCTAGCTCCTTAATTCTTGGTTGTTGGTTCAGTATTGCTTTTTTTGATACCTGCTGCCTGTACAATTAGCTGCTTTACAGCCCTTACATTCTGCTGAACTGTGGAAACCACAGCTTTTCTAGTTTTTGAGATAATGAGGAATGTACCTTAGCAGTATGTCTTTCTCCATCTGCATTTAAGACAGATTAATTGAAACAAAACACGTTTGAAAATTCTGCTTGAATGCTCTTTCAGAGTAAGTTCTTGTTGGGTGGCTAGAAGTGTTAATGCCTTTGAAAAGACTTGTCTAATGGTCACACTGTTATATTGATGTACAACAACCATAGGAAGCAGACATTATTTTCCCCTTGTATTTTGAACTGACAAGCTCACAGCTCGTCTAGAGTTGTTTAACCTCCTGGTGCGTGACTCTGAACTCATTACTGCACAGATCTCCATCTCTTCTCTTGCTTCAGTCTTTGAGTTGTTTTGCAGGCAGAACTGGCTGGCCTTGATCTTCCACTGTGTCAAAGGGTTGCCAGCTCTGTCAGCAGTACATCTGCTAGTTATTGGTTAATGATGCTGGCATATGCACTGCATAACACTAGCTTGTTGGCTTTATCCTTGAGATTCCCTACTGGTAACCTCTTCCCAACCTTATAATTCCTCTTAACATACTTGCCATCTTCCGTTTTGGCAATTTCTTCACTGTGTTACAATTGACTTGGAAAATGAAGTAGACATCAGGGATGCTTTTTGGTATTGTCATATGGGAAGTATTCAGTAGAGAGCCTTTAATGACCCTCTGCCATCTCCACTCCTTACTTAAAAGGAATGCTTAAACTCACCGGTTTCTTCTACTTTCATGTAAAACTGTGCCCAGCTAGTTTTTACTAATTCTTCTCTTTAATGTGCAAAACTCTGCCCTTGGAAATTGTAGTGTGTTTAGGGGAAAATGGATATTTGTAGGAAAAGCAGGGCTTTTCTTTTAACTTACTGTGAGTATGGCAGATGAGCAGCCTTCCTGTGTCAGGAGGTTTCGTACCTAGAAAAAGGCTACTGTAATGCAAAAACTTTATTCCTGTCTTCTGGAATTATGATATCTCTCAGGGTGAAAAAGTAACTTCTCTATCACAACTATAGAGAAACCCTACTGTTGTACTTGCTATAGTAAGAGGCTTTGCCTCTTTCATCACTTCTGCCAGTTCTTCTGCTTGCTTGTCCTGCTTGTGCTAATGAAATAGCCAAACTGTATTTTTCCCTGTGTCTGCGTTGTCTTTGAGGGAGAGAGACTTTCACTGCAGAAAGTACTTAAGCTACATATTTGAAAGAACTTTGATTTGACTTTAGAAAACTTTTTTTTAAAAAAAGCTTAAAATCCCAGAAAACCAGACTTTGCTGATGCATTTAAAACAGAATAAAACCCTTAAGTATTGTGAGAAGTTTTCTTAGTGGCTTCACTTGCCAGAAACAGTAGGAGTTGCTGTCCCTCTGGTTTGACTTCTACTCTTCTCCCCACCCCTACCAGTTAACAGTGAAACCAGTCCATGTGCATTTAAAATAAGTAAATTAGACCTGCTACATGGAGTATATTCTAAGGGGTAGGTGTTGACATTGGAGAGTACTGTAACCAAAAAGACATCAAAAGCCAGTACTGGTGTGGTTTTTCAGGCTAATAGCTGCCTTGGATTGAGCCAAAGGTAAATTATGAGTATGGTTCTGTGACTTTAGTTTTCAGTTTAACAGTGTTAAGTCAATCTGATTTTACTGTAATCTGGTTTTTAGAAATTAAAACTTTTATCTCAAGCTTTCATGGAGCACCTCTCTTCAGGACTGAAATGTGCTGAACAGCAATAAGAGAAATGACTGGTGGAATTGCTTTCTAAATCTGTTACACAGTTGGGGGAAACTGAAGAAACACTTGATGAAGTTTACCATATAAGCTTTTTTAGCAGTTCTGTATTTCAATGCATAGCTTTTCCAATTGTTACTTCAAACCAGGTAGATACCTAGAACTTTAAGACTCATGCTGTCTTACCTAAATTTTACTGGTTATGACTTCAGGAAACTATAAAGTTTTCTTTTCTTGATTAGCAGGGTGGGATATGCTTCAGATAAAGTAAAAGATGTGGTAAGAAATTATGAAAGAGAAGGCATTTTAATAACTTATTTTAGCTGGTTCTTGCATAAAAAGCAAAACAAAAACAAATTGAGTTGTTTGGTATTTTGTTTGTATGATCTTGATATAGAAAGGTGCTGCAAGCAATTACAGACTAGTTATGTCATAATCTCAGTATTGCTGAAAAGGGAACACACATTTCAAGCAGCTTCTCTTTGCATGGAAAAACACATGTTGTCACTGCATGAGGGGTTTCATTTACGTGATCCACATACCACTGCTTTCCATTTCTGATTTAGTAGCAGGTAGTTACATTAAAAAGTTCCCCCAAAACAACCGGAAAAACCCCTGCACTCTGAAAATTTTCAGTCTCCCACCTTGAGAAGCTGAAACATTCAGGTATAGGTAGGAGGAAACGAGGAGTAAGCCACCATGACACCATTATTCATAGAGCAGACCTTTAAAAAGGGTTATGCAGAGCTGGTGGTATGATGTCAGTGGCACCATCTAACGAGTAGCAACTATTTGTGGCAGTGTGCTGAAGCTGTGATAAGGTTTTATTAGGCTGAACTTAATTTTGTGAGCAACTGCTTTACTGTGATAATTAAAACTGGCTACTCTGAAGAAGTAAACCTGTAAATCATCAACAGACACTTACTTGTGTATGTCTTGTTCTCCAATACTGGAGATCTAAAAAATACACTTTTTGCAAATATAGTCTTCTGTCATGGCGTTAGTGTGCATGCAGGACAAAGGATGAAGTTTTCATTCCATAGATATTTTACAGAATAAATGGTTTTGAAAATGCACCACAGCATCATGTTGACAAGTTGCCTTCCTGCACCGTGACTGCACTCTGCTTCTGCCTCCTCCATTGCACAAGTTACCTAAATACCAAACAACTGATGATATATTGTGACTTGCTGTCACAATACCAACACAAGGGAAGGGCAGAAAGGAGGTCTGGGCTGCAGCATTTTTCAAAACCCTGCTATTCTTACTGTTGGGAGAAAGGGAGAGAGATTTCTTTTCCTGGTAGGAGAGGCTATGTTTTTGCACTGTAGTGTTGAGTCCAGTTGCAGGGCTCTGTGCTGGCTGGTGTCTGAATGGTTCAGTGTTTTGGCGAGGCTCTGGCTTGGCTCTTAGCCTGTGCTACTGTCCTGCTTCTGCTTTGCTGGTGTGCTTGGACAGCTTCCAGATGTAGGTCAGTTGTAGCCCTGCTGGTGTGGAAGTGGAAACAACCCATCTGCGCAATGGCAGTGTTTTTTTTCTGCCTGTTTTAGAGGGGAAGTTTTGCATGTTGTTGATTGTATGACTGTAACAGCATACAAGGTACTTTATTCTTTGTGATGGGCTTAGCGGGCATACACAGGCACCATGATAAGTGCGTAGCTGCTTGGTCATGGAACAAAGCGGTGTGTCATTCATCAGAGGTCACATCAAGGAAGTTTTCATCTTATGAGCCATTAGTTTGTTGTTTGTTCTTCTGTGTCTGTTTTCAAACTGAAGCATTCTTTTAAGCAGTCACTCCATGGTGTGAAGAAGAAAATCAATAGCAAATCATTGGTTTGGAGGACCCCGTGGGTGGAGGTTAAAGAGGGAAGTGGGTTGACAAGGATCCTAGGTATTTTTCTTTATTTTTTTTCCTCTTCTTGCAAATCCTGACTGTGTAACTTTCTCTACCCTAACAATTCTTTTACTGCTTGGTTGGTATCCTTTTTTTTATCGTTCTTTCTCCTGTTCTTTCCATGTTTACTTCTGTACACACTTATTTGGGCGTAGCTGTGTATATGGAAGGGAAGAGGTGGGTGATGCCTTGGCACAGAGGTCCTGAGGAGAGCGCTGAGACTACAGCAACATCTTTCTCTGGCAGGAAGGAAGGAGGCTGGTTTTCATCCTTTCTGATCCCTGACTCGTAGATTACGAGTGTCTCCTTCCAGATGACTTTTGTTGTCTTAACTCTAAATTAGCGTGCATTTTGTGTGCAATGCTGCTGAATTTTGAGCGCAAAATCAAGGGCTTTTTTAAGCACTTCAGTGCCACTGGGCTGTACATCCCTAAGTTAAAGAAGATTATTTGTTGTTTTGTTGAACATTCTTGGTAGTCCCCCACTTCTTTTTTCCATGCAACCCTTTCTTTCTGAGGTTGTTCATCCCTGTGTGCAAACAGATCGTGCAGAAGCTGCGTGTGTGTCAAGGATGGGGGATCAGGGTTTAAAAATGCAATTCTGTTAGTTTGTAGTAACTTGTATCGTATTTTGAGATTTTTTGGTTTTTTTTAAACTTTGCTCTTCAAATGACTAGATTTGGTTAGTGTTGCAGGTCTTCTGAGGCATAATAGCACAAAGCATTGTGTGCCTTAATCTCGTATTCTGTTGAGTTTAGGAGGAGCCAAAGGCTTCCTCATCTGTGGAAGAGAGGGCAATAAAATCTCCATGCCCTGAGGTTGTAGGGCTTGTGAAGTGACCACATAGTTCCAGGGAACTATCCAGTATGTGTGGAAATGTGGGGATCGCATGCATGTGTAATTTTTCCTTTTTTCCATATCTCTTCCTCAAAAATCCTTCTGCACTTGCACTCCCTGAGAAGCACTCCTTTTCTGCTTTCATGAAATGAAATTATGCTCTTCTGACCTGTAAAGCTGTCCAGAGAAGGTATAAACGGGCAACTGTTGCTCACTGGAATATAAAGGAATAGCTGGTAATTGTGGCAGTAGCAACAAATTGAGCAACTCTGTGGTTGTCCCTGAACTATTTACTCATGGTTTTGGCATCCTTCCATACTTGATATGCCACAAATGCGAAGGTGAGAGGAATCCTGTTCTGCTCTCCTTCATTCAACTGTCCTTCCTGGAAGCTGCAAAGACAAGGCAGTAGTCATTGGCCAAAGGAAGTGCATAACCTTCTAACTTGCTGCATGCCCATTCCTCTTTATGCACCTCTCTTTGGAAATGCGGGGTTATAGTAATCACCAGAGTTTGTGTTGCTTTTGTAATGTATTTTTTATTCCTTTTTGCTAGCTGGCTTGCCTTTTGCAATTCTCAATTCAAGACGTATTCCCTTCCAGAGAGGAGTTTTCTGTAGTGATGAATCCATCCGATATCCATACAAAGAGGACACCATTTCTTATAAGTTGTTAGCAGGAATAATGGTTCCTTTCAGTATAATTGTTGTAAGTTAAACTTTTCTTCATTGTGTTTGATTTCAGTGGGGGTGGGGAAGAGGGAGGAGGGGCGATCTGTTAATATAGTCTTGTAGAATTGTGTTCTATATGATTTCTGGACTTCAAAATAATGTCCTTGGACCAGGTGCTAAAGCAGTAGAAATGGTGTTCTGGCAAGAATCACTAAAAGGTTTTCTTTAATTGAGGTCAAGCAACTAGGATTATAGAACAGAAAAGGAATACCTTAGAACTATGGTGGCTTAATTCTGTAGTCTGAGAGGTGATAACTTCCTCCCTTACTATATAAGTTAAGAATAACACTAATGTATTTGAAATTACTGGCTCAAGCTTTTCTATTTTGGTAGCTACTACTTGCAGAATGTGAGCTTGCATGACCTATAAAGTCAGCATTTTTATCTGCCACAGAGTCATTGGAAATACTTCTGTGCATGAGAGTGTAACAACATATATGAAGTTCTTTAACAGAAAAATATTATGGCTTCCAATCAGAACTTATCAAAAGTATAACTAGAAAAAAAAGGAAGTAGCCAGGGAGTTGTTACCTGGGTATTTCCCTGAAGGTGAGGATAAAACAGTGGGCCCATTTGCCTTTTACTTAATGCTGGGGCTCCCTGTCATGCTGCACCTAACCTGGATGAAAACGGGGTACTGTTCTCCTTCCCTCCTCTTCACACCAGATCAGTGAGTTGGAGAGATTGCCTCTGCAACTGCCGGTTTGGGATCGCTCTGACCACAGCTCTTAGCTCAGCTGAACTGGCTCAAGCATATGGTGACTCTGTATCCTTAAGGTTTAGTTACATGCTGTCTGGTGAGCTAAGCTAATAGCTTACTGTGGACAAAAGGTGAGGTCCCTGTCTTTTGCCACTTCTGGTGGCTTGTCTGAACTAGGATAAGCTAGTGAAATTCCTTGACCTAGCAGAAAACAGCAGCTTGCTTTGATCTGGGTTGAGTGAAATGGCTCCTGAAAGAATATAGTATCAGTGCTGGGGCAAAAAGTGGTGGAGGCATGGGCAGAGGGGAGAAATGGACCTCATTAGTTCACCAGTTCATGTGCTTAGTCTCATGGGACTGCACTTTAGTTCCAACGGTGACCCTTCAACAGGGGCTTCAAGATTCCTGTCCAGATGTGCTAAAGATCTTCAGACTCCACTCATGGCTCTGTGTTGGGTGACATCCAAGCTCATCAGAGCTATATGTTGAGCAAAGTTAAAACTCTTTTATGCCAAATAAGTTTTTTAGGTGTATAAATATTTATCCAAGTATATTTTAGGAATCAAAGCTGGAAAAGGAGCAGCTAAGTGTAAACCTCAGTATTGGCCAGCTGTTTCTCTGGGCTAATGGGTTAAAATCAAGGGATATTATGGCAATAGAACTTTCTTGCATAAGGACTGCTTGGATTTTTATCTAGGTTCCAACATAAAGGTCAACTTGTAGTTTATGTTTGCTCTGGAGCAGAATTTTTTTTCGTAACTGTAGAAATGCGGGGCTGGGAATCAAAATTGACTTACCTAGTTTTCCTTTTCTTGGAAAAATGGCTTCAAAAACTTATGGAAATATCTCTGGAGCAGATAAAACCTGTTTTGTTTTTGTCTGTTCTCTTAACCAGCAAGTGGTTTATGCTAAAAGATCCTGCCTTTTAAGACAGGACTTTTTTTTTTTCCCCCACACTGTTGCTACCATTGGTGGTCAGTATTACTTAAGAGCAGCAGTACTTGGTCGTAACTGAAGTCCATCTAGCTTGTCACCTCATTTCTAGCAGTGGTTAAAACAGATGAGTGAGGAAGAACAGAACAGAGAAGCAAAGGTTCATGTCTTGCCCTCAGTACTTTCGCTACCAGCCATTTGCAGCTCAGGGACGTCCCGAGTCAGAAAAGGCTTCAGTGAATATAGTAATTTTTAGTGGATGTATTTCCTTTGAATTTATCCAGTCTCCATATGAGCTTGTACGAACATTTAGCTAACAGAGTTTACCTTTGTAATATCAAGGACTGTCTTTCAGTTGTGAAATCAGGCTTTCCTGTCAAGATTGCTTTAAAGTCAGGCGGTAAAAGCAAATGTTGGTGTGCTTTACTCAGTGCTCAGTCAGATTATTGAAGATGAATACTGTTTGATGTCTATTTCCAGTGAAGTAGCTGCATTGACATCACCTAATTTTTTTGTCACTTCAACTGAGATAAGTGACCTTCTTGCAAGTTTTGCAGCAGTGGTTTTTAAAAGAGATTCATTATTTAGCAGTCATGTCTGTGATATTTCTCCTCAGCTATCCTCATTAAGAGGTTACTCTCTGGGATAGGTAGATTCCATGTAAGAGCTTACCAACATCTACTTTACTGAAAACTTCCTCAGCTTTAGTCGATGTTCTGCTGTTGCTCTGCTTCAGTCCATGTTTCGTTATGGTGCAGAGTGTAAAACTTCAGCATCACGCATCTGATGGGATTGTCTCTTTGCCTTGATGTGCAGAGCTGCTGACAGCTACTTTGTCTGCCTGGGTGTCAGTGTTTAATAACAGCTTCATTCACTGAAGCTCTGCTTTGCTGGGATCCAGACTTGTGCTCTCAAGTGACAGACAGCTTTCGTTTAATCTTTACAGGATTTTTAAAGATCACTCTACATATATACATTGAGTCCCCTGACCATCTGATCATCTGTATGAGTTGAGCGTTTCTGTACAAAATGGGAGCATCTGCTTCAATATCCAGCCTGTCTGGGGTGAAGTTTTGTGCTTAGTCTATAGAAAAATTTACTTTCTGCAAAAGACAGAGTTGCAGGAAAACAAAATTAAATTTGCTCTCCTTTCAACACTTGAGGCATATACCTTGGACATGCAGGGTGGAAAGACCTCAGCAATGCCTTTCTCTGCTCACATTAGTTTTCTCCCCTAAAGACTGAATTTTCCTGAGGAATAGGAAATTTCTTTGTTTTAATAACTGCCCCTTTGCATCCGGAATTGAAGTCTAGACCTTCAGAATAGTCTCTGGCTTCACAAAAAACCGCAACAACTATATGAAGTAGTAGAAAACTTTTGCTCAGCAGAAGTTTAGCTGAAGAAGACTTGATGTAGAATAAAATGTAATACTGGAGAAAATTTTTCTAGTTAGTGCTATGCCAAGTAATATGGATAAATGTTACTCTGAGAAGGTTTTGTTTTAATAAATACCCTGAAAATCAATAAGATTAAGTTCAGCATGAAGCAAGGTAAGGTAAAAGGTTTTTTTCTTCCACATAAGTGTTTCAAATTTGGACATGGTTACTGCTGACTCTTGGAAAATTTGAACTTGCAGCTTAATGTTTATGAAAATTAGTTTATGAAACTACATGTCTGAATATTAACAACAGTAGAGTAGTATCTTTCTTTCTTTTTAAGCTATTATCTTTCTCTAACTGTTGTCCTTATTTCTCTTTCAGATAATCCTAGGAGAGACTCTCTCTGTCTTTTATAATCATTTGCACTCAAATTCATTTGTCAGAAATAACTACATAGCCACTATTTACAAAGCCATCGGGACCTTCATTTTTGGAGCAGCTGCTAGCCAGTCGTTGACAGACATTGCCAAGTACTCCATAGGTAGACTGCGTCCTCACTTCCTCGCTGTGTGCCAGCCCGACTGGGCACGAATCAACTGCAGTCTGGGTTACATTGAGAACTTCTCTTGTCAAGGAGACAAAGCAAAAATCAATGAGGGAAGGTAAGTCTGACTGCCATTGTGTATTTGGTTGTGAGACCTGTTTCTTAACTTGGGATGATGAGTTAGGTATCGCTACTACATTTTTTTTTTGGTGCTTCTGCTAGAATAAATTTCTTGTAATGAATTTTAAACTTTGGGCCTTGTCTAGACACTGGGATTTCTTTCTAATTTGTGGAAACTTGTTCTCTTAATGTACAGAGGAATGCACAAATTATTGCGTATTCATTTCTGCTTTTTACAAAATGTGGGTGATGTTTAGTTTTGATTGGCTTCTATTTATGTTTCTAAACTGTCTGTGCATCCCAACGAAGACAAGAGTTTGAAATCTGCCTTCAAAATTAGTCTTGGAATAGCAAGGAAAACAGTTCAGATTTCGAAAGAAAGCAAATAAAACCTGGACGTATCCATATAAAAACATGGAAGATTAAGAGAATCACTCTACTCAGTTTTCTCATTATTAGGCATTTCATTACCTTAAATACTAACCTGCCAGTTTAATTTCAGCAAGGTAACAGGGAGACAAAGAAGCATCTGACACATCGGAGTTTTATAACTGTTAGACAACAGTGTTTGAATGCTATTGGAAATGTTAAAAAGTAGGTTTAGAGTAATTTCTGGTATTAGAGTTGCTTGAGCTCCCTGGAAGCTTAGTTTTAGCGAAACTCTTTGCCATTCTTTTTCCCGAAGACCTATATACCCTCTTAGTTAGAACTTTTCTCTGTGTGTGTGGTTTCTAAACACATGTGTGTAGACTTTGCTCGCTGTCCTCTGTGCTCATTTGCTCCTCTAGCATGTGTCCCCTATGGATCTCCCAGTAGGATACACAGTATTCCTCAGCAGCCACAGGAAGACATTGGATGTTGCTTTGGTGGGGGACCAAGTCCGACTCCAAGTCATACACAGCAGCTATTCAAAGGTGCCAGGAGCAGTCTGTATTTTGAATGGCTATTGGTGGTAGAGGAGCAAATGCATGATGAAGATAGGCGGTGTGTCAGGTAATGCTAAAATGGTCAGAACTTCATGCAGGTAGTGAATAAGCAAGTTGGAGTTTGTTCTTTAAAGCAGAGGCATGTGCTTCATGTGCAGCTATTTTTTGTATTACTAATGCTCATAATTGTGCTTAGAGGACTTTTATTTGCTTATTCTAAGCTATCCTAGACACTGATTATTGGATGGACTTTCCTTGCCTCTGAGTAGCCCAGTAGAGTCAGAATAACCACTAGTAAGGTAGAACCTTTATCCCTGTTCCAGGAAATATGTGATGTACTTCTGAATACTTGTAATAGTCACTTTCTATATGACTGTCAACTTTAGTTTAGAAAAAGGTACAATAAACAAAGGATTTTCATGAAATGTAGAAAACAAAAGAATTTCTAAACAGCATGTCTGTCAGGCTTTTAAATGTTACTGACTTGTCAAAGATCTGACTTGTAGTAGAACAACCTTAATAACTGAAATAAAGGAGATGTTACCTCCCCCAGGATAACAAATTGTCTTGGTATCTTGTCAGCTTTGCAAACTTTAGTGTGTTGAGTTAGCAGAAGTAGTTGCCGGAAATTAATTCTTTTGAGAAGATAAAATGGTAACTTATAGCAGAAGATGGGGGAAATACAGATTTTGTTGTATATTACATTCTGGTGGGGGTGAAGTGTTTTCACTTTCTTTGCTTCAATTCACTAAGTTATATTTATTTTTATTATTCTGCTACTGTGTGGAAAAGATACTTGCTCAATGTCAAATGGAGTCAGTCTTTAAACAAAATTGCACAACTTCAGATTCTTTATGAATTGCATGGCTTTCAGCATTAAGCTGTGGGGTCAAAATTAAACTTTGGCAAAGCTCTGAGTCTTTAGCTGAACTTCTGAATGAGTTTAAAATATTTCTCAAATGTGAAGAGGGAAGAGGAGAAAATTTGATTTGATTGTAATGACTAAAATGGTCCTGAAATAAAATTTTCTGTTTTTTGGGGATGATGAACAACAGAGTTAGCTTATCCTCAAACAAGGAAACAGAACTTATGAGAACAACATGGGGGAACAATGGTCTAGTGATCACTTAGCTTTTGTTCCTCCCTGTGCAACTAGTGCTTTGAAATCTCAGACTTCATATTGGAGGCAAGATTGGTCTGTCATATCTTAACTGATGAGCTGTTAGGTTTGTATTTCCAGCTACTGTTTTTTTCCCTTTTTCTGTCGTCCCTGTTGCACCTGAGAAAACAATGCAAGAGGGCTCTCCTTTTTGGTCAAAGCTTGCCTTGAAGTGATGACTTCAGTGTGAGTCCAGCTGTGGTGCTTCTGCTCTCAGCTGAGGCTTTTCCGTGCACAGGAAGCTATAAACAAAAAGCAAGTTTGAGTGGTCAAAGAAGGGTGGATTAAAGTGGGACATTGTCCTGAATGGCTGGATGTCATGGATGCAGAATAAATCATATTGGGTTTCTTGTGGAAATTTGGGCCCACGTCTGAAAGCGTGATTTCAATGACCTTGGGTCCTGTGCCTACACAGCCTACAGATAATAAGCCACTGAAAGGAGAGAGTTTGATTGCAGTGAGTTTTGCAGCAGGTTGGAGAAGGTCAGTAGTCTCTCAACCTGTAATCCAGAGGTGAATTTCTGGATCAGTTGGACAAAAGTATTAGCGGTGAACTTATTGCTATCTACCCTTATTTGCATAAAATAAATATGCAGGCAGAAATTCCAAGCAACAATAAAAACATAACAATCCTAGTGTTGCATATGAAATATGTTCTGAATTGAACAGATTATTCCTGTGTAGCAGTAGAACTTGAGGCTCTTTTTGAATATTTTTACAGATTCAAGCTCAGTATAGAGTCAAAAAGAGAAATCTAATCTTTGTTTACTATTTCTTAATTGATGGCAGAAAAATAATGCTTCCAGTGTAAAAATCCATTGTGTGCTTCCACTATGCATACTGTAGTCTTCTGTGTTGTTCTTTCCTCCCTTCTTATGCTTTCTCATTATCTGTTCTCATCATTTTCTACGTATTAAAAGTATAAAAAAGTTTTGGTGTGCGGCATCCCTGAGTAGATCAGAGCTCTTGTTCTGAAATAGAGTAAGCGGGTGTGTGTTGAAGAGATGGGTGTAAGATGGAAGTCTCTAAAGGATACCTTAGAAGTGGTACAGAAGTTGGTTAATGAACGATTGTTTCAGTTTCCTCCTAATAGTAAAACTGGAAGGTGAAACATTTCAAGTATTTTCCTTTTTTTCGTTTTTTTTTCCCCATATGAAGATTAATACGAAGTAAGCTGGGATGTGTAAGTTTGTAGGTGGGTTTAAGTTTGTAGGTGGGTTCAAAAAGGCATTTGAACAAACTTCGAGAAGAATAAAACCAAGAAAACAACCAATGTTTCTGGAAGCCTGTAAGTTATGGTTGGAGGCTGAGTGTTGTGGGCAAGTACCACTGCGCATTTTCTTCCGGTACTGTTTTATGCAAATCTGATGTTTGCACCTCTTTGCACATGTCTGTTATGTTATAACCTGCAGGCATGGGGGAAAGGTAATAATTAGTCTTGATTGTTTATCAGTAACAGTAGTACATGTTTTATCACGAATATAAAGCACTTAACACTTGGTTGTCTAAATTAATAAAGTGCTTGTGAGTTCTGGTTAGTTTCAGTAAGGTTTTACTTTCTAACCTGAGCTTGATAAGCTAATTCTTGTTGACTTCAGTGACTTGTTTGCTCTATCATGCTGAAAACAGTCCTCTTCAGTTTTAAATAGCTTGGATTCTCCTTGACAACTTTTACAGTGCGTTTGCACTTACAGTGCTACTGGTGGCTAAGATAAACTGAGGATCACAGTCACAGTTGTGTGCTTAGTAAATCTCATTCATGTTTGCTGCAAGTTGCATGTAGGAGTTGACTTGTGTATCTTCAAAGTGTGTAGCACATGGAGATCTCTAAAATATGCCAGGAAATAACTAGTTATTAAATTTGCCAGTTAAACTAAGTAGTAGCATTAGAAAATACTTTTCTTCTGTGTCTCTTTGTAAGGCAAACTTTATTCAGGTAATCTTTCATGTTTAATTTAAGCTAAACGCAGAAGCTTGGTATGAGCTACTTCATGGCAGTTTTCTGAGGGTGAATGACTCGCACAGAACTGCATTCTCGAGCTTTAAGGAAAGTGTTGCTAGGTTTGATGCCACACCTAGTTGTGTGTAGAGCTTTGTAATATTCCATTTAAATATTAAGACTACTCAGTAAACATGCTTGGCCCATGAAGGGGATTTTTTCTTTTTGACTATAAAAATAGCAAAGTTCTCCTTAAAGCATACAACACAGTTGGGTAAGATACATGTTTTTAAAATGTAATTGCACTAGGCAGAAGGGTACAGAACTTCATATTGTGTAGTTTCTTTGCTAAGAGACTGGCTTGTTTCAGTGTTTTAGAAAAGTATGTTTGTTTAACAAGCACAAGTTCTAGTGTATATGAATGAAGAGGGATCAAAGCCAAGGGGTCCTCCTGTCACTGGTGCTAGCAATCAGCATGTCACTTTCAGTGTACCAGTGTACAATTTAATGCTACTGGATTGCCTTTAAGGTACTTTCTTAAACACCTGTAAAGATAATGACTTGCCAAATCCTGTTTCCTTTTTCATATCAGCACAGCAATGCTCAATAAAATAGGTAGGTGTGCTAGGCTAGAATTGTGATTGAGTAGGGATGTGAGTGAACAGTCTATATTAATCTGTAATCCCTTTGGCTTTTGCAGCTCCCATTCTTGTTCAATTCTGTCTTCTGTTTTGTCTTGCTATTGCTTACCTTTGCTTTGCTTTGAATTGGTTGGCACGATGCCCAAATTCTTCAGAGAGGAGAAGGCAGAGAGGACACCAAAAGGACAGAAAATTACTTCTCCATTCCTTACTGGTAGCTAAGGCATAGTTTCCAAACCTCTCTGCTCTAGCCCGTCCATGGCAGATTGTTCCAGCATTGTGTTTGTTAGCTTACTTGCATCCGAAAGAGTTACTAGAAACCACAGATGTTCAGCAGTAGCAGCTGTGAATTAGTATTTTGGTGTTCTTCTGGTGACAGTACTTTGATGTAGTTGCTGGTTGTCTATCTGAAATGAGTTTGTAAACAATGAAGATTGAATGTCTAGTAGAGTAACAGGGTAAAACATCAAGAGCTGTTTTCTTTTAGTATATGAACTGTGGGATAAGTCTTCAACAGTCTCAAAAAAGCCTTTGTTAGTATATCTGAACACTTGATTGGTCTGGAAATTTTTTTTTAGGCTACTGGTAGGGGACAAAAGGCAACTTTAAAAGCTGTTTGTTTAGTTACACTTAACTGGATTGTGCTTCAGGACTTCAGGATGGTGATGGGATGCCTTCTAACTGTATTGTTAGGCTGTACTGATTTATTGTGTGGTGATGTCAACTAGTTGCTCCTGACTTGTTTTGACAGTCAGGAGTTGCTAACTCTACTTTGATTGCATTTGTGCAGAAAAGCATTGGTAAATCCGTAGGTAGAAGGATCTGGAACCCAGGAGACAAGCTTGACCAGGCCAACCTGAACCTGGAAAAGGTCAGTCTTAACTGTGTCTGTAAACCTGGAGTGTCTTCTTAAGCAAAGAATGGGTATTTCTTGTTTGTTGTAAAATCCAATCTCAAAGACAGTAAACATGGCTTTAAAGGTTCTGTCAGCTTTTTTTTTCAAGAGGAAGAAAATGGGAACTTTGTAATGGCAACAGGCTTTTCTCTTGGGTCTTATAAGACTTTTTTTTTCTACAAGCAGGTAAAAACTGAAAAAAACCCACAAAAACCCCAAACAAAATAGCACCAAACAAAAAAACCCCAAGCGTTCCCAACAAAAAACACCCAAAACTGAACAAAAACCTGCCCCGAAACAAGAATACAGAACTCTCATAAACCAAGATTCTGTTATTGAAGAGTTGTGTGTAATGGGAAAAACATTTGAATGGGAGTCCTGTGTAGTTCTCAAACAATGTAGTAGGTGCCATATACAGCTTATAGTATTTTTAGAACTTAATTTAAGATTGTGCTGTCACTTTTATATATATATCACCTTATAAACTTGGCAGCACAAACAGCACATTAAAGCCCTGTGTAAAGGTCAGGTATGTTGAATCTGATGCTATTTAAACTTGGATTTTAACCACAAAATGTTAAGAATAAATTTTGTAGCATGAAGTATGTAGTATTATTACTCAGTCTGCTGAATAATTTCACAGAGACTATAATATACTAGGGTGGGAATAAGTTACTGCTGGTGCAAATGATGACTCCCTGGAAGTTCAAAACTTTAAAGCATACTTACTTAAATTTTCTGGTTTTAGAATCACTTCCTGCAGTAATAAGGTAGGAAAAAAGTAGGCTTGTAATATCACTACTCAGTAAGGAATGTGAAACACAGCTGTTCCTCATGCTGTGTTGAACTTATAACCTTTGACAGCAAAAGGTTTTGAATTAATGTGTTCCTCTTCTTGCATGTTCAGGTACCTGATTTGCTGCTGGTGCCATAGTGGTCACAAGTCTCTGAAACAGAAACTAATTAGGACCAATTAATTTAGTGGATAAAAGTTTAAGAATTATCTCAGGTACATGGCAATTGGGTTATGAAGCTACTCTTTATAGTTTTGGATTAACATAAATCTGTATTTTTATACTGCATATCAGGATGATTGCTACCTGCAGATGATGGTGAAAACTATTTTTTAAAAAAACTTTCTAAAATGTCACCAGATAAAGTGTGAAAACACTTCAGAAAATAAACATGCTGGCTTCTCTTAAAAGCTAAGTTTTGTGTCCTTTTGAGTATACCTTAAAGATATCTTATAAAATGCTGAATCTTTTGTCTTCTCAAGGTGGCCTCTTGCTGTCTTCCACAAGCGCATGGAATGTCTTTGTGCTCTGAGGAGGCTGTCCCTGAAATCCTACCATCTCATGGTTACTGCAACCAAGACCGTTGCTGACATGTCCAGTGTCCAGCTAGTTAATCTTTGCTCCCAAGTAACAGATCAGCAGAGTGCAATTTTGCTGTTAGTGTGAGAAAAGAAAGTTGTTGAATTGCTCTCACCCTGCCATGTTGCCCTTCCAGCAGATTTTGAGGCAGCTGAATTTCACTAGGAGAAGCCTTTCTGGATATGAGATGCCTGAGCTCGTATTCCTCTAGTCTCTCGAAATTTTAATCTGTATGGCAGTGTTGGAGATGCCCAGTGTAACTAGTGCATTCTAACGTATCTTGGGGTTGGCCCCTCCTCCCTTTTGTGTGCAACATTACTTACTAAGCCCGAAAGGAAGACTTAGCAATTCTTCATATTCTTCAGCCTTGGGCAAGACTTGAACCCTGGCCTCCAAACATCTAAGCGAGCTTCCTCCTGAGCTTCTCTAATGACTTTGTATTTCCTTTATGTGCATCTGCAGCTGTAGCTTGTAGCGAGTTAAAAGGAAAGGGTGAACATAATATGGTTTAATTTCTTGAACTTTTCAATTCACGAACTTTTACTCTGGAGCTTATTTGTGGAGCTGTCGCTTAAGGTGCAGAAATGGAGGTGTTCCAGTCTTCCTGTCTCTTAAGACATCTACCATTGAGGTATTGTTGACTTGTTTCTGTTCTTCTGAGATTTAAATATGAAGACTTTTTCTCTTGTTCATATATAACATCTGCTCCAAATTGGATTTCATAAATGCCAGATGTGTCCCTCTGATACAGTTTTATTGCCATTTTGGACTGCAACTGGATTGAATTTCAAATATGGGTAATTGTTGGATACTTTTGTTTTTTTCCAAAAATATAGAATAAAATTTAGACATCTTCATGCAGTTCTAAACTCTTTCACGTTTTTGAAACTGAAATATTGACAGTAGTTCCATAACAAAGCTATTTCTGTGCAGTACAAGGAGACAATTCTGGTTTCTACTCTTGAAAGTGGAGGGGGCCGTATTCATTAGAGCAAAGAAATGCATGTAGCGAACATCTCACACCCCACTTTTTTCATGCTCTTTAAAATGGAGAAATCGGAGGTGTTACACACGTGTAGCGATGGTCTATAATCTTCAGGTAAACCAAGCAGCTTTTTTAATTCCAGGGGTATAAAGTGCTTAATTATCATGCTGCTGCTATGAGACGGGGAACAGCTGCAGATGGGAACGCATAAGCATAACATGTTATTCCTTTATTGACATGCTGCAGAGTTGGAAGTAGAAAGCAGGGCTTTGGGTCTTTTCAAGAGAAGAATGTGAGAATATACTAAGTCTAAACAGTCTTTTGACAGATCAGCCCTTTAAGCAAACAATTTTAGCTATGATAGCAGGTTTCTAACTAACCAATTAAGAGACTGTGTGTAGTATGCATGTGCATACATACTGTGTCTTGCATAACCTGTTTCTGAGCGAGTAGAAGGTGGTGCAGGTGATCTGTAAATGAGTACTGACGGTGGATGTACTTAAAGTGGTTGCCTTAATAATCTTCTATAGTATATATTAAATTAAAAGGAGTTCGCTGTTAAATCTTCTTGTAGCTGAAACTTGAGCCAGATTATAAATCAGGTCTGAGGACATGCTTTGAGCTTTAGAATCAAATTAGAATGAAATAATTTTTTATTGATTGTTCCCAAAATCCATGTTCTCCCTAAACAGGACAGTTGAATATAAAGGAGGAGGGACAGAGCAATGGTATGGATATTCAGAAGACAAACTGGATGCCAGCATGTTCATTTAGGCTGCTGATGCCCTCCTCTTGTAGTCATGCTAAATCTGGTTGCAGTGTGGAGTACAGATTGATGATTTATACTGTTGCTTTAGCAATGGTTAAATTAATTCCTGTCAGCACACATTGTTGTACAGTGTGAAGTATTATTTTTTTCCATGTCTAATAGTCCTGGGTGTGTGCTAAAGGGGTCTTAATCTACCTGCTCAGACTTCCTGTTTAGTACAGGTTTTTCTTGGATATGCTATTTGTTGTGTTGTAGCTGAGCAGTGCAGGTTTGTCACAGTAGTACAATCAGTAGCTTATAAATATTTTTTGTTAGAAGTCACTTTTTAGTTTTTTATTGAGTATGGATGCTGGGGTGGGACCTGAAAGTTCAGAGTTCTGGGTCTGGAGGATTAATAAAAACTTGGGGACTAGGGAGATCCAAGAAGCTGTCCTTTCTGGTTTGTTTGTCAGCTCACTAAACACATACACAAAAGTGAAACCTTTTAATCTGAAGTGGTAAATATTAAGGCATGTTGTACACCACTTCAGAGGCATTCTGTGCAGCCTGAACTCTGTCTAATAGAATCCAAAGCAGACCTGTGCAGCTTGCAGGGATGTGTATGTGTGTGTGAAGCACTTTCTCTGAAGTTGCCCTTAACTTTTGGATAGTTCTCTAATTTCAGTGTGTCACTTTGTTCTGTTTGTGGTAACAGATAATGCAGCTGTTAAGGTTCATAATTATAGTTGTATTACTAATGTACAGATTCATATTACAACTCATATGTCTAAAGGAAGAAACAGTTCCCTACTTCACTTGATGTATTGCTCCCGTGCTGACTGTGCTCAAAACAAGCTGTGTGTAGTCTGCTATTGGAAACTAAAAATGCAGTCTTCAAAGAAGTCTTTAGGAAATTAGAGCTGACTGTTTTGACCTTGATAATTTATTTCAGCACAATTGCCAAGGTGCTGCTCTTTACCAGTCATTTACCAGGAATTTTATTTCAGCTTTGTTCAGAGCTCTTTTGCAGGTTGTACTCATGCATGTCGGTGAGTGCAGTTAAATTACTCAGAGCAGTTCCCAGTGGCGAGGCACCCGTGCCAGGCGGCTGGTATGGGGCTAACCGGCATAGCTTTGTTTTGAACTTCAACAAAACTTTTGAAACTCTTACTTTGCCTGTTCTATGTACACCTTCAAAACTGTAACTGGGTTAAAATAACAAATGCCAACAAAACCATAACTTCATACATTGCTTACTTCCATTTTAATGAGTACTTTTGTTTTCCGCTGTTTCATTAGATAGCCTTTGCAATTGGTTTGCTTTTTTTAAACCTAAGCCAAGAGGCTGGACATTTGCTTCAAGTTAACCCATGTCTATTAAACAATTGTTCCTGTCTCTCCTTCCTTCTCTTCCTGTCCCACTTGTCTCTCAGTTCTGGGAGTATTTCTTACGATGAAGCATTATTTTGCATTAAAATAACTTAGCTTGTATGAAATGTTCCAAGATTTTATTGATAAAGCTTCGTCAAAAATTAAACTGCACTTAATATTCAAGCATATCTAAATGGATTATTTATATAGTCTGTCAGTTTCTAACAGCATCACAAATCAGAAATTTCTCTGAAGCTGCCACAGACTTCAGTACATGTTTGCTAGGGGCATACTGGTATGTTGTGTATAGCATTCTGATTATTTCTGTTATGGAGCTTTTAACCTGTGAAGTGCTCTACAGTACTGAAACGTATACGTTCAGGAGTTTTCGTAAGAGGCTAATTTAGTAGTTTTCACTTCTGAAAAGACAGACAAAGAGATCTCAAAAACCTTGGATACTAAAGCAGTTGAGAAGGATGAATGGAAGGTCCCGTGTACTATTATTCAGATGGTGCAACTTTTTACACCTCTTTTCACCCTTCTGTCATTACTGCTATTCAAGATGTAAACATGGCTGATTTGGGAACACTTCCAGTCATGATGAAATTATTCACCACTTCTGAGAACTGGAGCTTAGTCAGGGCACCTACACTTAATTTGACATGGAAGGAAAAAGCTGAAATATAGTAGTCTTTACATATTAAAACTTCAGAAGCTTCTGGGCTACATTGTATGATGAAATGGGGCTGTATTTGGTTGCCCTGATGTGAATTGGCCCTGCTCAGTTGTGATGGATAGCATTCACTTTCGTAACTGAAAATAAAACTCTTCACCCTCTAATGGTTTTCAGAAAAAGCTGTGCTTGCAATCTGTCTGCTATTTCAGTAGCTTATCATGCTTTTAAGTTCATTAGAAATCAAAATTTTTAACTTGTGTTCAGCACACACTGAAAATCACTTGGAAGCTAACTGTGGCTAATCAAGCATGTAGATGCATCTTCTTATTCTTGGCAGAATTTCAGTGATTTGCAAAGCTTATGTCCAAGTTAAGAGTATCTCAAAATAAAACTCTGGACATGTGTGTAACTGTTGCTCAAACATGAAATCCCCTTAATGCCGACAGATCTCCTGCTGCCTCCTTTCCTTTTTCACCTTAGAAGATTACAGAAATCTGTTGGGGGAAGGGTTCTGCATATTTGCCAGGCACTTCATGCCCAAAGCAGTTTCTTAGAGACAATAACAATAAAATCCTTGATTTAACAGGGATTATCTTTTTTGTTTTCATTCCCTTTATGTAAAATGATAATAACACTCCTGCGAGTTAGAACAGTATTGTGTGGATAACTTGTGCAGACATGGTTAATGGAACAGAAGCCTGTAATCTCATGCATGTGAGAGAAAACTGTTAGTCTTTAGAAATGTTAGTTTGAGTCCCCCTTGCTGCTGTTTTCACTTTTACTCTCCTGAGAGGGGGGGTTACTAGGAAAGAGAAGTAAACAAAGTCCTGATTTCGCTGCCCCCCCATCCCCCATTGGAGGAGGCTAACTATAAATGTAGTGGAAAGGTAAATTTTCCTTTTGTGTGTTGAGTGACAAAATGACAAAAGAGAACTTGCTTTGTAGTAGTCTTGCAATGTGCATGTGGAATGCCGTTGCAGCATGCAAGTTGGTTGGACTTCATGGTATCGAGAGCTCAGAACATACATGTCTGTGTGTGATATGAATGGCAGGAGTTGGTAACTTCTTGCTCCCTAGGTTAAACTTTGGAGTATTTCGAGGTTCAAGGTGTAGGGTAACTGCTGTTCATTTGAAAAGGAAAAGGTAGTAGGGGATGAGGTTTTTCCTTACTGGTTATCTTACAATGAAGTGTATTCTTCTAGTAGCTGCTGTTACAAACCTCTGCTGACAGATGCAGAATAGCTGGCTAACTAGTCATTGCCCAGTTAGATTGTTCCATCAGTGTATAATACTTCTGTTTAAATAGATAAAATTTATATGATATCTGCAGACTTGAATGTATTGTGAGATATTTCTTCAGTTCCCAGAGAGGAGGAAAAAAAAAACCCCAACAAATTATGCTAGCAGAAATTTTTAACAAACCTAAAAATCTGGTCGACCTAGTACTGAACACGAGCCTTGTAGTACTCATAACTGAGTAAAACTACTTCATGTTGATCCTTTATACCCTGGTTTCTTGCACTGTCTGCAGGGCTTGTTTCAAAAGAGTGGTGGTTAGAAATCAGGAAAAGACTGCCTGTTTCTTCTTAAAACCTGCTAGATCTGTCTTATGTCAGTGAGATAAACAGGCAACTTTCATTTGTGTACAATAAACATAAGGTAAGATAGCCTGTAAAAGAAAAAATGTGTGACTGCAAGAAAATGGGGCATAGCCTCATGTGTATGAGGTGCCAGCATTGGCAAAGTTTTCCCAGTATCTGCCACTAGTTAAAGTAGAGCTGCCACTAGTTAAAGTGGATCTACCCCTCACCCGAAATATGATTAGGAAATTGTGTGAGGTGCTTACTATTAGTAAGTCTCATATCGAAACACCTCTGTCAATAAAATTGTCCAGATGAGGATTACTGAATTGGAAAGACTCTGGCAGCTTATTCTTTCCTGTAAGTGTAATGCTTTGTACTTAAGTCTGGGTTTGACTACTGGCAGAGAAAGAAAAAAGTGGGAGCAACTGGGAGTATTTTCTCTTGAAAATGAGTTTCTGAGTAGTTGCTGATCTTGTAGATGAACTGCTTGTGCATTCACTTGAACATTTCTTTGCAATAATCACAGAAGCACTTAATTTCAGAATCGTCAAACCTGTCAACCCCAACTGATCTTGAAAGTTGTACTCGTGCAAGTCTAGCACTTGACAGACGAGCAGGTGCTGTGAAAACATGTTGATTACTGAATGCAGAGAAAATTGAGTTTAAAGAATATGGTGCTTCAGCTTAGGTGTAGGACTAGCACTTTATTAAACCATGTCCTCATGGCCCTGAAACTCTAGGAATATTACTGTGAAGTGTCTGGAGCTCTCTGGCTTACTCAGCATGGACGTGCTGAGCTGCAGCTCTGGCTGGCTGACAGTCCCCTTCAGATCAATGGAATGGGGTAGCGTGAATGAATGTCAGTGGAAGGTTTGAGTCAGACTGGGAGAATCCAGGGAACTTTAGGATAGAAAGGACTTGCTGGCTAGTCTGGTGCGTGGTTTTATTTGCTTTGATGTGGGAGTGTGCATAATATTTTGCTCCTGTTTGCTCC
>Ga0065711_1007243_pt1 | contig 29439 bp, 26 predicted proteins | sample Hoacrofraction12_FD_59098 | JGI IMG/M metagenome (GOLD analysis project Ga0065711, IMG submission 59098) | Hoatzin crop microbial communities from Cojedes, Venezuela - Epithelial fraction 12 v2 (version 2) | ecosystem: Host-associated > Birds > Digestive system > Esophagus > Crop | place... | reverse complement strand
ATCAAGGGTGGTGGAGAAAATGGGAAAAGTAATTCTTTATTTTAACAGCAAAAGCAAGATACCTGCCTCACAGAATGGTGTACCATCCACATGCAAGATGTCACAGACAGCCTGGAATATCTGTGGCCTTTGTCTCAGACTGTGTCAATGAGTGCGTTGTGAAGGGAACACACTAGGAATCTGTTAATGGGGTTCAGGAATTTAAGGGCTATCAAGGATCAGTTATGCCCAGTAGTCTGCAAGTATTGCAATGAGCAGTCCGTACTCCAGTTGATTCAACAGCTGAATATGAAAGATTGTTCTGTGCTCTGAATTATGTACTATCCTATGTTTTGTGCAACTTACTGAGTGTTGCAGGCTCGTCGGATATCTTATTTATCAAATAAGATATCTTTATCCACAATACTGGCAGAAAATCACTTTTTTGTTGTCTGGGTTCGGTTGTGCATTGTCCTATGAGAAGATGCTGTAAAGGAAACTGGAAGCCTCCTGAAAATAAACAAAACATGAATTTGAATTAAACTGGATTCAGCCCTTTGTTGTCTGTTCATTTTAAGGATGCTTTGCAATCTCATATTAGTGAAGATATGGCTACATGAAGTCTTGTATGCTAATAAAAAGATACATTATTTGTTTGTTGTGCTATAATTATAGAATTATAGAACGGTTTTTTTTGGAAGGGACCTTTAAAGATGATCTAGTCCAACCTCAAAAATAATGTATAGCTATACAAAGAATTATGAATGTAAGACTAAATGTTATGCTATCTTGCTGTTTTCAGTGGGCACATAAAGGAAGTTACATATTTAAGTGTAACTTTCACTTGTTTTAGAACTATTCAGTACTTGTAGTTGTTTATTTTGTTCTCAGTAATTATCTTTGCAGTTTACAGTAATTATTGCTGTCGTTTGGTGTAGTCACTTAGTGGTGCTTGATACCCAGTGTTAGTAAAATGTTTTTATTTGAGATAATAGATTGCAAAAGACTTGTCAGATAATTAAGAGAAACAATTATTTTGGAGTGAATAGAAAGGATTTGTTGGTTTTCAGCATTTTGTTGTTCTGAGTTGAGTAATCTCCTTGTTTACCTTTGTAGTCCCAGTTAATTTTCCTAACCTGTATTTCTGTTACTGCTTGAATTTGCATACCCCTCACATCTTGCCTTATGCTTGGAAAAGTTCTTTTTCTGAACGGTCTTAAGAGTACCTCTCCTTAACTTCTGCTTTTCCCATATTCACCTCATACCTTACATTTTCACTTCAGTAAACACTTGAATTACATACAGTGTCTGTTTGGCTTATGTCTCGCACTGCAGATTTTTTCTGTAGATTGAATTATACCTTTTCTAAAGCAATTTGGAATATTTGTAGTGTTACCATCTGTGATCCCTAATCACAGTATGAGAATCTTAATTTTATACTCTGGGTTCTGACTGTAGTGCATTTGACTTTATTTGGAACTTTTAGTGAAATGTTTTCATTTTAAAAAAATCATGTTACTCTTATTTGTTCATTTTTTCATCCTGCAACTTGCAGCCCCTGCTATGGGTATTTACAAACTGGTAATGACAACTGTTGCTTTTGCATTTTCTCTTTTAGGGAAACAGTCTCATTTTTAAATAATTTTGACATATTTTTCGTATGAAAAGCCCCAGCAAGTTTCTTAATATTTTTTTACTTAATCAAGTAGATAACAGATAGTGCCAGCTGCAGTTCCCAAAGTTCAGGCAACATTTAAATTGCTGAAGAAATACTGAGATACGAGACAAACAAAAAGGAGGTGCGTGTGATGTTGTGGGAACAAAAAGTTTATGTGGCTGCAAGAGGAGACTGGAGAAGTACATGAAAGTATGAGAAATCACGAAATTTGGGGAAAGTACTTCTGGCTCAGAATGTACCTGCACTGTGTGCTGCTGGGGCTGGGAGGGTATTTAATTCTCTTCCTGGCTCTGGGCTTCCCTTCACTCTCTGAATCAGCCACAGGACTGTAAGGCTGGACAGACCCATTTCAGCCGTTGCTGTTACAGCAGCAAGCCACACACATCTTTCTGTCTGAAGTTACGGTTGAGTGCTTGGGGACATAATGAGAATAACTATGCCACCTTCAAAGCAGAAGATCTGCTCCTAAATAGTAATAAAATATTATGTTGAATTTGGAAATACTGGTAGTAGTGTAAGTCAAGATAAAGCACCTGCTATAGATCTTTCTTTTTTAGGCCGTCTTGCAGAAATCTTACTCTGTGAATGCGTACCACGAGGATCAAGTTCAGTGTCCAGCATCCCCAACTGATTTCATGAGTGTTAATAAAATTAAACTCTCCTGAAGTCAGTTCATACCATAGCTGATAGAAGTGGTAACAGAAATTGGTGGGTTAGCTGATGTTTTCTGTTTTTTGTTTTCAATGAAACACTTTATTTGTGCAATTTTTTCATCTAGCTCAAAAACTTTGCTTATGCAGTGTATGCTGATAATGAATCTAAATTTACGAAGTAGCTGAAATCCAGGTGGCAGCTGGGTTAAGAAAGTAAAAAGAAGGTAAAAATCCTTTGCTTTGCATAGAAGTGAAGTACCAATCTGAACAAGTTTGGGTTCGATCAGAGCCATCCTTCCTCCCTGATGAGCTCTGTGTTGCAAAGTTCTGTGCTCTCTACAGATAGGCTATTGCTGGCGGTGTTGAGTTACAGGGCTGAAAAGCTTACTAGGAGAACGTTCCTCTTAAATCTCTGTAGTCTTTCACAAACAATGGTACACAGAAAGGTGAGCTGTTTGGAAGCAATTTGAGTTTTCTAGGAAAAGCAAAGACTTTTCACCAGGAAAGACTGAAATGCCTGAGCAGATTCTTGGACAGTAAAAGCACTGAAGCTGCCCAGCACCAGCGAGATAGAGATCTGCCCCGGATGAATTGCTCACTTCTTCCTCTGCATGTGTGGTAACATGTCTGTGCCTTGCACCATCTGTCTTACCACTGCTGCTCCTTTCTCTGAGGCTTATTTTCTTTTGGCATGTAGCTTATGCATTGTTTATTGTGGTACGATAAAACCCAGAACCACAGGTGATGAATTGATTTGTTGTATAAATGTGCATCTCCTGATGCGTATTGCACATTTGCTTCTCCCTGTGCATAAACAGTGTATTTTATGATCAACTCTAGTTAACAGTGTCAGATTTTCTGATGTTTGGTGATAGGGGATTTCTTCCAAAAAGAGCAAAATTGTTATGCCTGGGAGCGACACCAATGATCACAGTCCAGTCCACCCTGTTTTGAAACAGCAGAGAAAAGGTGCCAGCATTGCTGAGGTTTTATGCTTCGTCGATAACAGCAAATGTGGCTTCAGCTGAGCTGTGGCATGAAATGCTCTAGTTGCAGGACTAAAATGTAGTGAAGGCGCAGACTATTCCTTCGGCTGTGATGTGATCAGAGTGACATCCGTATCCTTATGTGACAGTCATCGTGGTGGGTGAAGTGCTCTGGGACTTCCAAGACTGGAGGATATGATTTTGTTATCTTTTTTTGGGTATACAAAGAACATTTGGATAAACTGCTGTTTAATAAAGCCTGCTTGAAGTGCTCTTTCTGGCCTTACAGCCATATTTCTTTCCAGTTGTTAGTAGTATTTTCATTTGTTCAAGCACGTATATACATACATATTTTTTTTTCATTTGGCACTGGCAAGTAGGCCCTATGTAGAAGGTGGCTTGATGGCTTACATGTATTATCCATGCAATGGCAAATGTATTTTCATTCAGCAGGAGGCTGCTTGTCCTAAGTGTTTTCCACCGGCAAGTCTTTGGCAAGCAAAAGACTTGGCAGAAATGAAAACAGTGACTGGACAACACGTTTTAAATTGATGGAAGGAAAGCTTTTATTTAAATTAGCCTGTCATGACCTTGTGCTGACACCTCTAATACTTTATGGTCGCTTCTAAAGAGATTCCTTGAGCAAAGCTAGAACTATTGTGAGCTCCTGGTTCTCCGACGAGAGCTGAGCAGGGTGGTTGTTGTCAGTGATGCTTTAGTTCCATGGAGACTGTGCGTGGTTGGTCGCTCCTTGAGGTGGCTAGTTGAACAAGTAGACTGAAGGGCTCTGTAGAAATACTAAGGTTTTCATGTTCAGCAGCTAATATTTTGGTTGTATTTGCAGGGAAGATTGACTGGTGGAAGTTTGAAAAAAAGCTTGTAAAGTCTTCGAAGTTGCTTTTCAACAAACTGCATTTTCTAATACTTTTTCATTGATGTGCAGAGAAATGAACTCATCTTTATCTAGCTTTAGCATGTATATGCGATTTAAAGTTACACTTCTGAGTGTAACTTTATCTGAAAGGTTAGGATTATTTTTTCCAATTTCAGAACTTCAGTGTGACACCCAGTTTGCAGATGATGCTTTTAAAGTACATTATTCTGAAGGTACAGCTACACCTCTTTTCTCTTTTTTCTCATTTTGTGCCTTTGCCAAGGCCAAGGAATGAGTTCTGGATCGCTAAGTTTTGTGAGAAGATGAGTAGAGCCTGCTTAGTGGATGCCATTTGAGAGCAAAAAAAGATTACTGTTGCAAAGGGCTTTAATACACAGACTTTTTTTTTTCTTCTTCTGTAACCAGAAAGAAGTCTTTAGTGGCAGCCTTGACATGCCCGTGAGAGGAAAGCCCATCCATGTGGCTGTGGCTGCGACTCGTGGTACGGCTCTTTGTGCTGCGCTCTGCCATGGTGATGAGGGAAGGGAGAGAGGCACTAAGGCTTTCCTACCTCTTCATAAGCAATCAATGACTAATTGATGCAATATGGTTGGGATTGTTATTGGCATCTAAGGGATCAGACATGTAATTCCCTCTAACGTGACTGATGATCTCAGCATATCTTTTTTTTTTTTTCTTGTTTGAGATGTAAGTTCCTGCCTGCTGGAGAAATACCACTTTATTTCTCCATTCAGATGAAAGATGTTAGAATGAGTGACTGTGCTCCCTTTAATAGACTTTTAACTTTCCTGTTTGTTTTTGACTGGAAAATACATGCTTTTGCTATTTGTGTACAGGGAGATGGAGAAAAACTTAATGGAAGCTTGTTCTCCAGAGAGAGCACAAGACCTTATATACTCTTTCACTTTTGCCTAAATGTAATTTTAATGGCAAGATAAAATGGTACAGCTTAAACATGAAAGCAGAGGAAGTGGATACACGAAATCACAACACCTTTTATATCAGCCTTCTTTGCTGACTGCAGCAAGGTGAAATGAAGGTGGAGGCATTGCTTAAATGGGATGCATGAAGCCTAAAGTAGAGCTGATGGACTGAATTTTGCTTTAATTTATACCTAGTGTAGTTCCATTGAAGTCAGCAGGGAGATGGATCAAAGCAGGACTTTGCTACTAAATAATAGGGTGCTCAAAATTGCTCATGCCATCATTTTTGCAACCCTGGTTGTAATCCGCAAGTAAAAAATAGAGTTATTGTATCTAGTACAAAAATAGTATTTTCCATGGAAAATTTTGAAAATGTTGTTTAGGAAAATAAAACTTAAAAAAGGAAACAAATGAATTTGGGCTTTTGACTTGTTCTTTTGTGTTGGGGGTGCCACAGGTTCAGAGGAAAAAGGACGGTGAGTCACCCTCTGACAGTGTTCTTTTAGGAGAAATGGGGCGGAGGGAGGGAGCCAGATGGGTCGTTTTGTTGCTGCTGACCTGCTTTCCGTGCTTGGCTCTTCATAAAACTGGGCAATTAAGAGAGCTCTCTCCGAAGTAATTGGTAAGGCAGGAGGATGCAGAGAAAGGGCTGGTGTGGAGGAGCTGTCGGTGGAACACACCACGGTGCTGGGTCCAGCTGTGAATCGAGGCTGTTAGTGGGGTGCAGTCAAGGGTGCTCCCCCATTCCCAGCCCACTGCAGACCCCACTGGATACCTCAGCAGCATGCATGGCATCCTTGGCTGGCTGTCAGTTGAGTGGGCAGAGAGGAGGAGAGCGTTGCCCACCTGAGTGAGGTGGCATGCCTAAATGGGAGCCTGTAGATTTCTTACCTGCGCAGAGGAGCACCCCAAACTATTGCACTTCAAGGCCTAGGACTGCTCTCAGGGCTTGTCTGGAAGAAGGTGGGACATGGGGGAAAAAATTTTCAGTGAAACAGCAGAAATACTAATGCTTGTTCAAATTCTTTCCTCCGCACTTATTGATTTGCATGAAGATGATAGGAATTTAATGTCTTTAAGATTCGTGCTTTTCTGCCAGATTTCATTAAAATTGGCCAACTGTTTCAAAAGTTATGGGATAGGGGTTGGAGAAAGACTGGCAAATAGCGAAATAATTGTTTCCTGAGGAAAAAGAAGAATAGAAGCCTAGATATGCTAGGATATATTGTATATGGAGATAACCAGCTCTGAATATATTCAGAGACCAGCTGCTTTCTGAATAGGAACTGATGTAGGATCAGACAAGGGGAAACAATCCCAGACTGGTGTGCCTGCTCACTCGTGCTGGGGAGCGTGAGAAATGCAAGGTTTTCTATTTCATTTGTTTAACTGGAGGAAAATAGAAAGTCAGGGAAAAATATTGACAGTGTTACCAGTGCTAGTCCCAAGCATTCAAGCATCCCGAGTTAGATCCTGCAGTAGGAAGAAAGCATTTTTAAATGCGTACTGAGAGTAAGAAATCTGAATGTATCAGTGTTTTTAGCTTTTTGTTCCTAGCAAGGTTTGAAACCTTCCTGAAATGGAGCAGTGTGATGTTTGCTCCAGCAATGGGATTCATAAAAAACAACACTGAACATTTTTTGCGCTCAGTGAAAAGGAGCTATCGAGGCTGTAAAGGAGGAAAACCAACTTTGCAAGAGTCTTTTTCTCCTGTTTTCAGGGTGTGCTGGCTGGAAGGAGGACAGGCTGCTGAAGCACAGTGCTGCTGTCACCCTGCTGCTGCGTCCAGCCGGCTTGTCTGCAGCTCTGTCCGAGCGCGGAGAGCAAGGCGGCTTTGTCTGCAGTCTCCTCTGCAGCCACTGCCTCAGGTACCAAGAACCTGTCCTTTTGTTTTTTTTCTATTTTACCCCATGGTTTCTGTTGCTGCGTGTTAATATTTATCACCTGACCGGCTTTGTTAATGTCATACAGCTTGTTTTTTAAGAGTAATTCTTACGAGAGCAGTGTTGCACTTCAGCGGATTTATTTTGTAGTTAGAAATGTCTTCAAGCTGTCTCCATTTGCCACAGGCTCTTTTAACCTGCTGCAAGGTATGCTTTACATAAAGACGGTTTCAATGTCTTTCTCATTATACACTGACTTAAAAGGCATATTCTTCACTTTTATCAGTAAGGTTCTGGGAGAATTTTGGGCAATGCCCCTCTTTCCCTTCTGTTGTGTGTGACAGTGGATCAACAAAAGGAAATCTGATCATCAAAATACCTGCTTGCTCAGGATGCTCTGAAAACTTCAAACTGCTACAACAGGTTTAGAAGAACAGCAAAAGGTTTAGAGAATTAAAATACAAACTGTATGCCAGCAATCCTCTGCTCTTTTCTGCAGCCTAAGCTCTACTTGCTCCTCTGTTCTCTTGAGCAAGTACCCGCTCTCCATCTCTCTGTCTTTTGCCATGGCAGTAACACCAGTGCCTCCAGGCAGTGCCAGCAGATGTTTCTGCAGAGGGAAGGCAGTGCTTCTGCATGCTGCAGGGGGTCAGGGAGGGTGGTAGCTGGGGCACCTAGCCTGAGAAACAAAGACAGCTCTCCTTGGACCTCAGAGTGCTCTGCTGCCCTCAACTCATACGCACAGTGGGATGTTTTGCAGTGTTTATCACTGATAACAAAAGATACCAGTCCTGCCAAGGCTGCTGGCATCAAAGGAAATGATCTGAAGTGGTTGTGGTTTTCTCAGTCTGAACGTGGAGTGTAGATGGAAATTTATTTCTTTGACTCTCTGTAAGTGTGAAGTCCTTTCCCCAGGACTGTTTGATTTCTGTTGTGAGAAAACTGAGTCTGAAGTTTTCCAGAGTTTTGATTGTATCTACTTCTGTCCATTAATGAAAAAAGCACCAGCTTCCAACTCTGCCTCCGCTGAGACAGAATGAGTAATTGCCCACAAGGATCCTTCAGTTTCCTTTTTCTTGCTTTCTAAAGTAAAAAAGAGGGAGACCGTGAAGCTGTGTAGCTGTTGAGAGCGCTAAAGGGAAAGGAGCTTCTTGGGACTGGTGTTACAGAGTCCTGCCTCCAAGTCTCTCTCTTACATTGTCCCACTGTCTGTCCGTTCGTATGAACGGAACAGCTTCCTGTATCCCGGTCTGTGTGTGTCTCCTGGCATGAACTTGGGAAGTATTTTTTTCAGATTTGATTGCTGAGTGATTGTTAAAACCAGCTTTATTTAAAAATTAACAGATTTCCCTGGCAAGATCTAGAAATTTTTTATGTCATTTAAAATATCCCTCTATGCTTGCTTGTTTCAGCCAAATTCTTGATTTACTGCTGGTTGAAAGGAGTCTGAAGAGACCAGATTATCACAAATATGATGTGCACACACTCCTCATAAACTAAAATCCTGTACAGCAGAACAGATCTTTCTTTACAAGCCTGCAAAAAATATCTCAAGAGAGGAAGAGAGTCAGGAGAAAGATAGATGAACGTTCAGAACTCAGTAAAGGCTGGTAATAGTGAAATCTACCATTCCCAAAAAACCATCTATAGCACTAGATTATGCCTTGACTTTTCCTGCCACAGTTTCATTAATTGTAGTGGTAGAGTACTGCATGTAAATCGTAATGGGATTTTACCTTAGATATACCAGAGAAGGGAAGGACAGAGCTGCCATATGCCAAATTTATCACTTTGCCTGAGGGACAGATTAAAATAATTTATTAGACAAGTAATCCAAACCTCTGGGGCAGGTGAAAGTATTTCTGGATTCTCCTGGGATGTGTATTATAGATTACTCCTCTGATACTAAGACACTCAGAGTAAATGGTGGGGGGAGGGTGCCCGCATCTGTTTCCTCCATAGACCTATTCTCAAGTTCTCTTCCTGTCACAAGATAGCAGAGGAAGTCTTCTGACTAAGAATTTTAAAGATATTTCCTGCCTTCCTGCCTGCCTTCCTTCCTTCCTTCCTGCTTTCCTTCCTTCCTTCCTGCCTTCCGTCCTTCCTGCCTGCCTTCCTGCCTTCCTGCCTTCCTCCCTGCCTGCCTGCCTGCCTGCCTACCTCTCTCCTTCCCTCCCTCCCTCACTCTTTCCTTCTTCTCTCTCTTTCTCCCCCATATCTTCTTGAACTCCGGTTTAACTGCAGTTAGAACTTGTTTCTCATAATTCTCACGAAAATACTGCATTTCATTGCAATAGAGCTCTGTGTAACTGCTACGCTATTTGAGATGGCTATTTGCACGAGCATATGAGCAAGATAGGAAAATGTAAATAGTGCATAAAATGAACAGGGATTTTGGATAATTTAAAAATATTAATTTTATGCTTTTTTGCATCCTTTTGCTCATGGGCAGACGAAGGAAACTTATATTATGGATACTAAAATTATTCCATATACTCATCTAGGCTTATTCTTCCATTCTTCAAACCAGCTCCCCACAGGCACATTCATATAAACAGAAGCATGCTAATTAAAATTGCCAGGGAGACATGATCTATTTAAGGTCTCAAAGCACAATTTTACTTTTAGGCTTCATATAGTGATAGTGGAAAAGAGCAGTTTCTCTTCAAGGTTTAAATATAATGAAGTGAAAATTTTCGTGAAGTGTGTGTTACTTGGCTGCATGCTGCTCTTATCTCTGCTAACATGCACCTGATTTCCTTTTCTATCTTGCCTTTGTTCGTTGTTAAATCTCCAGTGGTCTTTCATGTTTTTTAAAGGACTGCAAAACTCATTAAAACTTTGCAATTGTTTATTTCCTTGTACTTTCTTATTTAACCCTCCTTTCACAGTTCCCTCGGTCTTACATAAAGTAACAAACTGTAAACAGTTCAGATACACTGCTGTCTATACTGGTAGTATTTACATGTCTATTTATTATAAGTCTATTTATTTCTTCTGCCAACATATAGGCTTAGATCTGATGTATGTATTTTTTCAGTCGAATATCATAATTTTCCAAAGAAGGACCATGTAATTCCATTTCTTCTAGTCCATAACAGTGGTCATCACTTTTTTTCCAGGATGACAGTTCCCTTATGGTTTTTTCTGCTTATGTCTTCTTCGAGATGCTGTGTCAGATTCTTCTGTAACTCAATAGCTGCATATATTTGAACCTAATTTCTTAGGTTTTCAGAGGAAGAAGCTCTCCAGTATTTATATAAGGGGCTCATTCCCTCCTGTAGCCTGAATATTCTGAGCCAGAAAACTTAAATTTGTTTTTGAGGGAAGTGTTCGCATATTCCCTGTAACACGAGACAGGCAGTAATCCACAGAGCTCACACAACCTTCCTCAGCCCCCAGTTCACCTCCACGACAAAGCGCTCTGTCTGTGCAGTGGGGTGTGATTTACAGTTTGGCTGGACTCTCTCAAACAGGCAGAATTTTAAGGCCCTCATCAAAACCACGTATAATAGCCAGTGTGGGATTTGTGTGCCGCTTGCTGCAAAATGGCAATTCTGAGACAAGGATCAACAGCTTGTTTAGTGGGTGAGAAGTCTGGGGGCTGGGGGGGTGGGAGGAAGCAAGAGAGTAGATGAATGAATGACTAATACGTACCTATCCAAAACAAATAACTTGCTTAAGAGTTGTGAACACAGGTTGGTGGTGGGAGACCTGCAGGTTCGTTGCATACGCTTGTGCCTGCAGCACAGAAAAGTTCAACTGGAGCATTATTGCAGCAACATTTTTTTTTCACAAGAGTAAATTGTTTTCTGACAATTTGGGAACTGGTTTTGCTTAACGTGTGCGAAGCTCATGGCATTACAATGCCTAGTTCACTTCCCTTTGGATATGAGATGCGTATTTTAATGTAACTGATATGAACTTAATCCAATTTACTATATAGTCTAAAAGCATTTTGCTGAAATAATTTGTTAGTAGCATCTGCCTCAGTGCTCTCCTGATTGAAGTGTGGGACAGATCCATTGGTGTTGCTCCAGGTTATTGGACACCAGCGACAACTTTTTGATTCTGTGTTTCCATCGTGTTCTGTCTTTGGCACTGAAGCTGACAAGGAATTTGAGGAGTCGCTGCCAACGCAGGTTGCTTGCTCCTCCATCTGCATCACTGCTTTACCTGCCGTCACATAACTGTTAGTGGGTCTTCGGTATAAGCCAAATCACTGAACTGAGACAGGTTAAAAAAGTCTCCCCCCCGTCTGCGGAAAAGAAGCCTGGATCAGTTTAGCAGATCAGTTTACGGTATGGGTCTGCAAAGGGAAAACTGCGTTGTGCTGCATGCACAGGGGCAGGAACATACGACTAAGGCGTGGGTGGGAGATGGGGGGAGCTGCTTAGGACAGGTAGGAGTTTGGCATAGTTTCTGCAGCATGTGCAGAGGTCAGCTGCTAGTGACAGAGTACCAGTCCCTGCAAGAACTTTTGGGGCCATACAAAAGTTGTCCCTCTCCAGACATGCTCTAATTTTCTTTGTGTGGCTCTGGCTGTGTGCTAGGAGCCAGGCAAACCCATATGGCCCTGGTCCTGTGTACAGTGGACTGTTGTAATAAACCTTGAGTATATCAGGCTGGATTTTCAGTTTTGTGTAAAACTGTGAGATTTTGCTTTCAGTTTAGCCCTAAATGAAAAATACATTTCCCAAATCTGAAAAAAGAGTATGTTGAAATTTGTATATTAGGTTTTGTATTTTTACATGTCTCTGGTAGTGCGTGCAGTGCATGTCCTGTTGAAATAGACTATTGTGTTTCAAAAAGAAAACAAAGCAAATATTTCCTTGATTATTTATTCTCTCTTGTCAGGGAAAGGAATTGGCAGCATAACATAATAATGCCTGATGTCCTTGGTAAAATAAGAGGTTGTTTTCATGCACTGCCTGGATATAGTCTTATTTTCTATAGATTTGTCCAGAAATTATTAGCTTTGGTGTTTAAGGAGATGTAAGCTCTTGTTTGAAGCTTCATTTGTGCTTGAGGTATTTAGAAGGTCCCCATCCTATCTGGATCGTCGGGTAGCTCATGAGGGGTGACAAGCTGCGGACCCTCTTAGAGCGCTAAGGGGGTCCCCTTCTCCCCCCTCTTGCCCTTTACCCATTGGGAAATGCGGTGCAGTCCAGGCCATGTATTTCCCAGCAGCAATGGCTGTGCTGGGTGCATTTGCAACCTTCTCACTAATGTGATGAGGAGCCTCCATGCTTGTCTGCGACAGAGCAGCAGCATGGCCCTGGCTGCGGTCCAGCACTGCCTCCCGTCCCAACCAGCCACCTCGTATCGGGCCCTCACGCCACCGCGGGATCCTGTTGATTGTGTGTTCCCCTTCACTTGATCAACTGATAGATGAAAAACTGGACATGAGCCAGCAATGTGTGCTTGCTGGCCAGAAAGCCAAGTGTGCTGGGCTGCATCAAGAGAAGCGTGGCCAGCAGGTCAAGGGATCTGGTTCTGCACCTCTGCTCTGCTCTCATGAGACGCCACTGGGAGTCCTGCATCCAGCTTTGGGGTGACCAGTGTAAGAAAGACATGGACCTGTTAGAGAGGTCCAGAGGAGGACCATGAAAGTGGTCAGAGGGCTGGAACACCTCTTCTACGAGGACAGGCTGAGAGTTGGGGTTGTTCAGCCTGGAGAAGAGAAGGCTCCGGAGACACCTTGTTGCAGCCTTTCAGAATATGAAGGGGGGTTATAAGAAAGATGGAGAGAGACTTTTTACCAAGGCCTGTATTGACAGGACAAGGGGCAATGGTTTTAAATTGAAAGAGGGTAGGTTTAGGTTGGTCGTAAGGAAGAAATTCTTTGAGGGTGGTGAGACACTGGCACAGGTTGCCCAGAGAAGCTGTGGATGCCCCCTCCGTGAAAGTGTTCAAGGCCTGGTTGGATGGGGCTTTTACCAACCTGGTCTCGTGGAAGATGCCCCTGCCCATGGCAGGGGGTCTGGAACTAGGTGGTCTTTAAAGGTCCCTTCCTACCCAAACCGTTCCATGATTCTATGACTGTAATAAGCCGAGCTCACCGGCTGAAGCCGACAGAACCGGGGACCTGCTGGCTGAATATGTTTCTTGTTCTGTCAGCCGTTTCCTTCCACAGCTAAAACAGACAGCTTCGGGGCGTTAGGAGCACGCGTCCTGGTACGGCTGGCGAGGGAAATTCAGAGCACGGGTGGGATGCGGGCGCTGCTGAAGTCAGCGGCAGGATTCCCGGGATTTCGGCAGGGCCCGGGTCTCACCGCCGGTGCCGGTGGTTCCCGTCGCCGTTGCCACCCTCCGTTGGGTCAGCAGGTGGCAATCTCTGCTTTTCGTCTGAGCGCCGGAGAAGGTCGGCGTGCCCACCGCCAGCGCGGCTTTCACGTGGCTGTTGCTGCTCTGCGCCGGGGGTGCTGACGGGGAGCCGAGAGAGATCGCGTTCCAAATCTCTCTTAACGTTTAAACACTTACTTAGTCATCAAAGTGTTTTTAAAAGCAGAACTTAGAAAGCCTGTTGCTTTGCAAGGCAATGTTGTTCCTTTCCCATCGCCAGCTCCCCAGCTCTCAATTGCAGACAGAAAATCCCACGACTCAAAACTGAGCCGTATAAATTGAGCTGTGTGTATCATATCTTGTACTGTGAACCGTAGACATTAATTAATATGCCAGCACTCAGACCTCATAAACTTGCATGTTCTCGCATCCGGACTTAATGTCACTTATTAATATTCCAAATGAATCTTGTAAACAGATGATGGAGCTAGAAAAAAACATAGGTATTTTCATGCCTGTTGTTAAGTGTTTGCATCCCTTATTAGGTCCAAGCAATCTAATGTCCTTTCCTTTCGGAACAATTGGCCAATAATGTACCCAAGGTCAGCAAGTCCTTGAGCTCTCTGCTGTGTAAGTGCCAGTCTTGCAAAGCAGCTCTGTCTAAGGCTATTTCAGTGTTGATATCCCCTCTCCGTGCCCCATTCTAAGATCTCTTTTGCATACCAAAATGTACAGCGTTGCATGGTTTCATATGAAAATGAATGCTGATTTTTTTTTTTGCCTCAGCTTTGTGGGAAATTTAAATTTCTCTTTGGAATCGAGAGACACATATTTAAGTATTTTCACAACAGGTATTTTAATTTTAGCCTTGCTGTCCGAGAGACACAGACAAGCTAAAATAACTTCTTGATTGCTTGTCTATTGGCAATGGCAAGAAAAAAAAGAAGTTTTTCATTGCCTAACTGCCATATGTCCTGGACAATTAATACCTAGAATATTCTATTTGAATATGGTCTGTATTCTGACAGCTCTGGGAAATTTGATGAGGATTATTAGGAAATTAGGTTAAGTTACAGCTAAGTTAAACGATTACGCTAAGGACATGCAGTCCACTAGAACAAATGAACCTGCACAGATTCATTATGTCTATTAATCGAAAGCAGAGTACGAAACGTTATTTTTTCTCAGTTAAGGAAGTGCAGTGACGGTTTTCTGGAGTTTTTGTAGTTATAGTAACAGATATAGAAAAAAGTGCAGGGCATTACATTTTCAAGCGTAACCTCTCAAAGAGAGTTGCTATTTTTAAGCACCTCATCTACTTTGTTTATGGCCTGCCTCATTGCTCCGCCTACTCCTGGGGTATCTGTGCGCTGCTCGTGATGATGCCCGAGCTTCCGCGGACAGCTTGGGAAGCGCCGTCCGCTTCCACGGCAGGCGGGCAGCGGGAGGTTTCGCGCCAGAGCGGAGTCACCCAGGTTTGGGGTGAAATAAGAGCATGCCGTTAGCCCCCGGCAGCCTGCAGATGCGCTGGGCATTGCGCTGCCAGTGAGCCCTCGTAGCTGTGCGGGGAGCTGCCGTGCAATTTCCATATTGTCCCTTAGGTAATTGTTCCAGGTGCTTGGATGCCATGGTGATGACTTCTGTCAAGACAGATAAGTAGGAATGGTTTCTGACTTAAAACCAGAGGGATATTCATGCCTGGAAAAACTGCTGTTCTGAGGCAGCACTTGAACAACAGACGTTTTAAAATCCGCATTTTGGCTGGAGAGTTTCTGCAGTCTCTGTCCTCGGAGGTTTTCAAGACCCAACCAGATAAATCCCCAAGCAACCTGGTCCGATCTCACAGCTGACTTGGCCTTGATAAGGAGGTTGGACCGGAGCCCGCTGGAGGTCCCTTCCAGCCTCAGTGGTTGTGATTGTGCCCATGGACTGCTGCGTTGCCTCCATGCTAGAGCCTGGTCAAGCCCTGTTGTGCCTCTACAAGCCCTGACCCTAAGAGTTACACCTCTACAAGAACTGTTCATTTCCAAGATGTGCTTCAAACAACAGTTAACCTTCAGTAGTTCTGTAAGCCTGACCCTAAGAGTTACACCTCTACAAGAACTATTTGTTTCCAAGATGTGCTTCAAACAACAGTTAACCTTCAGTAGTTCTATAAGCTGTTATCTCATATTACTGCTGGGGAGACCATGGAAAAGGTGACCCTGGCTGAAGCCCGAGGGAGGCCTTCACAAGGGCTGAGATTAGGATTTGGAAATGAAACTGGAGAAGGAACTGTTAACCCACCCCAGATTCCTTTCCTGTTTCCTACTAGGGTGAGACCAGGATGTTTCGAAGGAAGGATAAAGACCTGTTCTTCAGAGTCAAAAATAACAAATGACTAACTGGGAAAGGCACTTGTGGGACATACGAGACATGGTTAACATCTCTGGGCCAATGAGGCACACCACATATCTTTTGACCTGTAGACATTCTAGATTTGCCTAATCTCTTTCTAGTGGTTAACATAAGTTTTTACAGCCTCTACAAACTTCTTTTGAGTTTCTCCCCCCAAAACAATATAGTCCTATTAAAATTTTCCCTTGTTGTTAAACTGGCTTTTTATCAGAACAAGCCTGTTGTTAAATTCTATAACCTCATCCAGCTGGGAAACACCAACTCCTAATCATGAACTGAAAGCATTAGACATCATAGCCTCGTTCTTTTGGGAATGGCGTGGTCTGAACTGAGTGGCTGATGTAGGTGGAAATCACAGTTCACTTGAACTGGCAACACCGGTTATCAGTGAAAGAAATCCAGACACCACAAAGTCTAGCAGATTTTGCATTCAGTTGGATTAACATCCCTGAAGCTCAAGTCTTGCTCTATTTCTAGTTCGCTTGCAGACATTTAATGCTGTAATCATATCCTCTAAGAGTAAAAAGACAAAACATCCCTTTTCTTGTTGGAGCAATTTGCCTGTCATGCAAAGCAAAAAACCCCCAAAACAACTGCCCTTGTCTTTTACATATTGTATTTTATTGTATTTATATTTTTCTTTTGAATGTACTCCTTGGTGCAAGCACATTCCCTCCAAACATTAAATAAAATACCAATAATCATCCAGTCATCTTTTCCCAGCAATTTTTTCATGCAGCTATTCTGTCTAAGTAGTAGATCAGATTCAGAATCCAACTAACTGCTGTGTTTCACTTTCTAGACAGTGTCAGGTTCTGCAAAGGTGTTTCAGGATGTTGTGAGATCCGACAACGTGCAATAAAGGGCCACAGATTTTTCTCTGATATTCAGACCTAAGAGAGGCAAAGTGGGGTATAATAAAACAGACTCACGAAGTGTAGATTTTGCTGGACTCCTCTGATGTGACTCCTTGATAAGAGCAAACATTTAGTATGATCCCAAAGTGGAAGCAGTGGGAATAGAGGCTACCTAAGGGAACTGGAAGGCAGAGAACGTGGCAACAGTTGTCAGTGCTGGGAAAGAAAGCATCAGAGAGAGAGAATCAAATATTGTTCGTGGGTCTTTTCCTGTTTCATACCTTCATTATTACATTTTTTGAAATACAGGGGAGCATGGCCGGAGTTGGGAGGCACTGTTCATACAGAAAAAGGCTGGGATATAAGATGGAGATGAGGACTGGAGTAAGAGGAGAGCAATGAAATTCAGTAGTTCAAAAGGCAGTATCATATAATTCTTCTTCACTCAAGGTAGTCATTCTGAGGAAATGCCTGAGGAAGAGAAAGAACTAGGCATACTACCTGAATGGATGATGTATCCAGCCTTCTAATATGACAGATCTGTGAAAAAAGCCATATGTGGTGCATCAAAAGAGGTGCTTTCAGTGGAGACAGGGAATCCTCTAGAAGAATTAAAGCCTGGGAGGGAATATGATTGTGCTGTATCGCTACGTGGCCATAATACTTTTGTGACTGGTTCAAAAACCTGCTGTAGTTTCCCTTTAGGGTTGATGCCATCGAGAACTCGAGCCCCGCATTTTTGCAGAAAGCCTAATCAAGCCAGTTGCTTGTGAGAAGGGAACAGATTTGCTCCATGATTTACTAGCTATTCTCTTTTTGGAGCATGTTCAGGAAACTTTGCAAGATGAGCCTTGCAGACTTTCATGAAAATTTCTGTCCCACAAGAGAAGAGCAGTTTGGCTAAGCATGAGGTTCGTTAACTTTTGGGTGACCTTTTCACAGTAGATACATGGCTGTTGCAGAAGCAGGTAATGAAATGCTGATAATTTTGCAAAACCCAGAAAACATTCCACAAATGTGGCTAGAGGCAACAATGCGAAATCTAAAGAAATAGGTTTCCTGCTTCTAACTTACAGTTAAAAAATAAAGCTGAATTCAAAGACAAATCAAAGTGTGCAAGACTATGAATATGATTTAAAGAGAACCAGTGTTGTTGGAGGTTTTGGTTTGTTCTTGGCATGGAGACACAGTATTTTCATTAGGTGGATAAATAATAAATGGATTAACCTGTCAAGGAGGAAAATGGCATACTGTGCTCAAATTCTGCAGCTATTTTGGAGAAGGTGACAAATGTGTTAGTGGAGATTAAGCTGTTTTTCTTTTAACCCTTTCTTCCCCGTCCAGAAAATGCCCTCTAACTGCAAGCAGAGGAGGCAAGGCAGGTGCCTGCAGAAGGGTGGGGGTGACTGTGGATGTATGTATTTTGTTTTAGTGGGAGCACTTGGTTATAAACAGGAGGTGATGTATTGAGTAACTTGGGATTCCAGGAGCACAGGAACAGAGCGTGCAGTGCTATGGCACATCTGATTATGTCCTCCTTGGGAAGAGCCTCACAGATCCCATCTTTTGGTAGGGTTTGCCTATGATATGTTTCTGGCAATGCACCCCAATGGTTAGTTTTGTCCAAAACTTAAACATCCGAAGGAACATCTGTTAGTCTCTGTGACCAGAGATATGCAACAGTACCGTCAGCAAAGCTGCATTTTCCATCTAGGTCCAAATGAACCAGAAATCATTAAAATATACCAAATCTGATACAAAGTGCATCGTTTTAATGCCACTGGTTTTAACTAGAATGGTTTTTACAAGTCAAAGATGTGAGAACCCCAGCCTGTTTTTTTTGTTTGCATTGGGACTGGGAAAGGACTGAGAAATTCCAGTCTGACTCATGAACATTTTTGTATACAGCTTCTTGGGAATTAAGGTGAAGAAATACATTTGTCATCCTCTAGTCCTATAACAAGTTTTGAAGAGCTGTCTTCCATCAGTCAAATTCCATTAAAGGCATCATAAGTAAGTGTGAAGACTCTGTGGGTTTTGGGTTGTCCTGTAGAGTTCAGAGGTCTGCTCTAACATTTGGTGGAGAGATACACAGGTGCTTGGAGGATGGATCTTTCTCTGTAAATTCCATAGAATTATCGTAACAGAAGCTTAGCATTTCCACTGCCATAAAATGAAACTTCCATGGCTTGATTATAATCATTCAATTTACTACCATCAAAATACTGATATTTTTACTTTTAAAAATTAGCCTAAAATGTATAGCCAGTATCTGAATTCTAAAATATATAGCCAGTAATCAGAGGTGGGGCCGAGCTGTTGTCCCTGACGTCTGGAGATAATTGAGCTGAAGCTCTGTGGATCAGCCTCCTCAACAGATGTTTTCAAGCATGAAACAATGCATTTAAGATGGGAGAGAGAGGAAAAGGGGTTATGAAAATCCCAGTGAGGCATCCTAGCTTTCACATCAGTTTATTTTGTTTACTTTTCCCGAGTGTTTCTGTGGGGAAAATGACTAAGAAGCATTCCAGGTGTCATCTTTTGTGACTGGAGCATTTCTGGGTTTTGTCAGTAACCTGAATTAATTTTAGAATGGCTTATATAGCGATAATTGGCCCTTCATAACATTTTCCCTGACTTGCTAGTCTCCCAGGAACATTTTGGGTTGAATCAGTTACAAAGTGTTAGCAGCCTTACAGAGGGGAGCTTGCAGCTTCCACTATCTCCTTCACAAGCGTTTTTCTTGTTATATTGAAGACTCATAAATTTTATAACCTCGTAATTCAGAGTTCTAAATTGCCATCTTGGAATATTGAAAACAAGCTGAACCACATCCAGTCCCTGTGTAAATGCCCTCAGCTGCAATTTAAGTGACTTGAATTTTCTTGCTGAAGTACAGCAAGGGCAAGTCTATATAGATAAATTATAATCTGAGCGCCTCTGCCCTCACAAGTGGACTGCATGGCAATGTTAGTAGCCTGGACATTGACTGCAGTGCTTTAAGCTTTGTCAAGATGCTCTGTAGATCAGAGCTAGTTCACACAATTCAAAGCTTTGCCAGTGAATTTCAGGGACTGTAAGGTAAACATGGGCCAAGCACTTACTTTGGACTGTGTTTGTGCCATGCGTTAAGCCTCAGTTCTCAGTTTGGGCTCTGGACTTTGGTCCAGCAACAACGTTGAAGCAGTTATAACATCCTCAGCTACAGGTGTCAGCTGGGAGGGAATAGGTACCTAATGTATACGATGCAGATGTAGCTTTTAATATGCTAGAAGATTAGCTCTATACTGACTGTGGATGCACATTTATAATTAGGAAATTGTTCGCTTTTGTTTCTTTTTTCTTTACATCAAAAAACAACTCTATGTTGCAGCCGAGGAGAGTATTTAATGAAACTAAACTGAATTCTGCCTGCATTGAGTCACTTCCCAGATCAGAGCCCAGGGCAAGGACATTGTCTCTAGTACAAAATATGTAGGCTTCCAAATTTTTTTTTTAATGCTTTGATTGTTTTATAGAAATAATGCTTGGTATCTACCAGAATGAACTCCTTTAAAAATACACATTAACCAACTTCTTTAAATGTTAAGAAAAATATGTACAGAAGATTTTAATATGATGAGTGCTATAGGTGTATTTCATAGTGCTTTGTGATGACATATCAAATGTCATTTGTGCATAGTGGCAGATACTCTCTCCTCTGTTCTTAGGGTACGCCTGGAGATGATCACATGTGTGAGTGCATGTGTGTATTAAAAAAACCAATACACCTGAGTAGGGAAGTGGAATTGAACTGGGAGAAGGTGAGGGAATGAATAATAGAAAGACATCAAATGCTGTGATGTCCTAATGGAAAGGAGCTGTAGAAGGTAGAAGCAAGCTGTGGGTGACTTTAAAAAAAAAAAAAAATCCTAGTTGGAACATGATTGTGGAGCTCTGTGGTGTGTGAAGAATGGCGAGAGGCTTTTACAGATGTTGATTTATAGCAAAGAATAAGGGGAATCTTGTTTTTACTGTCTCATGACTCATGTTAGAACAGAGAAAGTAAAGTTCATTTTCCTTTTGGAAGTTGTCTCTTTGCAGCTGAGAGTCCATCCTATGGCTCCCTGCTTTGTTTCCATGCCCTCTGATTCTTGTGCTCCAGATTGCAGCCTAGTTGCCTGGCTGAAACTGGAATTAGTCTTCTAACCACAAATAATGTCAGAGAGAATGAGGTTTCGCAGTGTAGTAAACTTACACAGGCAGTGCCAGATGGTGTTTTCAGTCCAGTTTGGCCCATGAGCGTTTTCTCGTGTGAATGCATGTGTGTATTAAAAAAAACACACAAAACCAAAATCTAGTAGCTGCTGGTAACTGGACCATCTGGTAGCTGTTCCATCCAGTATAATGTCATTTACTTTTTTGCCTTTCAAGCAGGTCTGTTTTTAAATGGCTTATTTTAATCACCAGAAACCACATATGTGCCAGCCAGTCGTCTAGTAGTTCCCAGCACTCTTCCCTCTATGCAGCCTCCTTCTGTCAGCTGGGGTTTTCCCCAAGATGCCACTCACACTGATATCAACTTTGTCTTTTCCCCTAGGCATCTTCCAGTTTTGCATATGCGGTGCATTTTTTCCAGCAGAAAGCAGTTTCCTCTTAGTAAGGAAGGAGTCTATTCTTCCGAAATACTCATATCTTTTAGCAACCATTGTTTGGTCTCGTTCTCTCTTAGGGTGAGATCTGATCTCACCTGCCCCAATGAATGCTTTAAAAATTGAAACAATTAAACCCCGGTTTCTTACAGGCTTCTGCCTGTGCAGCTGAACCGGTTACAGAGCAGTGCAAGTCCCCAAAGCAGGTGCACGGAAAATCACGCCTAACTGCCTTTATCAGTGGGGAAAACCATTTCAGTAAGCAGATCAGGAGGAAGGCATACATGTCCGTTGGCTAGACAGTTTCTCCCTATCACCCTTGGGCAAGCTGAGCACCTGAGGCTTCAGTAAGTGCCATTGTTTAACTGTTTGTGCTCTTACTAATGGATTGAACAGGATTCAGGGTCGTGCAGGGAAGGGCTAAGCTCAGTATGCTTTCCTACCTAATTGAACTGTTTTCTCTAGCTTCTTCACATCTCATGTGTGCATTTAGTGTCTGTGAGGCAGTGCTGTGACATACTTCCTTCTGGTGGAAAAAAGCTTCCAAAGTGGGGCTTCTACTGTGAATGCTTATGGTTGGCTTTCCCACGTACAGGTGGGGAGGACTCTCAAGTTAGCTACCTGCTGTACATGTGCAGATGCCTGAGCTCTTTCTCCTTATCTTTAAAAAGCACAGCAGATTTCAGATTCTGCTTACTCTTGAAAAAAACCCACAGCTGTAGGAAATGTTGTTAATATGGCACAAGGTAATCTATATTTTCTTTTTCCTTTCCATCTAACCATAATTTTTTATTAGCAAAGTACTGTTAAGGGCTTGTAAACAGGGCTGTACCTCTGGTGTGCTCTCACCCTGCAGTACCCCTGCAGTCACGGCGCCGGGCTGTGTGATGCAGAGGTTGTAATGCGCAGTGTTGCTCCTAGGATCTGCTCTCCTGATTTAACAGCTCTGCATTCCTACCTCACCCATAGGCATGTGCGGGCTATAGACGCCACCCCAGCATAGCTTTCTCGAACTATATGGTTTCTAAAAGTGGGCAGGATGGATGGTGGGTTGAAGTAGAAAAGCAAGAAAATGGGAGCCTTCATTTTTAGACAGTCTCTGTAGGATAGCAGGTAATAATAATATGAATTTGGTACTCTGCTAGTATTTTTTCCATTGTAATCTATATAGTCTCATTTTACTATATTAAATAAGGTCATTAGCTTTGTCAAGGGGTGAAACTCTGTGCCGTTTTGACATGTATTCATGTGAAATGCATTTCATAACTCAGAGTTTTAATTTGTGCTTCCTCTCAAAAGCTAGCATGACTGCATGTACTCTAGCATTACAAGCAAAACTAAAATACATGGTTGCAGTTCCACTTTTTATTTTAAACCGTATAATACTGTATCTTTTCATGTGAAGAAGTTCATGTTGAATGAATGCATGATTAGATAATTATAACTTGAAAAACGTATCCTAAAATGGAACTGTTTGAAGTCAGTTTTATAATCAGGATTCTCAGCAACAGTCTTCACTGCCATTGAAGTACAATGGCATTACTATGAAATAGAAATGCTTTGTTTTCTTACTACTTACAGCATTGTCCAAGATAGTCAACTGTGATGAAGAAATTGGATTGGCAACACATTATATCTATCACACTGTACCACTATTGAGGCTGAAAATTATAGCCGATTGATTTACGGACAGGATTCATAGGTATTTTCATTTATGAAAAATACTACAGCAGTAACTCTAAGAAAAATACACAGACTGGCACATTTACTGGCATCTGGAAGAAATCTATGGGCACAGGTTATTTGCTTTGTACACGTGTGAGCTCTCATTTAGCAATTGCATACGTACATCCCTTTCATCAGAATTTAGTCCCAGTTCTAGAAGCGATAACCAGTGGTGTGAGAAGCTACTAGTTTAAAAATGTACTTCTCCTGTTTTTGTGGTACTCATGAGCAAACTACCAGGAGTGTGTGGCCTTAATACATTGTCCATAACGGTTTCAGCAGATGAAACAACACATTCAACATCACTTTAACAGGGAGAAATTAAAGGGAAAAGATGAGGTTTTCACTGTCTCTTTTTGCAGAGCATGGTTGCATGCAGAAAAAAAGCAGAGTCAAATACGGATCTTAAATGCACTTTTATGTAAGCTTACAGTTCTCAAATGAAATAAAAGATCCTGAAGTAATAAGCATATCAATATTTGTTCATCAAATACAACTTTTTCCAGAGCTTGGAGAAGAAGACAGTCTTTGGCTGATGTATCTGTTTCTTCCTTGGTGCTGATGGTTTTATTTACATACAGGCATTCCTGAATAAATGCAGCACTGTGTAGCAGCATGTTATCTCTGAGAAATATATAGGAAGCATTATAGTGACACCAGTTGCCAAAAAGGGGTAATAAACTGTATATGTTTTGGTCCTCCTTAAAAAACCACAGAGTGTGAGCATGTATTATGTACAGAATTTAACAGCATAAGCCGTGAGGACTATATCTGGGACCTGTAAGTGTTCCCCACAACACTCTTTCACTTGTAGAGTCCCTTAAGGATGAATTCTTTTTTTCTGCCGTATTTAACTTTTATTTGTAACCACTAGACAAGAGGTTACACAATAGGCACCCAGGTGCCAGCCAAATGCATAGATTTCAAACAAGCTCTTGCGTAGCGGGATGTAATACTTCCTACCATCTCCAGCTGTCCTGAGGACCCTGCCTCAGCCTCAGAAACAGCAACACATTCCCTGTGACTCTGTTTTCCTGCAGGCAGTGGCAATCCCCTAAACCTGCCCAGAAAGGCTTGGCACTCTGGCCAGTCCAACAAGTGCAGAAAACACCATCAAGAGCCCACACAGCTTACATCTTTTCCCCAAACCAACCTGCAGACCCCCCTAAAAATTCAAGGCTTTGGACCACGTGCTTCAGACCTCCAATGGCTGGGGTTCAGTTTACCTGTAGTGTTAGCTAAAGCTTTGTGGTAAAGACTGTGCTCAAGGTTTCTGTGCCTCCAGAATACTCAGAAATAACAGTATGAGTGTGGTATACAAGGCAAATGTGTGGGCAGGTTAATAAAGACGTAGTGGTGTGAAACAGCAGTGGATGTGATGCCTGGAATTGCCTCTTTCGGTGACAACACTTGGTAGCTGTATTTTATTTTGTTTCGCAAGCAGCTAATCCCCACGCTGCAGGTGTCCATTAGCACTCCAGCATGTTACTGGTGGCTGTACCCCTGCTTTCCCCTGTACCCGCGGCAGACCCCTTCTCTTCCTGCAGACCACCCACCCCTCAGATTCTTCATGCACAACGCCATTTTCCCACTGTACTCTCACGTTTGCACCATGTTTCCAGACTTGGCTTTCCTCCCCCAGGAGCCCGCGCTCGTGCCTCTCTGCTGTGGTATTCCTCCCGGTCTGGCTCCCACTCTGCATCCCCCAGTGCTTCTGCTTGCCCCAGCCCATGCTCTGCAGTAAGCCCTTGGCCCTTGTTCACTCTGTGTCCCCATGTTCACTCTGTGTCCCCAAACTGGACCCTCCCTGCTTTCCCTGTGCCCCCTCTTCGGGCGTGCGTCCCTGCGAGGCGTGCATCCCTGCAGAGCGCGCAGAAACCCAGGGCATTGCTCAGTTATGTCAGCAAATGCATGAGGAGAGCAATAACCTGCTGAAGGAGGAGGTAGAAAGCAGCACACGTTACCTGCTCCCCAGAGCTGCCCCGATGCAGGCTCTTGGCACACCCCCAGGTTAGTGGAGATTTTAAATTATTTTGTATTTACAGCGAGGTTTCTATCATAACACGGATTGCTAGCCTGTTGTTAGCCTTCACATAGAAGAGATTTCATTTTCAGATGATAAAAAATGCTGGAACAACTTAACGATATTTCCATAATAAGGTATTATTCTGTTCCATGTCCTGAGGCAGTTTGAAAGAGGCAGACTACCAATTCTCATCTGGGAAAATCCTGCAGATATTGGTGCAGGGGCTTGTGTGACCATTTTACATAGTCTTTGAGATTTTTCTCACTGGTGAGTCCCTCCCTGCAGCTTCAGGAGGACCATGCTTTGCCCAGTTTGCTCCTTTCTGTAGATTTTTCATCAGCATAACGAAATGAAAAAAAAAATCTAGCCCAAAAGAAATGTAAAAGGAAGTTTCCTTTATCCCTTTGTGTATAAAAAATACTAAGCTTTAGAAATGTCTTAGTTCGAGTCATGCAAGAAGGGGTTGTTCTACCCCAGCGGTCGCATCCTTATTTCATCCATTCTGTGGATGGTTAGAACAAGGGGAGCTGAAATCAAGCATTTCTTCCAGTGAATTACGAAGAATGTCTGTTCTGAGCCAGCAAGCTATAAAAATGAGCAAAATGATATAAAAACCTATTAGAGTAGCAAGAGATAATGACGATAATATCCATAATGTACTGTTTCTGCCACTCCATTCTGCATTAGAGACTATTGTTGAGAATGATCTGCCTCACCAGGTTCCTGTCTGTCCTGCTTCTCGCCTGGCTGCAAAGACTCGCCCAGCTCAGTGTACCGTTCACTGACCAGACACAGTAAATCAGAACTGCTCTAGTGAAGCCACGGCAGCACATGCTGTACATAGATGGCACGAACCTGTTTTTTTTCATACAGCATCTGCCAGACAAAGGTTCAAAGAGGTGAACTGATAGCGGGGCCAGGCCAGGTGCAGGCCTGCAGGGCTCCATCCTGTTTGCATCCCCAGAAGAGAAAATATTCTCTCAAAGCTATAATGGCAGCATATGCACTTATTTTGCTTCTTTCCCTAAGCCCTAGAACCAATTGCCTTCCCACCTGACTGTTTCGTAGTCAGTGTTTTCTAAGGGATTCAACTCCATAGAAGCTGGGCTTCTGTTTTAGTCCAGGGCAAGGCTATGTGTGTACGTGCCATGTGGCACGCACGCAGTCATTATTGAAAATGAGAGAGGTTTTCTATCTGTTGATGTGTTGAGGACAGTAACACTGCGATCCAGGTATATGTGCAGAATGTCCAGTGCAGCAAAGACAGTGGATATAAGCAACAAAGCTAAAAAGTGTCAGGCTTTTTCTGCAGGCACTGTAGAGTCAACCCATGTAGCAGAAATTTGCATTTGTCCAGGATTTCTGGATAGCAACAATTACCAGAACTCACTGAATTTGTCAGGCACCTTGTCAAATTATACTTTTTTTTTTTCCCAAGTCTAATGAAAGTCCTGTTTATTGGTGGCCAGGCATCTCTGGAGAGGAGGACGCCACAGAGTCCAAAGTTTTCACCAGACTGACAGCCCCCAAGTAATCAAGGAAAGGGCAGAAATAATGGAGAGCATCTTTCACTGCTGCCCAAGTTTCCTCAAAAGACAAACTTCGGTACTGACTGAAAACCAAAGATCTCCAAGCTCACTCATTCTCTTGGCTAAATCTGTTGTGAAACTCCTATAGCTTTAGGCAAAAGAACAAACTACTGTTGGGACAGCAGTTTGGTGGTACAGACATAGAGCTTATCTGAGATCAAGAGCTCAGTGACAGCACTGTACCTATGAAATGGGCTGGGTGAGGGAGCTGCACAGCTACTTTAGTTCTCTAAGAGGCCAGAAAAGTCCTAACTCACTTTACTAAGATAAATTGGGATTACAGAAGACAGCACCAGGAGGATGGTTTTTATTTGCTCAGAACAGTTGGTTTTCAGCCCATATTTCATTGTTTGTTGTATGTCAGACATCCATTAGTTGTATCTTATATGTTTAAAAAACCAGAGCACATTAGTTAATTCCCTTTTTTGCAATAGAGTAGCTATTCTAGTACCTTTTGAAACATTTTCTTTAGCAAGCATTTGTAAGTGAAAATAATGCTTTTTGATGGTTCATGTCTTCTCTCTCATCTACTGTCTGTCATGCAGATAGCTCCTTGCCTAAGCTCGTAAATCCTGCAGAAACTTCAGACAGTTCAAAAGAAACCTGCAACAATCTGTGAAAAAGTGTACTTAGTTAATAGACCAGTCTTCATCTAGTCCACCTCTCTGTCATGCTCAGTAAGGAATATAATATGGAAAATACCATTCTTTTTGTGTAGAATCCCCAGAACATTAGGGTAGCATAATGTTAAAGACTTAATCATGGCAAACAAAGCACTGATAAAGGTACCTCAACACTGTAACGTTAAATGCTACCATTTTAGTGGTGTGTATCTGAAGGCAGCATGTGCTTACTTCCAGTTCTGACATCATTTCATATAACAGTTCTGAAAAGTAACGCCAGTTAAGACCTTATTTTTAGAAGAAAGTAAAACAGAATCGGAAATAAGCTTCTTTTCATCTCTGATTTGGCCTATTCTAATTGAAAAAAAAGAAAAGTTAGACCAAATATGAACAGCTTTCTTCTTATTTATGTAAGGTTCCTTTTAAGTGAAATTTCAATGAATATTTCTTTGTAACATGTTTACTTCAATTCCAGCACTGTATTTGTGTAGAATCTACTGTAATATATTAAATTTTAAAAAAATGTAATCAGCATTAATATGTGTTTGACATTAGCATGAGTTCAGTCCAAAAGACAATGAGAGACAGCGTGTGTTCAAGCTTTATTCTGGTGTTATTTTTTTCATAAGTGCCATTAAAACTATCATTATGGTATGTATCATGAAGTTCTGGATTCATCTCCCCTAATTATCTGTCTAAAAAGGTCTTCACCTAAGCTATGAATCCGGGCTGTGTTTACATGACAATATATAGCACCGCAATACCCTCCATGGTCCTCATCCTCAGAAGTCTACTCCAGCTGCAACCCAGCTGCATCTTAGGTTGAAACTGGAGTTTCTGCTGTCCCTCTGCATACCCCGGCTGTTTCTGCAGGAAAAACTGAGCCCGTGGGCTGAGCCCCAGAGCCCCAGCATATCTCTGGGCTCATGGCAGAATGACCAGGAGTACAGGACACCCCAGGGGTACAGATGTACTGCAGAACGCTACGAGAAGGAGACCCCTCCAGACAGTGAGCTGGCTGATCCCGAGGTCGGTGTCTCAGGTGCATGGGATAAACTGTCCCCTGCAAGTGTCTCTCTCCTTGTCTTGGCAATATCCCCTTGAACAGGCACTTAACTTCCAGGCAGCTGAAATCGGACAAGGTGAAACCCACCCTAACTGACTGACTGTGTTTTTTCCATGGCCCACTGAAAGCAGAGAAGAAACAAGTGTGAAATGTTTGGCTTTGCTGAGATTCTGCCATTGATTTGTACTGCCGGCAGCTTGCCTCTGAATTAGCTGGAGCTGGGTGCTGGGGATCCTTCTCCAAGAAATGGGGTGTGTAAACAGCGTCAGGGATCTGAGCGTGTTTCCCTTGGCAGCCGCCGTGGATGATCCAAAGGGTACGCTGTCTGCTCTGCTAGGGGTACATATTGCTGGGATGCATGACCTTGTGAGGCCTCACCATGGAGAGAGACAAGCGACCTTACTGTGCCAGTCCTGCTAGGAATTAGGCATGAGCTCAGTGCTGAGCTTTTCTTTTCTGAGCATAGTTTTTTGCCTAGAAGCAAGATATTACATGCCTTGGGGACTTTACTGTTTGTCAGGAGCTGAAATGCCTCAGGACTAGGTAAAGGCTTCGAAAATCTGCGTTTTGGGTGTATATAGCTCTAAGGGTTGAAGCCCTCAGCTGCTTTCTGGGAAGCTCCTCCATGGCCAGTTATTCTCAGTTCCTTGTGTTTCTGCTCCGTCCTCATGTAACACCTAACATTACTATCTACTCGCAGATCAGACCTGTAGAAACTTGTTGGAGTCCTTATAATAACCTCTTTGTATCTTTTGTCACCTGAAAATGAGTACTGACACTGCCTTTTACAGCTTACAATCTGAGGCCATAAATCAAGTGCACTGTCACACACACAAATCCTCCTGGTTTTGTTACTGTCTGGCTTTTAATTCAGCTCAGACTGGATGTTATTTCTGGGTTTAGACCAAGTACAGCAATTAGATGCTTGCCACATTGCTAGTATTTTAAGGCTGAAAAATACCAATCACTGTTAGTCTGGATAAATGTTATCCAGTATTGCCAATGCACAAATGCCAATCTCTTAGGGTGAAGAGTAGCTACAAGGTAGAAAATACCATGTTTTACAGAATCACAGAATCACAGAATGGTAGGGGTTGGAAGGGACCTCTCTGGGTCATCTAGTCCAACCCTCCCGCTGAAGCAGGGTCACCTACAGCAGGCTGCACAGGACCTTGTCCAGGCAGGTCTTGAATATCTCCAGAGAAGGAGACTCCACAACCTCCCTGGGCAGCCTGTTCCAGTG
>Ga0065711_1003160_pt1 | contig 29440 bp, 13 predicted proteins | sample Hoacrofraction12_FD_59098 | JGI IMG/M metagenome (GOLD analysis project Ga0065711, IMG submission 59098) | Hoatzin crop microbial communities from Cojedes, Venezuela - Epithelial fraction 12 v2 (version 2) | ecosystem: Host-associated > Birds > Digestive system > Esophagus > Crop | place... | reverse complement strand
CGGAACTTCCTGTGCCTCAGTTTGTGCCCATTGCCCCTTGTCCTGTCACTGGGCACCACTGAAAAGAGCTTGGCCCCATCCTCCTGACACCCACCCTTCAGATATTTGTAGGCATTTATAAGGTCCCCTTTCAGCCTTCTTTTCTTCGGGCTGAACAAGCCCAGTTCCCTCAACCTCTCCTCGTAGGGGAGATGCTCCAGTCCCCTCACCATCCTTGTAGCCCTCCGCTGGACTCTCTCCAGTAGCTCTCCCAGGTCTCCCACTCTCACAAGGCCCTGTTCTGCTGCTGCTTTGTTTTACAGGCTCCTAGATTAAAGTGTCTAGTAAAGTGATTTTACTCTAAAATATCAAATTAGGAACAGAAGCAACTGAGAGATGTGTCAAAGTTCCTTTATGGTCTTCCTGAATTAGCTGGCAGTAACCTCTGGCAATGGGACAGGCAAACAGCCAAGGAGCCAGACCACCTTCATCTCCTCCTGCTGCTTGTATCAGGGTGTGTTTGTGTCAGAGGTGGTAAATACATGGAAATCAGTCTCTCCATCTGGAGTGGCTTCATGCAGCAACATTTAAGGAAAGCTTACATCAGTTTAAAAGGATTAGCAGTCTACAATCACCCAAACCTCCCAAACTTAACCCCGCAAGGCTGGGCTGGGGATGGGAAGTCACTAGTTTAATATGCCTTACTGAGTGAACGTTTGTTAGTCAAACTGCAAAAATTGTGTGCATGCTCTCAGCTCACAGCAATCACAGTGTAAATTGTGTTAAATTCATGGTTCACTGGAGAATCGTGTAATGGAAGCACACTCCCAAAGTTTAATAAAAAACTCATAAAGTCTTTAAGCCCCTGCCTGCCTGCTCACAGAGTGCAAGTGCCTTTAACATGCTTCTGAATAGACACCACACAATACATCGCTGATGTCAAAAGAGACTTCAGAAACTAGGATGTGCTTCTGCAAATCCGTGCCTTCGACTTTTGTGGCTGCAGTGGCTTTATGTTCTCTGTAAAGTATTAGTATCTATCATTCACTATATTTCAGTCCTTACTCCCATTCTCACGCTCTTTCTTCTCCTTTTGAAACTTTTATGTAAATGGAAATACATCCTTAAAAATATCTCCCCTCCCTCAGCTGCTGGCAACACAGTCTAGTCTGAGTTGAGTTGCTTTTATTAAGCCTTTAATTCTGGGGGAAAACAAGAATTTTTTTTCATTATTGCTAGTGTGGAATCATCACATATTCGAGTTCAATCCATTGCCTAGGAAACTCTCACACAGATGGTCAATAGTTCATGCAAGGAGGCAGCAGACCATGTAAACAAGTCTTTGGATTCAGGCATTATTATTACCAGAGTAGCTTCGTAATAAAGCCAAACCCTTTGAGAAATTGTTCATTGCTATTGCTAGCATTCAAGCCTGGTCTAATTTAGGATTTAAAAAAAAAAAAAGTGTAGAATAAATTGGATTGCTGGAAATTTTATTTCTGTTCAAGTTTATATATATGCATGTGTTTGTGTGTGTATACATAAAATTGTAAAAGATAACCAGAACTAGTCTGATTTGACTACATCTTAGTAATTTTCTAGATCTTTTTTATGCCTCAGCCATCTTCCAGAAGTTCTAAACTACATGGGATTTTATTGGTCCTAAAAAGTATGCATGCTATAAAATGCAAGCAATAGGAGATCAATATGTTGTACGTAGGCTTGAGGAGGAAAGATCAGACACAAGTAATAGTCCCTCAGTTAATCATAAGGAAACTGCCCTTTCAGAAAAGGGATTGTTTTTTTATTGTTATTTTTAGCTCTGCCCACTTGTGATCCAGGATCTGAGCACAGGTTTCACTACTGGATTTTAAATCTCTCCTGATGCTCTGCACTACTCTTTAGCCCAGCAGTGACACCTTCACAGCTCTGCAGTATCATTTTTCTACAAAAATTTTCCTCTAGAGAGAGAAATCCCCCCACAGTCCTGAAGAACATCAGCACTGCTCTTACTCCTGCTGGAATCTGGCAGTCAAGGATTATATTTTGTAAGAATTCATCATGATTTAAATAATTCCCTAGTTTTTCACTTGTACAGAGAAATGCAGCCACACGGCCTGCATGAGCCATTGTGATTTGAGGAGGGAAAAAGAACTCCAAACTCGGTTGAAAGGGAAGCCAGAAAACCACACCGGTACTGGCTATGCAATTCACTCACTGTAAGTGGATCTTGGTAGGTCTTTGACGAAGAAAGGAGTCAGCTGGGTCCTGGTGAGCAAGTGGAAATCACCGTCACCCAGATGTTCATGCTCAGGTATGTAAGAGAAGATGGAGGGGTGAAGGGCTGTTCCTGCAGGTCAGACCTGGGATCTGACTCACTCTGGAGAGGCAGAAGTTGGGAAGAATAGCGTGACTCTAGTGCAGATGCATTTCTGCTCCCCTTGCTCCTCCCCAGCTTGAGTTAGTAAGCAAGCAAAACAAGCGTTACTAATAGCACTCTATAGAGAGCAAGAGCTGTTTTTGCTCTGCTGTCTACTTAACATTCTCCATGTTGGTGACACACTTGGGATGCCCTGCTGCTTACCTCTCCCCTTTTTTAAGTTGTGATGTGGAGAAATGGGAAAATTTAAGACCGCAAACACTCTTGGGCTGTCTAATGGCTCAGGAATCACACTAGAAACAGCAGTTCCCCTAAAATCATGCTTGCATGCTGTCTCAGGAGAGACCACCCATCAAACTGCACACATCCGTGTCTGCTTATCAGACCTCAGTGTATGTACCGTCCACTGCAAGACCTTTGGAGGCCAGCTGTGGGTATGTGAAGTTGCTAGCTGGTATGTTCTCGGCAAATCAGAGGTGGTTCTTCTGTATATGCTGTGATACCAAACCTCATTTCAGGATTTTATGAAGATCTTCTAAGATCTAGAAATGAACTGGATGTATTTATAAAGCAAAAATCCATTATGGGAGATTAATCACAGAGACCTTAATTCTCACTCTGGAAAGCTCTGATCAACAGATTGCTGTATGTGGAAGAGCATTTCTTGTGAGTTATAAATTCTGCTTGCCTTCTCACTTATGCCTCTGCTGTTGGCTGGAGCTGGGCATTGGACACTGAACTAAAAGGTCTTTTGTTTGAACTAGTGTGATTTTCTTATGCAAAAACTAACCCTGAAGAAAACCAGGAGGACTGGCTCTGCTCCCAGTGAACACTGACCAGCCCCAGCTGAGAGCAAGTGCTGGTATGGATTAAATGTCCTACAGCTATGGAACAAGTTGACAGGTTTGTATTTCTTGTGCAAGCCACAGGCATCCCGTGTCCCAAAGCAGTCTTTGTGTCTGCTGTGACATTTCAGCTATGTGCTACTCGTGTACGTCATGTTTCTGAAAGGTGGCGGTCTATAGGGAAGTGGGTGGGAAGGGGGTAAATTGCATCTTCAGCATTCCAGTGGTGGTCAGATTAATGGATGTCTCTGTGCCTGAAATCACAGTGGTCTCATTAACAGCTGGGTTATAGCTTGGGTGTTCTGCTTCTGCCATTCCTTCCCTGGTTTTGGGGTAATGTTCTTAAACTGTGTGCAGCAGGTCAGTCCTTTTGTTCAGGCAACGCATATGATTTCTTCTCCCATTTACCCCATGCAACATCCCCTTCAACACATAAGGATTTGTATCTGAACATGCCAAGGGCAGTGTTAAAAATCCGTGTTTGCCAAGAAAAGAGAGAGTACGAACATTTAGAGAAGTGGGAGGATGAATCTTCACTGAAGATACAAAGTTGATAAAAAGACTTGCAGTGACCTGAGCATAGGTCAAGTTGACCTATGTGAGAATAGAGAGAAATGAATGAAAGGAAAACAAGTTAGAGGAAAAGGTAACACTACAAATATGAGCTGCGGCCATTTGTTGCAGTACTGTCAGTTCCTGAAGTGCCTGGGCAATACTATGCCTTTTTTTGTCTCCTGTGCTAGGACGTAAAAGCATAGAAGAGAGTCAGCTTGCTCACCAGTCTTGCAGTATACAGAATGTTTCCCTGCACAGGGAAATTGAGTCACGGATCAGGAAAATGTGCTGCTGTGGGACCTGTGATAGAGCATATCTGAGGAGAGAAGAAAGATCTTGTGAGCCTGTGGCTCTGTTAGATTGCTTACCACTAGAATGCTTTTTTATTTCTGACCGCAGCACATTGGATGGGGACCATGGTCTACCGTTTTTACATCATTACAGGAGCTCTGCATAGAGACTTGCAGGGGAAGAGGCAATGTTAAAAAAGCATCTAACAATTTATGTCCTTCATTACCCAGCAGCCTTTGTGACTCTTGGCTTTATGTATTCCAGCCTGGTGCACTTCTTATTGGGGACCATAAAAGAGAGTTTGGAAGAACTGCAAAGTAGATGCCAGAATATTACACTTCCTTAGTTTTTACATTTGTCATGTCCAAGATGCTAGTTGCACAAAGCATAGGATGGGTGAAGGAATTTCTCACCACGTGATTTCAAGTTGCTCATGCGGATTTTTCTTGCTTTGCAGAGAGATGGCAAGGGATCAACAGTTAGGATATGTAGGAATGTCACACTCAATTAATTTCCTGAAATTACACTCTGAAGTTGTGTTTAGAAAATGAATTAATATTGGTGAAAAGCACTGATATCCTTGGATAAAGGGCAACAGAGAAGAACACAGTGTTATTATTAAACTGTTGTAGAAATCCTCTCTTTGGCTTTGACTGAATTATTGCAGTGAGTTTCCTTGGTGATGTGACGTAGAATTTACAGGAGTGTTTGTGCTGTATAACTGAAAATGACACTACCTTTATTAAACAATCGATGGGACTCTTAACTCTTCTCTATGCTGCAAACCAGCTTTGCTAGTGATTCTTATCAAGTGTCCTGAGCCAGTAAAGTGGAGGCTGGTCAGACATCCATTGTGAGACAGCTGAGTTAAGGGAAGTCTGCGGGCAAAAAATACATGATTTTCTCAAGGTAAATGCAATAATGATGCATGGATAATGAATGTGGGTGAAGTCTCAATTAACCACTCATGAAATTGTTGCCCACTGAAAACAAAGGAAAGAGTGAAAGTGCTTGTCATCTTGTCATTTTCTCCCTCAAAACTAAGAACATATTGTTCAGGGTGAAGAGACCTCTATGTAGGTTATCGGTTTAGAGCCAGCTTTGTTGGTACTACCTGAAAGCTGTAACCAATGGCTGCTCTTTTATCTGAGTAAAATGAGTTAATGGTTCAAGTCCAGTTTTTTTAGACAGGTGTCTGCATTATAATGAATCTCATCTCAATCAATGCTAATTGCTGCTCCTGACATCAGCCTCCCAAGAGAGTCTTTAGGGAGCAAGCAGGCCGTGGAGGTCAGATCTGATGGGGTCACACACCTAGGGATCAGTAACAGGTCTTGCTTTTCAAAAGCTGCCAGTCTGGCATTAAATACAATGAGTACTGGAGACTAATATTGTGGTTTGAATATATTTCATGCTTAAAATGTTAGAGTGCTCAGGTTAAAGGTGTCTAGCTCGTTACGTGTTAGTGTGAATTATTAAGCCATCTTTCCAACAGTGCACCTTTCTGGTGCAGCAGGGTGGTAATTTGCTTCACAGATGAACTCCATCCAATGACAACACTGATTACCTGGGGTATAGCAGGACCCTTATATCTGGAGTGACTGCAATGCAGCAGCTTTGCTTTCTGATAGTGGCTTTTACTGGTGTTGCATCTATGGTAACCTGTGGGGTCTAATGAAAGAGCTGAAAAAGACTGAAAGCTTATTTGTGTTCTCCCAGTATATGCTGATCTCAAAAAAGAAATTACATCTTTGTAAGAATATAATCACTCCCTTCTCAAATTAAATTGAGTAAATTTTCTTCTCCTAAATTGAGTTTGATTTTTGTAATGACAGCTTAGTTCTACAATATTGGTATAATGGGAATATAGGTACACTGTGATTGAATGTAGGTCCTCTCCTGGCTACACAAACTTGATTACACATGCCAGTGGATTCTAAATAGGAAGCTCTGGTTTCCTGAAAACAAAATGGTTGCTTCCTTGTCACATTATTAAGAAAAAGCCAGGAGCCTGATTAATAGCTGGGATCCAGGCCTCTTTCACAAAGAATAGGGAAACTCTGCAACGAAATCAACAGATATATTAAATATTGATATCTGTGTGGCACTGATGATTTGTAGCTCCTCATTCTGGGATGGGATAGAATAATATATAATGGAAATAAAGTAAAATTCTTATACAGTATAAATATGTATTTAATGAAGGAAATGTAAATTCTTAGCCTATTCAAATAAAATATTTCTTCTGTCACCAATCAGACATTCTCTGATCTTGGGTTTTGAAATTCTTCAGTGTTTGACTAAATAAGAAACAAATTTGTTCTGAGTGTTCTGGGAGGTCTTAAAATGTAGCATGTTTTTATTTTCTGTTTCTCCCTAAACCTTTTCTTGCATCGCTGAAAATGAATGGTTTAACACAATGCTGAACTTCACAGTGGTATGCAGCAGGCCAGACATAGCAATTGGTTGAACCCTACATCTGTAAAACCAACAGTATTGATTTAGCAGTCTTTCCATGATGGGCTAGACCCTCTCTCTTCGATCTTTGGTTTGTGAAATTACTGAGACATTAGATGCAAACTGGCACAATCCATATCACTACAGATGAGGGCAGAGTGTAAGCCAAAACGTGATGCTTTGCTAGTTATTTGCTTATTATCTGTATCTTCCCAGTCTTTCAGGAAATGCAGGCCTTGGAGGAGGGAGAGGAAAGCAGCTGGATGAGTTGAGGTCAAGGAAAAAAAACAAGACATGTTAGATTAAAACTAGATCAGAAGAGACAGAAGTATATTTCTTTTTACTTCTCCTACTTGTGTTATCATTACAGATCAAGTTATTTCTAACCCTCTGATGGTGACTTTGGGAATAAATGCTTGATACTGCAACTTGCTGAGTAGTTTGCCCGTGGTCTGAGATCTGCTGAACCTGGTGAAAAGACCTTCTCTGGATCAGGCTTTGCAGCAGGAGTTGAAGCTGCTCCCAGCGAGAAGCCCAGTTTCTTACCTTATCCGTAAAGCTATTTTTCTTTTCTTTGCTGCCTTAAATTCTACAAATCTTTCCTCACTGGACTATGATGTGTCTGGAAAATTACACTCTTTATTGGTTTGTTACTCCATCTGAGGAATTAAATTATTTTCTCTGTATCACTGGAGGATTCAGAATGGGACAAATCTGAATGAAATAACTCACCAGTGGGCCCAGTTTTCTTTGTGTCATCCAACAGAACAGAATTAGTGGGAAAGGGTAGTAGGAAAAGCAACTGAACTGGCTTAAAATAACTGGTGTGGTTTTTTTCTGTTGAGCTCTCCCCTTGGATTATGTGGGTTCTTTCCTTGTAATGAGTGCTTGTGAAGGTTATGAATGCCAAGAACTGCAACATACCCTGTGCATCCACTCCATCTTATCACAAGTCATCTACTGTTAGAGAGCAGAGCTACAGCTGCTAATCCCTTCTGACTTCCAGTTGAATTAAAATGCTCCACTGATACATACTGGGTCACAGGTTCATCTCATTCACAGGGAACAGTGACTGCTGCTTGCAAACAAACCACCAGCTGCACATTTGAGCTAGGCCAGATTTATTACTCCTTTTCTTCCAGGTCGTGAAGTCACAGTGAATTGCTTCAGAGCCCAGTGGACTTCATCCAAAGCCTGCCTTCAGTTCCAGAGGTCCAGGGTCATTATGGGACTTACCCATGGTTGTACCCAGGTGACAGCTAAATGTCTTCTGGGAGCAGGATGAAAAACAGACCAAGATTCCCTGAAAATATTTTGTTTTAATTTGGATTAACCCACAGTATTAATTAAGTTTTCAGGTCAGGCTCTGCCTCCTGTTAGCTCATGAAATTGGCTTTGTGACTCCAATGTTGCATGAGATATTACATCAGTTAAATGTGGCTGGATGGCATTGACTTGTTCTTGCACATCTATGTACTTTCTGCATAATCGTGAAATATCTGTCAAAGTTTTCTTTCCTCCTGGAAGTGTCCGTCACTTGTTATGTATGGGTGTGTATAGCCTGCTTCCAATTACCTGGAAGTGCCCATTTTATATCGAAGCATACTGTGCATTTGAACTATGAACACGTTTAGGAAACTCTACTCCTTTTTGACTCTTTTTGCCCAGAGGAAAGAATCAAAGTAAACATATGTGCATTTTTGAGTAGGTTAAAAAAGGATTGCTCTCAGGAGACTTTCTCCTCAGATGCTGTGATGAGTAATGCTCCTGTCAATTATTGGGTTATTCGGAAACAAGCAAGAAAAAAATGCTTAATTTTAGCTTCATTCTCTTTTTGGATAGATGTCATTTCTACTCCTGTGAAAATAGGTATTCCCTGCAGAAATGAAGAGCTCTCAGCTGGACGACAAATCAATGCCAATTAAGATCACGGTAATGATTAAGGACTTCCCGCCCTGGGTCTTCATTTGAGATTTTATTAATACTTTTACAGAGACATATTCAAGCAGTTGTGAAGTTTCCCCACAAATTTCGCTTTGGAACATGTAGTATAAATCATAGAATGTTGAAATAAGTAGTTTTCTTCCTTGATTCTATAGTTTCTTAGCATAACACTAGGGACTATAATAACTTGATTGATTGATACCCATGACTTAACACCTTTTCTTGGAGAAGGTAGAGTGTACCATGCTTGTTTAGTGGTGGTTTTTTTTTTTAATTTGTGTTCATTATTTGATAGTTGTATAACTGTTTCTTCAGTGAAATCCCTATCCCAGGATGAGAAGTTGGTGTGACATGTAAAACCTAAATTGATGGGCAATGAGGATTTACATCTTGTAAGTTAAACAAAGAAAAATATATGTCTCTAAAGCAGGTTAATTAAGTAGGATCCTTCTCTGCGCTATGAAAGTTGCATGGCAATTCAGTGCATCCATTTTAGGTATTAGTTTTAGAAGGAATTGCCCTTTGGAAGGCACTTGTCTCTCCTTTGCATAGAGAGGAGATTTGGATGCCAGGCTAAGAAGTTTTATGCGTAATTTTGAAACAGTCTTATACAACTTAAATTGATGTGTGAATCCTACCTTTAGTGTGTTAAAGAATCCCATGTCTCTTCTCTAAAGAGTTGTATGGGCTAGGAGCTGGCTACCTTGGTTTAAAGAATTTTATGTCTTTTTGTCCTGAATTCCACTGCTCTGCCCAATACAGTTGGGTGGTTTTTCCAGTGATTTACCACAGAAGCCAGGGCATTCTAGCTGTGGACCAACCAGTTGAGGTCTCAAACTTTAAAAAAATTGTAACAAGCAGGTAGTCACAGGACAAGGGACTGTTTCTTGGAATAGCATGGAGTGCTTCAAGTCTGCAGAAATTCACGCGTAGATATTATTTGCTGCGTTATTTGGTTCTGAAATGCTTCAACCTGCTTTAGTGAAAGGGCTCGACTATTGCTGGTGTACCTGGATGCAGCATGATGTTTTTGTTTGGGAGCAGGTGAAGCTAGATAAGGTCCTAATTTCCTTTCATAGTCAATAGTTTGTGCCCTTAAATCCCCATTGACTTAAAATGGTTCATCTTGTGTTGGTAAGAAGCTCTGCGGTCAAGCACGACATTGCATTACAATTCCTTCCTGTTTGAAGTAGCTGAAAAGAACCTTGTGGGAGGTTGTTACATGGATAACTTGAAAAAGAAATCTGAAAAATAAGAAATGCTTCAGAGAGATAATCTGGTAAGACTTTTTCAACATCTCTATATGTCTGTCTCTTGAGCCCTTGATAAAACTCAGTCACAATGCAAATGGAATAACACTGGTGAGATTTAAGAAAGAAAGAAAATTGAAAAAATTATTTGTTACCTATTAGAAGGAAGGTTAGAGATGAGGGAAAACAGGAAAGAAAAAACCAAAAAGGAACCAGCCCACTAAGCTAATTTTGCCATCTGATAGGGGGTTTGGTATTCTCATCATTCAGTGCAGTCTGGAATGTAGACTAAGAAAGTAATTCTATGTTTCAAACTTATTTAAAATGAATGAGACTGCCAGCTCACATTCCTCTAACAGTATTTTATGTGCCTAAGTTTATGGGTTGATCCTGTATGCTTATTGGATTTCTTGGTGGAGGTATCATTCTGATTTCAAAAGGAAGAAAAAAAAAGGGTCAAGCTTTGTAAAGGTAAGAGATGTCAGCTGAACTGTTCTTGCCTGGTGTCCCCCTGCGCTTTCTCTTTCCTTTCACATCATTTCCTAAGTCCATGGTTTTTTTCTGCTGATGCTACTGGGGAATGGCTGGCCAAGAGATGTGAGAGCTGAGGCTTGGATCTTCGTGTCTAGGCTAAGGGGTTCTGTGACCTGAGCGTGGAAAAGTTGTACCCGCAAGCTGAATGTTGAGGTATGTAAAATTCAGCAGGTTGTCTCAGCCCTCGCCTACATCACAGATCGCTCAGAACGACCACTGTTTCTGGTACTTATTGCAGAATCCCTCAAGAGAGCCCAGCATGGGCAAGGAGAATAAATTACTTCCTCACTTGTAGAAGTGGTCCCTAAAGTTCAGTGTTAAGAAGTGAACAGGGAGGTATCACAGGAGAGATTTTGCTACTTCTGTCTGTAATAAGGTTAAAAGTTAACTTGATCACATTCTCTAAGTATCTCCAGTGGGGATATCTAGTAGATAGTGCAGAGGTACGAGAGGGCTCATTAATTTTAGACAAATTCGTAACAAGAAACCGTAGATGGAGATTGAAACTAAAAGAATTAAAAATGAAAGTAAGATTTTTTTGTTTCTGATTTATTTATTTTCTTAACAGCAGAGATAATTAAAAAACTTGGCTGGCTGCTCAGAGGAAAAGGAATGTTTTCCATCATTTTCAATCTTTAAAGTGCAATGAGATTTCTTTCTAAGAGGGGAGTTTTAACCACTCCAGAAGTTATTGAGCTGAGTAGATGAATTCCTAGGTGAAGTGTTGCCGTTAATATTATCAAGACTTTGAGGCTGCAGGATCACCATGGGCCTTTTTGGCCTTAAAAAAATCTATAAACAGCTGTGTATAATACAATGTTTCAAAGCTATTTTGTTGAATGGTTGAGCTTTTATGGTATTTTACCTGCACATTTCTGCATATATGTACACCTATTTCAGGCTATTTGGCAGTGCTCTTAAGCTCAGTTTTAACTGTACCATAAACTACACTCTTCTTAACACCGCTGCTGGACATGAGTAATCCAGAGGGAAAAGCAACTACACTCTTCTTAACACCGCTGCTGGACATGAGTAATCTAGAGGGAAAAGCACAGATTATTGTGGCTCTGATTGTAATCCATTCTCAGGACTCTCTCTAGGACTGTTTGAACCCCTTCCTAACAGATAGCAATGTGTCTTAAACCCACATTTTTGTAAGAAGAAAGTATTCAAGTCTCTGGGGCTTTTATTAGCCTGTCCTTATTGTTCTTGTAATTCCTAGACTTTCCTTGTATCTGCCTGTAAAGCTACAAGCACTTTCAACGACTTTTTCCCTTCTCATGGGCTGACATCTCTGGCCTCAGTCCAATGAAGATCTAAATGATGTCGTTCTACACTAATCAACTATCCTCACTCAATATCATCTGCAGGTGGAGGTTCTGCCTTGCTGCAGACATTGAGCAGAGCAAGGAGCTTGATAGAGCAGGAAAAAGTAGATGAGATAAAACAAGGGATCTATTTAGCACCTATATCAAGAATCAACACTGATGTTCGTAACAAATTTGCATGTGTTCATAATCACTGCAGCCTTGCATTAGGAGGATGACAGTTGAGATTTCTGCATCTGCCATTTCCATGGTATCTCTGGCAGTAGTTTTCTCAAGGAAAGATCCCTTACTTTAATCACTGCTGCAAAACATTGGATTGTGGATGGGACTAGGGCTGTTTCCGGCAAGACAAGGAAGGAGAGAGAATTAAAGCAAAGTTTTCTGTGCCTACAGCTTGTCAGCTAAGCACTAATATATGTGTTCCTGAATTCTTCTTAACTCATTTCTTTATTGATTTATTCGTACATGTGGTACTTCATGATGAACGAATACCGTCCACACTTCCTCCTGAAATATGGCCGCCTCTGTGGTGGAGTGTGATGGGTATTTAGCACCAACCAGACAACATGACATTTCAGAAGCAGAAGAAAGGAAAAACAACAGACTTGACTGAAGTATAAGGGATGCTAAGGAAGTAAAAACATTGTGACATCATTTGTGGAACCCTTCAAAGCAGTGTACAAACATGGTACTCCCATGTTGCCCAAAAATTTTTACATGTGTCTAGCTTGAGGAAGTACCAATCTAGGCTTTTTACCCACACTTTAATATTTTGATATTCTCAGTTTACAGGAAATAATTCTTTCAGAAGGGTGGTGGGAAAGCCCACTAGGCTATCTCAGCAATCGGCTTACCTGCCAGTGCCCTCGCTTGGCAGCTGCCAGGGAATAATAAGTAATCAATGTGACAGAACACAGAAGTGCAATTGCTTTTCCTTGCTGGATGGGATTTATCTGATGAGTCTTCTACTATCTGCTTTGTAGCATAAAGAGTTAAGAGTTGAAAAAACTGCTGGCTATGTGTAGATACAAGCTTGTAGCAGTGACGTACACACGTGCATGCACACAGTGTGGCTTGACTCATGATGAAGCAGCGCTGAGGCTCTGCTTCATACACTTCAATTTCTCCTGACTTTGCAGGTGTAAGTACCAGGGAGGTCTTATGTAAATTGGAGACTGAGAAATGATTAGCTGTTTGTCTTAACTTTCCTTTCCGAGCAATACAATGAAATCAGCAGAACTCTCCTCCCTGCCCCCACTCCCCTCTTCCTAGCAAATAAACCTTGTTTTAGAAAAATTAGAATGCGTTTGTGGATAAGGCAAGGTGACCCTAGGTCTTGGATCTGTTTCCTTCATTAGCAGCAAATCGGCATGTAGTGATTGCTTCTTCTAGTATCAATTCTGGAGCATTTAACTAGTCAGAAGAGTTTACAGATGCCAGAAGAGAAAGCCAGCGATGCACATAATATATTGCTGGAATCATAAATAGCTGAGACAAGGGCTGGTTATTGCTTAGTTCAATATTGTTGTTTAATAGCAACTCTAAATACACTCAGCTGGGTTAAATATTGTACTATTAACTCCAGAGATAATGATCTTCCTAGATTGAATGAGGGACAATCGTATTATGGTGTGATGCATTTCTTTGAGCTCCCCATATGTGAGCAGGATAATTGAGGGGACTAGCAATTCTGTAAGCCATCCTGAGGGTCAAATTCTCTCATTGTATGGGCTCCCCATTCCGAGAGAGAATAGAAGGACTTACTCTATCAATAAAAAAGCATTAGATGACCCTGCTTTTTGTATATTTGTAAAGCACCCATCAACCCAGCGTCCCAGGCTGTGGATATTATCGATTTCTAACTAATTATAAGAGATCCCTTCCACAGTAGTAACTTCAAAGGTAACAATTCATCCAGGCTTTTTCCTCATCCTTTCTTATAGGTAACTGAAAGAAGAAATTAGTTGACTTCATGTTGATCTTTTTCACTCTCTCCTGTCTGAGCTAGAAGAAAAATGAAAAAGAACTCTGAAGAGAAAGGAGCCCTGTTTCTAAAAGAGCAGTAATGTCCCTAGAAAATGTCCTACCCTTAAACCCAGCTGAATAGTTCAATGAGAGCATAGACCACATAGACAGTTGGAGTGGAAGTTTTGAAATTTTAGGAATACATTTTTAGCTAGCTAAACAAAAGAGAAATCCGGGGGATGAAAGAAATGCCCAGTTTACCTTAGCTTGAAACAGCTTATTCACTTATATCGTGCATTTGATACTGGAGTGTCCCTGCTTTTCCATTTCTCGTGTTCTCGGTTCCTGTTTTGTTCCATGCTGTATTTAAATGTTCATTTAAAGGATTCAAAGTTATTGAGAGGAAATTACATATATTTATGTATGTGAATATATGCATATCTACACATGCATGTGTATATGTATATACACGTATGAACTTCTGAGTAACAAAGCCAAATTTTATGCAGACTTTTCTACTCCCTTCTGAGATTCAACCCTTTACTCTCATTCCTCTTTTGCTTTAAATTCAGAACCTTTAGAAATCAGCCTGATATTGTCTAAACCCACAAAGGCTACCAAAGGCTGGAACCAGCAGTCAGGATAGACTTGCGGTTCAGTTCTGTTATCTCTCCTCCAAATGTCCATTTTAATTTGCATGAAGGACACTTAAGGTCTGTGGCAATTCCTCACAGACACAGTGCAAGAGGATTGTGCTGGTAAGTTATGTGAACCATTTTAAAACATTTTATTTTAAACCCCAGAAGTCTGTGAATCTCTCCACATTATAATTAAATGCAATTTACCTTAGCTCTTTGGCACTTTCCTGGGTAAGAGTGGTAAATCAGGAACTATCCAGCAAAGACTATAAACGGTTGTTTACAGCTTAATTTACACTGATCTATCTGCACAGTGGCCTCTGCAAGTCTTGCTTATTGGGGGCAGTCTGTGCTTGTAATTATTCTCAGGTTTTGTTTCTTCTCTTCTTTTGAAGGTCGTCTTCAAGGCAGGTTGTCTTCTAGGCCTCCTCCTTCATGGAGACGAGGATTTATTTTTATTGCTTTTAAAAACGGGTTAGATGCCTCTGATTTTCTTGCTGGTATCTTTTTAATTTCATCATGGGAGCCTTGCCACTGGATGCACTGTGATTTTGAGTCCTAATTTTATTGTCTGGGTAAAATGAAGGACAAATTTGAAATGTTTTCCACTTGAACTGCAAGGATACTTTTGATGCACAAGCCTGTTGCTGCCTGTGAAACTACTTGCAAAGTAATGACTACTAGGCTCTTGTGGATATATCCAGGTGTAACTGTTGGATATGTAAATCTTCACATGACCATCAGCTATGGAATAATTTATGATACAATAGCAGAGACACATTAAAAGTATAGGCTTGTTGGTATCTGAATAGGAAGACTGAGAGACTCCTGGTCCAAAATAAGTCGCTTCTTAGCTATCTTTGCAATGAGTTATGAATTTTTATTGAGCTCCCATTGTTCCTATAATATCATTTTTCCCATTTAGTTTTTTTTAGGTTTGTCTTGATTCCCAGATTGAAGAATGTTTATTGGTTTGGGATTTTGGATTATTCTATTGAAATCCTAATAAAGAATAATAAAATATAAAATAATAATAGAAATAAAACACAAATGAAAACTTACAGTTTTGCTTGATTACAATGTTTTTGAAGAAAAATAATGAAACTAGTCAAACTGTTTGAGATAATATTAAGTTGCACTAATTCAAGACGTAGTCATCTTTATGTCTTCTTTGCTTTGAATTTTTTTTTCTTTAGAAAAGATGTTGTTTTCTCTCAAAAGCAGAGACTGAAATTCCACAAGGCTATATACTCCTTAGTAGAGACCAGTGAGATATGCTCTAAACCACTTCCATGCTCTAATTTAAGAACAAGACTTATTATTTATTGAATAACTATAACGTAGAGTAATATACAAGCCCATAATATGAAGAGGCATCAACCATCCTTGTAACACATAAAATAGAAAATATGGTAAATTATTGAAATTGGCAAGAGCAGATACTCCTTTTTATGCATGGCATAGCCATTTACACTGAAAGACATGTCTACCTATCTGAATTGACATCATAAGGTAACGTGTCAGACTGTTTTATTAAAACTTTTACCAGAAATAAAGCAGCAAATTGTTTTGGAAATGTCTTAGTTGTTGGATTCATTAATTTTAATGCTTGAAGCACCCTTGGCCTTCCTGTCTCTAACTATAAAATAAGGATTTATCTCTGGTAAAGTAAGGATTTATCTTTGGTTTTTGAGGGGGAAGGAGGAAGGAACTGAAAGATCAGCGCAGGGGCATAAGGTAAAATCTCCCAGTAACTGGGTTAAAATAAATGTGTACCAAAATGAGCAGGGTATAACTATGTATCAGATGTTCATCTGCCATTGAAACTATGCAGAGTAGCAATAGCAGCAAAAAGGACAGGTTTAACTTCAGACCAGCTGCAGGATGCAGCTACAACATATTATATGGAAAAACAATAAAACTTGAATCATTTTAATACAAGAATAAAGAGAGCAAATAGAGCCAGAGCTGTGTCTGTTTGTTGGTGGAGTAGTCAGCTGTCGAGCAAAGCCAAGGCCTCCAAGTAAGAGTAGTTATAGATGTGTCTTTTTATGTGAAGAAGATGTTCTATTGTATTTAAAAATAGGAGAAAAAAACATATTCCAAACAACTCTAGTTCCATTGGTCTGATCCCAGCTGAGTATAGAGGTTTAGAACATATTTGGAGGAAAAGAGCAAATAAAGGCCTGGACAGAAATCAGGGAAACACACAACTTAGGTTTGCTAAAATGTGGTCATACTAAGCAAATGTAATTTTTTTTTTTTTAAAGAAACATTCCTTTATACAATGAAAAAGAAAGTCTTCTAATTTTCCTTCTTCAGTAAAGCATTTCATGTAGCATTACACGACGAGTTGTGAGTCAAAAAGAAGAAGCTAAGGTTGAAAAGTCAGGGAAGAACTGGATAAAAGAGAATATTAAATGGGGAAGGGTTGGACTGGAAGTAGGCTTCTAGCCAAGTTACCTAAGGACTGTTATTAGGCTCTGTTTTGTGTAATATTTTCATTAGGGACTTTGGTGCTGTAGGAATTTGCTGATGGTACAAAATTTAGAGACAGCAGTACAGAGGAGCATTGGGATATAACTCAAATGAACTCAATGACCTTCAAGGGAAAGCAATAGAAATGGAATGAAATTCAAGCTAAGAAAGGGCAAGTTCATACACTTTGGGGATAATCATAAAATTTTCTCATTTAGACTGGGAACTCTGCAGTGGAGATGACAGGGAAGGAAAAGCAAATGGATTAGCTGAGCATGGGATGACTGTAAGTCCACATCTTGCAGTACTTCAGAAAAGACAAATAGGACCCTTCAGCCTATCAAGACAAGTAATATCCAATGGAGTCAGAAAAATCGGAATTCCATGGCACAAGGCAGTGATACAAACCAAACCATTGCAGAGTACAAAGGTATGGTGAGGCTTTGGAATACTATGCTGAGCCCTGGTGGCTCTTGGGGAGAAAGCACAAGGGCTGGAACGGCTGCAGGTAAGGTCTATCAGGAGGCTAAGTTAGGGAAAACTGACACAGACTGGTTTGGCAGCCATGGTGGAGGCTGAGGAAGGTCTGTGTACATGAAAGGAGGTAAGGGAAACTTGTTCAGGATGGACTTGCCCCTTGTGAAGGGCACATGGACCAGAGTTGCTGAAATTAACGGCTATTTCTGTCCATCTGAGTAGGTACATGCTGCCGCACCCCTGCATAGCGGTTCCAGTGGACAGCAGAAGTGGGAGACATACCTAGGCAGGGTGAGTGAAATGTGCTCTCTGCTTCCCTCTGATCTGAGCTGAGCAATTATCCCATCTGGACGAGTAGGGTACTGCAAGAACAGCGAAGCCCAGGAGACAGTATCCATGCCACCTGCTGTGCTGATGGTGTTAGGCTTGGATCTGCTCCTATAATATGCCTATCCATTACGCTATTAACTTTCATCCTTGGGGGCTAATCCTGGTTGTACTCTAAACTTCTCCTGCTTCCAACATGATGACTCTCAGGGTGCATGCTGGACCCAACATCGTATTTCTGATCAACTGCCAGACTGGGTCTGGACTAAGGCACCGCATATGAACTTTTATATACCTGGAGAAAGCTTGATTTTGTGTTTAGCTACACTTTCAAATGTCGTGAGTCAGCTCTGTCTTGTGCTATCTGGCACCTCCTAAGGTGTCATGTCGCTATGTCAAAGGTTTCAAACAGGGACAACATAATCTCAATCTAAGTTATCTTTACTGCTAAAAATTAATTGAACAGTAGCAAATCAGTCACAGCTTGATGGCTATCAGCCTCTTGGTATAATTAAGATACAGAGTTATACAAAAGTTTCCACCTACTGGGTAGGCAAAATCTACTGCCACTTGATCTTTTTCTGGATTAAACTTTCAGGCTTAATAACAATAAGATAGAATACGGTGAAAAGAAGTGTAAAGCATGGCACATACAAGAAATTCATTTGCGCAAACACACAACAGGGATTATCTGGTTCAGCAACAGTACTTCTGGAAAGAATACAATATGGAGTTATAGGATTCAGCAGTACAAGATCTCAGAAAAAAATTATCATAACCTTTTCATGAAGAGCAGCTTGATGCAGATGAGATGCAGGATAACTATGCATTTTCCTGTAGATTTTTTAAGGCTTCAGATTATAGAAAAAACATTGTAGGACAGTTTAAATTGAAATAGGCCTCTGAGGGTGACATGCTGTATCAAGTTTTTGGTACCCGATATTAAGAATTATGCAATGGGAGCAAGTTCTGGAGGACTTCTGCCCAACAGATGAAGTAAGAAAGAACTGCAAAGAAAGGTTTGAAATTTGGGTTTGCTCTGTCTGGAAAAGAAGAGACTGAAGAGGAGACATTATTAAAGATTTTGAAAATAAATGGATTGTTATAAAACTGATTATTGTTATACGGACATATATATATATATATATATATAGATTGCTCTCCATAGACTGTTGGATGAGAAGTAGTTGACTGAAATAGCAGGAAAGGAGATTACAGATGTATATGAAGCTATGAATTAAGAATATATTACTAGACAAACATTTTCCCGGGGCAGTTTCGGTAAACTGTGTCCTGCCTCTAAGTAGGGAAGAAGAACTTCTACCCAGAGAATTCTAGGATTCAGAGCAATGTACAAAAATGGAGGACCTAACTAATAAAATAATGAGACTGACATTATCTACTGAAAATGTTATACGACCCTAGGAAACTGGGATGATTTCAGCGCTTTCAAATGCAATGGGATTCACAAAGTCTGGCAGGGGCTCTGGTCATGAAGGACTTGGTACATTTTTTCTCCTGCAAAACTGTGTGTGTCCTTTCTGTTGTTCATTAGGAAGGCAGCTTGGTGGTCTAATGCATGAAACAAGCACACAGACAGAGATCAAGTGTGAAAATCTATTTCTAAAGCCAGGGAGTATCTCATTGATTATCAGGTACTGTATGTTAGCTAAATTAGGATGAAATACAGCTGCAAATAATTCAGGAAGGAGAATTGTCTGATGACATCAACAGAAGTTCCCACCTTAGGTAACTCTCTTTCTGTTAACTCGGTCTTTCAGACTGCTGTAAATCTTCGGGATGATGCCGCATCCTTGGAGAAAGTCAAGGAAATGAAAACACCGTGCACCAGCAGTGCCTACCTTGCTAGTTCACAGAATCAAGTCTTAGAGCTATTACAAAAGACTCCATAACTTAAAGAAAATGCCACTGTTGTGATTTCTTGCTTTACTCTTGGAGGACTTATCTTCCCTAGAAACCTGTTGCAAATTCATTGCATCTAACCACATAGGGAAAAAGACATAAACAAAGCATTTTTTTTCCACCTGGTGAAATTCCTTTTTAACTTGGGAAAGACAAGTTAATAGGTATAACAGCTAACTGTGGGTGAGGAAAATCTGTTTGTGGTGTCTTTCTTGTGGCAGTTTTCTTCTAAAGGGTCTAGGAGTTCCCTTATCATTAATTTGAGGCAGATGACTAACTCCCGCATCCGTCTGCTTTTCCAGGTGAAGGTGAAAAGCATTTTTTTTCCTGATCTACTTTTCTTCTCCTGTGTAGTTCTATATTTGATATCCACAGTGCTCAATTCACTTGGGAAATTTGTACAGTAAGTGCATCACACTGCAAACTTACAAATGGCTTGTGTTGCTCTGGCAGAGCCAAACACGCAGTGCCTGCTCCTCTATTTATTGTAGGACTGTGTGGCACACAAAGCCGGAGAGAGGAGGTTTGGCCACATACAGAGTAGGTTTTCTTCCATTTTTCTTCAAACATCTGAGAGAAAAGTGTGTGTCAGTGTTTGCACAAATGTTTAGAGATGGTTGATTCAGATTTATCCCAATGCACCAGGGCATATGGAGCAGGGCGGGAGTGCAGTGGCGGTGCCTTGTGGAGTAACTCCCAAACAACACAACCAGGCTTCCAGACCAGCCAGCAAGTGCTGATGAATGCTGAAGGCGACCTAATGGTTTTTGTTCAGGAAAGGGGCTGGTGAATGATGGATTTGAAACTGGACCTCCCATCTGTTCCTGATTCATCTTCCACTGAAGCTAAAGAATGAGAATGAGCAACCAGGCAAAAGCTTCATCTAGCCGTCTGGGGATCATGTCACCAAGCCAGAAGGCAGTATTTTAACTTTCCTCTCTCGTAAGACTAGTATATACTGGCAGAAATTTATTGTTTCTTCATTACGAAGGATTTACTGGATGCTTTGTTGTTCTTGGGAGGAAGGCAATATTTCCTGCTTTGTAAATGTGACCTTTCCTTTCTGGGTATTTTTTAGCCAGCTGTATTTTTTCTTGTATGACATAAATGTGTGGAGCATTACAGAGAGGACAAATTCCCAGTGGAGGATTGAGAAGGATTGTCCTGCATGGTGAGGAACATCTAGTTCTGTTATCGAGATCTTCATATAGAATACTTCTGTAGGGCTGTGATATAGCACCAAATGGTTATAGAAAATCACCAGATTGAACTGAGGGAAGGGAAGGTTGGAAAGCTATGAATTTTAAGATTAAAATAGATGAGATCCTTAACGATTAAATTAGTGATGCTTCCTTAGAAATAATAACACTTATATCCACAGAATTTGTGGCCACAGCAACTGCAGCCAGGGACCTGGACTGCAAGAACACAGACCCCAGGATGACATGGAGGGTGTATTAAAGACAAGTCTGTTTTCAAGTGATGGGAGCACTTCTTGTTTTGCAAAAGGGCAAATCTGGTCTGGATTAGCCCTAATTAGCCTCCTGTCTCTATGGTTGCAAGCGAATGATTTGAGGTTTTTGCTTTAAATCTCTTTTTAGTCTGTAAAAAGTCTGTCATTTATTTTCAAAGCAGCTGTGCTTTTCTGATAGATAGTGACATCTGTTCTGTTTATTGTATCAGTCTAACACATTCATGATAGCTTATCCACCACCTCACTATGCTGTGCTATCACCTCCTTTCCTCGTGAGAGGTATCAAGAGGGAACGTATCTTTGATCTTTGGAACCTGCTAAGGTTAAGGATCCTATGTGCACGTTGGCTATCTGAAGTAGGTGAAAATACAAAACACCAATTAATGAAACACTTTAATAATTCTGTTCCCTGAAAACAAACAGGTTCTCTATGACATTCAAAGAAGCAGGCTAGGAAAAAATTTCCAAATGAAACTCATGTAAAGTGAAGAAGTTACTGGAAGACTGCTCTCACAGAGTACCTGCTGGCAGTTCCCAATCAAACTGGAAAAATGTGTTACATTGGGTGCACGGGGAGCTGCCTTAGGACTGGTACTACTCATTAATTTATTAATAATTTACATCTTCTGTGATATAAGCAGTATAGCTTACTAATGGTATGAATCCCGGAAAGTCTGCAGATGCCACAGACACTAAGAAGAATTAAAAATGAACTTCATAAATGAGAGGAACTCTGTGCAAGAAAAAAAGTCTATTATTTAGTAAGAGCAAATGCAAAGTATCACATAGAAGTCGAGGATTGCCTGGCTCAGTAGGCTTTCTGCAGGAGTGGATCTAAGGCTTCTATGAGGTTACAAAACAACAAGAACCAGGAATATCACACCAGTGCAGAAACCCCAGAGAGGTTTTACTTGCATGTAGAGGAAGGAGTGTTGTGCATTAAAAAACCTCAGCTGCAGAGCTTCCTCTGCTTATGGGCTCCACACTTTGAGAAACAAGAAGGAAAACTGAAAACAGTCTTACGAGTGGCCATAGAGGTCATGCCAGCATCTAGAAAGAGCCAGACATATTGATTATGGAAATTTCACTGGAGTTTTAAAGGAAAGGTTAGGAAAACAGTCAAGATAGATGTAAATATAATAATTATCCGGTACAATCAGAGAATAGACCAGCTGATGTCTGAAAGTCAAGTCCAGCCATATTGCTTTTTCATCAATGATTTTCTAACTGTTTTCTGTTGTAAACTGATTTTTCCCCACCTTAAAAGAAAATCAGGATTTATTTTTCATACTTGAGTTTCGAGTAAAAAAAAATGTGGCTTTCTGTGATTGAAAATTAGTTAACAATCCTAAAAGTTATTTTGATCTGAAAACTGGAAGAAATCCATACAGCATTTTAGGAAGTATCTGTTCCATTGATAGAATTACACAGGATTAGAGTGCCTGATACCCAAACTTCAGGAATTAAAATGTCAAACCACATCCAATTTGCATAATGTTATTCATAGCACAATAATACCGAGAAAATGAAGAAAAATTCAGGCACTAAAGCACAAGGTACTGTACAAACCAGATTTGAATGAAACCTCTTGGCCATAGAATAAAGGAAGCCCTGTGTGAAGGAGGATAATGATGATCCTTAGACCAACAAGCTCAGCAGTGCACAAAACGGTGTGATGTGGGCTGTTCTGCTCTCCTTGTTGGAGGCATCCATTTGGATTTTGTGTTTAGAGCAACATCGGCAGGTGAAACTGCTGCGCTGCAGACTATTAGTCACACCCCAAAGCTGCTTCAAACATTTAGCACAACCTTAGCTTTTGGGGCTTTCTAATGTCTTACTATGGTCTTGGAGAAGGATGATAAGAGAAATTAACTTCCAGCCTATTGCTTAAACCTCCATCTTTTATTAAATAATTTTTTTTGCTTCTACAGCTGCTCTTCCTGCCTTTATCTTTAGAGGCTTGGTATGGTTGTGACGCTGAGACAATTTTGTGCCAGCCAATGCAGGAATCGCTTCACTCCTTTCATTACCAACACAGCAGCATCTATTTTTCAGACATGATGCCAAAAGAGAAATGTACTCCTCTTCTTAGGTATCCTGCAGAACCGAGATCAATTATACGAAATCCATGCTCTCGGGCTTTAAAGACTGTAGATAGGGAGGATTTTGGAAATTAGATTGAAGTAGTTAAGTGTTGCAAATTTCCCCTCTTGAGCTTGTGTGGCTTGATACGGCTGCTTAAAGGATTCTTTGGCAAATGGATTGCATTTCCTAGTGGGATTTGTGCTGTGAATAAATAAATTTCTATAATCAACTACTGATACTTCTGGAGTCTGCATAGGCTGCCTTTCAACTAAATGCACATGTGTATAAAAATTTCTGTCCATTTAAAATCAAGTAAGGCATTGAACTACAATGAAAACCCCACACCTAGCAAAAAAAATGCATCAATATTTTACTTTGCTTTGTAAATCTGTGAATTTTGTTAGTGGCTTGGCCTATTTAATCTAACTAGGTGTCAATCAAATGCAGAGCTTACTTGCCAATGGGAGTGCTCTGGGAATGAGAGATAGTATCTTGGAACATCTTGCATTTAAAGAATGATATCCTCTCAGCTTTCCAAAGATGTCTAATTTCCTTTTAAACTGATTCTGTCACAAATTCAAACAGCACTCTTGTTTCAGACAGAAGCAGAATTAGGGAATGCCAGCCTGGAGGAAAGGGAGCTTGCGGGAAGAAGCTCCCCAGGCTAGACAATGAAAGAACTTTAGGCATTATATTTAAGTAAAAGTCGATAGTTGAGCTTCCAGAGTACTGATAGATTTGGCTGCAGTTTTGGCATGTCTTTCAAGCTTTTGTTTGTTTGTTTGTTTTCTCTGACCTGTGGAAGACCTTGACACTTTATATGCACCCTAATAAAAAGGAACTGAAAATCTAATTGCTTATTTGGTCCTGACATGGAAAGACAACTCTTCTGAAAATGCTGTTTTCATAGTAGCAGCTGGTATCAGGCACAGGGCTGGGGAACCTCTGCAGTTGTAGTTTTGAGTCTTAATAGCTTCTGACATAAGAAAGATTGGCTGTGAGAAAGTTTGCATGTTGTACACAGTTGATGATACACAACATTGTTACTGCACCACTATTCTTCCTTAAATAACCTCCTCACTGCTTTTTGAGTCTCAGCCTGGTGATGCCAGTGCTTCTGTCAACTTGGGGAGTTCAGTGCTTGCCAATATAAGAGTTGTCTGTGAGCTCTTTCATGCTAGCTCTTTGAACATCTTGCTCTTGAGCTGCCAGCTGTTATAGGACCTGATCTAGTTTCTTGATGAAGCTGGAGTAAACAAGTAAATACTCCATCCCCGGCAAATACGTACCCACACTTGACAGCCACCATTTTCTAGTGAAATTTTTGTTCTTTCACCTGTTTGCTTTTTTTGTTCTCTGTCTTCTTCTCAGTCCCTCCAAATATTAACCTAGACACGGAGCTTTACAGAAACATTTTTCTAAGTGCGTCTCCACTTTGGAGAAATGAATGTTATTTTCTTTTGCTCCTTTCAGAAAATGGAGCATCCATTTTCTGTTGCACCACTGTACTATGGCCACATGCACCAGATGGTGTCGAAACTGCCAAGCCAAAAATAAAACAAAATAAAATAAAGTAAGGGACATGGACTGGTCTGCCAGTCCAGAGCCCAAGAACAAGGTTGGAATTCAGTCCTGTTCCTGGCAAATAGACTGTTGTCATTTCTGATGGGAGAAGGATCAAGATTGAAAATAAATGGTTTGAATTCCATTGCAAAGGGATATAATAGTACAAAAATGGGAACTTAATTCTCCTGTGTCTTATCTCTGCTGGCTTTGGGTTGGTAGCCTAGTTTTGTCTTGATTTTGCTTCTGTTTTGGCAGTGAAGATCTCATTCTAAGCCCCTCCATGCAAACACAATACTTCTGTTTCCCTAAAATCATCTATTACGTTAGTAGAGAATAACTACTTCTTTTTCATTAGCTCACTTAATACTGCACTTGATTAAACATGAAGTGCTTGGAGCTTACACATACATATAAGTGTATATATAATCATCCCAAGAAACCTGATCTTCACACTTTTTCTATTTGTTTGACTCATTGACTGAGGATGAGGCATTTTAAAAGGCAGGGAATTGTCACTTGTCATTACTCTGTCACAATAATTTAGGAGCCAGGTAGCAGAGCTCAGATCCCAATTTTGGTGATATCAAAGTTGTGTTTCCGACTCCTAGAGTAAAGTCTTATTGAGGAAATGGTAGGACAACAGCCTCCACTCCACAGAGGTTACAGCTAAGACAGAAGAGTTTGAGCAAGCAAAGGAATATCTCGGTTCACTTCCTGAATCTCCTGACAAGGGAGTTACTCCCTTTCTTTTGCATCCCTTCTATTAGTTCAGCTCCTTAATATCTCTTCTGTGTCACTTTCCACAGAAAAGCCCAAAGCTTTTGCCTACTTTTATTCTAGTCCTTTCTTACATCTTCATATGGTTATCATCTTCAAAGGAGCCAGCTCTTATAGTACTATCACAAGCCTGTGCAATTTGGAGTTTGTCTTAAATCCTCCTCTGGAGTCCGAGGTTGTGGGACCAATTTTAGTTGTACAAAATGAGAGTTTCTAGCCCTACTCACACTTGATATTTTGTGCAAAGTATGTTGTGCAAAGACCACATCGCTTTCCAGAGCTCAAACAACCTGGAAATGATCGGGCTTCACACAATTCTTTTGAAAGATGCGAATATGGTAGCTTGGCAGAGAAAAGTTCAAAAGCAGAGGGCTGTTTTCCTACAGAATATGAACTGAGGGTACTGATTCCTACAGAGTGTGATGGAAACTTCCTCTGTCCTTCATCTGCTTGTGAGGATCTTCCATCAAGTCTGGGAAGCAGATGAATGGTACTGCCTTGTAAGGACAAATAGTCTGAAAGCTGTTTCAAATACCTGAGACAACCTATGACCTGTTGTATACCCTAATGAGTCATCAGCCCAGCCTTCCTTTGCATAACAAGAGGGTTTGGGCTGGGTATCTCTTTGTGCAGCTAATGTTGTCTGCAAATGAATTCCTGAACGCCACATTGCAAGCAAGGTGTGATTAGGAGGCTGCGTTGGTGTTGGTACACCCAGCCGGCATGCCTGTTTAAATCCAGTGTGCTTTGTCAGCTGTACCCCAGCTACTGGTGCCAAAGAGGTGGTGAAAGCAGTCTTGAGACTCAGAAAGCCAGTGGTGGAGGAGGAAGAGCAGCAGGTGCCAGGAAAACGGAAAAAAAGGAGAAAGAAACAATAGCATCAATGAATTTTTGATGGCAGTACTTTGTGTAGCAAGTGGCATGGACGGGAAGAAAGTCACAAATAACTCCCTTGACAAATTAAACTCAATTTTCCCCAAGTGTCTTCACTCTTTTACAGCCCCAGGAATTGCTCCAATGTGCAAGTAGCTTCCCTCATTTTTTAATAGGGCAGATTCGATACATACGTTTGCTCTCGAAGGATAGTTATTAGGGTTGGCTTCTCCATCTCTGTGAACCTGTTATTTGTTATTTCACAAATAACACGTATTGCAGCTTCATCGTAGAAAAAAAGAGAGAAAGAAAATGGAGCTGAAAGAGAGCAGGAGGGTAATTTCTTTCAAACAAAGATTTTGCGCCAAATTCTTATCTGCAGAAGAACAATACAGCAGCCAAGGGATGGCACCATTCCCAGCTATTTCTGTGTCTTTTTCCTTCTCTGAGGCAATAGGTGCTATGAGCAGTCCAGGTTGTAGACAATGATACCAAAGTGGTGCTCAGGTGTCAGTTGGGAGCACTTGAACTTGTCAGAAGAGAAGATTCTCCATCCTTGGCTTATTTTGTGTTATCTAGCCATTTCTTCAGATGAGAAATCGAGCTATGCTGGATTTACTGAAGTGTGTATTAATGCTAAGCTCTGTCTGGATGGTCATGAGGTGGAAAAAATTAATGTCTAGCAAAAGAATTCCTCCCAGCTTCATCCAACTGGAAGGGTGAACTGCTCAAAAAGACCTCAGAGTGGAAGATTTTTCCTTTCCTTTACTCTTTTACCATATCCAGTCACCAATGCAGCTCTGTCAGAAGACCAACAGAATGTAGCTGCCACAGACACAGGAGGAACATCTCTGAACCTGAGTTTGTCTTACAAGCCAAGGTGGGATATGGTAGTTTGGATACTCTCTGCATTGATACCTTTGCTCTTCACGTCTGTTTTTTTTATAGTGGTTTTTGACGAAATTAACATTATACCCCTCAGATAGTGACATTATACCCTCAGGTATAATGCACAATTTGGGGTTTTTTTCCTTTCTTTTTTTCCCACTTTTTTTTCTTGCTGTATGGACTGCACTACTCCCCCAAACCTGCACGGCTTCTGTTCTGAAGCTGCTTTGAGCCCAGACAACTCAGCTCATATGTGGAGCTGGCTCATGGTCATGCAGACCTACCTTTACTTCCCCTGTGATCTTACACATGTTCTACTTTCCATTTCCTGGTTATAATTTGAGCCTGTGTGTTGTTGTCACACTGCCTAGATGACTAAGGATCATTAGAGTTGTACTACGTGTTTGAAATCACCTTAAGCTGGCTAAGAAGGATCTCACATATCTAATTCCTAGCCATAATATATACTGACCTGTTCTTCTGATATGTGTCTCAGTCTGATGGGCATACCCTGACCTTCAAGGCAAATTCTTCTGAATCCCACGAAGCATCTGTAAAATAAGATATTTCCATAGGAAGGTGTAAAACTAGGACCAGAAGAGACTTTTAGGTCACTCAGTGCTGTCCCCTGGAATCACAGGCAAAGTATATCCAGAGCCTTAGACGACAGTGACTACACAGGCTTTAGAAAGCCATGTTCTGTACGCTGTTTGGCTTTGCTCCAGTGTCTTGAATGCCACTGGAAATCTTGCCATTGGAAACAATAAAATCAAGGCTTTAGAATGAACCCCCCCCCCAGCTTTTCAAAAACATTTTTTTTTCCCAAATGATGTTTGTATATTTTGACTTCCATGGAAGGACTTCCAAAATACGAGTTCTTTCTCCTTCCATTTCCCCATAGTTAATATTTTTATATGACAAAGGACAACGACTCCCAGAAAAAAAAAAAAAAAAGACTGGGTAAAATAGCCTCTGGGACATGAAGAAGAAACTGGAGAAATTTTTTGGGTTGAATAGTAAAGTGGAACATGGAGATGTTGACAAGACAACAAGTAAAATGGTATTTAGCAGTGTTGCCTTCACAAATTCTTAGCATGAACAAGCTGATGTAGTCTGCTATTTACAGGAAATTCAGCAAAAAAGATGCTGAATTTATTCCTAATATGCATTTTTGAAAACATCATCAGACTCTTGCTGGTCACTAGTTGAAGGCAGTGCCATGACACCCAGTTTTCTTCTTCATGATGTTCTCTTTTTCTTTTTGAGTTTTTCCTTCCTTGTTTCATATCTTAGCATAGGTGCTGATCCCTGATTTTGTGCTGCTCCACCTTTTGATTTGGTTTTACTTGAAAGAAGGAGAGAGGAACTTTTTACAAAGTATAGGTTTGATTTTAAATGTCTTAGAATCCCGTTTTTTCGTAGGATGCTGGGAGGAGTGAGGAAGTTGTATGTGGTATGTGAGAGTTAAGGAATACATAAGCATCATTTAACCATCAGCACCCATCTTCCAGGAAGTTGGTCTAGCCATGATTGTGTGTACAAAAAGTTTTTGCTGAAGTCAGGCATAAGCATTTAGAGAGATCTCGCAGCTTGTTCTGTGAATATGAAAGGTTTAGATGGGCTAAAGGGATGCTTTTAGCTCTTCCCTCTCCTCTCCATGCCTGCAGGAAGCAGCATATGGAAGAAGTCTGCTGAATCAGTGTTAAGCTGTTAGTGGAGTTATGAATTTTTGGTACCTTTTGCCTTTTTAGTTTGAAAGATTACTTCAGTGCCTAGTTCTTTAGTTTTTGTACGGAAACAAATCCCAGAGCCTTAAAGCCTGGCATGACAGGTAAAAGGGACTTGGTCTTTTAATTTGCTGCCCTTCAATTTCCAGACAGAAGTAGGGAAAAATTAAGCTCTGGTTTGCCTGAGGGGAGCCCTTGAACTACTATGCATGAAAGTTTCCTGATTTTCTCAAAAATGCTCATAAGGAAATATTAGAACAGCCCAAAAATGCAAGTGTTTATATGAATAATTAGTTGCCTTCTGGTCACATCCACTCCCTTGGCAGACCTCATGAGATACTCGCTAGCTGGGAAGATGTACTGTTCAGACCTCCCTTTGGCAAGGTGTGGCCTTATCAATGAGGAATGTAACTCTGAAGCAGATGAAGCTATTCAAGACACTATTGTGACTGAGAATATTTACAAACATGCTTTTGATATGGTTGCTCATAACATGAGGGGTTATAAATACGCCCCTTTCCTCCTTCTATCCTCTTCTACCCTCACACTGGGGGCTGTTGCCATGTTTCAGATCGTATAGCCCCAAAAATATATTTAAAGCTTACTTTCTTTGGGTTTGTGCGGGTTGTTTTTTTTTTTTTTGGGGGGGGGTTGTTGTTGTTTTTTTTTTTTTTTTTTT